>Ga0210387_10000474_pt1 | contig 28666 bp, 34 predicted proteins | sample IncBWC7OmetaG_FD_160108 | JGI IMG/M metagenome (GOLD analysis project Ga0210387, IMG submission 160108) | Forest soil microbial communities from Barre Woods Harvard Forest LTER site, Petersham, Massachusetts, United States - Inc-BW-C-7-O ...
AGGACCGGCGAGCCGTCACTCGAGATGCGCGCGACGAACGCGGTGCCTTCGCCCGCACTCAACTGGGTCGGGTCAACATTCGCTGCCACTGCCAGCGTCACTCCGGCTACGTATACCGTTCCGTCAGCACCGAGCGCCATCGCGTTGATACGATTTCTCGGATTGCCTAGATAGGTTGCATAGCCGATCGCAGGCCGTGAATCGGCGCTTTGAATTGAGCCGGCGTTCAACGCTCTCGGATGCGGATGGAGCTTCGAAGCGGAAGAAGAGCGGGTTCGAGTGTCCGGCTCAGCAGCACGAAGGTTCAAAGCGGTACACGTGAGAAATAAAATTACCGTGGCCAGCAGACTGAAGTGATGCAGTCGACGACCCCAAGTGCAAACAGCAGACGTGCGACTGCGGAATAAAGTAGTCAAATTTGCCCTGTTAGACCACATTGCGCGGCCCATATGAAAAACGGTCGGATTTTCGGAGAAGCGTGCCTACGGAGCCCCGTTAAAACCCCGCGATGATATCTGCAATCTGTTCCCCAATATACAAGTTTCCTTTTGTTTCACTCGAAGTAGGCCCATTGCTCTTGTTCTCAGTCACTTCAAGGATTCCAGACCGCAACTGTATCTGGTAGATTCGCGAACTTGAGAAGAAGGTTGCACACTTACGCCTAAGGATTTCACTGCTGAGGCGTAACAGAGCGGGGAATCGCTTGAGTACGAGCTTATTGCGGGCGTTTCTAGTTGTTCGGGCCGCTGATTAGGCGAATTGCATTCGGGAGCGCGGAATCACCCTGACCCGATGGAACTGCTTCGCTGTCGGCAATCTCACCGTCGGTCGCGGGTGCACCACCTTCGCCGGGAGCCAAAAACAGATTCGTTTCAACGCCGTGCTGCTTCGTGTAGAGGTCGTAATAGCGGCCGCCCGCGGCGTATAGCGACTCGTGGGTGCCGCGTTCCACGATGCGCCCTGCTTCGATCACCAATATCTGATCGGCGCGCCGAACGGTGGAAAGCCGATGAGCGATTACAAACGTGGTGCGCCCGCGCATTAAGTAGCGCAGGCCTTCTTGAATCAGCGCCTCTGACTCGGAATCGAGGCTCGACGTGGCTTCGTCGAGGATCAGAATCCGCGGGTCCGCGAGAATCGCGCGGGCAATCGACACGCGCTGCTTTTGGCCGCCGGAAAGTTTCACGCCGCGCTCGCCGACCACGGTGTCGTATTTATTTTCGAAATTCTCTGCGAACTCGTCCACACGCGCGATTCTGCAGGCCGCGAGAATTTCCTCTTCGCTCGCGTTGGGACGCGCGAAGGCGACATTCTCGCGGATCGTACCGTCGAAGAGAAACGTGTCCTGCAACACCACGCCGAGTTGTGTGCGGTAGGAGTCGAGCCGCACAGTCGCGAGATCATATCCATCAACGAGCACGCGCCCGCTCGACGGAACGTAGAACGCTGCGATCAATCCGATTACGGTGGATTTTCCGGCGCCAGAAGGGCCCACCAGAGCCGTTACTGTGCCGGGGGCCGAATCAAATTCCACATCGTGAAGAACCGGCTTGCCTGTGTCGTACGAAAAATTCACGTGCTCGAAAACCACGGAACCTGTGACCCGGCCGAGCACAACCGTTCGTCCGGGTGTTTCATCCTCTGGCTTTTCGTTCAACACTTCGCGGGTGCGCTCGAGCCCGGTGATTGCTTCGGTGAGTTGCGGGCCGATGCTCACGATTTGAACCAGCGGCGCGATGAGCATCCCGAGGAAAATAGTAAACGTCAAAAACGTGCCGAGCGTCATCGTTCCGGCCAGAATCTTGTGCGCGCCTAGAAACATGATCGATGCGCTCACGAGCCCCATCAGCACGGTCGACGAAAGGCTCATCAGCGACGTCATCGTGAGCGTCTTGATCACATTGTCGAGCAGCCGCTGGACTCCTCCCGCGAACACTTTTTCCTCGCGCGCTTCCGCGTGATACCCCTTCACCACGCGAACTCCGCCCAGTGATTCGGTAAGTCTTCCGGTAACCTCTGCGTTTAATTTGGGACGAGCGCGAAAGAGTGGCCGAATTTTGCTGAACGCCTTATTCAAGAAGAGCGCGAACGCGAACAATGCGAGGCCGGCAACGACCGTCATGCTGACGCTGATTCGCAAGAGCACAACTGCCGCGAAGATCGCAGTCATGATGCCGCCCGCGAATTCGATCAGTCCCGTGCCGATCAAGTTGCGCACGCCTTCCACGTCGCTCATGATGCGCGAAACGAGCACGCCCGTTTTGTTCGCGTCGTAGAAAGTGACCGGCAAGCGGCCGATGTGCGCTTGCACCTTCATCCGTAGCTCGGAGATCATTCGCTGAGAAGATTTCGAAAGCAGTTGCGTGAGCGAATATGACGTCACACCCTGAATGATTGTTGCGGAGACGACAGCGAAGATAATCCGGTTGAGAAGCCCAATCTGGTGTTTGCCGATTACGTTGTCGACGAGGAATTTCGTCGATCCTGGAAGCACAAGGCCTGCGACGCGATTGATCAGCATCAAGCCGAAAGCGAGCGCCAGCAAGGCGCGCCGCGGCTCGATCAGCTCCCACACGTCCGGAAGGAGCTTCCACGCGTGCTTCACTTTTTCAGTTTTCGACTTGCTTCTCTCGCGAGGACCGCGTTCGGCATCCATTCGGCGCTTAAGTCCCGTTCCTCGGCTGCTGAATTTCGTGGAGCTGCCCTCCGATCATTATACTCTGATGCTTCCGGCGCCCATTCGACCCAATCTGTTTCGTTGCGAAAGCCTTTTGCGGCAGCTACGCCCCCGGTGCTAAACTGAGCCATGGCCAAGAAAAAACCGATCCGCAAAAAGAAAACTTCCAGCAAGAAGAAGAAAGTCGCCACTAAAAAAGCCAAAGTCTCGGTGAAGCGCAAGAAGCTCGCGAAGGCCAAGAAATCAGCGGCCCGCAAGCGTTCCGGACGCCCAACCACGATCGTCGAAAAGTCCACCGCGCAAATTCGCCAGGGAGTCGGCCTTTCTGAGACAGCCGGTCAGTCCGGAGATATTCAAGGATTGTCGGACGTCGAGGATGTGGATTCGGAAAGCGTCCGCGAATTGGCTGAAGCGGGTCAGGACTATGAAGCGGAGATTGTCGATGCAATCGAAAACGCGCCCGATCCGGATGTATCTGAAGTGAAAACTCGTGAGGTTCCCGAAGACGACGTTCCGGAAGAATACCGCAATCAATGACGGCTCGCATCTCACGAGCCCTTTCATTTGCGAACGCAATTCCGGAGTCTTGGACTCCGAGATTGCTCCGAACTAACTGACTAAAGCCGATTGCTGGCGACCACCATCGCCAGCGAATCAGAATCCCCGTTGTCCCGCGGCCTTCACCCGTTCCTTGTCCGTCGGTACCTCGGTGAGTGCTTTGAGGAATTCGTCGGCCTGTCTCGAGGCTTCTTGCTTCGCGATGCCATATCGCTCCTGCAATCGGCCGACAAGCTGTTCACGCCGTCCGGCGATCACGTGAATGTCATCATCGGTGAGCTTGCCCCACTTCTCGCGGACCTGACCTTTGTACTGTTTCCATTTGCCTTCGAGTTCATCCCAGTTCATTTCGGTGCCCTCCCGATTGGATGTTAGGGAATCCCACCTCTTTAATAGGAAGAAGAGGTTTGGAATCAATTGCTCGGATTTGAGTTCGTGTTTCATTCGCTCTCTTGCGCATATTCGCTGGCGCTCATCTCGGCTATTTCGAATTCATCACAATTGATGTAGTGCAACACGCATGCCAACGGGCAACTCACGCTGTATCTCTAGCGCCTTCGGAAGTTTACCGATGCTCCAGCCATGATTTTGAAGCCGTTCTGCCGGGTAAAATCGGGGAGTCACCCGCCATTTCTTCCTCAAGTGCTTTGTTTCCTGAATAAATCCAAGGATTCAGTCCGGACTTTCGTCGAAACCCAAAGATTCGGCCCTGCCCCTATTTTGTACCTTCGTCCAGTTGTTACCGCACGCGCGACCCGCGCACACTTGAACGTGATTCCCTGCCAGCCTTGGGCGATTCACACGGAGAGCTCTCGTGCGAACTACATCTTTGGTTGCTGCTTCGTTCGTGCTCTGCATCCAAATCGGTTGCGGCAGCACGAATGGCTCGAAGCCGACGAACCCGCCTCCTCCGACGGTTACCGTGTCGATTTCGCCCGCGTCTGCTGACGTCCGCCTCTCCGGCACAGACGCGATGAAAGCCACCGTCAGCGGTTCCTCGAATCAGAGCGTGAACTGGTTCGTTGGCGGCATTGCCGGCGGTAACGCTACCGTCGGCACAATCAGCGCGAGCGGCGTGTACACAGCTCCGAGCCAAATGCCAAATCCGGCCACAGCGGCGATCAAAGCCGTAAGCGCCGCCGATTCCAGCGCTACGGCGACAACGACCCTGACGATATGGAATCCGACACCAGTTCTCAGTAGCGTGACTCCGCAATCGTTTGCGACCGGTGACTTTACCTTGACGTTGAATGGCAGCGGGTTCGTGAATGGCGCGCAAGTACAGTTCGGCGGCACGGCGCTAAACACCGTCTTCAGTTCAGCCACGAAACTCACTGCAACTGGCAAGGCCGGGACCGCCGGAACGTTTGCAGTAACCGTTACGAACCCCAATCCCGGCAGCAGCGTATCGAGCGCGATAAATGTTCAGGTGACCTCAAACGCACCGCCCCCTCCGCCTACAAGCGCGTGCAACGTGATGGTTCCAGGACAGGGCGGCAGCCTTGGCGGTTTCCTGCCATTCCCGGCGGATAATCTTTGGAATAAAAACATCTCCGCTTCGCCTGTCGATCCGAACTCGGCGGCTCTGATCAATTTCATCGGTTCATCGGTGACGGTGCATCCCGATTTCGGTTCCGGGCTCTATCAGGGTTCGAGCATTGGAATTCCGTACGTCGTCGTCAATTCGCAACAAGCTTTCGTGCCGATTAATTTCACTGCGTTTGGCGATGAGAGCGACCCGGGCCCGATGCCTGTCCCTTCGAACGCTCCAATCGAGGGCTATCCAAATCCGGGCAACGGCGATCGCCACGTGCTGGTGCTGGACAACAACAATTGCTGGCTCTACGAGCTGTACAACGCTTCGGCAGGATCAGGCGGCGCCTGGAATGCCGGTTCGACGGCAGTATGGGATCTATTGAACGACGAGCAACGCCCGTGGACGTGGACTTCCGCCGACGCAGCCGGGCTTTCTATTTTTGCCGGTCTCGTTCGCTACGACGAAGTCGCCGCGGGACAAATCAATCACGCGATTCGCTTCACGCTGCAATTCAGTCGCGCGGCGTTTACTCCGCCCGCGTCACACTTTGCTGCAACGTCGACGCAAGCAATGGCAGCTCCAATGGGAATGCGCTTGCGATTGAAGTCGAGCTTCGACATCTCAACTTTCTCCGCGACCAATCAAGTGATCCTGAAGGCGCTTCAGCAATACGGGATGATCATGGCGGATAACGGCTCGTCGATGTACATCAGCGGCGCGCCTGACGATCGCTGGAGCAATGACGACCTGCATTCGCTTGGAAGCGTCACAGCATCCGATTTCGAAGTCGTCGAGATGAATCCGATCTACACCTCGTCGAGCGTGCCAACTGGATCTGCTCCGGCGATTGCGAGTTTTACGGCATCTCCAGCGACGACGTCAGCGGGCACACCGGTCGCTCTCACCTGGAGTGCAACCGGCGCGTCGTATTATATAGTGTCACCCGAGGTGGGGGCAGTCCGCGGAAATACCGTGCAAGTGAACCCATCGCAAACCACTACCTACACCCTCGCGGCAACGAATCAGTTTGGACGCACCACGGCCACGGTGACGGTCACAGTCCAGTAGAAGTTGAGAAAAGCAAGTTCGCAGAAAATATCGCTGGGGTCCGGTTTAGCCGTTTGCGGCGCGCGACAGATGTTTCGGCTCCGGCTTGAGCAAGGTCGAGTGCCGAACCGGTGACCGCCGCGTCCGAGGCGTTCCGTCGCAATCTACGATATCGGATTGCGTGTACATTGCCTCTCCGTGGCATACACGGCAGCGCAGGGTAAATGATCGCGATGTGATCTCGTTCATTTCGCTCGGTTCCGACTCTCTCAATTCTTTTTCCTTGCGAACGACGGAAGCCGGAAGCGGAATCGGCTGACGGCAATGAATGCAAAGAACTCCGCGGTATTGTTCCTTGGTTGCTTCAGCGATCATTTTGTACCTCGAGTAGGTAAAAGGGGTCCAGGAATCTTGAAGAGGTCTGGATTCTAGCCCGGTTCGAAAACGGAGTCCACTGGCAAATTTGGGTATAATTTCAGCTACTTTTTATCACTGCCTTACCGTACTGTAAAGCCCTGGATTCAAAGTATTCTACCACGAAATGCATGAACAATCGCACCCTCCTGACCTGCTAAGCCCTTTATCTACAGTAGATTTTGACCGCCTTCTTCGACGGTCTGCCCTCAATTCCCGCCTGACTCGCATTGGTGATCGCGCGAAGCAGGGAGGACTGCGACCTCCGGATTTCACCCCGATCGATGAAACCGCCGGAGCAGTGTGGCAGGTACTCGAAGATGATGGTCCAACCACTTTTGCAAGCCTGATAGATGGGCTCAGCGTTCCTGAGAGTCTTCTCTTCATGGCCATCGGCTGGCTCGCTCGTGAAAATAAAATCGAGTTTGAGAGCTACGGCGGCGATTACATGATTCGCGCAAAATAGCTCGTCTCACCCCGTGTCCGCTTGAATCTTGAGGGCAGCATCAGTAACATGCTGCCAATCGTTGGTACAAAGCGGGCGTCCGAGGCGGCCTAACTTGCACCTGGAACTTTCGATGAAGAGCGAAATCAATGCGATCTCGCCCTTCGTTGACGAGTTAATGCTGAAAATCAAGGAACACCACTGCGATCCAGGCAGCGAGTTTGGAATCGAGCTCGCGCTTCGTGAGGCTCTCGCGAACGCGGTCGTACATGGCAATCGCGAAGACGCCGGCAAGAAAGTTCACGTTCGGTGCGATTGCGGGAGTGATCTCGGCGTGTCGCTCGTCGTACGGGATGAAGGTGTGGGTTTTGACCCTGGCGCAGTTCCCGATCCACTTGCGCCCGAAAATGTCGACGCCGAGCACGGCCGCGGAATCCTGCTTATGCGGCAGTTCATGGATGAGATTCACTACGAGCATGGCGGCAGGGAAGTCCACATGCGGAAAAAACCCTCAAGCTGACTTCTTGCGCTGAGGTCTCGCGGCAATCGCACTCTCCTCGCAATTTCTTCCTATCGTTCTTCCATTCTCGCGGTATGCTTTCGCCGTGAAAATCTAAAGCCAGGGAGGTCCCGATCCTGGTTCGTTCGGATCGGCGGCCTAGGTGTCCTGGTGGTCAAATCTTATGGGGGAGATGTGGCGGATGGAAAATCGGACCGTAGTCTCGGCATGCATCGGAATATCACGCGGCGAGATTTCCTGAATGGTTTCAGCGTCGCAATCGGCGCTTCTCTGCTTCCTTCGGATTATCACTGGCTTGAAACTCTAGGGCTCCCGCAGTCTCCCTTCGCACCGGAAAAAGCCGCCGATTACTATCCGCCCACCCTTACGGGCATGCGGGGTACAACCGAGGCCGCGATGGCCGTCGGCCATGCACTCCGCGACGGAAAAGAATATCCGAACGCCGCGCTCGACAAAGAGACCTACGACCTGATCGTCGTTGGCGGAGGCATCAGCGGGCTCTCGGCAGCATACTTCTACCGCAAAATCGGCGGCCCGAAATCGCGCATCCTCGTGCTCGAAAATCTCGATGACTTCGGCGGACACGCGAAGCGCAACGAATACCATCCAAGCGAGCGGATGCTGCTTGGTTACGGTGGCACGCAATCCATCGATTCACCCAATCGCTGGAGCAAGCAAGCGATGGGACTGATCAAAGAGCTCGGCGTCGATGTCGAGCGCTTCGAAAAGTACTACGACAAAGCTGTCGATCCGACTCCGTCTGAGTCAAGCTCCGTCTTTTTCGACAAAGAGACTTTCGGCGAGGACAAGCTTGTGGCCGGCCGCGGCAAAATCTCGTGGCCCGAGTTCTTCGAGAAAACCCCGCTCGCGCCGGAAGTACAGAAAGACCTGATTCGCCTTTACACCGAGAAAGTGGATTACCTGCCGAACTTGTCTTCGTGGAATAAAAAAGTTCTTCTCGCGAAGATCAGTTACAAGGATTTTCTTCTGAAGTACGTCAAAATTCGACCGGAAGCGCTGCCGTACCTTCAAAAGCAAACCTATGGATTGTTTGGAGTCGGGATCGATGCGACTCCAGCCGGGGATATGGCTGCGATGGGCGAACCGGGCTTTCACGGCATGGACCTATCCGGTCCACCCGGCCCTGGCCTCACCGTTGAGGTTACAAAACGCGACGACGACGCACCCTACATCTATCACTTTCCCGACGGGAATGCTTCGATCGCGCGCCTGCTCGTCCGCGCATTAGTTCCTGGCAGCGCGCCTGGCAGCACGATGGAGGATATCGTCACCGCAAAAATGAATTACGCCACCCTCGACGATCCGAAATCTCACGTGCGCATTCGGCTGAATAGCACGGTAGTTCGCGCCGCGAATGTGGGAGATTCGGCGAACCCGTCTGGAGTGGAAGTCACATACGTTCGCGGCGGCCAGGCGCGGTCGGTCCGCGCGAATACCTGCATACTCGCTTGCTGGAACATGGTGATCCCGTACATGGTTCCGGATATGACGAGAAAACAAAAAGATGCGCTGGCATACGGCGTAAAGATCCCGCTCGTCTACACGAACGTCCAGATCAGCAATTCGCGCGCATTCCAAAAGCTTGGCGTCAGAAAAATCAGGTGCCCTGGCGGCTACTTCGAATCTGTCGACATGGATTTTCCGGTCAGCATGGGTGATTACAAATATCCGTCCAATCCTGACGACCCCTGTGTTCTGCATTTGGAAAGAGTGCCCTGCGGCGCTGGCGCGACGGCTCGTGACCAACAGATCGCCGGCCGCATGGAGCTCTACCACACCTCATTCTCCACATTTGAACGCAACATCCGCAGCCAGCTCGATCGCATACTTTCGCCCGGCGGGTTTGACGCTGCGCGCGATATCCAGGCAATCACTGTGAATCGCTGGCCGCACGGCTATGCGTACGAATACAATTCGCTGTTCGATCCAAACTGGCCAGCCGACCAGCGTCCGTGCGTTATCGGCCGCCAGCCCTTTGGCCGAATCTCAATCGCCAATTCAGACGCCGCCGCCTTCGCTTATACGAGCGCCGCGATCGACGAGGCGTACCGCGCCGTGAAGGAAGTTGCGCGATTTAAGAATCCATCGGGTCCTATCAAGGGCTAAGTACCCTAGTACTACGAACTCATAACTTTCGCCTGCTCGTTTTCTGAACCTCCGTACAGTTGCTCCCGACCATTCGGTGTCCCAAACTGGAACAGTTGCAAGGCATTCGAACCGCTGAATATAGTGAGGTTAGGGACCATTGCCAGTTTATCTGCCGCTCGCTCGAACCGAATACCGCAATCCCAGCCAATCAAGGGGTCAAAATGAATAATCGACTCGGAGTCCTTCTTCTCCTCGTAGGAGCCTCGGCCGCTCAGCCTGCGTTCGCAGGAGACAGCGCCACCATGAAATGCGACGCGAGCCATGACCGCGTCTGGGTTTACGATTCGCTGACCACGTTTGACGTGTCGGCAAAACTGAAGTGCGGAGAATCGGTCGAGATCACGGGCCGCGTAAAAGGCTACGTGAAAATTCGCGCTGCGAACGGTACTGAAGGCTACGTGCCGGACAGCACGTTCCCCGGTCTGCCGCCATTCGTCGATCCTAATGACACACCGGCTGACACCGCCTCTCTCGCTAAAAGAACCGCAACGCGTCCAGCGGCACATGCTGTGAATGTCGCGTCAGCGCCTGTCACCGCTCCTGCGAATCCCGCCGCTGCGGTCGCGGCGCCAGTCGTTGAGAATCCCAAACAGGCTCCGAGCGTCGCCGCTGCAGCTCAAGTTCCGGCCCTCGCGACCGCCCCAGCTGTTGTTCCCGTCGCGAAGGTTTCCCCGAGTCCTGCGTCGGCCGCGCCGCCAACATACGTTGCAACCGCGCCCTCGCATGTTGCGAGCGCACCCATATCGGCAGTGCGCACCGTCTCGGCGACGTCAGCTGCTCCTACAGAAACGGCCAGCATGACCATCGAGCCAATGCCCGCTGAAGTTCCGGTTGCCGCGACATCCGCACCGGCACCAGCTGCTGCCACGGGAGCGCGATCTTCGTCCACGCCGGCGCCAGGCAAGAAATCGAACTCGACGACGCACACGAGCACAGTTTCCAGCTCGACAACGAAATCGTCATCGCCTGCCGCAAGTGGTAAAGCGGCGAATACTAAAACCGCGACGACACCGCCTCAGCCCGGCGGCAGCGCACACCCGGCACCGACCCCCTCGGTGCCGACGCCTGCCGTTCCCAGCAACGCGAAGTCAACGGAATCGAGTGCATCCTTGCAACCAGCCATCCAGCCGTCGCGGGAAGTTGCGAGTGTGCATACTGTCTCGGCAGTCGAGTCCGATGAGGATCCTGGCTACCTGCCTGAGAATGCGAGTGCGGATCCAGCTTGCCGGACGTTCTTCTCTGCCTACGGTTTGTCTCCCGCTCAGGCAAAGTGGATCGCGCAGAATCGGAAGAAACAATTCTCGAGCGTTTGTCCTGCTCCCGATCCTTCCAAGGTCGATTTCGTGGTGATCTTCACGCACGACGTGGATTTCTTCGGCGGCACGCTTCCCACTGAAATTCACCGCGATCAGCATGGCTTCTCGGACTTCAGCCCGATGACGATGCTCGATTCCGCGCTGGTTCCGCAATCCGAGGCCAATAAGGCACACCGCGAGTATGTATGGGTTTTCAGAATGCAGCGAGGCGCGTTCGACCCTTCGAAATTCTCGCCGCGCCGCCACCCGCAATTCACGAAAGAAGAAACTCATGCTCCGGCGCGCACAGTCGAAGAAGCTTTCCAGTTTATTGAAAGCGGAGCTGTGAGCCAGTAGTCGCCGCGAGTTCGTACATCTCTTGAATTGGAGCTCGGAAGGCGGAAACCGGCGAACACGAATACCGTGTTCGTCGGGCCCGCGAAGCTGCGAGGACGCTAGCTCGTTTTTTCGCTTCCGTTGTTTTCTTCGCTTCCGGGTTGTAGACTCTCCCCACCGCGAGAGTCGGCGTTCCTGGGACTCCAACACCTCATCTCTCGTGGCGCGAACCAGCAATGAGGTGCTCCAAGCGTTTAACTAGGTGTTTGGTCCACTCCTCGCCGGTGACAAAATTCGGTCCAGTTCCGGTGAAGCGACAGTCAGCTTAGCTGGCAATCTGAAGGAGCATTTCCGATGACCATGGAATGCAACATGAGGCAAATTCAGGACGTCACGATACTCGATCTGAAGGGCCGCTTGAGTCTCGGCGAAGCGCTGGCATTCGGTCCCGGAAGCGACCTCATCCTGATCGACGCAATCCGCAAGCTCGGTGAGAAAGGGCAGAAAAAGATCGTGCTCAATCTGGCGGGAGTGAAATACGTCGACAGCTCAGGTGTGGGCCAACTTGTCGGTGCGCTCACGAGCGCCCGCAGCCAGGGCGTTTCGCTTAAGCTGATTAATCCGGTGAAGCAGGTGGAAGACCTTCTCAGGATGACAAAGCTCTATACAGTTTTCGATATCAAAGAAAACGAAGCAGCAGCGATCGAATCGTTCTCGACTGGCGCGGTAGCTGGCGCGTAACAGAATTTGTATGCGATCGACGCCCTTGGGCGCGAACAAAGCGACGTATTCCAGCCATTCGCGGCTCGCGCCCGCCTTACGTACTGAAGCTCCGAAGCGCTTCTCCCTCGTCCTCGAAATCCGTGAATACCGTATGCAAATTCGTCAGCCGCAAAATTTCCTGCGCCCGCGCGCTGAGGTCCACCGCTCGAAGTTCAGCGTCGTTTTTGCGCGCTGTGAAAACAGACCGAACCAATTGCCCGATTCCGGAGCTATCCAAATACGAAAGATTCCGCATGTTCAGGAGAACGCGTTTCCGCCCGTCCCGGAAAAGATCGGCCAGCAATTCGTGCACTGCCTCTCCCTCGATCAATGTAAATCGTCCGCTCACGTCTACAATCGTGATGTCTCCCACCTGACGCGTGCTGGCGCTGAAACTCACTCCGTCCTCCTCTTGGGCTTGGGGCCAATGATTCTATCGTATGCGTGGCTCGAATCCTAAATGCTCTCCGAGAGCCAAATTCTGGCGCGACTGCGCAAAATCTGTCTCGCGCTCCCCGGCGCCGTTGAGACGGTTTCCTTCGGTCATCCTACCTTTAAGGCAAACGGCAAAACTTTCTGCGTGTTCGAGGAATACAAAGGTGAGCTAGGCATTTGCATTAAGGTCGAGATGGAACTGCAGGGGCTCTTTCTCGACGATTCCCGGTTTTTTCGCACTCCCTATGTGGGAAAGCACGGATGGGTAACGTTGATGGTTTATGCCGCGCGCCTGAATTGGACCGAAGTGCGCGATCTCATTCGAGGTAGCTATCGACTCGTCGCCGCTGCGCGACCGGGTAAACGTCAGGCGCCGCGCCGGAATTCGCGCGCTTGAGCGAGGATAGGAAACTCTCGCGTGAAATTTCCGTGCGGGAACGCTGTTGCTTTGGTGGGTTAGGAGGGCCGCGGTTTGCTGCGCCCTCTTTTGCGATCGTGCTAGAAAACTAAGCGGCGATTTCCAGTAGCCAGGAGTCGAGGACTTTCAGTTGCTCTTCTTCAACATCCGCGAACGCCACTCCCATTCCCATTCCTTCCTGCACGTAAATGATTTTCCCCCGGGTGTTGAAGGAACCCTGGTCACGCACGATTTTTAACTGAATGATCGTTCCAATTGGGAGCGTAACGAGAACATCGATATAACAGCCCTTGCGGCTGATTTCCGACACGCGCGCCGAAATTCGAGTGTCGCTTGCGGGTTCGATTACATCTACGTGGGCGATAAAGTTATATCGCGGTACCGATCGCTGTTCGCGATACGGCTGGCCCGCGTTGTTCGTGGCCGGACTTATTAGACTGTTAGGATCGGTAGCTTCGCCCATTTAGAGGCTCCACTGTTGGTATCAGAGTGGCACAGTCGCCTGGGCACGGCGATGATTGCGCGCTTCCATGACACTAAAAGGGAACCTGTCCTACCGTACGGGTACACGACGCTGGTCAAATTGGGTCTATCGCCGCGCACCGAACAAGCAGCAGCTAGCGGGCGATTCTGCAAGTAGCGACAAGCGAAGAGGGCTCATTGGGCGAGCTTTCTGTGTCGCATTTTCATTATCAGTACTTCTACGATAATCTTCGTCCCAGATTGGGAAGGAATTCTTGCTTCTGCTTCCAATACCGAGCAGGTATCACCGCAAACCTGTTGATTCGTAGTACTGAAAGTTCTAGTCTCTGCGCTCGGCCAGAAATGCTCAAAGATTTTCAGGCAGCGTCAAAATCGAGACAGGCAATGGCACCACAGCCATCGCGTCCGGGGGATCAGCTTAGAGAGCTTCGCAATCGTCTGGGCGTAACGACCCGGGAGGTTGAAGAATTCAGCCGCAGACTAGCGGAGAACTCAGGTAACGAAGAGTTCTATATTTCAAACGCCTGGCTAACACAGTTAGAGAATAAGGATTCCGTCCCTAGCATTTATAAACTCTTTAGTTTGAGCATTATCTATCGCACTCGGTTTGAAGATCTCCTCGCGGTTTTCGGCATTGACTTGGGCGACAGTGCCCGGTTTCAGCTGGAAGTTCCGCTTGCCAACACTCATCTCGTGACCTTCGAAACTCCGAATCCCGCGGCCGGTGTCACCTTTCCGATCCGTCTGGACCGCAGCTTCAGCGTTGACAGAACAAGCCTTGTTTCTCGCGTCGTCGAAGTTTGGGGGCAGGTTCCCGTATCGCTCATTCAGCAGCTCGACGTCCGCCACACGCAATACGGATACATCGGGCTAAGTGATTTTATGATGTACCCCCTGCTTCGCCCTGGGACCTTCGTCCAGATTGATAGCCAACTGGCCAATATTCAGCCGTCGGCCTGGAGGACGGAGTTTGACCGGCCTATCTACTTCGTTGAGCTGAGGGATAGCTACGCGTGCTCGTGGTGCGAACTGAGCGGATCGCAGCTGACTTTACTGCCTCACCCGCTCTCAGCTTGTTCGACGCGGAAATTTGCCTATCCGGATGAGGCTGAAATCGTTGGTCAGGTGACAGCTGTGGCTATGCGGCTGATACCGGCACCGGACGGCGGGCCTGCTGGTGTTCCAGGATTGCCAAAGCGATCTTGAGGTTGGAGAAGAGGAATTCGACCGATAGGGAACCGGTCCCCACCGGAACCGCAACCCGATACGGTTCCAAACCCTGCCATGCCTGAATGAAATCCGCCGGATCGGTCCGTGTGGAAATCATATAGGTTTCGAGTTGTTCGACCAGATCCGCTAGCGGCGACGAGAGAAGCTCTTCGAATGCTTCGCGATGGCAATCTGCGAGCGCTTCGCATGCAGCTTCGTTAGAAAAGCGAGCTGCAAGCCCTTGATGGTAATAGAGACCCGTATTGTAGTCTCTCATCGAGGCAAGATAGATCAATCGATCCAAGGGACCTGTCGTGTGCGAAAGAGTCCTGCGGCGGAATTCATCCGCTGCCGCTAGCACGTCTCCTCGTTTGTCTCGCGCGATCAAGCTTGCTCCTAGAGCGTTGTAGTACCCGCGCTCGAATCATCTTGCGGACCGCCGGCAAGGCTAGGCGTCAAGAACCCTAAGGATTTGTCGAGCACGGCGCACAACCCCGTTGCCGTAGTCGCCGTTTGCCGTACCAAACGAGGCGATGCGTACGGTCCGCGCCATTGCACAAGCAACTGAAGGAGGCGGCATTCCATCTGGATTCCGGCAAAATCCAATGCCACCGATAATTCGGTCGCGCGGCTCATGCCCGCGAACATGCGCGACTGGCGTGTGTGAAAGTCTTTCAAGCTGAGAATTTGCGTTCGCAGTTGCCGAACCCAGGCAAGCGCCAGCCACTTTCGTTCGCGCAGAAACAGATCCTGCAGGCTCTTGGATTTCAGCGACGATACATACTCGAGGTCTTGGGTTCCAAATATTCGTTCAATTAAGTGAGTCGGTAGCAGGCCATCCTGCAGCACTTGCAGTGAACGCTTCGCAGCCACCAGAGCTCCTGCCGCGCCTTCGGCGGCGGTGGGAGGACGCCGCATCACAAGAAACAGAAGGACTAGAAGACCCAATCCCACAGCAACAAATAGTACGAGCTCGATCATTGGCGTTCCGCCCTGCCCACGTCGGCGCGAATCGCCCTCAGTCGTTTCTTCGTTTCGCGCGCAAAGATCTTATAGTCACCGCCGCTTTCAAACGTTCGATCGGGAGCTGGAGCAGGTGCGTACGACCAGAGCGCAATCACCCAAATTAACAAAGCAACAAAATACGTATACGGTTGGATAACGTCCCACGCAGTGTCGAACGATCGTCCCGCATATCCCCTCAGTGCATCACTTAGAACGATGCTGCCCACGACCAATCCAAATCCGCAAACAATCCCTTTCAGATTCTTGCCGATGTCGATTCGGTAGTATGCAATGACCGCCAAAAAACCAGCCAGCGCAAGCGCTTGGACTGCCCGAAAATCGCGCTCCAGATCGGAAAAGTTCTCATATACCTTTCCGGGCGGCGCGATGGCCACTTTGTAGATACAATACACGATTAGAACTGCGAACATTGCCGTCAGAACGGCAGTGGAGAACCTTTTCGCGCCCGCATACCCCTCGAAGCTTACCTGAATTAGCTCCAGCAGCACTGCAAAGCCGGCCAGTAACCCGAGAAATTCTTGCGCCCAGTAAGCATTGGTGTATGCAGCCGAATGATAGAGCGGCAAGAGGATTAGGGTGGAACTCAAAACAATTACCATATAAGCGAAAAACAGCGGAAAATGCCGGAAAAGCCGGCACTTCAGAAAACGCAGGAGAATAAGCGACTCCAGCGCAATACCAGCCGCCCATAGGATTGAGGCTGCCATGTACCTCCTATGGACGTACATCCTATCATAGTCGCCGGGGAGACAACGCTCCACATCTCCCCGGCGAGAATGTCACCCGCCCTCAGTGCGGATACGGCGGCATTGGTTGAGTCCCGTCGAAATGTGGATAGGGTGGCATGGGCTGAGTACCGTCAAGGTGCGGGTACGGCGGCATGGGCTGCGTCCCATCGATGATGTGCAGCGACGCGACGGCCTGCGGTTCTTCGCCTGCAAAGGCAGTTGTTTGCAAGACAGGGACAGCAAGTGCGGCGATGGCGATCAGAATCAGCTCGGCGGTTTTTTTCATTGTCTCCCCTCGAAATCGGATTGGCCCTGGGGCCGGGGAGAAAATAGATGGGTACGAGGGAATCGAAGCTAAAGCGAACAATTTGCTCGGAAAGGAAAGCAAGAGCCGGGGCGCGAGGCGCCACTAAGGAATGCAAAAATCAGAGGAGGTCGTCGTTTTCGAGGAATTGGCTTGGGCGAACCTGACGTCTGCAGAAGGACAGGTAACGGAATTGGCACGCTTGCGGAACATACGGATGGAGTTTCACGCCGAAGCCTTGTATTTGTTGATACAGGCGATCTGCCAAAACTAATGACTGATTCGAGAGCCGACGTGACGCCGGAGGGGTATCCTGTGCGTCCGGAAGAAATTCATTCGCACTTGCGACATCTGGACCGCCGCCAGTGGTGGCTGTGGTCGTCGACTGTCGCGGTGATCCTGTTGCTGACTCTTGCCGTCGCTTCCTTCGCGTTTCCGGCAATGCTGAGCCGCGAACAAGGCACATATTCTTTTTATCTGAACCAATCGGTTCGCGCCCTCGTGGGAATGGTATTGGTCTTCAGCGTGTACGTCATCTATCAGCAGGTCCTGATCTACCGGATGCGTAACCAACTCGCGCAGCAGATTCAATCCCTCGCAAAGGTAGAGAGCCTGGCGTCGGAAGTTTACAAGCTCGCAGCTCTCGACCAGCTCACCGGCCTTTACAATCGGCGTTCGGGCGAACAGCGCCTCGCGCAGGAAATCAGCCGCGCCCAACGCCACGGGCGTCCTCTTACCGTGCTCCTTCTCGACCTGAATGAATTAAAAGCAGTGAATGATAAGCATGGGCACGCAGCCGGCGACCTCGTTATTAAAGGATTTGCAGAGCGTCTGCAACGGGCGATTCGCGGCTCCGATCTGGCGGTCCGCCTCGGCGGAGACGAATTCATGGCACTGCTGCCGGAATGCCGCGCTGATGAAGTTCGTCACGTTCTCGCCCGCGTCGAAGGGCTCGACGTCGAATATCAGGGCGAAACAATTCGCTGCAATTTTTCGAGTGGATGGACCGATTACAAACCTGGCGAAGCGCCCGCCGAGCTTCTAAAACGCGCCGACGACGCTCTCTATTCCAACAAGCGCTCCGGCAAACAGAAAGCCGATCCCTCGGGCATTTCTTCCGCCGTTCCACAAGCTGTTTCTTAGAGCTTCCTCACCGAACACTACCAAAACTGAACGATGGCTCTGTCGATTCGGTAGCCACGACGAGCGCATTTCCTCGTCGTGGGCATCGAAGTCCGCCCGCGCACAAGCCATCGCCGCACAAGAGTGTCGCACAAGAACATTTTCGGAAAAATAATGTTGCGCCTTCTGGGGGTAACTCGTATGCTACGCCCGGTTATAGGAAAGGCACTATGCCCAAAGAGAAGCCCAAGGTAAATATCGGCGAAGTGATTCGGACATACCGGAGCGATCGCGGCCTGTCGCAAGGCGATATCGAACGCCGCACGGGGCTGCTGCGCTGCTACCTATCGCGCGTTGAGAATGGCCACACCGTGCCTTCGCTCGAAACTCTAGCGAAGATTGCTGAAGCGATGGAAATCAGCCTCGCAGACTTTTTTCCGGGCAGCGATACGATGCAAGATCGCGAAACGCGAAAAGTTTTAGGCGAGCTTTCCGACGAAGAAATCCGCTTCCTGGCAGACATCAAAAAATATTCCACCACGCTATCGGACGACGACAAAAAACTTGTCCTGGCCATGATTCGCAAGATGGCCACCGTGATTCCGCCGCCGCGCAACGGAAAAACTGTTGCGGCAGCACGTCGCCCCGAATACTAAACACTACCTCACACAAAGAATCCTGCGATCAGATCAGGGGCGGCTCGTAGATGTACGCCATACCATCGCGCGTGACGGCGTAGGCTTTCGAGCCATCTGCGCTCCAACGCAAATCAACGACGCCTTCTGCAGGATACTCATCGAAAATCGTCGCGCGGTTCAAATCGGTTAAGAACAATCGTCCCTTCGCGGAATTTTTCAGCCACGAGCTGAAACAAACGCAGAGCGGAAGGTGAGGATGGCAAACGCACAGCTCCGCGCCGAATGTTAGCGGCTCGGCATTCACGCTGCCCGGCTCGAGCCGGTAGGCTTGTCCTGCCGAGCAGTAAATAATTTGCTCACTGTCGGGTGTCCAGGTGAGATCCGTTACGTGGCCTTGCGCGCCGAACACTTTTCGCCGTGAAAGCGTGGCCACATCCGCGACTACAATCGAATCGTCCGCCCACTCGCCTCGAAATTCGATCACGCTCGCGAGCGCTTCTTCATTCGGACTGAAGGCCGCGCGCCCATATCCGCCAAACGCACCTTCTTCAGCGAACTCTTCGCCCGCCTGCTGCGGTTCGATCCAGTCGGCTTCGAGAATTTCCCTCGCGGCCTCGCCTGCCAGTGGACCGCCCTTCGGCTCCCACAATCGTAACGAAGCATTCTTGCCGCGCGAGGTTGCAACAAAAAAATCTCCCGAATCCGACCATGCCAGACTTGCGGGGTGTCGCACCGTCTCAGCTTTTTCGCTTCCGAATTTGCCCAGATACAGTTTGCCGTGCAGATCGAAGAGGTGAAGTCCGGCAGGCCAGCCGTTCCATGCTCCGGCGAGATAGCGAGCGTCGGGCGACCAGGCGAAGACGGCGGGAGAATCCGCCCGACCATGTTTCGAGTCGCCTTGCGGGGCGTCGTGCACCGTCAGCGCCATCGTCGGAACGCTTAATTCCAGATCGTACAACGCCACTTGTGGCGTGCCGTGATGAATGTGGGTGGATATCGCGCACACCTGGCCTGCTGACGAAATTGCGAGTTGTTGCGAATGTCCGCTGAAAATCTTTTTGATCAGCCAGTTCGAATCACGTGCGAGGTCGCGCAACCCGCGAGCCACGAGTGCCGAGGAACGCAGCGCGAGGGCACTCGTCCCCACGCGCGCAATGGTTCCAACTTTCGCGACGGATGCTACTTTCGCGATTGGCCGAGCCGTTGATTGTTCGTGTATTTGCATTGTTCGGGATTTAGGTAGCGGCCCAGCCATCCGAATCGCCGTTTGGTTTCGCGAGACGTTCGCGCGCCTGCGCGATTTGATCGTCCACTTTCGCGACCATTTCCTGAAGGACATCGCGGCCGTGCTGCGCAGCTTCATCGAGGCGCGATTTCAACTGAAAGAGATCGCCTCGCAGCAATTCCTGAAGTTCTGCTTCCATTTCGGAGAGCCTGCCACGCATTTGCGAGATGCGGCGAATCACGCGCACAAGTTCTGCGCCCGGGCCTTCGCCTTTCACGGCTTCGGGACTGTGCTCATATTCAGTGAGAATTTTCGCGAGCTGCGCTTCGTCGCCGCGCTCATACGCTTCATTCGCTTCGGACATCAACTGCTGGCGCTTGACGCGATCGTCGCGGTCAGAAGTGAGGTCGGGATGGATGCGTTTCGCGACTGTGCGGTAGAGGCGCTTCATTTCGCGCGACGCTTCGAAAGCGGGCGGGGCGACGTCGGTTTGTTCGCCGGCTGCGGACTTCGTTTCACCGGCGCGGGAGCGGGCATCGCGTGCTGCTTTCTGGGCGCGCTCGTTGTCGGGCTGCTCGGCGGCGAGTTGCTCGGCGATCTGCGCTTTCAACTCGTCAACTTCGGCGTAGCGCGCACCTACGAAGTGAAGGTAGCGCCGCTCGAACGCTCCGAGCTCCGCGCGGAGGCTTGCGGTGCGAAGTTCGCGCTCGGTGAGCTCGGTTTCGAGAGCGGTCTGCTCGGCGAGTTTTCGCGCAAGCTCCTTGTCCTCGGGCTTGGCTAGCGTCGCTTGGGCTTCAGAGTTAGCGGGGGCTGACTGGTCCGCTGGATTCACCGAGTTGACGTCGGTTGATTTAAGTCCCATAGATTTAGCTTCGGGCGTGTGCCGGAAGCTCGCCTGATTAAATTGTAGCGCGCCGCCAAATAGGCGTTCGGGATGCGTGCCAGAAGTTTCCAGAAGCGTCATGGGCTGCCTTGGGTTCGGTTCGATTTTGGTTCGCTTCGGCGATTCTGGGCACCCCCCTTTACCGTTGATCTGACGTGGTCGCCAATGATTGTTTTCAGATGGTTGCGGGGAATTCTAATCGCGGGACCGTTGATTAGAATTTCGTGGCTAAATCGGTGACATCGGGCGGTCGAAACGTCTATACCGCACCAAACGTCTGCCCGGGCGAGTCGGCGTAGCTCGGTCGCTTTCGCGAAGTTCGCTACCCCCTTTACCGTTGATCTGAGGTGGTCGCCAATGATTGTTTTCAGATGGTTGCGGGGAATTCTAATCGCGGGACCGTTGATTAGAATCTCGTGGCTAAATCGGTGACATCGGGCGGTCGAAACGTGCATAGCGCACCAGAAGCCTGCGCGGGTGAACCGCCGTAGCCTAGTCGCTTTCGCAAATTTCGCTACCCCCTTTACCGTTGATCTGACGTGGTCGCGAATGATTGTTTTCAGAAGGTTGCGGGAAATTCTAATCGCGGGACGGTTGATTAGGATTTCGCGGCTGAATTGGTAACCTCGGGCGATCCAAACCTGCATAGCGCACCAAAAGCCTGCGCGGGTGAACCGGCGCAGGCGGTAGGGAACTGGAAGCGAGTTCCCTTTGTTTTTGCGACGACGAGCTGCGATGAGGCGTGCAGCGCGTTTTGCGCGGGTAAGGCTGCGCAATCGGTAGAGATCCTCAACGGCGCTCGGGTGGATCAAAATCGAGGTCAAAGGCGGGGTCGGGATCGCTTTGCGGTGCATGGCAGATGGTGGAGAGACGGACGCGTTACGAACTCGTATGTCACGAGCCTCGGGCCTCGCCGCGCCGGGACGCAGAAGGCGCGGACGAGCCCGAGCTACATTGGAACTGCTTCCGCCCTTGGACAGCAGACAGCCGCGTCGAATTTTTAGTTCTTCCGTCATGTCGCAGTTCGCCACGATGACGCTAGCAGGCAACGGGGAATTTACAGGTTCAGAAAACGGACAGAAAAAGGACGAGCGATGCAAGACAGTTATAGGACTAGCCGAACGGACAGGGGTTTAGATCGGAAGATGGAAAACGGAAAATGGGTGAGGCGGAAAATGGAAAATGAAAATGGAAATTGGGAGAAGCAGGGCGAGCTTAGGCGGCGCATTGACCATTACAGCAATCACTGGATTGACTCCGCGGCGCGTTGGCCTAATCTTGCTAGCGGAGGCACCGCCCAGATGCTTCGATGGATCAGCAGCTGTATCGACGACATCTCGATCAAGATGTCCCTCAACGATCTGCAGGCGAAACTCTATTCTGAATATCTTCGGTCGGGTTTGACGGAGAAGGAAGCGCAAGATCGCGCCTGGCACGAAATCTTCATTTCGATGCGCGCCGATGGCCTCGACCTCAGGTCCTATTCGCGCTTCCGCGAGTGGAAAACCGGCTATATGAAGGATCGAATCAAGCCGCTTTCGAATGACGCACTTCAGGCTCGGGCACACTAAGTTCGCGCTTGTCTCCTGGCCGTGGTCTGATTGCTTCGAAACTATCGTGAGCTTTCGTCGAGGGGTTGTGGAAACCAGTGCAATTTCCCATCTTCTTGCTTTCTAGTCACGAACCGACGCGTGGTCCTACACTCAAACGGAATAAACCACCAGTGATATATGACTATGGCCGAAACGTCGGCCCCGGAAATTCTCCCATTAGGAGGCGGAGCAAAAATATCCCCGAACGAGATGCCGTACGCTTCGTCGGCAGCAAGATAGTGATGAGTCCAACTTGGCTGAACGAACGATGCAACCTTCGACGTGTTGCACGGCAGATGGGGGTCTATCTCGAGCGGATCAGTCGCTAACTGGCAGAGACCCAAAGCGACAGTAACACTTTCAAGCGGCGCTATGAATGTCGCATTCGTAATCGTGACCTTCGAAGACAGGGGATTGGCGGGGTCTACGGGATCAGTAAATTCGACAGTAACGCGTGGCCAGAAAATCAATAGAGCTACGAGGAAGCCAACAAGTGTAATTACACTTGTCGGCGTCACCCTCAATGTACGCTTCGGAGCTATCTTTAGATTTGATACTCGATCGCTGTGTTTTTTGTCTTTATGCTTCTTGCCCATGCGGTGATTGAAGAAATCTTAACACAATGCTTCGGTTACGCCGCAAAGCTCAAAAAAGTTCAGCCGGAATGGTGGGCGACGAGTAGATCTTTGGCGGCGGCGCGAAGATTCGGAGCGAGCCAGCGAAAGAGCAGGGTGGCTGCGAGACCGCCGAGAAACTGAGCTGCTACAAACCAGGGCACGTCAGCCGGCCGGATTCCCGCAAACGTATCGCTGAGGCAGCGTGCGATCGTCACGGCGGGATTGGCAAACGAAGTAGATGCGGTGAACCAGTAAGCTGCGGTGATGTAGGCGCCGACGGCGAAGGGAACCGCGCTCGATTGAAGCCGAGAACAGCCCCAGATTACAGACATCAGTCCGAAGGTGGCGATGAACTCGCTGAAGACTTGCGATGGGCCGCTCCGCATATGGCGCGACAAGGAAACGAGCGGCAGCCCAAACATCGCATGCGCAATGAACGCCCCGGCTATACCGCCTAGAATCTGTCCCGTCACATAGAAAACACAGTCTCTCCAAGGCAGTCCTTGCTCGAGGGCATCCATCACGCTGACGACCGGATTGAAATGCGCACCGGAGATTGGGCCGAAGGCCATTATCAGAGCGACGAGGGTTGCTCCGGTTGCAATCGTGTTCGCTAAGAGCGCCAGTGCGACGTTTCCATCGGCAAGTCGTTGCGCCATTATTCCAGAGCCGATTACCGCCGCGACAAGAAATGCCGTGCCGAGTAATTCGGCGGTTATTCGGCGGGCGAGCGAGATTTTCATTCGTGTCCGATGCGGTCGATTTCTTTTTTGATGGCAAGCTTGTCGAGGCTTGAAAGTGGAAGGCAGAGCAAGAGACTGATTCGTCGGTCGAGTATCATGAACGCCTCGCGGAAGGCTTTTTCAATCTGTTCAGGCGTGCCCTCGACAGCAGCAGGATCGGGGACGCCCCAATGAGCCGTCATCGGCTGGCCCGGCCACACGGGACATGCTTCTTTCGCGGCGTTGTCACACACGGTGAAAACAAAATCCATTCGAGGAGCGCCGGGTTTCTCGAACTCAGTCCAATCTTTGCTGCGCAATCCTGCGGTGGGAAGCTTCGCAATCTCGAGTCGGTGGATCGCCGCTGGATTGACGGCGCTCTTCGGATGGCTTCCCGCGCTATACGCCTTGAAGGTAGGGAATCCTTTTCGGTTCATGATGGCTTCGGCCATGATGGATCGCGCGGAGTTGCCCGTGCAGAGAAACAATACGTTGTAATGGCGAGCTTCCATGATGAAATCCTCGACGCGGTTCTATTTGCAGCAGGACGGCGCGCAACAGTCTTTCGCGGCGGATGGTTTCACGGCGCGAATGAACGCGCTCAAGAACTTCCCGTCGACCTGGGCCGCGAGGGCGTCAACGTCTAAACCCTGGCCGGATAGAAATTCTCGCGCGTCGTCGATGCGATAGATGCGAGTGGGCTCAATTTCTACCTTCTCGAATCCAGCAGCAGTCAACTTGCTGCGATATTCATTTTCTTCCAGCGCTCCGGCGATGCAGCCAATCCAAAGAAGAACACTCCTACGAATTTCCGCCGGGATTTCGCCGCGGGTCACAACATCTGACACGGCAAACCGTCCGCCCGGCTTCAGAACGCGGAGGGCCTCCCGGAGCACTTTGTCTTTGTCGGCCGAAAGATTGATGACGCAATTCGAAATGATGACGTCCACGGAAGCATCGGGCAGGGGAATGTGCTCGATCTCTCCCTTGAGGAATTCCACGTTTATTGCACCGGCCTTCCGTTTATTTTCGTTTGCGAGGGCCAGCATTTCATCGGTCATGTCGAGGCCGTAGGCTTTTCCAGTCGGGCCTACGCGTTTTGCGGAGAGTAAAACATCGATGCCGCCGCCTGAACCCAGATCGAGAACTGTTTCTCCCGGGTTAAGGTTCGCGAGAGCAGTAGGATTTCCGCAGCCGAGTGAAGCCTGCATAGCCTCTGCGGGTATCTGGCCCGCTTGTGAGGCGTCATACAAATTGGAAGTGATCGGATCGACGGCCAGACCACCAGACGGGCTTGCGCCGCAGCAAGAACTTCCCCCTTGATTCACTCTCAGGGCTGCCTCGCCGTATTTTTCTTTCACTACTTCTCGAATGTCTTCGTTGCCCATGGTGCTCGCTCCTATTTACATATCTGAACCACATCGCGCGGCTTGACGGCCTTGTTTCGCGTGCAGCATTCCGCATAGAGGAATTGAAGAACCTCTTGCAGCGCTTCGGTGTTTGCTGTGTAACGCAAGAACGTGCTTTCGCGCTTCACCAGCACCAGGTCTTCATTCTTGAGCTTGTCGAGGTGATGAGAAAGCGTGGAGTTGGGTATGTCGAGTTCCGTCTGAATCTCGTTGACGACGAGTCCTTCGGGATGCGCGGACAGGAGCAACTGCATGATGCGCAAGCGCGGCTCGGTTCCCATCGCGGAGAAACGGTCGGCGTATTTGGTGAGTTGCTCGGAGTTGCGTTTGTCAGAAACGGTTTGCATATTTCGATATTTGCAGAAATACGAACACTTGTCAATGAAGGAGTTTTGGAGTCGACGAGGTGGGTTTGGTGCGAGCAGGCGGTACAGGTTGGATTTCGCCTGTCCGATTTTGTACGTGTGGCCAGTCGAAATTATCTTGCGTGGCGTGCTAGCTTCGGCTTGGCCGACGACAACGACGCTCGACTCGGCGAGACATAATCTGCTGCAGACGTAACTAGCCCCGCCCGCAGCCTACACGTTCGATTTTGCGACTCTACAGCGAACACCCGAGTTGGGATTTTTGCCGTCGTGCCTAGAATTGGGTTGCCGCCCAATTTCTTGTGAGGTGTGTGATGAAATTCAAACCTGCGGGAAACTCGAAAATGGGATCGATTTCAGGCGTTTCGCTTCGCTCGGTTTTTCTCGCTTCGTCGGCGTTCCTTTTATGCGTTCCCATGCTGATGGGAAGCGCGCGAACGGATCAGCCTAAAGCTCCCACGTCTCCTTCCTCTCCTTATTCTGCGCCTCTACCTGCTGCGCAGAACCAGCCGCAAGAGCAGTCGGATGTGAAGACTTTCAGCGGAAAAGTGCTGTCGCAGAATGGCGTGCGGTATATCTTGCGCGATGACGTGAATGATGTGTGGTACCACCTTGACGATCAGAAGCAGGCGGAGAAGTTCGCGGGGAAGAGCGTCCTGGTGACGGGAGTTTTGGACGGCCCGACGGATACGATTCACGTGCGCGAGATTACAGAGGCGAAGGCGTAGCCGCGCGAGACGGTTCGGCCGAGTCGACGGTCACTCGAGTCGAGATTCGCTCACGTCAACAGCCCCACCCTTTGTGCGCCGCGGCGGACAAAGGATGGGGCACCCTGACATGCAACATCCCACCTAGAAAATCAAAAGAGTTGATCCCTCGTGTACAGATCAGGGCGAGCCTGGGACTGGGAGTCCCAGGATTTGGCGGATTTTTCGTCGCTTCATTACGTCGGCTGGGCTGGTGCCGTGGCGGTCGAGCCATTTTGTGAAATCGCCGACGCGGACGGCGTGCTCGATGGGGACGCTTTTGACAGCGACTCGGATCGTGTCCGTGGGGCGGCCGATGCCAGCGACCCACTCGTTGCCCTGAAGTTGTTTCAGAGCGAGCGCGACGGCTTCGAAGAGCGTCGAGGCGGTGACTTCGACCGTGTGGGCGACGCCCTCCATGTCGGAAATGGTGACGCGACAGGAGCGGAGTTCCATGGGGAGGAGGTTATCATATTCGCTTTTTGTTCGCCATTGGGTTTTGGGAGCGCCAAATTGGACTTGCTGAAAAAATGTTATGCGTCGCGGAGTCCTTTCACTCAAGGCCGCATCTTTGTAGCATCTTCATCAAACGATCCGGTGAGGATCGTTTTGTGAAAACGATCAGGGGCAGATCGTTAGATAAGAGGAGCGAACGACGCCATGGCCGAGACAGCACAGCAATACACTCAGCGAATGTTGAGCCACACTGCGAACGGCGAGCAGCCCGTGAAAGTGCAAGCTGCCACTGCGAAGAAGCTCGCGAAATTAATCAAGGGAGTGCCGGCAGGGAAGCTACGGAAACGTCCTGCGCCGGACAAATGGTCGGTGCAGGAAATTCTGGCGCACCTGGCGGATGCGGAGATTGCGGGGAGCTGGCGGATGCGGGCGATCCTGGGCGCGCCGGGAACGCCGGTTGCGGCGTTTGATCAAGACGCATGGGTGGCGGCACTGCATTACGGGAAGCGCGATCCGAGGCAGGCGGTGGAACAGTTCCGCGTGCTGCGCGAAACGAATCTCGCGCTACTTAAATCGCTGAAGCCAGAACAGTGGAAGCATCACGGGATACATTCCGAGCGCGGCGAAGAGTCGATCGAGCATATCGTGCGAATGTTCGCGGGACATGATTTGAATCACCTCGCGCAGATTGAAGGAATTTTGGCGAAGAAAAAGAAATAAGCGCGCAGCGGCGCCTGGTTTAGAGAGGTCGAAAGAGGAACGCCCACGACGAGGAACTGCACTCGTCGTGGCTACCCGGATCAACTTCACGATTATTAATGTGCGGCGGCTTGTTGTGTTGGTGCCGCGAAGAGAACGATGTTGCCGCCCGGTTCGCGAACGCCGATTTCTTTCATGCCGTAAAACGTGGTGCGCACGGGGACCTCGACCGGGGCTGAGCCGAGGCGCTTCAGCAGGTCGTCAAAATCACTCACTTCGATGTAAAGGCACGCCGCGGGACGCGCGAGCTCGGCCATCGAGGGGAGATCCTTTCCGACGCTTGCAGTGGATTGAATCATCAGCTCGGCATTGCTGTTCATCAGGATTACGAAGCCGAGCTTATTGCCATCCGGGACTTCCACCGTTTTCGTGAAGCCGAGCTGGTCCACCCAGAATTTCAGAGATGGTTCGATTGCCGGGACGTAAATCATTGCGGTGATTTTCATGGTTTGCGGCTCCTTCCTGGTTTGCGGAGTTTGGCCAGCGAGCATCGCGGCCAGCATGAGCGTGACAGCTGTTAAGATTCGCATGGGTGGGCATGTTAGCGCGGCACGTGAGGGCGTGATTGGAAAAAACGGCCACGATGCGAAATAGATTGGATTCGGTGGTGAGTCAGCTAAGCGGGGAAGAAGCGGCGAGAATAGTAAATTGCACCGGTGACATGCCTGACAGTTCACGGAACTCGTTGATGAGGTGCGCCTGATCGTAGTAGCCGCATGCGAGCGCTAGGTCTGCCCAATCGCGACGGCCTTTCTTCGCTTGGGTGGCAGCGTGGCGGAAACGGAGAATGCGCGCGAGGCGCTTGGGAGTGAGGCCAGTGCGGTCGAGACAGGTTCTTCGAAACTGGCGCGAGCTGAGGCTGGCGGCGCCGGCGAGAGCGTCGATTGAAATTTGGCCGGAGGTTTCGACGAGCCACGCGAGAGCTTTTTCGAACGGGTCGAGCGGTGCAGGGGCGGCCAACGCAGCTTCGATGAGGGCGATCGAGTCGCGGGGCGAGTTCCGCGCTGAGTTGTGCGTTGAATTAGTTTCGGCGAGTTGTTCGAGAAGTTCGCGAACAGCGGAAGATTTCCAAGCGTCTGCGAGGGGAATTGAGCGATCCACGGCGAGTGAACCCGGCACGCGAAGCAGGCGCGGCGCCATGCCTGGGCGGAAGCGTACGCCGAACGTTGACTGACGCGCAGGGATGTCGAAAGCGTGAGCGTGCGTCATCGTGCCAACGATTGCGAGTCCGCCATAATCGCGCGCGGGCTGTTCGAAGATGATGTCAGAGCAGCCGTCGGGCAGAACGGGATAATCACGAACTGGGTCGACGGAGCTGTGATGCCAAAAGCATTCGATGTGAGCTGCGAATTTAGGCGATGGCGGGAACTCTCGGTAGACCGTCGTGGTCATCGCCATGTCTTATGAACAACTCCGTCCCGAAAACAGAACCGGGCACAATCGGTGAGATCGTGCCCGGCGAAAAGCGAAGGATGATGCAAAAATTTACTCTGCTGGAGGAGCCATCTCCGGCATTTGCAACTTCGCCTTGGCGAGTGCGCGCACGATATTCACTTCGACAGCTTGCTCGGAAGTGTTGCGCACCGTGGCGAGTTCACTGACGAGAAGATACTTCGCACGCTCGAGCATTTTCTTTTCGCGGAAAGAAAGCGGCTTGGTACGGCTGAGCGCCACGAGGCCTTTCAGAACAGCGGCAACTTCCATGAGCGATCCGGTCCGCATCCGATCCGAATTTTCCTTGAAGCGGTGTTTCCAATCATGGTGAGAAT
>Ga0210387_10000476_pt1 | contig 28622 bp, 36 predicted proteins | sample IncBWC7OmetaG_FD_160108 | JGI IMG/M metagenome (GOLD analysis project Ga0210387, IMG submission 160108) | Forest soil microbial communities from Barre Woods Harvard Forest LTER site, Petersham, Massachusetts, United States - Inc-BW-C-7-O ...
AACGGTGAACGCCCATGATCATGAGCCGAAAACCAAACGATTTACGGAACGCCGCTATCTCGCTCGTTCTGATGGCGCTGCTCGGAGTTGCCCTAATCTCCCTCTTTCCAGGTGGTCCCGAGCAGGACACCGAGTATCATTTTCTTAAGGCGCGCACGGCGTGGAACAGCCCATGGCTGTTTGTCGATGTCTGGGGACGCCCGCTGTACACCACTTTTTACGCATTGCCGGCACTTCTGGGGTTCACTGCAGCGCGATTTTTCGCCGTGGGAATCGGTGTCGCGATCGCCTGGCAGACATGGCGTCTGGCCGGCGAGTTGTGCTTGGAACGGGCATGGCTGGTCATCCTTTTGCTATTGGGGCAGCCGGTGTTTTTTGAACTGTTCCCCGACCTGCTCACCGAGCCGCTCTTCGCGCTCGTTTTCGTGGTCGCGGTGCGGTGGCATTTGCGCGGCTGGGCACGGCGCGGAATGCTCATGGCTTCACTTTTGCCGCTGGCAAGGCCGGAAGGCGTCTTTCTTTGCCTGCTCTGGGGCATTTGGGTGGTGGCCGAACACACAAACTCCGAGGCCTCGCTGGAAAGGTCGGTTAGTCAAAAGATCATTCAGGCGCTACCTTCGACGCTGATTCTTGCGGCAGGTGTTTTTATCTGGTGGATCGCAGCGACGTGCATCACACGGGATCCGCTGTTTATTCTGCACAACTGGCCAGTGACCTGGCATCAAGACGTCTATGGTCGCGGCACCCTTCTCAGCTACAGTCAGCGCGCGCCGGAATTCACCGGCTTCTTGCTTGCCGTGCCGTTTGTCCTCGGACTCTGGTGCAAAATGCGTGTGCGCACTTGGATTCCAATCACGATTTCGTTCTTTTTGCTATTTTTTTTGCACACATTCTTCCGTGCCTACGGACTTTTTGGAGAGGCAGGTTACCCGCGCTATATGGTCTCGGTGGCGCCGGCAATTGCGGTGCTCACGCTCGCGGGTTGGAACACTATCGCATGGCGGATCGAAAAATGGCCGCGCTTCGCTTCCGGCGTGCTCGGGGCGACGGTTCTGGGCGTTTCCGTCGTGCAAAGTCTTTGCTATCTGGATTCATTTCGTTCAGCGCGCGATCCAATTGCCATTCTTGAAATGGCCGACTGGTTTCACGAGAACCCTGAGCGTTATACCCGGCTGGTCTGGAGCAACGCCCGAATGTGCATTGTTTTCGGATTGACTCTTGCAGAGAGTCCTTCGCTAAGGTCCTCCAATCCGGAAACTACGCTCGCCTCGCTGCGGGATGCGCCTCGCGGGACGCTTGTCTTCTGGGACGATCATTTCGGCCCAGACTGGTTCGGTCTCACTGCTGCGGACATTGAGAAGGCCGGTTACAAAATCCTTCGCACTCGACGCTATTCGCTGCCCGGAGTGGTCCTCCGGGATATTGGGGGCGATCGCGAAGTCGAGCTAAGTTTGCTTGTCAAGCCGTAGAGCTCGGTCGTCGCACCAATCGACCGCGCGCAATTGCCAGCCGTACCAAGCGATCAGGGAGTATGCACCCGCGATGATGAGCCCCGTGAGCACAAAAAAAGAAAGGTCTCCGTACGGATATTCGGGCGCCGCTTCTGCGGCAATCAACCACGTGGCGGCCGCGGCGACAATTCCCAATCCCACACTACCGAGCAGGGCGCGGCCTGGATGGTCAATCGCCGGTCTTGTTCGGCCTCGCAGTCGGACGGCACACGCTGCCGCCAGGTTCATGCAAAGCCCAGACCAAGCCAGCGCCCCCAGGGCATCAGACGGCCGATGCCACCCGGCAAACAGGACGGCGGTGGCAAATGTTGCGCTGACGCAGCCTGCGGCGACCGCTAACCACGGTCGCCAGCGTGACGATGAGACCAAAAGCAAGCTCAGGGCGAGTGAGGTGCCAACGGTGGCGTGTCCGCTTGGGTAGGTGCACTCCTGAAAGCCTCTCTGGAGCAAGGCGTCATGGGGTACCAGCGCTCGCCACGGTAACTTGTGCTTGAGGACCTCAGCGCCTAGGACGGCGCATCCAAATCCCACCACCGCGATGACGCCAACCAAGGCACAACGGCGCACGGCCGCGATCAGGAGCAGGAGTGTTGCCGCAAGTATCAGCGCCGCTTTGGTCACCAGGTAGAGCATGCCGGAGTCCAACTGGATGACTTTCCGACTCAAGGCTTGGCGGCCAAAGTAGGCGTCGTCGTCGAGTTGATGTCCCCAGGAGGTACTGACCAGGACAAAATAGCCGGCCATCAGCAGGACGGCGCAAACCGCGGCTCCCAGCAAGAGCCGCCTCTGAATAGTCCGGTCGGCGCGATCACTCATCTCAACCTGGTTTCACCATCGGAGAAGTGATCCCTTGTACAATGTGACGAGCATGTCACCCCAAAACAACCAGATCACCGCGCCCATGGCCAGGTAGGGACCGAACGGGATTTTGGCCGATCGCTCGCGCTTTCCCAAGGCGATTGCCGTGATGCCAAAGGCTGCCCCTAAAAATGAGGCCGCGCCAATCGTGAAAAGGATGCCTTGCCAGCCGACAAACGCGCCGATCGCGGCGATCAGTTTGACATCGCCTAAACCCATGGCTTCGCGCGGAAATTGTGCGTAAGCAGTATGCCCTGACAGATGGGTGATTTTATCGAGGGATATCGTTTCATGGACCGTGTTCAGGCGATCGTGAAAAAATGTTAAATCGATGTTCTGATAGGCGGTTCCGTTGATTTCGACTTCGTTTGCATGAACGATGATGCGATCGGACTTGCGAAAGAAATGCTCGCTCCACAAGAAGGGCTCGCCTTCAATCAGGATTTGCCAATCGTCGGGGGGGAGGGCGTCAAAGGTGAAAATCGTCGGAACATCGAGGGTCACCTTGTAACGACCAAAAGCGAGTTTCCCAAATTCGCTGATCACGAAGAGAATGAGTGCGCCCACGAGCGCACCTGTGAGGGAGAGAACGAGGGCGAGAAAGGGAGACGACGTTTGGTGCAGTCCGGGCGTCAGGAGACTCAGCAGCAGGCCTGCAGCGATCCCGCCCTTGCTCAGCACATCCGGGATAATGAAAAACTCCAGGTCGATAAATGTTATTACCACCAGGATGGACAAGATAACCCAAAGGGGAAACAACCTTGGAACCGGGGCCAGGAAAGCTGCGACCGCAAACAATAACGCCGTCAGCGTTTCCACGATCACGTACCTCGAACTGATCGGCGCATGACAGCGAGCGCACCGTCCACTTAGGAGAAACCAGCTGAGAATCGGGATATTTTCGCGCCAGGGAATCGAACTCTGGCAATTCGGACAGAAGGATCGAGCGGGGCGTATCAGCGAAATCCCTCGCGGGATACGATAGATACAGACGTTGAGGAATGATCCGATGACCGCTCCGAAGAAGAAACTTGCGGCGACCAGAAAGTCTTGCACCTTTTATTGCTTGGCGAGATCAGGTTCCACGAGCTCGCAGAGCAAGTGGATGATCACCTTGTGAGCTTCCTGGATTCTGGCGGTGACCTGTTCGGGAATCAGCAGTTCCACGTCTGCTAATCCGCGACAAAACCCACCATCCCGGCCAAGGAGAGCGATTGATCTGAGTCCCCGCTCTTTGCCTTCTTCGAGCGCGCGTTTGATATTCGCGGATTTGCCGCTGGTGGTCACCGCCACCAAAAGATCCCCAGCTGTCCCGAACGCCCTGACTTGTCTGGCGAAGAGCTCAGAAAAGGAGTAGTCGTTCCCGATGGCGGTCATCAATGCTCCGTCTCCGGTCATGGAAATGGCAGGATAAGGTCGTCGATCGGCAACAAATCGACACGCCAATTCTGTCGCGAAGTGCGCGCTGTCCGAGGCGCTGCCTCCGTTGCCGCAAACGAGTACTTTGTGGTCGGAAAGCAATGTCTCGCGGAGCAAGTTTGCCGCCAGGGCCACCGCATCCTCCAAATCGAATATTTTTCGAATGGCGGCGATGGAATCATTGAGGCTGGCCCGGAATGACATATGGCAGGGACTTTCTTCGGGGAGCGAGCTGATTTCAAGCTGGAAAACTGGCCTGAACATCTTACGATCCGCGCTATGCGTTACTGGGTGTTGCTGCTTGTTTTTTTATTTCTGGCCGCCTGTGAATCAACGGACGATACGTATGTTCCAGGACGAATCCCGAAGGCGACGGCGGTTGCGATTGCCATGCAAGCGAACAAACAATATCCGTACCCTTTGTCGAAGGTCACCCGGGTTGCCTGGCGCCCGGAGCAAGGCTATTGGGCGATCGATTTCAAAGATGACGATGAAGATTACGGCAAGTTCTATCTGGTTAATGGGAATGGAAAAATCGTGGGCATCGGAAAAATTCAGGGCGACCAATATTACTAGAATACTGGATTCAGGATTCAGGAGTCAGGAGACAGCCCAGGGCTGAATGGCGCGAAGTTAAGGAAGATTTGGGGTGATTTATGGCCCCGGAAGGGTTGGAGAACTCAGCTCAAGGTTTGAACCCGGGGAGGTAAGGCGGGACGCCTTACTTACTTCAGAAAGGCGGGACATACTGGGATAGAAGTGGTAATCAAACGGCCGGTTCGTCCGCAGCAGTAGGTAAGGCGTCCCGCCTTACCCTCTTTTCGCAAGCTAACCGTCCCGATTTGCCCGCAGCAGTAAGTGAGCGTCTAGCCTTAACCCGGCCCCGAATAGTTCTCGGAAAGTCCAAACTCCAGACGGCGCCTTCGGGGCCAAGAGACAACCCAAACCGCCCTTAACTTCGCGCCATTCAGCCCTGGGTTCAACCTCGGGTTTATAAGAAACAGACGCGAAGCTCCTATCTATAATGGCTCAGCTTTGTGCTGTTCCGCATTATTTTAGCCAACGGGAGATGGTATCTTCTGACCTGTGCTACTAACGCATTCGATCCGGAGCCATTAGCCGACTGAGCCTTCCATCTCAAGGTCAATCAATCTCTTCAGTTCGACGCTATATTCCATCGGAAATTGACTCACCAAATCGTTGACAAATCCATTGACCGCCAGACTCATCGCCTGACCTTTGCTGAGCCCGCGCTGCTGCATATAGAAGATTTGCTCCGTGCCAATTTGACTAACCGATGCCTCATGCTGAGTAGAGTTGCCTGTTCCACGGACGGTAATGGCGGGATAGGTGTCGGTCCGGCTGGTGGAATTGATTAAAAGCGCATCACACTCGGTATTGTTCTTGCAGCCTTTCAGATGTTGCGGGATATGGACCAAGCCGCGATAAGTCGCACGCCCTTGGCCGACACTGATACTCTTGGAGACAATGTTGCTGGTGGTCTCATCGGCCGCGTGGATCATCTTCGCGCCGGTATCCTGATGCTGACCGTTACCCGCCAAGGCGATGCTGATTACCTCGCCGCGCGATCTGCGCCCTTTCAACACCACACTCGGATATTTCATTGTCAGCCTTGATCCGATATTACAGTCGATCCATTTGATTTCGGCTTCCTCCATGGCCAACCCCCGTTTCGTGACCAGGTTAAACACGTTTGGCGACCAGTTCTGCACCGTTACATATTGGATTTTAGCTCCCGGAAGCGCGACTAGTTCGACCACCGCCGAGTGGAGGGTGGTGGTGGTGAATTTCGGAGCAGTACAGCCTTCCATGTACATCACCTCTGCACCCTCGTCGGCAATGATTAAGGTACGTTCAAACTGGCCAAAATTTTCCGCGTTAATACGGAAATACGCTTGCAACGGATGCTTTACTTTCACTCCGGGCGGAACATAGATAAAACTGCCGCCGCTAAACACCGCGCCGTTCAGGGCGCTAAATTTGTTATCACCGGTCGGGATGACTTTGCCGAACCATTTCCGGAAAATATCTGGTCTTTCTTTCAAAGCGTCCGTGCTGCCCATAAAGATCACGCCTTGGTCCGAAACCGCCTTTTTGATGTTTGAATAGACCGCCTCACTATCAAATTGAGCTTCGACTCCGGCGAGGAACTTTCGTTCGCTCTCAGGGATACCGAGGCGCTCGAACGTTTGTTTAATCTCTTCAGGAACGTCTTCCCAGCTCCGTTTTGGCGCCTCGCCGGAAGCGAGGTAATAACGAATGCGGTCGAAATCTATTTCTTTGAGTTCGTCGCCCGCCCAATGCGTCGGGAGCGGTTTGCTCTTAAAAATCTGGTAGGCTTTTTTTCGGAACGCGCGCATCCAGTCCGGTTCGCCCTTCACATCGACAATATAATCGATGGTTTGCTCTGTCAGGCCAACACCTGCATCGCGAGTCGGTTTGAGATCGTAAAAGAAGTCGCCGATGTCGCGATTAATCTCAATGGAAGTTGTCGGTTGAGTGGCCGGCTTTCCTGGTAAGATATTTGGTTCGCGGCGATCAACGCTCCCGGGGTCAACCACCAACGCTCCGGAGGCTTCCAAAAGACCCTTTTCATTTTTGTTCATACCAATTTTCATTTTGTACTTTCCCGCCTTAAGGACGCACGGCCAATATCAAAGGATCACAACTGACAACACCGGCCAATCGTCGATGATTACATCGCTTGGCTGTGACCTCCTGATTCCAACAGGCACGGGGCCGATCCGCTCTGCTGCCCGACAAATTATCCAGTCGCCAGACCTGTGCTGCGAGGCTGAGCGCACCTGGACAGTAATCCAGTTTTCCCAGAATCCTAATGCATACTGGCGAAATCTGGCGGTGGATCGATTTCCTATTTCAGCCATAGCATTCGGCTCCATTTGCGTGGACAGTAACAAGATGACACCCATTCACGCCAAAGTCGCTTCGACCGCGAAAGACGGTGATCAATTTCGCCTTATAATTGACCTGGTGAGCTCCGAATTTCTCGGGCCATTCGAACGGTTGAGATTCAAGAGAAACCCATACTGCGGCTCTTTTAGCACGTCGTTGACAGGAAGTTGGCTTACCCTAACTTACCGGAAAGATCCCGGCTACCTGGCAGGCGACAAATTTCCGCTTTCAAGAACCGACTAGGGCGAGCGCAGTTGCTAATGTATGCAAACTCTCAACGGCAAGGTTCTCAGTGTGCTGAAATTGCAGCCTTACCGAAAAAGAGACCAGGCGGACGGCGAAAGGAGCGCACTGGGCATCGGTAAATATTGGCGTCTGCGGGTGTCCTATCCCGGACCACAGACGCTCTATGAAATGGAGCTACGTGAGCCTCTCAAAAGCTTAGCGTCGAAGAAGCAGACCGTGGGATTAAACGGGCTGGTTGAATTCGAGATGTTCTCCGAGCCTCAGGTCGCTGCCGGGGATAGCATTCTGATCGATGCTTATGAACCGGGAGAAAAAATCCTCGGATGAGGCAACTAACTTCTTGAGAGGGATTTTGCTCAAGCCGGCTCGTGCTCGCGCGAGCCGAAGAGTTGGAGAGTGTTCGTCGCCGCGCGAATTTCGCGGCGGAGCTCGGCGAGCATTTCCCGGGTGACTTCGAATTGTTCGGCTTTGCGCTGTGTCCACTGCTGTGCGGTCGCCTGCAGACGGTGGTAGGCATTCGCAATATAAGCGGAGGCCGCTTCGGTGAGGCCTGGACGGGCGAGCGTCGTCTTGAGGAGGCGTTGTGCTTCGGCCAGTTCTGCCAGGAGGATTTTCTCCCGGGAAACACGGCGAAGCTTGCTGACCAGGCCGAACTTGGAGAGGGTCCAGATGAGCCACTTGGTGGGGTCGAACTGCCACGGCTTCACGCCGTTGCGGTAATCGTATTGAAACTCGTGATGATAGTTATGGTAGCCCTCGCCGAAGGTAACGATCGCCATAAGCCATGAGTCGCGGGCGCTGCACTTGGAGGAATACGGGCGACTGCCAAGGTAATGGCACAGCGAATTGATGCAAAAGGTACAGTGCTGAAGGACGACCACGCGCGCCACCCCCGCAATGAGAAAGGCACCGAGAGCCGAGACCCAGCCGCCCCAGACCAAGCCAAGGATCGCCGGCAAAACAAAGGCGACCAAAGTGCCGATCCAGTGGATGTAACGATGTTGCCAAAGGACGAGCGGATCCTTCTGCAAATCGGCCACGTTGTCGAAAGGCGGGAGCGGGTTGAGCTTGAACATCAACCATCCGATGTGGGCGTGAAAGAAACCTTTGGAGATGCAATAAGGGTCTTCGTCGTGGTCGACGTGCTTATGGTGGGTACGGTGTTCGCAGGCCCAGAGAAGGGCCGAGTTTTCAAAAGCGCCCGCGCCGAAGATCAGCGTGAAGAGTCGTACGCTCCAGCGCGCTTGGAAGGTCAGGTGCGAAAAGAGCCGATGGTAACCGACCGTAATGGAAAACCCGCAAGCGCAGAACATCAAAAAGAAGAGCACCACCTGGAACCAATCGATTCCGAAGAAACAAAGATAGGCGGGTACCGCGGTGAGGGAGAGAAAGAGGGTGCCAATGAGAAACGAACTGGTCGGCCAATTTACTTTTTCGAAAGGGATTCTTGAAAACATAGTGCAGGTGGACGGCAGAAGTTACCGGAAGCGGAATAATCGGAACGGACGACGTACCCGGATCCTGTTCGCCTCGAAGGCCGTATCGTTCCTGGAGCAACAACTCACGCGCGAATCTCGTCCGGTTCTAACCGGCGATCCCATACTTTTATCGTTGAGTTGCCATTGCCTTTTCGTATCGCAGCGGGTGAATCCGTTTCTGGACTGTTACCTGCGATCAACTCGCACATTCACCGAATCTTCGGCGTTCTCGGCGTTGCGCGGACCATGAATCGTCGCCGAAACACAACCGCCCAACAGCAGAATCACTCCTGAAAAATAGATCCAGAGGAGCAATCCCATGATCGTTCCAAATACTCCATAGAGCGCATTAAAGCTAGTGAATGCGCCCAAGTACCAGGCAAAGACATTTTGACCCAATTCGAGAAACAACGTCGCCGCCAGAGCGGCAATCCAGACCTGGCTGAAGCGCACGGATCTGCGAGGTGCGAATTTATAAAACATTAGTAGTCCATAGAAGAGAATGGCCGCTGGAAGAATGATTGGTAACACCCCGACGATAAGATTGAGATCCAGGTAGAAAATTGTTCTCAGACGGTTGAAGACCAGCGGCGCCAAAAGGCCCAACACGAGTGCGCTGATCAGGATCCCGATCATGAAAAGGTTCTTCAGCGGGAGTTTCCACCAGTTGTAATCCTTGAATCCCCAGGCTCGGTTCACTCCGATAACCAGAGCTTGAAAAAAGCGTAGTCCACTCCAGATCAGTGCTAAAACCCCGAATATTCCCGCTCTCCAACCGTTCTGAATGGCATGATCTATCGTGTCGATCAGGACCGCTTTATCCTTGGGCTGGAGCGGGATGTATTCTTGGACTTGTTGCACGACCTGACGAGCAGCTTGCAGCCTGTCCGGAAGAAAGAAGGTCCCCACCACCACCAACAGGAGAATCAGTGGAAACAACGAGAAAAACGCGTAATAAGCAAAAGACGCTGCGCATTGTTCCCCATTGATTTGCCCATATTTTTGAAAGGATTGACCGATCATTCGAGCAAAAGATTCAGCCAGCCTTCGGCAGAGAAGGGCTACCCGTAGCCATAAGGGCTGAGATCCTTTCATCTGGAAGTTCCCTCGCCGAGAGCAGATTTGCTGGATAAGATAATCGGGCACCTCGTTGTTTCCAGCGAAATGGAGCAAAGGCCATACGCAAACGCAACTGTAACTCGTCGAGAACAGTATGGGACAATGCGGGGCAGACGAACGAAGCTCTTGCGAAGATCAACCGTTCCCGGCAGAGGGGCTTTTACTCATCACCTCATAGTCCTGGCGGCGAGCGAAATCCGCCAGGCTGTTAGGCGCAGGAGTCAGCAGGGCGTCCGTGTGCAGAACGAAACACTGAAACTCTTCCGATGTACGCGAGGAAAATGAAATTAAGGATTTAGTATGAGAAAAATTGTGACAAGCGCCAGCCCAGCATTGGCGTCGGAGAATGCATCCTGGTTGGATGTCTGCGCGATCGCGCAGGTTGAAGTTACTTCTGAAGATTCAGAGTATCCGATCGAAGCAGCATTTGCGGAGGGAGACAACCGTGGATGGCGGGCTTCTGCGCAAGGTAAACAGACCATTACCCTTTTCTTTGACGAACCGCAACGGATCCGACGTATCTGGCTCCAGTTTGTCGAACTGCGCGCGGAACGCACTCAGCAGTTCACCTTGCAATGGGCGAAGGACAAGACCGACGCACTACGCCCCTTGTTTCAGCAGCAGTGGAATTTCAGTCCCAGCGGCTCGACGAGCCAGGTGGAAGATTACAAAGTAGAGCTCAATGGCGTTTGGATGCTGCAGCTCGTCCTTGATCCAGATATTTCGAGGGGTCCGGCAGTCGCCACCCTCCAAAGCTGGCGTCTCGCCTAGGATAATGATGCGGACACCGTTCAATTCCGTTATGCGCAACTTCAAACTGATCGCCGCTTCATTTCTGGCTATTCTGGTAGCGATCATCGTCGTTCAGAACCGGGAGCCGGTGGCGACGCACCTGCTTTTTGCGACTGTCGTGATGCCCCACGCTATTCTGCTGTTTATCACCGCTGCCGCAGGGTTCGCCCTTGGAGTTCTTCTCACCTTGTCGCTGAGCACGAAGCGGAGTCAAATTCGCTGAGGCGATCACTGCTCTACCAACGAGCATCAGGAATATGTCAGTCATGAATGTAGAATTATTAAAACTTGGCTGGCGCATCAGAGCTTCTCGGAAAAAGTTGGGCTGGAGCCAGAAAGATTTTTCGAGCATGTGCGGTATCGACAGAAGTTATTTTGGCGGAGTCGAGCGCGGCGAACGCAACCTGACCTTTTCGAGTCTTTGCCAGATCTGCACCGGCCTTAACTGTGATATCGCGGCGGTCACGGAAGGAATCCCGCATGCGACAGAGGCTCTGCAGTAGTCAAAGAGCGAAGGCAAGCCTTTGGCACCGAGTGATTAATTATTACACTTTCAATTGGTATTATTGATCTGGTCCGTCCGCGCCAAACCTTCCGTCCAAAATTAACCGCCCGCTAAACACGTTGCTTTCGCCGAGGGCGAGGCTATGGTGCTGATAATACCCATTTGTCCCACGGGATCAACCGCCTGCGTGGGCAAGGATGGGGCAGATTAGAATAAATCCAGCCATGAAGTTCCGCCATCTTGAATACTTCGTCGCTGCCGCAGAGGAGTTGAACTTCACTCACGCCGCCGATCGCTTGCACGTTTCTCAGCCGCCGTTCAGCAAGCAAATTCACGACCTTGAAGGCGAATTGGGGATAGAATTGTTCGAGAGACGGCGCAAAGGAGTCGCGCTTACGCCGGCTGGAAAGTCGTTCCTGATCGACGCCCGACGAATCCTCGAAGAATGCGATGCCTCGATCAGAAAAGCCCAGCGGATCAGCCGGGGCGAGATTGGGGAATTGGCGATTGGTTATATGTCGGCGCTGACCCACGATTTTTTGGGTAAAGCGCTGGAAGTCTGGCGCCTGACTTCCCCGGGAATTGTCGTCGATTGTGTGGAGATGGATTCCGTAACGCAAGAGAGGGCGCTGTTAGAGGGGCGCATCTCGGTGGGTATCCTGGTGCCGAGCGATCGGCCGGTACTGGAGTTGTTGCACGTCCGGTTCTTGATCAAATACCCGGTGCGTCTGGCGCTGCCGAAGTCGCACCCTCATGCCAACAAACCGGAGATTCCTTTAGCGCTCTTGAAAGAGGAACCCTTTATTGGCCTCAATCGGATGTATCCGAATTACGGCGATTGGCTCTTGAAAGTTTGCCGGCGCGTGGGTTTCAAGCCGCGCATCGTCAAGGAAGCGGACGGCGCTGCTAGCGCGCTTGCCTTTGTCGCGGCGGGATTTGGCGTAGCGGTGGTCAGCGAGCCGCTGCAGAAAATACCCGCCAAGGATGTGATTTTCCGGGATCTGGCGCCCGAGGAGAGTGCGTGGGTACCTGTGGGAGCTGCCTGGAAGCCGGACGCAGTGTCCGCTCCAGTCGTTTCTCGATTCGTCGACATCCTCGCTCAAATCTGTGCCGGCGGAGACCGGGAGGGTCGGGCCGTCGGGACCATGCTGAAACAAGCAGGTCCGCTTCAAGGATAGCTCACTCCCGCAGCGAATACGGGCCGGTCAGAAACGCCGGAGATTAGCCGCACTATCTGGGCAGGATCGGCGATCTCTTTTAGCAGACGCTTGGCTTCCGCGATTCCGACGAGACCCGCGCGGTGAAGTCGCCCTGGAGCCTCAAGCTCCCTGGCTAACCGCAGAGGGCCGGCATCGAGGCCGACAAAGCCGCAATCGGCGACGAGTTGGTGAACCGCTATTTTAGAAGCTGCGTGATCGCCGCAATAGAACACCACTAAACGTTGAAGCTGACCGGGTCTGTAAAAAGCATGGGGAATAAACGACGCAGGGACGGTGCTGAAGGCTTTGACAACACGGGCGTCCGGGAGCTTTTTGGCCAACTCTTCTCCCGCCGTGGTTGATCCAGGCAAAGAACGGATCATCCGACCGTTCGGATTCCATTCGAGAGGGTTTGTGACGTCGACCACTGTTTTGCCCGCCAATGGACCAGTGGCTCCCAACGCATCGTCGACGTTCCAGAAATTTGGCGAAAACAAGATCAGATCGCCAAAGTGAGCAGCCTCTGCAACGTGGCCGGAATAAGCGCCTGGGCCCGCTTGTTGGACGAGTTCTTCCAGCCGGTCTGGATGACGCGAACTGAAGAAGACTTGGTGGCCGGCTCTAGCCCACAGTTTCCCCAAGCCGCCGCCAACTTTTCCCGCCCCGATAATTCCGATTTTCATACTATTTCATTCCCCCATGCTCTCGTCACCTTCTCGGAATCTTCAAGGTAGCGCTCGCCACCACCAAGGATCATCCACCTTGTCCTTTGATCCTGAGGTTGGTTAGGCACCATCTTAGGATTTACTCTATGGCAACTATGGCAAGATGGATTTCGTCGCGATCTCTGCCGCTTCCCAATACTTTCTTCGACGTGTTACCGTTGCTTTTGCCTATGGCGGGAGATGGGGAAGATCAGTGCAGGAGCTGGTTCCAATGATAGTGCGGCCCGATCTTATTGAAGACGTAGAGAACGATCAGCGCTCCAATGATCGATAGGATCAAGCCGGCAGGATGAAAGAGAGCTCCGTCACGCGGCCTGGAAAACAACCGGGCGATTAATCCACCGACAATTGAACCGGCGATTCCGAGCAAAATCGTAAAGAGGATATCGATGTGCGTATGCAGGATAAGACGAGCGATGAGACCGGCAATGAAGCCGAGGATGATATACCAGATGATGTGTAGCATAGGGAGCGTTCGACGGAGGGTCTTTAATTTGGGTGGCTGAGATTGTAGATGCCCGATGGCGCATCGGTATCACTCACTGCTCTCGATTTCGTTACCGGGCCTTGCGACGTCGCTCGGATTCCGCAACTTTTCCAATACTCTTCTGCCAGCCTCGCCATAGCATTTACGTATGGCAGAAGGAGGCCCGCCAGAACAGGGCAAACTCAATTTGCTCGGGTCCAAATGTAATTCCGGCCAAGCAGTACGACACCGATAAATCCACGGACTTTGATCTGGTCTGGGCCCTGCAGGTCCATCGAACAGGAATAAGTGGTGCCGCTCTTCGGATCATAGATCGTGCCATCTTCCCAGCGAGTTCCACTCTTCTTCACAAAGCCAGATATAAAGACAAGCCCGATAATCGGATGGTTGCGTTTCGTTGGATCTGGGTTGTGAATATCGGTTTTCTCTTTCCCTTCACTGGTCTTCGGCTCGCTCAACGACACGATCCTGGCGCTGAGTTTGCCGCCACTCTCGAACATCTGAAAGGTGGCGTCTTCACCCTTCCAGAGTCCGACTGGGGATGCAGCGTCGGCTGCCTGAACTGTCGTCACTCTTAGGCCGGCAGCGACCAACGTCGCGAGAAGCAGATATTGAAGTCGCCGGGCTTTCATACGGTTTGTTAGGTGGGCCAGGAGCTGCGGATAACCCGGCAGTTGACTCCCCGGTCGCTGATCTCAATCTGGAGACTCGTCTGCATGGCATCGACTAACCGGCACAACAAGTCTCCGCCAGTTCAATCGTTTTCCCGCATACTCTTATCGACGCATTACTGTTGCTTTCGGGTATGGTCAGCTCCGGGGGGGCGGACGAAGAGTGTCTCGATCATTTGCCGGATTTCGTCCACTTGCCCAGCGTCTTTTGCAGTCGCCCCCATAACTCATCCGCCTTACCTTGCGGAAACCTTCCGAAGTGTTGTTTAAACTTTCCCTTTAGCTCGTTCCAGGAGCCTTTCATTTGAAGTTTGTTCATGAAAAGTTAGACAGCCGATAAGTTGCGATTGTTCGATCCAGCCTGCAATCAGCAGTTCCCTTGGGCGATTTTGGCTCGCCGCTATACGCAAATGCAATGGTAATGCTTTTCCAAATGTATTGGAGAAGTGCGGAAATCGACCGATGTGAATATTGTCAATTGGCGTGCTCGATTAAGCCGGCCAATTTAACCGTATCGGAGCCTTGGCTCAGTCCAAGGCGGCACGGTAGAAAGAAAACCCAGATAACATGAAAAGACGATTTTCCGCCCTCAGTCTATTTGTTTTAGCGTTAGGAGCATTGGCTACGCAATCGTGCGAATCGACAGACGGCCAGAATACTTATTATAACCGGAGCCGTGATGGTTACTACCACGATGGTCGCTACGCTGAAGAGAGTGGCTATTACCACGAACGCGGTTACAACCGTGACGACTACCAGCCGGATCCACCTGGGATCGACGTACATTTCAGACCAGATTACCTGCAATAGTTGTCGTCCAGAGTAAACCTGAAGGAGAAACGGCTGACCCTACGGCAGTCCTGCGGTGAGCCGTGCGTAAATGTTAAAGGAGCGCTTCGGAGATAAAGCGCCATGATGGGAGGTTCTGGTCGCGGTCGCACGCCTATAAGCCGCGACCTTGGACGAGCCTGATGATGACAACAATCACCACGATTACCAATACAATGTGAATCAGGCTGCCAAGATGAAAAACGGTGAATCCAAGGAGCCACAAGATAAGCAAAATAACCGCAATAGTCCAAAGCATAACGGTGATTGTACATTTCGAACCGTGATCTGAGCAAGCACTTTATGTCCAATGTGTATAGGGTGGTGGCCTTATGCCCCCGTAGGGGTTAGAGGGTTCAGCCCGGCGTTTTAACGCCGGGAATCTCCCCATTAGGACGACGCGCCCTCTAGGGCGCTGGCCCGAAGGGCCAGTCCCGAAGGGGCTAAAGTGTTACCCTTTAACTCGTCGAAAAGCGAAAACAGATCACAATCAGGGCAATGAGAAAGACACAAATCAACGCGTCGAGTGCGAGATAGACTATCCTGTCCAAACGTTGATCAAATCTGAACCTGACAAAGATCAGAATCAGGACTATCGCAATAACGGTGAACGCGACGACGGCGAGATGCGGCACTGCAGGTCCTCCGGGACAGAAGCTACACGAACATTGGTGGCATGTCGAGACGTACCAAGGTGGTTCTCCAGCAATACGCAAAGGCACTTGTAACCCGTCGACAAGAGTATGGGAAAAGAGAATCAGGCTGGACGAAGTTTGGTTTAACATCAACAACTATCAAAGGCGCGCGGACTGGGAATTAGGTAATATCGTGTAGAAAGGCCGGTCAAACTCCGTGGACCAATTTACCTTTCACAAATGACGAACGACTCCAAGAATGGTGATGAAGCTCTAGAGAGACCGGAAGAGGGAGTGACCGCGGATGAGCGGCCGCTGCCAGAGGCGATGCAAGCCGCGATGGCGTCGCCGTCACGAGTGCGGAATTTCGCCATTACCGGCCTTTTCGTTCTGGCCATCTTCTACACCCTGTATTTTGCCCCTGATTTCGTGTTACCGGTGGCGCTCGCGCTCTTGATGAGCTTGCTGCTGCTTCCACTGGTCAGCCTCCTCGCGAAAGTGAAAATTCCGGAGGCCATCGGATCGGCTGTCTCCATTGTGCTTCTAATACTCACTTTAGCCGGGTTGGCCACGATGATTTATCAGCCTGCGACGTCATTTCTGCAGGATTTTCCCCATCACTTGCGGCAGATCCAAGAGCGCCTGACTTTTCTTAGTGCGTCGTTAAAGGAGGCTGGACATACCTCGCCGGCGGAGCAGGGCAAACGGCAGGAGAGCCAATTACTAATGGTCAAGTGTCTCGTTCTGAGCGATACTAGGATCCTTGATCGATTGGATCGTCCAGAAAGCTGGAGCGGAAATCGCTTCCAATTCACGTAAGGCGGTGCCTTCGATAAAGAACGACACATGAAGACAATCCACGCGCGAGTAACCAAGAATATCAAAGAGGATCCCAGTATCGAGGAATGCAATATTTGGAACATTCAGGCGACGTTTCTTGACCCTCTTCCACTGGGCGCCGTGCACATTACTGCGGATCCGGTGGAAATTGGCGTTAACCAGCTTGAGATCGCCAGGACGGACGGCACGCGCACGGCCATTACCATTCGAACACAGTGTAAATCTCGCTTACAGCCCGGTGAAGTCATTCACCTTGGCTTTGAGTGACTCGATCTTGCGTCCCCTGCAGGGCGCGTTGCGGAGGGTGGACGGTTCCCGGGGTTGAAACCATGGGCCTGAACGGAAGGGCCTGAAGAATTTAGCTCAAGGGTTGAGCTCAGGGTTGAATGGCACGAAGATAAGGACTGTTTGGGATGGTTCTTCGTCCCGAGGTGACAGGAGGATCCAGCCAGGATTGACCCATGGAGCTCTAAGATAATTCGAGGCACTTCGATGGCGATTGGTTTTGTCCCGGAGGGACAGCACGATAGTAGCCAGGCACGAAGTGCCTGGAATCACGAGGAAAATGGCCACGTCCCAGCGGGACGATTGAACCGATTCTGCTGACATTGGGACTGACAATGACTTCGACCGTCCCTCCGGGACGGAGCCGCTTTACATCGATACCAGGCACTTCGTGCCTGGCTACTATCAGCCTGTCCCTCCGGGACAAAAGCCATTCAGTTCCTAACTTCGCGCCATTCAACCCTGGGAAACATCCAATAAAGCGATTCGCCCTGAAAGGGCGAGAGATTGCGTGGTCCAAATACGCTCCGAACGCTACCGAAAAGGAATTGGGTATTTGTTAGGCAGAAGATACAGTCTCCCGTTCGCTAAAATAATGCGCACCAACGCAGAGTTGAGTGATTGCCGGCCCTCTATAAATAGGAGCTTCGCGTCTGTTTCTTATAAATCTGACCTGGCGCCCTTTCAGAGCGCGTCGCCCGGGTGGGTGGTTCCCCAGGGTTGAAACCCTGTAGCCCTCCGGGGCAATAAATCACCCCAAAATCTTCCTTATCTTCGCGCCATTCAACCCTGGGCTATACTTTTTTGGCCCCTTGGGCCATAGGCAAAGTTCCAAAATTTTTTGCGGCGCCCACTTTCTCGAAATATTCAAACTGCAAAGAGCCCTCAAGGGCTCCAGATCGAATACGTTAACGATACACGTCAAACGTATAGTGATCTCCAGGAATGGGCCAATGCTGACAATGCCTGCATTGTTAACTAAGCTAGCTATGCGCATTACTCATTTTCTTAAATGCGGCCGGCCTCCATGTTCTTCGCGAGCTCAATTCAAAGGCTGAGCCTCGGGGAAGGTCCAGGTGCCATTCAAAATCTCGGGACGTGGACGATAGAGACGCACCAGATAATTCCAGCCGGACGGCGTCGGCAGACAATTTTCCACCTTGCTGTCACAGCCACCGAACTGGATTGAGATGGAGCCGTCTGCGTCCGCCTTCGCAGTGAGGTTGTTGAGTGTATAGGCGTTCTGCGGGTTTGGCTCGAAATAGCCTTTGTCATTGTAGACGCTAATGGACCAGAAGCCGTCGACAGGTACGTCTTTCACGTGGAGTTTATAGACCGTCTTGCCGTCGTTCTTTGCCGGAGTAACGTTGAGATAGAGCGCGTCCTTCTCGGGATTGCCGCCCCAGGCAGATGCCGACCCAATCAGCCGTCTCACTGGGTCGACCGCGTCCTTGGAACCGAACATTCGCCTGGTGTCAGGCAAGGTTGAGGCAAGGGTTAAGAGCGCCTCGCGCACCATCTTCTGACTGGCCTGATCCCAATTCGGCACCTCGAACTTTCCCGGTCCACCCGGCTGATCGACCTTGATCGCATCCTGCAGAGCATGGACAGCTTCCACATCCTTCGGATCGGTCGGCTCAACCAGTGTCCGGACGGCTATCACAACATACCGTGTTCCGATCTTCTCCTTGGTGAAAGTGTGATTTCCGGCGCCGTAATCGACCTCGGAGGTGTACTGGTTCTCGTCGATGACCTGCATCGACATGAACCGCTTGCCGGCATCGGGCAGCGTAATCGTGACCGGACCAGCGTCGAGGTCGAAGACCGCCGCCGAATATAGCGTGTCGCGATTGAGCCGGATGACGTTCTGCTGATCGATGGCCACTGGTTCACGGCGGTGGATGAACTGGCCAAGACCTCCATCTTTGACAATATTTCCGAAGTAGAGGTCGCTCTCGGCCCGGGGGAAATTGTCGGCCGTAACTGGAACGGCGCCGGTCAAAGACGAAGATTTGACTTCGGCCGCCTGAACAAGCGGAGGAGCTTTCCATTTTCCATCGAGCGCTTCCGGCGAGATGTACGCCTCCTTGGCGATGGCCCGCGCCTGATCGACAGAGATGGATTGGGCATTGGCGGTCGCTGGTGTCACGGCCGTTCCGAACACTGCGCTGAATGCCAGCATAATCGGTCCAAGAACTGTTCTGATCATTGTTTCTCTCCGCATTGCTTAAACGCGGATTTACTCTGCAGCCAGATTAAAACAAGGCAAGATGTCTGTCGGGGCCAGTCGTGTGTTAGAGAACTCAGCCCAAGGTTTTAACCCGGGAAGGTAAGGCGGGACGCCTTACTTACGGCAGATAGGCGGGACATACTGGGATAGAAGGGGTAATCAAACTGCCGGTTCGCCCGTAGCAGTAAGCAAGGCGTCTCGCCTTACCCCGCGCCCTGAATAGTTCTCGGACTGTCCAAACTCCAGACGGCGTCTTCGGGGCCGAGAAATCACCCAAACCGCCCTTAATTAAGCTAGCGCCATTCGGGTCCGGTCGTCGAGGTTTGTCGTGATACTCGTTTCTTCATTTCCACCTAATAACCCGGCCGGCAATACTCCTTCCGGGTTATCGACTTCCTATGACTCGGAACGTAGAAATCAAAGCTCGAGTGCGCGATTTGGCAGCTCTGCGTAAACGCCTTGTCGAGGTGTCAGCCTCGGGACCCGAGCTTCTGGTCCAGAGAGAAACCTTTTACACCTGGCCCTTAGATCCCTTCCAACACCGACTCAACAGGGCGGTCCGGACAAAGATCGTGCTCTGCCAGCCACTGGCTGTTAAAAAGCTTCGACTGGTATTTGTGTCCTGAGTCACAGAGGATCGTGACGACGGTTCGCCCGGGACCGTTTTCCTGAGCATATTTGACCGCTCCCGCAATGTTGATTCCCGAGGAAAGACCGAGAAATAAACCTTCGTCGCGCAGCAATTGATAAACAATCGTGAGCGCGGATTGGTCTGTAACGCGGTAGGCTCGGTCCACCGCAACGCCTTCAAGATTTTTGGTTACCCTGGTTTGTCCGATGCCTTCAGCGTAAGACTCTCCATCTTTTATGTTGGTGTGTCCGTGCGTAAACCAGGACCACATCGCAGCGCCATAAGGGTCGGCGCATACGAGTGCAACTTCTTTCCGGCGCTCTTGCAGATAGAGTCCCGTGCCAGCCAGCGTACCGCCGGTTCCGATAGCGGATACGAAAGCGCTGACTTCGCCCGCCGTCTGATCCCAAATCTCCGGGCCGGTCGTAGTGAAGTGAGCGTGCCGATTCGCCGTATTGTCGAACTGGTTTGCCCAAAACCAGCCTTTTTCGGCAGCCAGGTTTTGCGCGATGCGATTATAGTTCCCAGGGTCGCTATAAGGCTTCTCCGGAACGGTGAGGACAGTCGCCCCCAGAGTCCTGAGCAGGCTTATTTTTTCCGGTGACTGCGTTTCCGGAATAACAATCACGGTACGATAGCCCTTTGCATGCCCGACAACGGTGAGGCCGATGCCGGTATTCCCGGCGGTCCCTTCGACGATCGTGTCTCCAGGTCTCAATTGTCCGTCGGATTCCGCATCCGAGATGATGCCCAGCGCCGCTCGATCCTTCACCGAGCCTCCAGGATTCATGAATTCAGCCTTGCCAAGGATCTCGCAGCCAGTCAATTCGGACAACCTTCGGAGGCGGATCAGAGGGGTTTTCCCAATATGGTTTTCCACCCCTGTGTAACGTGTCGGGCTCATGCACTCTGATTAATTAGCGATCTGCGGGATTGTGTCGACTCTTCAGCTGCGAGTAACGCTTTTTCTACTTCCGGTTCTGCTGCCATTGGGAACGCCAGGAGTCCGGTCCCGAGTCACTCCGATGGAGCCTCTGGACGCAGCTTTGCTGGGGGGATGTCCATCCTTGCAATCGGCCCCAATCCGTAACCGACCGCGAGGAGGACGAGGAGGATTATAAAGACGAGGAGGATTAGGACAACAAGTTAGCGCTTATGAGGGGCGCATGGAGGGGAAGGCCTTTCGCCGCAGCATCACCGAGGAGCCGGCGTAGGGTCGCGAGTTGCGTCTGGGTCGACTCGATCATCCACGGATCGGGCTTCAGGGCATAGCTTTCCTGCAGCCACTTTTGGCAAGTGGGTTCGTCACCAAGACCGGCGGCGGCTTCAGCCAGCGTGGCGAAAACCCAATAACGCGCGCCTTCCAGCTGACCGCTCCCGCGCGGATTAGCATTCTGCCAGACGTTGCAGAGCCCGATGACCTCCTCGCGCACACGGCGGGCGAGGAAGAAGTCGGTATTGGCTTCGTTGAGGTCGGCCTGAACCAGGGACCGCTCGTTGAGCAGGAAGGCGAGATTAATCCCGTTGTAGTAGTCCTGGCGGAGATAGAAGCCACGCTCATGGGCACGCACTGAACAGTCCAGGCTCTCGCGCGAGCTGGTGAGTTGCCAGAGCCGTTTGTGCACCGCGCCCCAGAGACCGAGGGTTTCGGGGTCATTCGAAGTCTCAGGTGAGAGCTTCTTGAGGATTTCGCACGCGGCACGGAGCGCCTCGATCGGAGTGGGTAGCTTACTTTTGTAGGTCACGAGAGCCAGTTGCTGAAGCAAAGTCGGATCGGGCGTGCGATTTGGCGCTTGATTCTCCATCACGGCGAGCACCGAGGAAAGAAGTTGCCGGGCCTCTTCGAAACGGCTCGCCTTCTGCGCCTCGCGGGCCAACTCCATCAGTGCCCGGTGGGTCTCCGCTGGTGGTGGCGGCGCCACGGCCGCCGCCCGGGCCTCGCTGGCGGCTTGTAGCTCTGGCCGCTGAAGATCGGGAATGAAGGTATAGACCGGGCTGTCGGCGGAGGGTTCGGCAGCGAGCAGTCGCTGGACGGCGTCGGTCAACTCTCCACTGAACCGCCTGGCTTCTTTCACGCCGATGTCTTCTCCGAGGTGACGATATTTGCGAATGACGATGTGGTTGAGATCGAAGGGTATTTTGTCGTTGCTGTCTTCGGCGATGACGATCGTTGTGTGCGGCCGCAGCGCGTGACGTACGCCCAACTCGTAGATGGCGTTCCGATTGCCGGTTGAAATGTCGGCCACGACCAGATCGGCCCGAAAAATCTGATCGTACATCGGTTTGTCGATCATGCCCGCGTGGACGATCTCATCGGCCCGGACGCAGCTCACGCCAGCGGCCTCCACGGCGGGCTTGATGATGTTCTGGTAAGTCATGTCGAGGTCATACTTGCGGCCGGTCTCGAAGTCGGTCTTCACGCCGAAGCCCATGACGACAAAGCAGGTCTTTTTCATAAATTCATCTCGGTTGGAGTGTGACGCAGGAAAAGCGGAAAGTTAGGAGAGAGTTCATCTGTTTAAATTGTCTAGATACCGGATCTCGATCCGATCCCCGGTCACAGGGGTTGCTCCCCGAGACGGTAGAATTAGTTTGGGTGCGTGGAGAAATTATTTACTATTTTGTAGAATATCCAATGACAGCAGCTAGGGGATCAGCATAGCGGCGTAGACCTAATCTCCAGTCTTAAATAAGTAGCCGCTCATAGCAAGCCTTCTCTGCCTTAGAAGATTACCATGGTTATCAAATAGATTCCGTGCCTAAGCCGCACTTAGGAGCGATCTTTCAATGCCGGCTAAATGCGAACCGGTCACCAGAATATGGCCCAACCAAGAACATCATGAAAGGCCCGGCTAAAGTCGCAATCGTTGTCATCGGCGCGTCTGTGCCGCGGGGGTGGGTGTCACCGCTTGTGCAGAAGCAGGGGGACGTAATGGACAAGCAGACCAGCCCAGAGAAACAATAGAGATACCAAGATCCATTTAGACCTTCCGGGATAGGCTCTGAGTCTGCCCGTCAGCGCAAAAAAAGCCAAAGCGATGGTCATCACGATTGCGAGCAAAAGCAGTTGTTCAGGCATCGGCAGGTATTCCGACCTCAAAACCATCTAATGTCGAGCAGATCATTGGCGGCGAGAATAAATTATATCAATGTATGTGCTTCTGGCTCAGGTTTGTTTCCAATCACGTATCGCATCGCTTTGCTCGCAAACTCGCGAACACTGGGGTGACGGTTGCTGAATGGGTAATAGTCAGGGAGCTCTTTGAAACCGGAGAGACCTCTCCCAGTCGACTGGCAGCTTCCAGCGGACTGACCCGCGGGGCGGTATCGAAACTCATCGACCGGCTGCTTCACAAAGACCTCGTGAGCCGCACAGAATCCGGCCAAGACCGCCGATTTCAAGACGTGAAACTCACCGCTGCAGGCCGTGCACTCGTAGGCCGTGCTCGCAGACCGGAATGACGAAGAATTCTTTTCCCGTCTTTCGACGAAGGAGCGGGAGGCGCTGGTCGCGACTCTCAAGAAACTCGTCGCGGCCAACAAGCTAAAAAAAGTTCCAACAACCTAAAGGAGACAAAACCATGACGATGTCTGTGACAAAAACTGTCGAGATCGGTCGTCCCGCAGCCGAAAGCTACAATTTCATCGCAGATCCCGGGCTGATGGACGACGAACTCGCTGCTTTGAAAGCGTGTATAGAGAGAGAAGCAAGATGAGCAGCGCGATCGATAATTTACAGGCCGCCCTGCAGCGCGCCTTGGCCGGCCGGCCCGCAGTGGGAGGGTTCCCCTATCTGGCGGAGACGCTTCGACGCGCGGGAGTGACCCGCAATCTCTGGTTCCTGCCTGCGTGTCAGAGCTTGTACTTGACCGAGCAAGGACCGGTAGCGTACCAAGGCGTGCCACTCGTAAGCGGCACAGTCGATGTGCCGCCATTCGATCGCGAAGCACTCATTACTGCTCTGTGAACGGACCAGGCCGGCGAGAGCACGTTCCCGGAATTTCTCGCCGCTTCATGGCGGGCCGGAGTTGTCCGCTACGACGTCGACTTCCATCGACGCATCGTCACTTACTACGGCTGCGGTGGGGACGAATATGCTGAACTGTATCCTGCCGTTGAGATCTCCTAACGAGAATCATGAGGACAAGCCACGCGCAGCAGCGTAGACGAATTTAATAGCGGTCTGTTAAAGCCTTCATCCGTTTATCTACCAAAGAGAGGTTTGCCAAAAATCTTGGGCAAGAGATCGTCCAGGTAAAAGTGAACTTGCGCGATTACTCCTACGCTGTGCCCACTCTCACTGTTAATCGGTATCATTGCTTCGATTCCGACCTGAAAGTACTGACCTGACCAGATAACCCCGGGATTGATGGTGCCGGTGGTTAGTTTGTCTACCCCTCGATTCAATGGCGTCGAGAGGGCGAACTCAACCAACGGAATCAGTCGGTTGCAGGGCGCCTTCAGGCCGATGTCTTTGACGTGTTCCTGCAGATAAATCAAGCTGTACTCGAGCGCTAAGCCCCATTCCAGGGTGTCGGGATTAGGATCGCTTTGGGTACCCGAGCTGGTCGGAATACCTAACCCGAGTGTTCCGGTGATCGCGAATGGTTTAAGGAAAGGGAGACTATCGGGCAGATCTCCAAAACCTTTGCCAAAGTAAAAAGTAGGAGTCCAGGTGCTAAAGGAATCATTGCCGAGCGATTGACTCCCGCTCCCGCCGATATCCCAGGTTAGGCCGATGGAAGCAATCGCCTCATGTTTGTCATTCTCAAAAAATTCATAGAGAAGATTCAGCTCAGCGTTGTCGAACCCAGTGCGCGCGCTCTGGTTAGCTGCTTTCTGGATGTTGTATCCGTCGCCGATCGTCAGGGCGGTATTTGGTAACAACAGGAGAGAAATATCTGTCGAAATGTCAAAATCATTGAACGAAGGCTGCCCCGGCTGACGTATTTCACTAAAGGTGGGCAATGACAGTTCGCTGGCGGCAAATGGATCGTCGGTGGTGAGTGTTGCTGGAAAGAAACGATCTCCGGCAAAACCGTGAGAAAACGCGGATAAAGGCACCGCGGCCGAGGTGAAAATGGAGACAGAAAACAAAACCGCTCCTCTGAAAGAAAAAGGATTGTTCATAACAATTAGATTTCCTTGGGACGTGAGAATCGGCCATGCGGCTCCACGACTCTCGGTTCGGGTGGAAAGCCTTTCCAAGCGTGCCGTGAATGCACAATTGGAACTAAGATTGAACTAGTGCATCGTCTCATAAGTAGTATGCCTCCCACTTATGAGACGATGCACTAGCTTAGGACGCCCGAGGAGGAGGAACCGGTGGACTGCTGTCGCAGCCAGCCAGTGCAGCGATTGTGGTCGTTAAGCGCCAAGCGCAGCGGGGAGGCTGCAGCGTCCAACGCTGAGCGTGGGCGAAGAGGTATATCTTGGCGGCATCAAGCTGCGAGCCTTGCTTCTTTTCCGTCTGCGTATTCTTGGCAATACTGACACAAAGCTCGCAAGGGTGCTTTCCATCAAAGGTTTTGCCGACCCCGACTTCCATACCTTCGGCTTCGGAGTATTTGACCAGCATGCCAACCCAAGCCGTAACTTGCCAAACCGCCCAGTGCCCCCCCGAAATTTGCAGGAGGGCCAAAGCGCAAAAGATAATGCCAAAACGCGACCGCATCGGTTGCCGGTGGGAATGCTGACCGGTTCAGTCCGAAAAGGCAACGCAGAAAACGTTCCTGAACGCTGGCGTCTTGCCTTCCGTCCGAGAGAATTATTATGGCGCCGTCGCCTCGTCGCATTCGGTACGAGAAGTTGCTTTCAGGTGCTCTCGAATCATCGCTCGACACTCCCGGGAGCAATGTAGGATAGTCTTCCAGCCTGTCTCGTACAGTGCGGCAATCAGGCCATGACCTCGATGGTGAATCCACCGGGGGCGTCAAAATAAAAGGTCCAGGAGCCGTGTTGCCGTGAAGGCGGTGGCACGTCAAAAGCATCGGCTTTCAGGCGCCGGTTAATTTCATTCACCTGTTCTTCGCTGTCCTGGATGAATCCGATATGGAACGTGGCCGGGTATTTGACCTCCGACTCCCGACCAATCTTCATATTCATCAAGGTAAGCACCATGCCATTGTCGTCCGAGAGGAGGGCCATGTTCTGGTTGCCTTTCCCTCTCTGCTTCAGCCCGAAGTGTTTGACGAGAAATTGCTGGGTTTCCACCGGATCGGTGACGGTGAGATTCAGATGATTCACTTTCATGGCCATTGCGCTTGCTCGGTTCCCTCATCACGGGGCCGGCGGCGATGGGTGGACTCTACAAGCAGAACCGCGGGTTTTCGAGCGGGACGTTGATCATGCAGTGTCAGTGGAGCCTTTTTCGTTTTGGTAAATTGAGCAAGGATTGCTCCTATTTCCTTTCGTAAATTTGCCTTCTAGCGCAAAAGGTTGTTCCGTGAGGGTAAGATGGGACAAACACTCTTTGAGAAAGTCTGGGAGGCGCACGCGATTCGCGAATTGCCGAATGGGCAAACCCAGTTGCTCATTGGCACTCATCTCATCCATGAGGTCACGAGCCCGCAGGCATTTGCCATGCTCCGGGACTTGGGTCTGTCCGTGCCGTATCCACGCAGGACATTTGCGACGGTCGATCACATTGTACCGACCGATCGACGCACGGAGCCGTTTTCAGATCCGCTGGCAGATGAGATGATAAAAGAACTGCGCAAGAACTGCGCGCAATTTGGAATCACTTATTTTGACATTCCCTCCGGCAGGCAAGGCATTGTTCACGTCGTGGGTCCTGAACAAGGTATCACGCAACCGGGCACCACGATCGCTTGCGGGGATTCACACACTTCTACCCATGGCGCCTTTGGCGCAATCGCGTTCGGGATTGGTACGAGCCAGGTACGTGACGTCCTGGCAACTCAAACCATGGCCATCAGTAAGCTGAAAGTTCGCCGAATCAATGTCTATGGGAAGTTGTCGGCGGGAACCTATGCAAAAGATGTGATTCTCCACCTCATTCGCAAACTGGGTGTAAATGGGGGAAACGGATTCGCTTACGAGTACGGTGGCGAAGTTTTCGACGGATTTACAATGGAGGAGAGGATGACCGTCTGCAATATGTCGATCGAAGGGGGCGCCCGTATCGGGTACGTCAACCCGGATGAGACAACGTATGCCTATCTTGAGGGCCGTCCGTACAGCCCGAAAGGCAAGGAATGGGGCAAAGCAGTCGAGCGATGGAAATCGTATGTCTCAGATTCCGACTGTGTCTATGACGATGTTGTCGATTTCGACGCCGCGGCGATTGAGCCGACAGTCACGTGGGGCATCAATCCTGGCCAGGCGGTTTTCATTTCAGAGCGCTTACCAGTGCCCGAAACTGCGACCCAGGATCAGCGTGTGTCGCTCGCGGAAGCTCTGGAACATATGAAATTACAACCGGGGCAAGCGATCAAAGGAACGCCAATCCAAGTTGCATTTCTTGGCAGTTGTACCAACGGCCGGCTTTCAGACTTCAGAGAAGTCGCCAAATACCTCGAAGGCCGGCATGTCGCACGAGGGGTTAAGGCGATCGCCGTTCCCGGCTCGCAGATTGTCGGCGCTGCCTGCAAGAAATTGGGAATTGATCGGATCTTCACTGAAGCTGGCTTCGAATGGCGCGAGGCAGGTTGCTCCATGTGTCTCGCCATGAATCCAGATAAGCTGGTCGGCGACCAGCTTTGCGCCAGTTCCAGCAACCGAAACTTTAAGGGGCGGCAAGGGAGTCCCACTGGCAGGACCGTGTTGATGAGTCCTGTCATGGTCGCCGCAGCTGCGATAACGGGTGAGATCACGGATGCCCGGGAACTGTTCGCCTCGTGATTCCAGGCCTTCGATTCAAAACAGTATGGCGTTAAAAAAGATTCTGAAAGTGACCGGCACTTGCGTCCCAGCCGCCGGAGATGATGTGGATACGGACCGGATAATCCCGGCCAGGTACTTGAAGTGCGTGACCTTTGACGGTCTGGGCGAGTTCCTGTTTTACGACGTGCGTTTCGATGAAAATGGTCAGCCGACGAACTGCTCCTTAAATGACGCCCGGTTCAAGGGGGCAACGATCATGATCGCCGGAAGAAATTTCGGCTGCGGCAGTTCGCGCGAGCACGCTCCGCAAGCGATCTATCGTTATGGATTTCGTGCGATCGTCGCAGAGAGTTTTGCGGAAATTTTCTTCGGAAATTCTACCACCTTAAGTATTCCGTGTGTGACGGTCTCCCGGCAAGACCTCGACCGGATTCGCGAAATCGTCGAGTCAGAACCGAAAATTGAAATGACCATCGATCTAACCAAGGAGACGATTCGTCTGGGAGGTGATGAGTTCCCGGCCTCCGTTCTCCCCAGTGCTCGGGATGCACTCATTAATGGTCGTTGGGATCCGATTGCCGAACTCTTGGAGGCTCGCGCCTTGGTCGAGGAGCGCGTGGCCCAATTGTCCTACCTGGCCCCTGGATAACGCGAGACGCCCGTGCCTTCCATCAATTACCGCTTGAGCGGGGTTTCTGTTTAGCGGCGTTCAGACCGCCCGAAGGGCCAAGATAGCATAGCCCCCTAAGCGCTAAGATAATTGTGTGACGCTTCGATGGGCGAATGGCTTTTGTCCCGGAGGGACAGGCTGATAGTAGCCAGGCACGAGTATCTGTTTAGCGCCATAGGGGCGAATCGCCGCCGAATTTTCTGCCTAGTTCTGCTTTTTCCGCTGGCTTCCGGCAAAAACGTGCGCTAAGAAGCGGGGTGTTTGCTCCCCAATTAATTCAAGGGCGCTGGCTTGGCGTCGAAGATCTCGAAGCGCTCCACCGGCTGATTGCCGAACATCCGCACTGGAGTCGCCGACGGCTCTCGATCGCACTGTGCGAAGCCCTCAACTGGCGGACCGCGAGCGGGCAACTCAAAGATATGTCGGCCCGGTTGCTGTTGAACAAGCTAGCCGAGCGCGGGTTCATTCAGTTGCCGCCGCGGCAGTCCGTGGGCGGACGTCAAATTCTACGCGCGCTCTCAGAGCCCGAACTCTTCACCCTGAGTGCCGACGCAGGGGAGTTGATCGAGGGTCCGCTGCGGGCTCTTCAGCCTTTGGGAGTGATCCCGGTCCAACCACGCACCGCTCAAGCCAACGCCTTTGTTTGTCATCTGGCGCAGCATCACTACCTGGGCTATGGGGGCGCTGCGGGCCAGAACCTGCGCTACCTGATTC
>Ga0210387_10000477_pt1 | contig 28559 bp, 29 predicted proteins | sample IncBWC7OmetaG_FD_160108 | JGI IMG/M metagenome (GOLD analysis project Ga0210387, IMG submission 160108) | Forest soil microbial communities from Barre Woods Harvard Forest LTER site, Petersham, Massachusetts, United States - Inc-BW-C-7-O ...
CGCTGGTTGACCTCCTCCACCCGTTTTTGCGTACGGACGCTTAGCCAAGCGCCGGCCACCAAGCAAAGGAAAAACGCCGGCATCAAGCCGAAGGCGAGCGCCTCGCCAACCACGTGGGAAATTTCCAGCGTCTCGTCTACCGCCCTTCCAACGAGAACTATGTTGCCGTCTTCCAAACGCCGCGCCATTGCCCGGATCAGCGGGTCGCCTGATTGACCACCGTTCGACCGGGTGACGCGGACAGCCTGTATGGGCGCATCGACCCTGATCTCAGCAGGCAGACGCTCAAGGTTGCCGGCAAGTCGTTTCCCCTGCGGGTCGAACAATCCGGCAAACTGGACGCCACGGGAGTCTTCTCTGAGATGATCCTCGATTGCGCTCACCTCGCGGTCGAACGGCAGCGAGACAAAGAAATCGGTCTGCGTGCCGATCATGTGGTCGGATCGCGCGACCAGATAATCGTCGATGTTGAAATAAATGAAACCGAACAGGACGACGACAAACGTCGCAAACAGGCCAGCCACCGCGAAGGCCCATCGAAACGTGTTGGAGTGCAAGAATTGAAGCTGATACATCCGGTTTCCTGCTCGACCCTGGCCTAGGAGAGAGCGCGAAGGATAAAACCCGCCCCGCGAACGTTATGTATCATCGGAGTCTCGCCTGGCTGATCGACCTTGTGGCGAATGCGGCCCATGTGAACGTCGACCAGATTCGTTGTCGGAATGAACTTGTAATTCCAGACCTCCTCGAGCAGCATCGCTCGCGTCAGCAACTGGTCACTGCGGCGCATCATGTATTCGAGAAGACGAAACTCACGTGGCAGCAAGTCGATCTTCCGTTCATCGCGCTTTGCCGTGCGCTCTATGAGGTCGAGCTCGAGCTGCCCCACCCGCAAAATCGTCTCCCGCGTTTCCGTAGGACGCCGCAGCAGGGCCTCAATTCGGGCAACGAGTTCAACGACCGCAAACGGCTTGGTGAGGTAGTCGTCGCCTCCCACCCGCAGTCCGCGCACACGATCGTTTACAGCACCGAGCGCACTCAGGACCAGCACCGGGGTGCGCACCTGATCCTTCCGCAACGTGTCGATGATGGTAAGGCCGTCGATCCCGGGCAGAAGCCGATCGACGATCATGGCATCGGGTCGCATGGCGCGTGCCTTGTCGAGCCCCTCTATTCCATCGGATGACCATTCGACATCAAACCCACGGTCGATCAGCTCGGCAGATATTTCCTCTGCCGTCTCGCCGTCGTCTTCGATCAAGAGAACTTTCGTCATCTTTGTTTTCCACATCCACACGGAGGGGACATTACGATCCCCTCCGTTGCCAAAGACTCAATGCAAGCCAGCGGTCGACTGGACGCTTAGCTGCAGTAGGCCGGCAAGGTGGAATCCGGATGCAGGAGGTACCAATCGTAACAGTTCCCGTCGTAGTAGGGATAAATTCGATCGAAGCGGTGCATGGCGAAGCGCCGATGATCACCACGATCGCTCGTACGGGTGCCGTCGAAACGGTTCACGTGATCGCCCCTGATACCGGCGTGGACGCCAGCGCCCACACCGCCAGTTTCGACGGCTCCGATGTGAGTCCCGCCAAGCCCACCGCCGCCACCGATGTGAGCGCCGCCACCCAACCCGGCGATGTGGACACCGCCGCCGAATCCACCGATGTGAGCACCACCGCCGAAGCCCCCAATATGGGCGCCGCCACCAAGGCCGCCCATGTGAGCGCCTCCGCCGAAGCCGCCGCCCATACCGCCCGCGTGGCCGCCGCCACCGCCGCCACCGCGCGCCTCTGCTTGCACGGTAAGCAGACTCACCGCCAAAAGAGCCGTCGCCAAAACGGATATCGTTCGTTTCATCGTTTTCTCCATTCGGTCAAGGATCGTGCGCGCCATTGACACGCCGCGCGTCACCAAAGCTTCTGATGAGCCAAAGATAGGTTTGGTGCTGGATTTACCCACTAAATTCACTTTCAGGAATCAAGCGCCCGGCACCGAACAGAATTCGATTACGTCCCCCGTAATGATCTCTCTCACGGAGGCGTGGCCGATAGAGCAAATTCAGGGCTTTGGTTCGGGGTAAGCTGCCTCTCCACGCCAGATCGAGCAGCGTTCGCAAAAATCGGAACGTGGGTTGCGATTTATGCATGGCCCCTGCGGGCATTTTCCAAAAAGAACGATCTCGTTTTCCCTAATACACGCGAGCGCGGCGGCCGCACGAATTCGCTCTCTTAAAAGCCAATTTAGTAGTAGCGGGCTTCAGCCCGCTTATCTCGCTGGATGGATGCCTCTCGCGGGCGCCTTTGGCATCGCGGATCGAAGACCGCAGACATCCACGCGACGGCAAATTTCTCACGACGGAGCTTATGATGATCCTTCCTCAATCCGACGAAGCCGCAATGGAATTCGTCGATATTCCCGGCACCTCAATCCGCGCCTCGCGCATCGCATTAGGAACATGGGCGATCGGTGGCTGGATGTGGGGCGGCAGCGACGAACGCGAGGCCATCAAAACCATTCACACGGCCATGCACTGCGGAATCAATCTAATCGACACAGCTCCAGTATATGGCTTCGGTCATTCGGAGGAAATCGTCGGCAAGGCCCTCGCAATGGATGGCCGGCGCAATAGGGCACTCATCGCCACAAAGGCGGGTCTTGACTGGAAGAATGGCAAGCCATTTCGGAACGCGCGCAAGGCGCGCATCATTGAGGAGGTCGAGAACTCCTTGCGGCGGCTTCAAACCGACGTCATAGATCTCTACCAGATCCACTGGCCCGATCCGAATACTCCGATTGGGGAAATCGCAGAAGCCATGGGCGCGCTGCATCAGGCCGGTAAAATCCGCGCGATCGGCGTCAGCAATTTCAGTCCAGCCGAAATGGACGAATTTCGGAAGACGGCGCCGCTGCATACGGCGCAGCCACCGTACAATCTGTTCGAGCGTGCCACCGATCGGGATGTGCTGCCCTATTGTCGGGATCACGATATAGCAGTGCTTGCATATGGCTCGCTATGCCGTGGGCTCTTGTCTGGCCGCATGTCGGACTCCAGCCAATTCACCGGCGACGACCTCCGCAAGAGCGATCCAAAATTCCAGGCCCCCCGTTACACCCAATACCTCGCAGCTGTCGAAAAGCTCGACCGTGTCGCAAAAGAGCGCTTCGGTAAACGGGTCATTCATCTTGCCGTCCGATGGGTTCTCGATCGCAACAAGTTGAATATCGCTCTATGGGGTGCGCGCCGGGCCGATCAGTTGTCACCCATCAGCAATGCGCTGGGGTGGAAAATCGACAGCCAGACCATGGCAGAGATCGACCAGATTCTTCACGACACGATCAAGGATCCGGTTGGGCCCGAATTCATGGCCCCTCCAGCTCGCGTCGCGGCGTGACGCTTGAATGAGAAGCAATCCGATCACGAGCGGGTTGCGGACCGTCATTCTGAAATTTGCAGGGCGTCAACATAGTTGGCGCTGATCAGGCCCCGCTTTCCGGGGCAGGAGTTCTAAACACCAATTTAATAGCGCGACTTCCCGCCCGCACTACTTCCAATGCATCAGCTTTCAGGACCAATCGGAAAGCCCATGACCGAAAACAAAGCGATCCGCGTTGTAAGCCCAGAGCAATTCGACCTTGGCACCGCCCAAACGCCGGGTTCGGAACGCCGTGCAGCCATTGCACCGGAACTCTTCATCGATTCTGCCTTGTGGGGCGGCATTTTTGTAGTCGAGCCGGGCGCACGGACTGGAATCCACCATCACGGAAGCCAACAAACGATCGCGTACGTCCTCGCCGGCACCTGCGAGGTACGGTGGGGTGAGAGAGGAGAATTCCGCGCGCACGCAAGACCTGGAGACTTCATTCATGTCCCCGCCTTTCTGCCGCACATGGAGATCAACCCATCGAAGACCGAAGCGTTCCGCTGGGTCGTCGTGCGCAGTACACCGACGCCTATCGTCATCAACCTTCCCAACGTTGTCTGGCCGTGAGCTCGCCGGCTCGGTTCAGCGCCCGGTGGACTCGGCGACGTGAAGGTTTGCACGATTTTTCATGCGGAGCAGCGCAGCTCTGCTGCAGACCGACACATTTGCCGATGGGCTAGTGCGTTTTCGAATGGAGCCCGGAATGAGACTTTCGTTGATCGCTGTTTTCCTTTCGGGCGCCTCGTGCTGGTGCAACCCCGCATTCGCCCAACTCGACTACATGCCCCAGGTTGACGACATGTCCACGGTTGCGATCGGTCCAACCTCACCGCTTGGAATCGATTCCAGTTCGTCGGTCGCGGGCACCGGAATTCCGTTCGGCGCAACTGAAATCCCGTCAGCCGGTCTCAGCCCGCTGGCTACCTATTCGACGGGCACAATCGCGTTGCCCAGCAGCGGCACGACATGCCCGACAACGGGGACTTCGACATCCGGACTTGAATCTGCCGATACCTATGATGGCGGTGGAATGGCGATGGGATCCGCAACGACCGCAACTGCCGCAACAGCGGGCATCGGCACGATGACGAGTACCATGGCGACATCGGGCAGCACCGAAATGGCGGGAATTCCGTCGCCATCCGTGACGTCGACCGATCCGGGAATGTTGCCAACTTCCGGAATGTCGACAACCTCTTCAACGGAAACGGTGGGCGTTTCCGGAATGTGCAGCTTTGCGTCAAACGGTCCGCCTATGTCACCATCCGCTCCGATCTCGACGGCTCCCACAACGCCTGGCGGCAATCCCAGAACCGGGATTCCACTGGCTTCCTCGGAAATCGCCAATCTCGGTGTGGGCTCTTGGGCAACGATACCGACGCCGAGCTTATCGCCGTTTGCGAGCATATCAGGACCGGGTGTCGCGCCGTCGACAATTCCAATTCCGGCGACGCCCGTGGCGACGGCACCGCTGTCAACTTTCACCGCGACAACGACGATACCCGGCAACGTTTCAGGAATCACAGCCAACGTTACCGGAATCCCGACGCTCGTACCTGGCATCGCAGGTCGTTAGGAAGCCAACGCTCGAAATCCATAGAAGTGAATGCAATGAAGCGTTTGATACATCGCATAACGAGCTCGATCCACCGCACGAGCAGGAAATCCGTCGCGGTCGGATCATCGCGCTGGACCCGCTCATCCAGGGAGTCCTTTATGAGGCCGTTGCTCATCATCGCGGTGCTTTCCGCTTCCTGTTATGGGAGCGCCGTATTCGCCCAGGCCGGCATGGGCGCGACCATGCCTCCGCTTGGAGTAACCTCGCCGCTGGGGAGCGATCCCGGCACACCGGTCGCCGGAACAGGAATCCCGGCGGGGGCTGCAGTACCCTCATCACCTGTAGTCAGTTCGCTGCCGAGCTACTCGACAGGCGCAGGCGGCACGGCGTGCTCGACTTTGGGAATTCCGACAACGGCGATGTACGGATCGCCCTCCAGCTATGATGGGGGTGGCATCACGTTGAGTGGGACTGCACCGCCCGCGACCGCCTCCACAATGGCCACGGCAACATCCGGCACTGGCGCAGCATCGACAATGCCGTCGGGAATATCCGCGACGTCCGGATTATCGGCAACCTCCGGAATGACGGCAACGGCAGGATTGTCGGGAATGTGCGGTTCGGGTGCAACCAGCGTTGCCTCGTCATCGGCTTCAACTTCAACGTCGTCCGCGACGCCGAGCACCCGAGCCGGAATTCCACTGGACTCGACAGAGATCAACAATCTCGGGGTCAGCTCCTGGGCCACGGTGCCGACGACGAGCGTATCGCCAGGTGCAGGAGCCGCGGCGACGACTGGCACGGTGCCGTAAACAATTCCTGATCCACGAGCGAGAGCGACTATGAAAAAGAAGAGCATCATTGCCGCCGCCTTAGTGACCGGTGTCGTCGCGGCCGGCGGCCTGTTTTATCAGCTGCATGTTGGGGCACTGGAAGAGGCCGCGGCTACGCCAGTTCCGCCCGCGCCGGTGCCGGTCGTCGCTGCGACCGTTACCCGACATGATGTCCCGGTCTATCTTGTCGGTGTTGGAACGGTGATTGCGTACAACACCGACGTCGTGCGTGCCCAGATCCAGGGGCAAATCATCAGCATCAACTTCACTGAAGGCCAAAAAGTGCATGCGGGCGATCTGCTTGCGCAAATCGACCCGCGCCCGTATCAGGCAATGATCGACCAGTACACCGGACAATTGGAGCGCGATCAGGCTCAACTTGCCAACGCTCAGGCGAATCAAAAACGCTACAACCAGTTGGGAAACCAAGGCTGGGCAACACCCCAGCTGATGGAGACCCAGAATGCGCAAGTGGGTGAGCTGCAGGGAGCGATCAAGACCGACCAGGCCCTGATCGACGCCTCCAAGGTGCAGCTCAGCTACACGCGGCTCACCGCACCGATTGACGGTGTGGTCGGTATTCGTCAAATCGACGTCGGCAACATCATTAGCCCGTCGACTGCGAGTGGTTTGTGCGTGGTCACGCAGCTCGACCCGATCTCGTTGATTTTCACTCTTCCCGAGACCGTGCTGCCGCAGATTCAACAGCAACAGGAAAAAGCCAAGGCGCCGCTCAGGGTTCTTGCCTACAACCAGGACAATACGATCAAGCTGGACGAAGGCGAGCTTGGCCTCGTTAACAACGAGATTCTGCAGACAACGGGCTCGATCCAGCTCAAGGCGAATTTCTCCAACAAGGGCAACCGGCTTTGGCCCGGTGAGCTTGTCAACGCGCGCTTGCTCCTTGATACGCGGCACGACGGCTTGACTGTTCCGGCAGCGGTCGTGCAACAGGGCCCGAAAGGACCCTACATCTGGGTTATCAAGCCTGACGACACTGTTGCGATCAAGCAGATCAAGGTCGCGCAAATCACCGACGGCCAGGCGCTGATCGATTCCGGCCTCGATGCCAACGAGCAGGTCGTGGTCGACGGACAATACAAGCTGCAGCCGGGCGCTCACGTCACGCTATTGCATGGCAAAGCGGCCGAGGAGGCAGCCGCCCAAGACGCGATGCAGGCGCCGATCCCATGAATATCTCCGCACCTTTCATCGAACGGCCGATCGCCACCATCCTTGCCATGGTCGGACTGCTTGTGGGCGGTCTTGTCGCCTATCCGCTGCTGCCGGTAGCGGCGCTGCCGAACATCAACTATCCGACAGTCACGGTGACGGCGCAGTTGCCGGGCGCCGACCCGCAGACCATGGGAGCGACCGTGGCGTCGCCGCTGGAGCTGCAATTCGGCGAGATCCCCGGCCTCACGCAGATGACGTCCTCGAGCGCGCTCGGTTACACCCAGATCACCCTGCAGTTCGAATTGAGCCGCAACCTGGACGGCGCGGTCAGCGATACGCTTTCGGCGATCCAGACTGCGACCGCGTACCTGCCCAAGAACATGCCGTATCCTCCGATGATCCGGAAGGTCAATCCGGCCGACACGCCGATCCTGGTGCTCGGCGTTTCCTCGGACAGTCTGCCAATCACCACCGTCGACGCCTATGCGCAGAACATTCTGATGCAGAAGATCTCGCAGGTTTCCGGCGTCGGCCTTGTGGGCGTCGGAGGTCAGGTACAGCCGGCCGTCCGCGTGCAGGTCGATCCAGCTGCGCTGGCAGCCCGCGGCATCAACCTCGAGGATGTCCGCACAGTGCTCGGCCAGGCGAATGTCGACCTTCCGAAGGGACAGCTCAACAGTCCACGTCAGACCTTCACGCTCAATACCAACGACCAGCTCTTCGATCCTGAGAAATACGCCGACCTGATCGTCGCCTATCGTAACGGATCGCCAGTCCGCATCCGCGATATTGGCCGCGCCATCAGCGCGGGGCAGAATGAACTGATCGCCGGCTGGGAGAACAACAAACGAGCCGTCATTCTGGCGGTTCAGCGCCAACCCGGCGCGAACGTCGTCGAGACGGTGCAGCGGATCAAGAAGATGATGCCGGTGCTCCAGGCTTCGATCCCGGCCGCCGTCAAGATAGATGTCGTGTCCGACCGTACCCAGACTATCCGCGCGTCGATCGACGACGTCCAATTCACGCTGATTCTGACGGTCGCGCTGGTCGTCATGGTGATTTTCGTTTTCCTGCGCAGCTTCTGGGCGACCATTATTCCGGCCGTGACGGTGCCGCTATCGCTGGTCGGCACTTTCGCGGTCCTCTATGAGATGGGCTATAGCCTCGACAACCTCTCGCTTATGGCCTTGTCGATCGCCGTGGGATTTGTCGTCGACGACGCAGTCGTCGAGATCGAGAACATCACACGGCATATTGAGGAAGGCCTGTCGCCGTATGACGCAGCCATGAAGGGCTCTGGCGAGATCGGCTTCACGGTCGTGGCGATCACTTTCTCGCTGATCGCGGTGTTCATCCCGCTTTTCCTGATGAGCGGATATGTCGGACTTCTGTTCCGTGAATTCGCGATGACCGTCAGCGTGGCTCTCCTGCTCTCGCTTGTCATCTCGCGGACCCTTACGCCCATGATGTGCGCCTACTTGCTCAAACCGGAGAGCCACGAGCACGGACGGCTTTACCGGTTCTCGGAACGCTGCTTCGATGGTTTGCTCCACCTCTATGAGGCCGGCCTGAAGATCGTGTTGCGGCACCGCTTCATCACGTTGATGGTGATGCTCGGTACGGTCGTTGTAACCGGATACCTCTACGTCATCATTCCCAAAGGCTTCTTTCCCCAGCAGGACACCGGATTGATCATAGGCCAGTCCGAAGCGGCGCAGGATATCTCCTACCAGGCCATGACCGAGCGCCAGCAAGCCATGCTCGATGTCATCATGAAGGATCCGGCTGTGGACTCGGTGGCCGCCGCGACGGGCGCCGGTGGTGGCCTCTACACGCTCAACGACGGTCGCGTGTTCATTCAGCTCAAACCCAAGGCCAAGCGCGGACCGATCGACAAGGTCATGGCGCGCCTGCACACCAACCTGGCGAAAGTCCAAGGCATCACGCTTTATATGCAGGCGGCCCAAGACATCACGATCGGCGCCCGGCTGAACAAGACGCAGTTTCAGTACACACTGAACGATGCCGACCCCGGCGAACTCAACCATTGGACGGACTTGTTCTATGAGAAGATCAAGGCACTTCCCACCGTCACCGATGTGGCTACCGACCAGCTCAACGCCGGGCCGCTGCTCGATATCACCATCAAGCGCGACGTCGCCTCGAGCTACGGCATCTTGCCCTACACGATCGACAATACGCTCGACGACGCCTTTGGCCAGCGTATTGTCTCGACCATCTACACCACGCTGCAGCAATACCACGTTGTTCTGGAAGTCAGTCCGAAGTTCCAGTATTCGCCCGATGCGCTCAGCAATATCTATGTAAAGTCATCGAGTGGGCAGCAGGTGCCGATATCGACCCTTGTCGATTCTGCGATCAAAGTCGCGCCGCTTGTGGTCAACCACACGGGTCAATTCCCGTCGGTGACAATTTCGTTCAACCTTGCACCGGGCGCCGCCATCGGCGAGGCCGTAAACGATATTCATGCGGTCGAAAAGGATCTGCACCCGCCGCTATCTCTGCAGACGAGCTTCCAGGGCAACGCACAGGCTTTCGGGGCATCGCTCAAGAGCACACCGATTCTCATCCTCGCCTCGCTGTTCGTCATCTATCTGATCCTGGGCATGCTTTATGAGAGCATGATTCACCCGATCACGATCATTTCGACGCTTCCTTCAGCCGGCGTTGGCGCGCTGCTGCTGTTGATGGCCGCGCATTTTGATCTTAGCGTCATCGCGATCGTCGGCATCATCCTGCTGATCGGGATCGTCAAAAAGAACGGCATTATGTTGGTCGATTTCGCGCTGCAGGCGGAGCAAACCGAAGGCTTGAACACGGAGGAAGCGATCTATCAGGCCTGTATCAAACGCTTTCGTCCAATTCTGATGACCACGATGGCGGCGCTGCTTGGCGCCGTGCCGATGATGGTGGGGACCGGCGTCGGCTCCGAGATTCGCCAGCCACTCGGCTATGCAATCGTCGGCGGCCTGGCGCTGTCGCAGGTCCTCACGCTCTACACGACGCCGGTCGTGTATCTGTATCTCGACCGTCTGCAGATCTGGCTGTTCGGACAACGGCATCAGGTCAATTCCAGCGTGGAGCCGCCACCCGCGCCAGCCGAATGACGATGCACAGATCAGTTCCGTTAAAGGGAATTTAGTAGAAGGCTTGCAATCGAATTCCCACCTATCGCCTATGATAAAAAGGAGTTTCCACATGCGCTTGAGCAAGAAGTTTATGGTTGGCGCTGGAATCGCGGTTATCCTAAGTCTGCCGTTCTCAGACGCTGCCATGTCCGCGGCCACCGACCCGGATTCTTCAACCAACGCGACGACCGGCAGTCAACTACATCAAGGCGATCTCGTTCGGCTGCGCTCCGGCGGACCATTGATGACCGTCGACGTTGTTAAGGGCGATCAAGTCGAATGCGTTTGGACCGACTTGAATAATGGCCAGCCCGATGACGCAACCTTCCCGGCCGACATGCTTCAAAAATATTGAGGCGCTCGGGCAGCGGCAAAGGATATCGCTGGGGCGGCCCGGCCGGATCTGCTGTCGCGCGGTTGGCACAAATCCGTCCGTCGAGGTCCGCATGAAGGACCAGTGCGTCCTCCTCCTCGCTTGATTTCGCTCCGGGCGGTCCCCCGGAGCGTGGCTCCGAAAATTGGCAAGCCGCTAGGTCGCGCTGATAGCATCGATAATTCGGAGACCCCAACTACGGCGACAAACAAGCAGGAAGCGCGCGTATCTTTTCTGCTCCCAGACTTCGGCGCTACGCAGTAAATTGATGCCTTAGGTCATGCTCCCGGGCATGAAGCAGCGAATCGACACACCCTGACCGCTATAGACCGGCCACACCATAGTGCGTCCCGCTCTGTTGGGTTCGCTAATCACGGCATCGTCCGGCACATCGACCCAGATTCCGTCGTTGGAATTTGCAACCCTTGGTACGTGCACCCGATAGTGGCCGTCTTTGCTCTCCCAGTCTGCGTCCTGCACGACGTAGCCGTCAGCGAACGAGCAGCAGAGACCTTTGCCGCTCGCCAGATGCTCAAACCAATCGTGAAGCGGAGAAACCGCGTAGCGTCCATCCAAATCGCGCCCAAAAACGGGAAGCGCTATCACCGAAACAAAAGCCGCAGCAAAGCCGGTCGACCGCAACAACCGGGCACAGAGTATAGCGCAATACTCCCTCAACTTGCACCTCTACAATCGGTTCACGACAGTGATGAGGGTCTTAAGACAACCGGGCGAACCCGTTTCCATCGACGCCGCCTTACCTGGAATTGAATCGGGCGGCCGCATCGCCGCGAACCGCGATCGGCGGCACGCCTTTGGCCGATTCTACCAGCTCGGCCCGCCCAGCACGCCGCTCGTAATCTTCGGCAAGCGCCTTGAGCCGGGCTGCAATCGCCCCGTCGGTCATATTTCTAGCAATGCGCAGTAGTGTCCGCGCCGTGCTCAAATATTCCTTGCTCACCATACTAGACTCCGCACCTATCGTCATGAGGGGATCTAGGCGCGGCAGCGCCGCTCCGCATTCACAATTTTGAGAGAGAAGCGGAACGGCACCGATCGCACAGCCTATCACTGGTGAGGCCGCGCCTTTGAGAGGCCAATTCAGGAATCAGTAGATGAGATGAGAGCCGCCATCCGCACAGACATTGTCGGGATAAAGTCCGTCTCCATACAGTCCAGCACGGCCGGAGTGATAGCCGCACTGACCCGAGCCATAGCCGAAGTGAACGGAGTCTTGCACCGGCAGATTATGACCATCTCCGTCATGCCTCTGGTGCATCGCCATTACCGGCGACGCAATCGCGAGCGAAAGCACCATCGCTCCAATCAATTTGAACTTCGTCATAACCAATTCTCCTTTTTTATCGACCAACCAGGCGGCAGGAGCGCTCGTTCTCAACAAACACTTCGGGAAAGCGCGGCCTGCGGTACATTCGTTGCACTACTGAAATAGAGTGACGTTTCCAGAGTGCCATTAAATTGTCGTTCAGACAGCAACGATGATTCAAGGGACGAATATCGATGGACCTTGCGCGAACTCCAGAGCGATGACGGCCCTGCTTACGATGACATAGGCCCCGCCAAACAAGATCAACGCCAAGATCGCGAGCTTGAGACCCCGGATGATCTTGTCAGGAAAGGAAACGCCTATTTTTCCCTTGCTCCGACTAGCTTTGGCAAAAAGGGTACGACATCGTGTCATCACGCCACCGCACCCGCCGACTAATTTTGCGAGAGCGGGCTGGCATTCAAGACGAAACCCGCGCCGCGTACGCTACGAATCATCGCCAACTCGCTTGGACCGTCGACCTTACGGCGAAGCCGTCCCATGTGAACATCGACCAGGTTCGTCTGCGGAACGAATTTGTAGTTCCAAACGTCCTGCAGTAGCTGTGCTCGGGTCAGTAGCTTGTCACTGCGCTCCATCATATAGCGGAGCAGCCGAAACTCGCGCGGTCGCAGATCGATCTGCCGTTCGCCGCGCTTTGCGGTCCGATCAATCAAATTAAGTTCGAGCAACCCGACGCGCAGCGTAGTCTGCGCTGCAGATGGAGCCACGATGGCGTCCATTTCCGGGTTCATCTCGACCACCGTCAACTCCGGGCGGGATGACGAGGCGGCAACTACTCGCGTAACCGACTCCCGCATCCTACCAACGATTCGCTCGAGCGAATTCGATAGCACCGAATGGATATCCGTGTGGCTCGTGAGCTCGCCACGCTTCTTCTTCGGAGAAACGTCCTCAATGGGAAAAAGGAAAAGGACGGGCAATCCATCTACATGTATTTTCAGCTCCGCCATGTTTCTCGATGAACGTACCAGCGGCATGCCGGTCACGCGCTGGCTGGACCTTTCAGGAGACGCGGGCGACGTATGAAACTTCCTGAGGGCTGACGTCGAGGCCGCCGGAACGGGACGGCCGAATCCCGTTCCGGGCCGATCGGCTACATCCCTAACGATGCGTTGAACTTTCATTTTGCGATCCTTCTTCCCACGAGTTTACGGACGGCCTGATTAAGACCTGGTCTCACGTAGTGAGCACAGACTTCGCTTTGGGTGATTTTTTCGTACGATTGGGAGCAAGGGCAGCTATGGCAGCTCGCGTATAGCCCGAAAGATCCATGACTCTGTTGCAGTGATCTGCGTAGCACTCATGGTCGCAATAATAGAGCTGCGTACCCAACTCGCGTAGATAGGAATTGCTGATCGATTCACCGCACAACGCACAAGCGGAATTTCTACAGGGTATCCTGCCATTCACCAAAACGAAGTTCATGTGTCACCTCGCAACCCGCGTAAAGCGAACCTGGCGACGGCAGTCCAGCTCTTTACCTCCGCTTCAGTTTGATTTGCCGAGGTCATAAGCATCGTCGTCACCTGCTGTCGGGCATTCCGACTGACACCATGAATAACGAGGTGGAGACGGCGCCTCAATACTACGGGGGGTGAAGCGTCGTATCGAAAGGGTTCCGTGCACTATACGAACGTTTCTAGCGCGGGGGACTGAGCACCGAAATCGGCGCTACCATTGGCCGGATCTTATCGAGTCATAGGCGGAACGAATTGATGATATTGCTGCAAAGTGCTTTAATTGGACCCCGGGGAGAAGAGGAACGCTAAGCAAGCGGCGTGATCGAATCATGATTCTCCTGAACGTACCGCTACATTTTTCATCCGCCATAGTTTTCGGCGTCCAACAATTCCGAGATGAATGCAGCCCAGCTGCCGGTGCAATCGAAGCGCACTCGCCGCCGCAACAACCAGGTCGAGGTCGGCTGTCGTTGCAGCGCGCTCGGCCAGGACAGCGAGTCGAGTTTGATCATGACGGAAGACTGAAATGATCGGATTTGATTTCAGCAGCCCGTGGCTGACCAAGCATAGAGGCTTTGCCTATGCTGTTCCGATCCTGTTCGTTGGTATTGCCACTATCGCAATAGACTACATGGCTCGCGTTTTTATGGCTGAGCCCATCGGATTACTGATGCTCAGCGCCGTTATCGCTACGGCGGCACTCGCAGGATTCGGTCCGGCGGTGCTTGCGATAGCGATTGCGCTTATCGCTTTCCAGTATGACATCACGCCGCCGCGGGATTTCTTTGTCTGGAAGCGGAATTTTCTTGAAATAGACCTCTCGGAAGCACCGCGTTTGGTGTTGTTCGCCGTCGTATCCTTCATTGTCTCCTTCGTAATATCCGCACAGAGCAAGGCGACAGAAGCTCTCCGTAGCTCGCGCGACGAGTTGCGGGGAGCGGTTGAAGATCTGAAGCGGACGGAGTCAGCGCTACGACATGCCGACATGTACTTGACCGAAGCGCAGAGGTTGAACCAGACCGGGAGCTTCGGATGGAATGTATCGAGCGGAGACATATTCTGGACAGACCAGAGCTTTCGAATCTTTGGATATGATCGAACGACCAAACCGGCGCTCGAATTGGTCATTCAACGCACGCATCCGGAAGATCGTGCGGCCGTCCGGGCGATCATTGAACGCGCGTCCAATGAAGGCAAGGACTTCGACCATCAATATCGGCTGCTGATGCCCGACGGCTCTGTGAAGCACGTCCACGCGATGGCCCACGCTGTAAAAGACCCGTCTGGCGGAATAGAATTTGTCGGGGCGACAACGGACGTGACCGCCGCGAGAATAACCGAGCGGAAATTGCGGCTTAGCGAGGCGTATCTCGCGGAGACGCAGCATTTGAGTCATACGAGTAGTTGGGCCTGGGATGAAATCCGCAGGGAGTTCGTATATTTGTCAGACGAGTTGTATCAGCTGTTTGGAGTAGAGGCGGGAAAGGAATCTGACTTACTGCAGACCTATCACGATCGTATCCTGCCTGAGGATCAGCCTGGCGTCATCGAGGCGACCCGACGGGCAATTCGTGACAAGTCGGATTTTGAAATCAATTTCCGGATCGTGCTTCCGGATGGGATGAGAAAGCATGTGCGTTCGGTCGGGCATCCTGTGCTCAACGACGAGGGGGACTTGATCCAGTTAGTCGGTACAAATGTAGACGTCACTGAGCAGTACGAAGCAAATGAAAAGCTGCAAAAGGCCTTCGACGAGATCAAGAGATCGCAGGACCATCTACGACTTGTCATCAATGCGATTCCGATCCTGGTTTGGCGTGCCGGACCGGACGGGGCGCCCGATTTCCTCAATCAACCCGCTCTCGACTATACGGGCCTGTCGCCAGATCAGGCCGAGATCGGCTGGCCTCGCGCCTTCCATCCAGACGACAAGAAAGCCATGTTGATAAGGTGGAGCGCCATACGGGAGTCCGGAAGACCGGGCAACCTCGAAGCCCGCCTTCGGCGTTTCGACGGCAAGTATCGATGGTTCCTGTTCCAGGCGGAGCCGCTGCGCGACAAATCAGGCCAGATTGTCAAATGGTATGGGTCTGCAACCGATATCGAAGACCGAAAGCTCGCTGAGTTGGCACTGCGGGAAAGCGAACAGCGCTTTCGCGATTACGCCGAGACGGCCTCGGACTGGCTCTGGGAGACGGGTCCGGACCATCGGATCATCGCGATATCCGAACCCATCAATGTGACTGGCCTCGTGCCCTCTCACTGGCAGAGCGTGACGCGATGGGAGGTCGCAGCCGATCTTGAAGCCGAACCGGAAAAATGGCGGCGGCACCGGGAGACGCTTGATGCCTACCGGCCGTTTCGAGATTTCGTCTATAGCATCATCAACCAAAGCGGCTCCCGTATCTATGTTCGGACCAGCGGCAAACCGTTCTTCGATGTCAACGGCAACTTCCTCGGTTATCGCGGCACTGGCACCGATATCACCGCTTTGAAACGCGCGGAGCAAGCGGAGCACGACCTCCGGACGGCGCAGGCCGAGCTCGCACATGTGACGCGGGTGACCATGCTGGGCGAGTTGACGGCATCCATAGCCCATGAAGTAAACCAGCCACTTGCCGCGGTTGTTGCCAATGCGGAGGCATCGCTGCGCTGGCTTAACCGTGAAGAGCCCGATCTTGCTGCTGCGCGCCGGTCTGTGGAATGGGTAATCGAAGACGGCTGCCGTGCCAGCGACGTGATAAGGCGTGTTCGCGCGCTTGCGAAAAAATCCGACATGGAAACCCTACCGCTCGAACTCAATCAGGTCGTCAACGAAGCCGCCACCCTTGTCGAGCGCGAGTTGGTCAAGCATAGCGTCTCGCTACGAACCGAGCTGGCGCCGGCATTGCCCGAGATTCTGGGCGACCGGGTCCAGTTGCAACAAGTCATCATCAACCTGCTGATGAACGGGATCGAGGCCATGGAGCCGGTCACCGACCGGCCGCGCGAACTCTTGATTCAATCTGGCAAAGACGATACGGGCTATTTGATCCTGAGAGTTGCCGACAGCGGAATAGGCATTTCCGCTGAAAACGCCAGTCGCGTGTTCAATGCCTTTTTCACGACCAAATCGAGTGGACTTGGCATGGGGCTATCGATTTGCCGGTCAATTGTGGAAGCTCACGGTGGACGGATGTCTGCTTCAAATAACGACGGCCCCGGGGCCACGTTTCAGCTCCTTCTGCCGTTGCACAGGGAGGATATCTAATGGCACAGCGCCCGAAATCTACCTCCGCAACGACGGACGGCGGTGGACCCACCGTCCTCGTCGTCGAGGACGACGAGACGGTGCGCCGGGCGCTCGGCAATCTTTTTCAATCGGTCGGGCTTGAAGTCCAACTATTCGGCTCTGCGCCTGATATGCTGCAGACCAAGCTTCCCGCGACCGCCAGCTGCCTGGTACTCGACGTCAGACTGCCCGGCTTGAGCGGCCTGGATTTTCAAGCCGAACTGGCCAAGGCTGACATTCATATCCCAATCATCTTCATGAGTGGTCACGGGGATATTCCGATGACCGTGAGGGCCATGAAGGGAGGAGCTGTCGATTTCTTGACCAAACCGTTCCGCGATCAGGACATGCTCGACGCGGTGCGCGCTGCGATTGAGCGCGACGGCAAGCGCCGCGAGAAGGAAGAGATTGTATCGGACTTACGAATGCGCTTTGAGACCCTTACCCCGCGCGAACGGGAGATCTTTTCCTTTGTTTCCTCCGGTCTCATTAACAAGCAGATAGCTGCCGAGCTGGGGCTTGCCGAAATCACCGTGAAAATTCACCGGAGCCACATCAGCAGAAAAATGCGCGCAAAATCGCTTGCCGAGTTGTTGAAACAGGCCCAAGCGCTCGGTATTTCCCGCACCAAGACCTGAGCAATTGCCCCGGAGGATGTGGGAGCAGTCATCGAGTATCTTGTCGGGGGTGCAAAATAGGCGTTCATTTCGGTCCAGAAACACGGTTCGCGAAGTATCTGACGCCGTTATCCTCGTATGATATTGCTGTTAAACAAACCCCCGTATTATAGCAAAATCGAAGTTTAGGGCCCACTCTCCAGCCGTTGACGCGAGGAGAGCGCCTTGGAAGCACCGGTAATTTCAGTCATCGACGACGATGCCTCCGTCCGTACAGCGGCCGATAATTTTCTCAACTCCCTCGGGTATGCGGTTCATACTTTTGCGTCGGCGGAAGATTTCCTTCAGTCGGCCTGCCTGGACGACTCGTCTTGCGTTGTTGCGGATGTGCAAATGTCGGGAATGAGCGGTTTGGATCTTTTGGAGACCGTACGAGGTCGTGGCAACGACACCCCCTTTATCTTTATCACCGCCTTTCCCAGCGAGAATGTACGAGCCCGGGCCGCGAAGGCCGGCGCGGAGGTCCTCCTCGACAAACCCTTTTCTGCCTCGGCCCTGATCGAGTGCATCAATACAGCCTTGGCCCGCGATCGTCGCGGGAAAGGCCTGTGAGATCGAGCTGTTGCCGCGCACGGAGAGTGACGGGAATGGCTAATCCAACTGTTGACGCCGAAACTCGCTTGGCGTGATCCCTGAATACCTGCGGTACGCCCTCGTGAACGAACTCGTTTCGCGAAAGCCGATCCGCACGCCGATCTGCGTCACCGGCAGCTTTGATTGCAGCAGCAAGTCTCGGGCCCGGTTCATTCGCCGGATCATATGGTAACGATGGGGTGGTTGGCCGAAAGAATGCCTGAAAGCCCGTGCAAAATGATGGGGGCTCAGCTTGGCCAGGCTTGAGAGCGCGAGGATAGAAATCTCCTCCGCGAGATGTTGTTCGATGTACTCCGCGACCTGCCTCTGTTTTCGGGCAGACAATCCGCCGCGAATCCGCGTCGTGCCACTTGGGGTCGCTTCTTCCGCTTGCATGACTTCTTCTGTGGGCGCAAAGCATGGGTGACACATCTACACATGTCACCCATTCGCCTTGCGATTTGGATCAGCTCGGGGGATTGAGCGACGGATCCCAGCCGCCCACTCGCGACGGATCCCTGCCGCTGAAGCCAAAGTTTTGGATATTCCGTTCCGCCCGCGTCGGTGCCACTTCAAACGACGGTTCAGTCATCTGATTATAGGCTCCACGGAAGGTCTGGTTGTGGTAGGCCACGCTTTTCGCGAACACCGGCGTTGCGACGGCGGTCGAGAGAATCACGAGAGCAGTCAGTGTCTTTATCTTGGTCATCGGTTTTTCTCCAAAGGGATTGTCCGGCGCTGGTGCGCCTGACACCGATGTAGGTCGCCTGATCATCGGCACCATTAAATTGCAGTTCATTCGATCCGATCGCTTTCTCACCAGGGCGTGTTTTCGAATTTCATCTTTCAACTGGGCGTCACGCTTTGATTCCGGAAGCTTCTGCGATGTTTCGTTGAAAACATAGCAAGCTGGGGCAAGTGCGAATTCAGTGCGTCACCACATTCGCAACATGTAAACATTGCAAAGGAGAGCGGACCTGCTCTGCTCTATCAGGTGTCGTTATGTCCAATTCCGATTCAAACAAGCAGGGCGATATGCCCGCTTCTCATTCCACTTCGACAGGTGAACCTCGCGCGGAGTCTCAGCCCCTGCGCCCACCGATCATGGGCGAAATAGGGTTCATAGGGCTTGGCCGTATGGGGACCGCGATGGCTAAAAATCTCGCGGCCGCCAGGCGACCGGTGATCGCCTATGTTCGCCGCAAAGACCAGATCGCCGAGCTCAAGTCGCTCGGCATCCAGGCCACGACTGACATCGGCGACTTGTTCGACTGCCAGCTCGTCATCACCATGTTGCCCGACGATGACGCGGTGCGGCAGGTCGTTGTTGGCAGCAAGGACCATCCATTTGATGGTCTTGCCACTGGCCTGACGCTGGGGGCGATCCATCTGTCCATGAGCACCATCAGCACCGCTTGCGCCTCCCAGCTCGCGGCGGAGCATGCGCGGCTGGGACAAAGCTACGTCGCCGCGCCGGTCTTCGGTAACCCCGATGCCGCCAAGGCGCGGCAGCTGTTCATCGTCGCGGCCGGCGCTCCAGCTGACGTGGTAAGATGCCAGCCGATCTTCGACTGCCTTGGGCAACGAACCTTTATCGCGGGGAGCGATCCGCAGGAAGCAAACCTGATCAAGCTACTCGGCAACATGATGACCGCAACCGCGCTCGAGATGCTTGCGGAAACAATCGCGGTGGTGCGAAAGCGCGGAGTGGACCCCGGGCCATTCGTTGAAATTATGACGAGTACGATGTTTGGCGGGCGGGCACACAGGATCTACGGCGACAAAATTGTCCGGCAAGCTTACGCGCCCGGGTTCATGCTGCCTCTCGTGCTCAAGGACGTCCGCCTGGCGCTCGCGGAAGCAGAGAACGCTGGAACCCCGATGCCATCCGTGGGAGTCGTACGGGATCGGCTGATCACGGCTATTGCACGCGGTTACGGCGATCTCGACTGGACTGTCCTGGGGCAAGTTGCCACCGAAGAAGCCGGCCTTTTCCCGCTGCAGCCAAAGTAAGGCGGCCGCATGTTTGCAGACCATACCTTTGTCAAACGGAGGCCGCGCTTCCTCGGCCGTCAGCGCTTGTTCGATAAATCCGGTTAGACCGCCGCGGCAAACGATGGGGCCTTTGCAACAAAGCTCCTCGTCGCTTTTCTCACCTTCTCGAACGCGCGCACCTCAATTTGCCGAATGCGCTCGCGTGATATGTTGAATTTTTCCGCAAGTTGCTCGAGCGTTTCTGGTTCGTCAGCCAAATGCCGGGCCTCGAAAATAAGACGTTCTCGCCCGCTGAGCACTTCAACCGCAGCCATTAATGCGCCAAGCCTCTGCCCCTTCTCGTCCTGTTCAAGGACAATGGCCTCCGGCGACGGCGATTCATCGATAAGGCGGTCCTGCCACTCACCCGTCTCGCCACCCTCATGCACGGGCGCATTAATCGATTTGTCCCCCACAAGGCGGCGATTCATCTCGACGACCTCTTGATCAGCGACGTCGAGATTCTTCGCTATCAACGCGACGTGATCGGGATGCAGATCGCCGCTTTCGAGCGCGGCAATCTTGTTCTTGGCCGAACGCAGTTTAAAAAAGAGCTTTCTCTGCGCGGCAGTCGTTCCGATCTTAACCAGTGACCAGGAACGCAGAATGTAGTCCTGGATGGAGGCCTTGATCCACCACATCGCATAAGTCGAAAAACGAACATCCCTTTCGGGCTCGAAGCGGTTCAACGCCTGCATCAGGCCGACATTTCCTTCGGAAATAATCTCCCCTATTGGGAGACCGTAGCCTCGGTAACCCATCGCTATTTTTGCAGCAAGCCGCAGATGGCTCTGGATAAGTTGGTCGGCTGCTTCGCGATCACCTAGCTCGCGCCAACGTTTGGCGAGCTGGTACTCCTGGTCCCTTTCGAGAATCGGGAAACGACGAATGTCCGATAGATAGTTCTTGCCGGGGCTGCCGTTAGCAAGCTGCAGTGGGCGCCCGGTTTGATTTTTGACCAACCGGAATTGTCCCTCGATACCCATTTTAATCGCTCCGATCCGTACGAAGTTGGCTCTTCAGTTCGCCCTATAGGCTCGCCTGCAGAAAATAAGAGATTTGATCCGGACGCCATTAAATTGAGGGTTATGAAACTAACTTCGAATTCAACCAGTGAAACTTTTAACCCTCACGGATAAGAGATCTCACTCTTTCCGTTGAAGGAAAGGCGACGATTGCAAGGCGCCTGATTGCGCGCGACATCATCGGCTTCCGTAATGCCGTGCCGTCCCATGATGTCTGAAGCTTTGTTTAATTGTTCGGCGCGCGAGGCTGCTTAGTTCGAACTAGGACACTCCGAACAACCCTCATCGAACGGAGCCCCATTGCGCATTATATTAACGGAGACAACAAAGTGAAAGAGACGATCTTTTCTGCTCTCGGAGCCTTGCTAGTCGCAGCTTCGATGGCACAGGTAACACCGGCATTCGCGCGACACGAAGCACCGGCGGCTCCAAGCCAAACTTTCCGAAACGCCTATAACTCAGACAATGGCACCGCGGGCTGGTGCAGCACAGAGCCGGGCAATCCCTACAATCCAGCGACCGATTATCAAACGTGGTCGGCCTGGCGCGCCCTCGGGGCGTGGGATAGCCACAACGACTGCCCATGAGCAGACTACGTCGCAAAGCAAGCTTGCGATCCAGCTACAAAGAAGGGCGGCAATGAGCCGCCCTTCTTGCTTTTTGTCATATGGCAATCATCTTAACTGACGGTCGTCGTTTTGGGGTCGGCATACAAGCGTCACTTCGACGCGTCTTTTTCTCCGGCGAGCTTCAGCGCGCGGCCGAGATGGTCTACGATCTTTGGTAAGGTCGCTCGTGCAAAGTCTTTGAGGTCCGGGTCGGAGCCGTTTTCGATCTCGTTACGGAACAACGCCGCGTTCCCTTTTTGATAGTCGACCTGCCCCTCAACGTAGTCGCGATCGAGCGCCACTCCTTGGTCTGATTCGAGCGACGAGATCATTGTTCTATATGCGCCATGCAAGAGCGTATTCGGGGGAGCCTCAACGTTCTTGCGCTGAAGAATCCTGTTTAGCGCATCGACAACGGGAATATGGGTCTCCACCATCAGATGGGCATAGTCGCGAATTTCCGCCTTCGTAGCCTCTTTCTCCGCGATACGGCCGGAGTCGATTTGAAAGGGAGCGCCCAGATTGGCCTGGGCCACGAAGTTGTAATCCTGGGGGCTCAACTTCGTAGAGGCGGATATCCCAGGCGAAGCGCCGGTCTGGGCCCATGACGGACTAACGACGCCGGCCAGGAGTAACGCGACCGCTGCTGTGCTCGAAATGTCGACGACATCAGCCAGTCTCTTGGGAAATGCGCGGCGGCGCTTTGCTTCGTTTCCAGGTGTCTTGGGCTTTCTTGTCAGCACTGCTGATCTCCTGTTCTGCTGGATCATGACGCCTCTCACCTAGTTCGTTGCTCCAGCAGCGCATTTCAAATTCGCGCGACCGGCTTCCGCAAGCCGGGATTGACCCCAGTACCCTTTCGGCCTGCAGCGTTTTTCTTGAACTCAAGCCGCGATATTTCGGATTCGCCCGATCGTCTTGCAACTCGGCACACTTCAATCGTTGCCAGCCGAACCCGGTGACCAGATATCAGATCGTGTGTTCGGCGCTGAAGGCGGGGACGATAACATGACGGGAACGTTCGATTTCAACGCAAGGTTTATGCAACTCGTGGCCGAGATGAAGCTCGACGGCCGCTACCGTACGTTCGTTCAGTTGGAGCGGATCGCTGGGGAATTCCCAACGGCTCTATGGCACCACCCTGATGGTTCGAGCCGCCGCGTGACGGTCTGGTGCAGCAATGACTATCTCGGCATGGGCCAGCACCCTGACGTGCTGGAAGCGATGCACCGTACGCTCGAGCGGTCGGGCGCCGGAACAGGCGGCACCCGCAATATCTCCGGCACCAATCTGCTGCATGCCCAACTTGAGACCGAGCTTGCGGACCTGCACGGCAAGGAAGCCGCCCTGGTCTTCACATCCGGCTGGATATCGAACCTCGCAGCGCTCGGCACGCTCGGACGCCTGTTGCCGAACTGCGCGATCATTTCCGACGCTCTCAATCATAATTCCATGATCGAAGGTATCCGCCGTTCCGGAGCGGAACGTTTTATCTTCCGCCACAACGACATCTCGCATCTCAACGAGCTGATGGGTTCGGTGGATCCTGCCTGTCCAAAGATCGTGGCATTCGAGAGCGTCTACAGCATGGATGGCGATATCGCACCGATCGCGGCAATCTGCGACGTTGCAGAAAAATACGGTGCAATCACTTACCTCGACGAGGTCCACGCGGTCGGCCTGTACGGCCCGCGTGGCGGCGGTATTGCCGCACGCGATGGTGTGACCCATCGCGTGACTTTGATCGAGGGAACGCTTGCAAAAGCTTTTGGGGTAATGGGCGGCTATGTCGCGGGCCCTGCTCTGCTCATCGACGTCATTCGTAGTTTTTCCGACAGCTTCATTTTCACGACCTCGCTCTCTCCCCCTCTCACCGCCGGCGCGCTGGCTGCCGTACGGCACCTTAAGAATCATCCGGGGAAACGGATCCAGCAGCGTCACAACGTTCAAAAACTCAAAACGATGTTACGAGCGGCCAGAATGCCGGTTCTCGACAACGAAAGCCACATCCTACCCCTGATCATCGGTGAAGCACACCAGTGCCGCCTTGCGAGCGAGCTGCTTCTCTCCGAGCACGGCATCTATATACAGCCGATCAACTACCCAACAGTGCCGCGAGGTCAAGAAAGGTTGCGCATAACTCCGTCCCCCTTCCATACCGACGAGCACATGACGCATCTGGTCGACGCCTTGCTCACCGTACGCGCGAAGCTCGGGTGGCCGATCCCACAGAAAGCCGCGTGAGACCGTCCGGGGCACCTGTTCTTGAACAAAGTGAGGATTTATGTTCGGCCTGACAGCACTAGAACTGGCGCGGATTCAATTCGGATTTACCATTTCATTCCACATCATTTTTCCGGCGATCTCGATCGGGCTTGCAAGCTACCTTGTGGTTCTGGAAGGCTTGTGGCTTTGGAAGAGGGACATCGTCTATCTCGACCTCTATCACTTCTGGTCGCAGATTTTCGCCGTGTCGTTTGCCATGGGCGTCGTATCCGGCCTGGTGATGGCCTATCAATTCGGCACCAACTGGAGCGGCTATTCGGCATTCGCTGGAAGCATCACCGGACCACTTCTCACCAACGAGGTATTGACTGCTTTCTTTCTGGAGGCAGGTTTCCTGGGCGTGATGCTGTTCGGATGGAAGAAGGTCGGACCGGGCCTGCATTTCTTTGCCACGATGATGGTCGCGACCGGGACACTCATCTCGGCGACGTGGATCCTCGCCTCCAACAGCTGGATGCAGACACCGCAGGGCTTCGAAATTATCAATGGCCGCGTGGTGCCCGTTGACTGGCTGAAGGTGATCTTCAACCCTTCGTTCCCCTATCGCCTGGCGCATATGACGGTGGCTGCATATCTCGCCACCGCTCTAATTGTCGGGGCGTCCGGTGCGTGGCATCTGCTCAAGCGTCATGACACGCCTGCCGTGCGCACGATGCTGTCGATGGCCATGTGGCTTGTCCTTATCGTCGCGCCGGTGCAAATCGCTCTTGGCGACGCCCATGGGATCGTGACGCGCGAGCACCAGCCCGCGAAGATCGCTGCCATGGAAGGCCACTGGCAAAATGAGCCTGGCGCGAGTGTGCCGCTGATCCTGTTCGGCTGGCCCGACATGACCGCCGAGACGACGCGTTATGCCGTCGAGGTGCCCCATCTCGGCAGTTTGATCCTGACGCATAGCTGGAACGGCCAGATCGCCGGATTGAAGGATTTTGCGCCGGAGGATAGGCCGGATTCGACGATCGTCTTCTGGACTTTCCGCATCATGGCTGGACTCGGTTTCCTAATGGCGCTGCTCGGCCTTTGGAGCGCATGGGCGAGATGGCACAAGGTATTCTTCGAATCCAAGAACTTTCTGCGCTTCGCCCTAGTCATGGGACCGGCAGGCCTGATCGCAATCATAGCCGGCTGGCTGACAACGGAGATCGGACGCCAGCCCTGGGTTGTCTACGGCGTCATGCGGACCAGCGATGCTGTTTCCAACCATTCGGCTCTCGAACTGTCGGTGACGTTGATCCTGTTCATTGTCTTGTATACGGCCGTGTTCGGGACGGGGATCCGTTACCTGCTGAAGCTGGTCGCAAAAGGGCCCCAACCGCTCGATGGGCATTTCCCTGAACCGAGCCCCGAAACCGGCCGGCCAGCCCGTCCGCTATCGGCGGTTCCCGACCGCCTTGACACGCCGATCATTCTGGAAAGCGAGAGGAGATAGCGAGATGGGAATCGATCTTCCGGTCATCTGGGCCCTGATCATTGCATTCGGCCTGATGATGTATGCCGTAATGGACGGTTTCGATCTGGGGATCGGCATCCTGTTCCCGTTCATCCACGATCGCATCGATCGAAATACGATGGTGAACACGGTCGCACCGGTATGGGACGGCAACGAAACCTGGCTGGTGTTTGGAGGAGCAGCCCTGATGGGCGCCTTCCCGTTGGCGTATTCGGTCCTGTTGAGCGCCCTGTACATCCCGCTGTTTTTCATGCTGGTGGGACTGATCCTGCGCGGCGTCGCTTTTGAATTCCGCTTCAAGGCAGACGAGGCACACAGGCCAATCTGGGACAAGGCTTTTGCCTCAGGCTCCTACCTGGCGACATTTTGCCAAGGCGTTGCGCTAGGAGCTTTTATCAACGGCTTCAGTTTGTCGGGCACCACTTACAACGGCGGCGGCCTCGATTGGCTCACGCCGTTCAGTGTCTTTACGGGCGCCAGCCTCATTCTCGCCTATGCCCTGCTCGGCAGTACATGGTTGATCATGAAGACCGAAGGTGCGCTACAGGCTCGCTTCAAATCGGTGACTCGTCCGATAACGCTTGCCGTGCTGGCCGCGATCGCCGTCGTGAGCCTGTGGACTCCTGCCGAGCATCCCGCCGTTGCGGCCCGATGGTTTTCATTTCCTAACATCATTCTGTTTTCGCCGGTGCCCTTACTCGTCGTGATCACGACGATTGCCCTTCAACATGTCATCAAGAAAGAAACCCACGCTGCGCCGTTTGGTCTTGCGCTGTTTCTCTTGTTCCTCGGTTACACCGGCCTTGCAATCAGTCTCTGGCCGAACATCATTCCCCCGTCGGTCTCGATCCGCGAGGCCGCCGCGCCACCACAAAGTATGGGTTTCATCCTGGTCAGCGCACTCTTCGTCATACCGTGCATTCTCGGCTACACGGCGATGTCATATTACGTTTTCCGCGGGAAGATTAAGGCTGGCGAGAGCTATCATTGATGTCTGAGAAGATAACATTGCGGGTGCAGCTTCGCAGGGTCGGCTGGCTGTTGCTTATCTGGGTTTCGAGCGTGCTGACGCTCGGGGTTGTAGCGACCCTGTTCCGGGGATTGATGACGCTTGCCGGCCTCACCGTCTGATCATTGCGACGTTGTGTTTTGTGACGGCTGAACTAATAACGAAACCAACGGATAGTCTTCCAATCCCAATCGCTGCAGGAACAAAACCTCCGTGTAATTGAGGCGCAAGTTTTCGCAGCTTAGCTTAACTGCATGCAGTCAGAAGTAGCTGCATCTGGAACAATGTCTCGATATGAGGTGCGCTCCAGACCTTCACCACGCGACTTCGACAAGCGAAGGACACAAAAAGTCGCAAGGGATGACGAGAGGAGACCAAGATGCTCAACAATTTCCAGCTTCGCGATTTCACCCGTTGTAGTGTCTGCGCGCGGAAGTTTGGTCTCGTCCGATATTACGCCTGCCAAACCGCGATTTGTTCGAAAAGATGCGCCGGGCGGCTCACGGCTCGGCGCGAAAGTGATCGCAGATGGCTGATGTCCGCTGCGCCGATTGCAGCGCCGCACGATAGCTTCTGTGGGCCGGTCGACGTTTTCGAAACATACCAAGGTATGCCCTCCCTCAACCTATGACGTAGCTGGTCGACCTTCTGTTGTATGGAAAAAAACGGTGAGGGGTTCAAATGTAAGTTTATCGACGAACCCTGGTCGATACCTCGCAGAGTCACTGCCGACTCAGCGGCGACGGCACGATAGCAAAAAACTGAGTTCCCGAGTCGGTTTACCCCCTCCCCCTCGCGATCGACTTGGGCGCGGCCGGCCATCACCGATTGATGGTCGGCCGCCTGTTGCCGGTTTCGGCAAAGCTCTGCCCGGGCCAAGAACAAGAGGCTAGCTCCATCGGCGGAGAGGAGATGATCGATCGCACCGTTGCGGAGCTCACGGATGAGCCGGCAGAGGCGCCGTTATAGTCTGGGCAAAAAAAGCGAAACTGCAAATGTCCGAACAACAGTCCGTCACCCAGCAGACCCCGCTTTCCTCGTCCGCCGTCCTGAGGCGGCTCGCGCTGATTGGCGCGGTCGTATTCGCTGCTGCGCTCGCGTTTGCCTACGCTGGCGGCTGGCTCGCACCCGGACGTCTTACCCCCGCGCGGATGGTCACGGCCCTCAGCGGGCGCGGTGGAAATCCACTTGGCCACCGGCGTAATCACTCCAAGGGAGCGTGCTTTACCGGCGTCTTTGACGCAAATGGAGCAGCTTCGCGCTTTTCGGTCGCGCCGATGCTCGCCACGGGCCACTACGCTGTTGTTGGACGTTTCGCCATAGCCGTCGGTGATCCGGACGCTCTCGATTTAACGGGCCGGGTCAAGAGCATGGCCATTCGCATCGTCGCACCCGACGGCCAGGAGTGGCGCAGCGGGATGAACAGTTCACCGGTATTCGTCGTATCCAATCCCCGCGATTTCTATGATCTGACATTGGCTCAAGATGTCGATCCGACAACCGGGAAAGCGGACCCTACGGCTGTAAAGCGCTTCTTCACGGTCCATCCTCAATCGGCGTCATTTGCCAAATGGGCCCAGACTGCGGACTGGACAGTTAGCTGGGCCGATCAGGACTACAACAGCCTCAATGCCTTCCGCTTCGTCGATGCTGTCGGCAATAGCCATATCGTCCGCTGGTCGATGAAAGCCACTATCCAGCCGACACCCGTTTCGCACGATGCCCTGGCGGGTATGCGGCCAAACTTTCTCGAGCGGGATCTCAACAACCGTCTCGCGCAGGGCCCTCTGACATGGCACCTCATCGTAACCTTCGCGGCCCCCGAAGATCCGTCGAACGATGCAACCAAAGCATGGCCATCGGGCCGGCAAGAAATTGATGTGGGGACGCTCGTCGTCGAAAATGCGGTGGCGGAGGCCGACGGGCCTTGCCGCGACCTCAACTACGACCCTACGATTCTGCCGGCTGGCATCGCGGTTTCCGATGACCCGCTTCTCCCTGCGCGGTCGGCGGCCTACGCCAAGTCGTTCGATCTCCGAACGGCGGAATTCGCCGACTATCCACGCACTGCGCCACACGCAGGAGATCGGCGATGACGGTCTACGGAAATTCGTTTTCGCTTCTGCAGAGGGCACTACACTGGCTGATGGCGATCATGGTGCTCGCTATGCTCTTCATCGGCGTGACGATGGTTTCCACACTCAAGCCGCGCTTTCTTACCCTGATCGCAATCCACAAGGCGCTTGGTATAGCAATTCTTGTCCTGGCCTTACTGCGTCTCGGTGTACGCTTGAGGCGCGG
>Ga0210387_10000481_pt1 | contig 28393 bp, 27 predicted proteins | sample IncBWC7OmetaG_FD_160108 | JGI IMG/M metagenome (GOLD analysis project Ga0210387, IMG submission 160108) | Forest soil microbial communities from Barre Woods Harvard Forest LTER site, Petersham, Massachusetts, United States - Inc-BW-C-7-O ...
ACGAAGCGAGCGCGATGTGCCAAAGGCTGACTCACGCGGCCGCACGGCCAAACTCAATCACGCTAATCAAACTCGGTCGGCAGCTCTTGTGAATTGGCGTGTACGAACATGCGGTCGATCTGATAGCCGAGTACCCGACTAGTCGATAGCTCTGGCAGCTTGTTCCGATCAAAGAAGGCTACGTCTTCGGTTTCGATACCGGCGGTAGGAACGCCTCCGAGAATCTCGCAGATGAAGAACATCTTATAGATATGAAAACCAAAAGGCGGTAGGTGTGCGTGTCTTGCTCGATCATAAACTGCGGCAAGCTTGATGGGCCGCACCTCCAGTCCAGCCTCCTCGCGCACTTCGGCGACCACGCATTCTCGCGGAGACTGATTGACATCGGCCCATCCACCCGGAAGCGTCCATCGTCCGGCGTCACTGCGCTCCTGCACAAGCAGGATCTGATCGTTCTTGAAGACCGCACCTCGTACGTCGACCTTGGGCGTGGCATAGCCCCTCTGCTCTGCAAATAGGCCTTCGACGACCTGCGTATCGATGCCGGCGAACTCAGCCATTATAATTGCCGACAATTGCTGAAGGCGCTCGTACCGTTGACGGTCGTAGACATCCTTCGCATAGGCAAGACCGGTCTGTGCCGTGGCCTGAATTTCCCGTGCCCAAACAAGCCACTTCGGCTCCATGTTGCACTCCTCGCAAGAACCGGCGACATGTTTATCACAGGACCCGCAGGTTGATGTCTCCCCACCTTATGACCAGACAGCCCCATCTGCCGCGATGGGCCAGAACCGGAATTATGGTCATCAGTGGGCACCGGCGCACAGCCGGACGTTCAACCCTGCGCCGACGGTTTGAGTTGATTGGGGTCACAGAATAGGTCAGCGGACTTGGCCAATTAGCCCATTGGCAAATCGGAACGTTTTCCGTTAAGGCAAATTGAGGTCCAGTAGCGCAACGCAAAGCTGTGAGAGTGAGGTGCGTAGTTGCAAGAGCCCGCTCGGATAAAGCTCACACAGCCTCGGGGAACGACGCTGATAAACATGGCTGTCGCAGCCCTGATTATCGCTGCGCTTTATTTCGGTCGCGAAATCTTTGTTCCGGTCGCGCTGGCAGTTCTTTTGAGCTTCGTCCTGGCGCCGTTCGTCATGCGTTTGCATTCCTGGCGAGTGCCCCGTACGGCCTCGGTCCTGGTGGTCGTCTTCATCGGCTTCTCGATTATATTCAGTCTGGGCGGTCTTATGGTATCGCAGACGACCCGCCTCGCTGGCAAACTCCCTGGATACCAACAAACGTTGAGTGACAAGATCGAAAGCCTGCGCGGCTTAATGGGTGGCTCCGGAACACTGGAGCAGGCATCTACAGTTCTGAAGCAATTGGGTACGGAGCTGCAACATCCAGATGTACCCAATCAGCCGGACAACAATCTGGCGAGACAACCGCCGGTCAAGCCGATACCCGTTGAAGTAAAGCAACCCGACCCCGGTGCGCTGGCGACGCTGGCCGCAATCATCGAACCATTGCTTTCTCCCCTGACGAGAACAGGGATAGTCGTGATCTTTGTGGTCTTTATCTTGCTGCAACGGGAGGACCTGAGAAATCGGGTCGTCCGACTTGCAGGATCAGGAGATATTCAGCGAACCACCGCCGCTCTCGATGACGCCGGCAAGCGGCTGAGCAAGTTATTTCTTACCCAGATCGCGTTTAACGGCGTGTTCGGTCTGGCAATTGGCATAGGTCTCGAACTCATCGGCGTCCCGTCAGCTCCGCTATGGGGCCTGATCGCGATGATTCTGCGGTTTGTACCATATATCGGCGCGTTGATATCAGCGGTATTCCCTCTCATCCTCGCCGCGGCCGTGGGCTCTGGCTGGGAAATGTTGGTACTGACGGCGACTTTGTTTGTGGTCTTGGAGTTGTTGGCCGGACAAGTCCTGGAACCGCTGATTTTTGGCCATAGTACTGGGCTGTCTCCTGTAGCGATCATCCTGTCCGCGTCATTCTGGACTTGGCTCTGGGGACCGGTCGGGTTGGTATTGGCGACACCTCTTACGGTTTGTCTCGTCGTCGTCGGGCGCCATGTCGATCGTCTCAAGTTCCTCGACATCATGCTCGGCGACCGGCCTCCATTGACGCCTCCCCAACTGGTTTACCAACGAATGCTGGCAGGTGATCCCATGGAAGCGGCAGAACAGGCGCACGATCATCTTAAAAATGCGTCGCTTGAAGATTATTACGACGCGATCCTGTTGAAAGGTTTGCGACTCGCGGAAGTCGACAATCGATTAGGCCATCTCAACGAGGAGCGATTGGATCGCATCGTCGCTACCGTGAGCGAGTTAGTGTCCGACCTCGAAGCACACCACGATCTCGAAGTGACCAATGTGACGACGTCGGACGCCGGCTCAAATCTCGGCGCACTCGCTGCAATCGAGCGGACAAACGATAAACCTGTTCTGGTCCCGGAAAAATGGAGGTCGCCGCGTTCTGTTCTGTGCATCCCCGGAGCTACTAAACTCGATGAGGCAGCGGCGTTGGTTCTTGCTCAAATAATGCGGCGTCGGGGATTTGGCGCGGTAGCCGAAAAGGCGGATGCTCTGTCGATGTCGAAATTCTTTTCGCTCGAGTTGGCAAACACCTCACTCGTCTGCGTCTGCTACGTTGACCGGCCGTCAAGCGCCAAGATCCAATATGCCGTTCGGCGGCTTGCCAAAAAGAGCAACAGCCTAGGCATCATGCTTGCTTTTTTGGGCGCAGACAGCGCCACGCCCCTGGAAAGTGGGCCCGGTGCGCAAGTTGCAGAGGGCTCATTTGAGGTCGCCTTAGCGGCGTTAATCCGAGCAGCTTCTGAGCCAAACGGCGGCGCAACTGTCGACATTAAGGATAATGCGGGCGATTATCGCGGATGGGATAATCTCCCTCAATTGAGCAGCCCTAGCTCTTTGTAGACCGTCGTCGCGGCCGGATGTAGCGGCGCCGTTAGACCCTGTGATTGAGCTTTACGGAAGAGGTCAAAAGGCTTGGACACGTTGTTTCTCGCTCAGGTGGTAGTAGACGAATTTGGCCACGGTCAACGCGCCTCACTTGCAATCTGCTCAGCCAGATATTCCGCGTCATCGCCGACGCCGTTCAGAAAAGCGGACTTCAGCTTGGAGAGCCAAGGCAGTCCAAGAAAATAGACGCCGGGCAGCGCTGTTACCCCAAGCTTGTGTTGGGGTATCCGGCGCGATGGGTGCGTCGCGTCAGCAAAGATCGGAAGATCGATCCAGCCGAAGTCATAGCGAAAGCCGTTGGCCCAGATGATCGTGGAGATGCCGGCACTGGCGAGATCGAGAGTCCGGACGGGATCGGTGACATCTTGCGGGTTACGCAGCAAGTCGGCGCTCGAATCCGAAGCTGGGAGCTCCAGCCCATTTCGCGCTACATATGCGTCCGCTTGGCGCGTGAAATCGACAAAGGCCGCATCGGCACGCGCCAGGTTTTCCTCAAGGTCAGTCGCGATGGCGAGGTGACCATCCCGGCCGCCGAGAACGCGGCCAAGCAGCGCGGTCCCATCGGCCGCGAGCCGACGCAGATCGAGGTCGTGACCGCCGCCGACACCGGTGAGCAAGCGTGGCGGAAGCGGGTCGCCCTGCTGACCGATCGTCGTGTCGCCTTCGCCAAAGGCGTCGTACCACCATATGTAGTCTTTGCCGCGGTAACGACGGGGGATCCGGCGGTGCCTGCTCACAGAGAGCATCACCTGCCGGCCAGCCAAGCAAATCTCCTCCGCAATCTGGGCGCCCGAATTTCCTGAGCCGATCACCAGAATCGCGCCCGGCGGAAGCGCTTGCGGACTGCGATATTGGCTCGAATGCAAATGCAGCACCGTGCCTCCGATCGACAAGCGATCCGCCGGCAGCTGGAAGGGACCGGTGGCGATCACGATGTTCTTCGCCTCGATAAGGCCGGCCTCGGTCTCAGCAATCAGGCGGCCGGCGCCTGGCGCGCGGCGAAGCGAGGTTGCCGCAGAGCCGCAGCGCAGCGGTGCACGGATGAAGCGGGCATAGCTTTCGATGAAGCGGAAGACCTCATCGCGCGGCGCAAAAGCATCGGGATCGGCAGCTTCGAATGCAAAGCCGGGCAGGCGAAGGTTCCAGTTCGGACTTTGAAACGCGAGCGAGTGCCACCGCTCGCTCTGCCAACGTTCGGCCACCCGATGTCGTTCAAGAACGACGTGCTCGCACCCGAGCTGGCCAAGGTAGTAGCTCATGGCGAGGCCGGCTTGCCCGCCGCCGATCACCACAGTTTCGATCTGTTCCATATGCTGTCGCGATTGTGGTCTTGATCTCAAGGGCGGCTATTCCGCCTTGATGATCGGCCACCACTTCTTGATCTCGGCTTGCTGCAGCGCGCGCAACGCCTCAGGCGTTTGCTTTTCGGGGGGATAGATATCCTGCCCGAGATCGGCAAGGTGCTGGCGCACCGACGGATTTGCCAGCGTAGTTACGATCGCCGCATCGAGCTTGCCGATGATGTCCTGCGGCGTTCCCTTGGGCACCCAAATTCCCTGCCACGCCGAGATATAGAGGCCGGCTACTCCAGCCTCATCGACGGTCGGGATGTCAGGCGCCGCCGCCAAGCGGCTCGGTGCCGTCACCGCATAGGCTTTGATGGTGCCGGCGCGGACTTGCGGCAGCGAGTTGGCGGCAAAGTCGATCATCAGGTCGATCTGCCCGGCCAACAGGTCCTGCATCATCGCAGCCGCACCCCGATAGGGCACCAGTTGAAAGCGCGTGCCGGTTTCCTTTTGAAAGAAGATGCCGGCAACGTCGGAGGTGCCGCCTACCCCGGACGTGCCTTGCGAGGCCTTGCCAGGATTCGCCTTCAGCCACGCGACCAATTCATGCAAATTGTTCGCCGGCATGGTCTTCCGAGCAACGATCAGTAGCGGATTGGAGACCAGCGGCGACACCGGCTCGAAATCGTTGACCAGGTCGTACGGAAGCTGGAAGGCGACGCCGTTGAAAACATGGGTGCCCAGATATCCGATGCCGAGCGTGTAGCCGTCCGCTGCGGCTCGGGCGACCCTTCCGGTCCCGATGCTGCCCGAGGCTCCGCCCACGTTTTCGATGATCACGGGTTGGCCGAGCGAGGCACGCATTCCATCGGCCACGATGCGCGCGGTCGCATCGATCGGCCCGCCGGCTGGGAAGGGCACAATCATGGTGAGGGGATGCGATGGAAAGACCTCGGCCGCCGCGTGTTCGACATGTCCAAGGGCGGCAGCAAGCGCGAGCGATGCAACAAACGATCTGCGGTTCTGCATGGTCGATGTCTCCATGGCGTGAGGCAATGGCGAACGACTGGGCTGGTTATGCGGCTGAACGCGATTGAGCCAATACTGGAATTCAGCTAAAAGGAGAATTGCCTGTTTTCTTTTAGACCCATGACTGGATGGTTATGGCCAAGGATATTGACTGGGAGGGTCGTATCGGGCGGCGGCTGAGGTTGCGGGACCTACACATCTTTTTCACGGTCGTTCAGCAAGGCAGCATGGCGAAGGCCGCGCAAATGCTGGGCGTGACCCAGCCCGCTGTATCCAAGGTGATTGCCGACCTCGAGCATACGCTCGCTGTGCGCCTGCTCGATCGCGGCGCCCGAGGCGTCGAACCGACGATCTACGGTCGCGCATTGCTCACGCGCGCCAATGCAGCATTCGATGAGCTGAGGCAAAGCGTCAGGGATATCGAGTTCTTGGCCGATCCGACGGTCGGAGATGTCAGGATCGGATGTCAGGAGACCTTCGCGGCCGCCGTCCTTCCATCCGTCATTCACCGGTTTTCGCAAAGCTATCCCAGGGTAGTGCTGCATGTAGAGCAACTTGGTTCACTCGCTGCCGAATCCTCAGCCTTGCGCGAGCGAACCATCGATATAGGGATGTTCCTGCTGGTGAAGCCCCACGATGACAAGCTTTTCGCAGATGATTTGAACGTGGAAGTTCTCTTCCTTGAGAAGATGGTCATCGTGGCGGGACGGCAGAGTCGATGGGCGCGCCGCCGCAAGGTCGATCTCGCCGAACTGGTCGACGAGCCCTGGGTTGTGACGGAATCCGACACGTTGAGTTATCGGCGCTTGACGGAGGCCTTTGCGGCACGCGGTCTCGGCGCGCCGAAGCGGATTTTGCAGACGCTGTCCTCGCATCTGCGAGTAAATCTAGCCGCGTCCGGCTCTCACATCACGACGCTGCCGAACTCCACGCTGCGCGTCTATGGCGAGCGATTTGCGCTGAAGGCGTTGCCGGTCGACCTGCCGGCCCAATCGTGGCCGGCGGTGATCGTCACGCTGAAGAATCGCACTTTGAGTCCGGTGGTCGAGCGCTTCATTCAGCACGTGCGGGATTTCACGCGGCCGATGCGTCCCTCCAGTCCACCATTGCGACGATAGTCGGGAAGAGGCACGCGTGGACAAACAGCTTTGTTGCCAGCTCCCGTTAAGTCAGCTCCGGATCAACAACGGCCCTGATAGCGCTGAAACGGGATTTCCGAAGTGTCCTAGAAGGCAGACATTCTCAGTGCTCTTTGGCATGTCTCAAAGGTGCCAACCATTCCATCACATCCGTCGGCGCGGACGCTCTTATTCAGAGTGAAAGCCGCGGGCACGGGTGAAACAAAATCACATAATGTCGCACGGGAATAGGAGAGGCTGTCGCCATCATCAAATGGAGGCGACGATGCGCAAGCTTTTCCTGATTGCCGCTATTCTTCTTTCTGCCACTGCAGCACATGCCGGGCCGGACCTCGCTGCGGCCGATGCTGACGTTCAGCCGACCGCGTCATCGTCGGCGCAACTTCCAGACGCGAGCGTTCTCGCTGCGAAACGCCAAGCCATGATTCAGCAGAAAATGGCAATGCAAAAACAGAAGCATATGGCAATGCAGAGAGAAATGCAGCTTTACCCGATACGCACGCGCCTTCATTTTGCGCTTCTCAAGTTCAAACAAAAATTGCACCAAGCGTATTGATTTGACTGTGCTCAAACTAGCGGCGGCAACGTCGCTGATGGGTCAACAACGGTGCTGACGGCCCCGTAACTTCACTTCTGGTCCACCCACAACAACGGACAAGGCGAGACTAGTCTGGTTGGTCCGTTCAGTGTCAATAGTCGACATGGGCCAGCAAGATCGCAATGGAGATCTGCGCCGGCCGTGCAGTGGGACGAGACCTCTTGTCGTCCAACAGGAATAAACCCTAAAGTCGCCTTCGAACTATCAAAACCATTGGGAAACGCCTGATCATGACTGCTGGAGTGCCGTTACCGGATCGTTCACCGCGCGAGAAAAGCGCGCCCACCGCCCTCGACGGTCTGCTGGTCGTGGATTTCACACGAGTGGTGGCAGGCCCAGCCTGCACGCAGACGCTGGCCGACTTTGGTGCCGAGGTGATCAAGATCGAGAACCCTGAAGGCGGCGACGACTCGCGCGCCTACGAGCACGCCGAGATCGGAGGCGAGAGTGCTGCGTTTCTCAGTCTCAACCGCAACAAACGTGACATTGCCCTGGATTTGACGAATCCAGCCGCGCGTGAAGTTGCACGTGATCTTATTTCGCGGGCGGATGTGGTGGTCGAGAACTTCTCCGCTAGCATCATGGAGAAGTTCGGTCTCGACTATCCTTCGGTCGCACCCAGCAATCCTCGCCTAGTCTATTGTTCGATCTCGGCCTATGGCCGCAAGGGTCCTTTTGCTTTCCGGCCGGGCTTTGATCCGATTACGCAAGCCGAAAGCGGCTTCATGTCGCTGAACGGTTTTGCGGATGGTCCGCCGGTGCGCACCGGACCGCCAATTGTCGACATGGCAACAGGAATGTCTGCCGTGAATGCGATCTTGCTCGCGCTGATGGCACGCGAACGTTTGGGAAAGGGCCAGCAAGTCGAGGTCGCGCTATTCGATATCGCAATGTCGCTGACCGGTTTTTACGGCATGGCCTATCTCATCAACGGGACGAATCCAGGGCGTTTCGGCAACTCGCCGAATGGATCGCCCACAGTGGGTCTCTATGAGGCCGCTGACGGTCCCCTCTACATGGCTTGCGCCAACGATCGACTCTATCGCCGGCTGGTGACCGAAGTGCTCGAAAGGCCGGATCTTCTCAACGACCCGCTATTTATCAACCGCAGGGTAAGATCGCAGAACAAGGAGAAGTTGCGCGCCATTATTGCGGGGGTCTTTGCCAGCGACAAGCTCGAGAACTGGATGACCAAGATGAAGAAGGCCAACATCCCGGTTGGCTATCTGCGAACCGTGGAGCAGGGGTTCAACGCGCCCGAAACGCGTGAAAGGCATCGTGTCAGCCAGATTCCGCATCCGACCGCAGGCATGGTCCCCAATATCGAAACGCCGCTGAATATGAGCCTGACGCCGGCGGTGGATCCAACGGCGGCGCCATTGCTGGGTCAGCACACCAAGGAGATCCTGCGCAAGACACTGGGCTATGATGACGAGCGCATAGCCGCGCTTGCCGACGCAGGGGCCTTCGGCAAGCAGCATACCGCTGCTTAGCACCGCGAGGCTTGGCATCATGAAGACCTTCGGCTTGGGCTATAGCCCAAGCTTCGGCCGGTATGCATTCTTCCGGTCTCGGCTAGGCTCTCGGGGCTCTAGCCGGTGCTCATGGGCCATGCTTTGATATGGGTCATGCTTTGATGTGGGCCGTTTTGGACCTCAAGCACCAGCCGTGAAACGGCAGGTAGCGGCTGACGCCGCCGGCCTCGCGAAGCCGAAGGGAGGACGATCTTGCAAAAGCCCGGCCGCACCATGCTGGCCAAGATCTGGGACCAGCATGTGATCGCTCGCATCAGCGAGGACACCGATCTTCTTCATATCGACCGCCATTTGCTGCATGATCTCGGTGGCTCGCGCGGGCTGCTTGACCTGAAGGGCCGCGGTCTCAAAGTCCATAGCCCCGGGCTCACCTTTGCGACCCCGGATCACGCCATCTCGACAGCGCAGGGGCGAGCCGGCACCAGCAAGATTGGGCTGGAACTGCTCGCCACGCTTCGAGCGGAAACCTCGGCCAGTGGCATCCAGCTGTTCGATGTCGATCAGCCCGGACAGGGTATCGTTCATGTCATCGGGCCCGAATTGGGCCTGAGTCTCCCGGGTTGCACGATCGTCTGCGGCGACAGCCATACCTGCACCCATGGCGGCCTCGGCGCGCTGGCGTTTGGCATCGGGTCAAGTGAGCTCACACATGTGCTGGCAACGCAGGCGCTGATTCAGCGACGCCCCAAGACGATGCGCGTGCGCTTCGAGGGCAGGCTTCCGCCCGGTGTTACGGCAAAAGATCTCATTCTGGCCCTGATCGGGCATGTAGGAGCCGCCGGGGGCACCGGGTATGCCGTCGAATATGCCGGCAGCGCCATCCGCGATCTCCCGATCGAAGGGCGCCTGACCATCTGCAATCTCTCGATCGAGCTCGGCGCCAAGATGGGCATGGTGGCGCCCGATGAGAAAACATTCGAGTTCTTGCACGAGCGGCCTTATGCGCCGCAAGGCGAGATGTGGGACAGCGCTGTCAGCGCCTGGCGGCAGCTCCCCAGCGACGCCGACGCAGTTTTCGACAGGGAAGTCGTCATTGACGTCGAGAAGATCATCCCGCAGGTGACATGGGGCACCAGCCCAGAGCATGTGATCGGCGTCGACGGGCATATTCCTGATCCGCAGGCGATCGATGATCCGGCCCGGCGCGCTGCGGTCGAAACCGCACTCGACTACATGGGGCTGAAGGGCGGCATGCCGATCGCAGGAACGCCGGTCGACTGGGTATTTATCGGCTCCTGCACCAACAGCCGCATGAGCGACCTGCGGGCGGCGGCTGAAATCGCGCGCGGCCGCAAGGTAGCGGCCGGCGTCCGCGCCTGGGTCGTGCCGGGCTCCGAAAACGTCAAGCGCGAAGCAGTTGCCGAGGGGCTCGACAAACTGTTCGTCGAAGCAGGCTTCGAGTGGCGCGAACCCGGTTGCTCGATGTGTCTCGCCGCCAACGGCGAGACGGTGGGCCCCGGTCAGCGATCGATTTCCACTTCCAACCGCAACTTCGTCGGCCGGCAGGGTCCACGGGCGCGCACGCATCTGGCAAGCCCGGCAAGCGCCGCAGCCGCGGCGATAGCGGGCGTGATTGCCGACGTTCGGACCATGGGGCGTTGAGCATGCCAAAGCCGTTCGAAAAGCTGACCGCCATCGCGGCACCCATCATGCGGGCCAATATCGACACCGACGTCATCATTCGTATAGAACGCCTGGTTGGAAATTCAATTCGGGGCACCCTTGGAAAATGGGCATTCGGTTCGTTGCGCTATTTGCCCGATGGCTCCGAGAATCCCGCCTTCATCTTGAATCGCGAGCCATATCGGCAGGCGGAGATACTAGTGACCGGTCCGAATTTCGGCTGCGGCTCCTCCCGCGAGGGCGCAGTGTGGTCGCTGCAGGAAATGGGAATCCGCGCCATCATCGGATCGGGCTTCGGCGATATCTTTTTCGCCAACTGCTTCCAGAATGGGATCCTTCCCATTGTCGTCGATAAGGCGATTGTCGATTCACTCGCGGCCGACATCGAGGCGACGCAAGGGGCAGGGAAACTCGATATCAATCTCGAGGCGCAGACAATCGTCTCTCCGTCCGGAAAGCGGCACAGTTTCGAAATCGATCCTCGGCGGCGCGACGGACTGCTGCAGGGGCTGGATGAGGTCGCACTGACCTTGCAGCGCGACAACGAAATTCGGGCGTTTCAGGCGACCGATCGCGCCGCGCGGCCCTGGATCCATTTTGCGAGAAAATCGGCATGAATAACCGCTCCAATATGGTGAAGGTCGCCGTGGTTGGTGGCGAAGGCATTGGCCCCGAGGTGACCGCGCAGTCGCATCGGATCCTGAACTGGTTCGTCGCCAAGCGCGGTGTGCCGGCGACGCTGCGTGAAGCGCAATATGGGGTGATCCCCTATCTCGCAACCGGCAAGGTTTTGCCCGAAGACACCGCGGAGGCGATGGACGAGGCCGACGCTATTCTGTGGGGCGCGACGGGTGGACCGGAGACCAGGGAAGTGCCGGCTGCCGCGCGCAAGGCGGGGAGCCTGCTGGGGCTGCGGAGCAAATACGATCTCTACGCCAATCTGCGGCCGATCGTTGCCAGTCCGGCGCTCGCGGCTTCGGCGCCGCTCAAGCCTGAAGTATTGAATGGGGTCGACTTCGTCATCATCCGGGAGCTCACGAGTGGCATCTATTTCGGCGAGCCGCGCGGCATCGAAACGCTTGCCGATGGACAGCGGCGTGGGTTCAACACCGAACAATATACGACCAATCAAATCCGGCGCGTGGCACGCGCGGCGTTCGAGCTGGCACGGACACGGCGGAACAAGGTCTGTTCGGTCGACAAAGCCAATGTACTCGAAACCAGCGTTCTCTGGCGCGAGGAAGTGATCGCGCTGCACAAGGAGGAGTTCTCCGACGTCGAGCTCACGCATCTCTACGTCGACAACGCTGCGATGCAGATCGTGCGCGCCCCGCGGCAATTCGACGTGATGGTGACAGGCAATATATTTGGCGACATCCTCTCCGACTGCGCAGCCATGGCTTCTGGTTCGCTCGGAATGTTGCCGTCCGCTTCGCTCGGCCCCGTCGATCGCTTCGGTCGGCGCAAGGCGCTTTATGAGCCGGTTCATGGCAGTGCCCCTGATATTGCTGGCAGAGGCATCGCCAATCCGCTTGGCTCCATCCTGAGCGTTGCGATGCTGCTTCGCCTGACCTTGGACCGGCCCGAGGATGCCGACTTGCTCGAAAAAGCAGTGGCGACTGCGCTCGCGGGGGGTGCGAGAACGGCCGATATTGCCGAGCCGGGCGCGAAGAAGCTGACGACAGCGGAAATGGGGGACGCGGTGTTGAGTGCGCTCGACAAGGTGGCCGGCAAGGAGAAAGAGCATGCGTGATGGCTAATGCCTCCAAACTCGCGACGGGCATTCACATCTACGGATTCTGGCGGTCAATCGCCTCGTTTCGGGTCAGGGTGGCGCTGAAGCTGAAGGGGCTCCCGTTCGACGAAACGCCGATCGACATTCTGTCCGGCGAGCAGTTCAAGCCCGGCTATGAAGCCGTCAATGCCGAGCGGGTGGTGCCGACCTTCACTCATGAAGGTCATTCCATGTTTCAATCGCTTGCCATCATCGAATATATCGAGGACATCAAGCCGGAGCCGCGGCTGATCCCGTCTGATCCCAAGGAGCGCGCCTATGCGCGCTCACTGGCGCTGGTGGCTATCGCAGACGCCCATCCCCTGGTCGTACCTCGGGTGCGCAATCATCTCGCCAAGGCCTTTGGCGCTGACGCCCATGCGATTGAGCAGTGGGGCAAGCATTGGACGACTGAGGGGCTCGCGACCTATGAACGATTGCTCGAGCGTCGGGCGCCGGCGCCGTTCGCGTTAGGTGCCGAGCCTGGCCTTGCCGACATCTGCATCGCCGGCCAGGTGGTCGGCGCGCACTTTTTGAAGCTAGATCTGGCAGCATTTCCCGCCGTGGCAACGCTGGCCGAGCGTTGCTTCGCACTGCCGGCGTTCGCTACGTCTCACCCGTTCGAGCAGCCCGGCTATAAGACAGCAGCCAAGCACTGAGTCCGGTTGCGATCAGAGATCGAGACCGAGCACGCGAACGGCATTGCCGCCTACGATCTGGGCCAGTGTGACGTCGTCCATACCTTCGGCTCCCGCCACATGGCCGATCGGATTGTATTCGGCCATGTCGAAGGGATAGTCAGTGCCCATCACGATGCGATCGGGGCCGAACACGTCGATCAAATAGGCCAGCTGGTGATAGGAGAAGACCACGGTATCGAGATAGACCTGTCGCAGATAGGTCGTCGGCGGCAAAGGCAGGTCCGCATGGCAGTCACGCCGCGCGCCCCAGGCGTGATCGATGCGCCCCGAATAGCTTGGCAAATATCCCCCACCATGCACGGCCATCAGCTTCAGTTCGGGAAAGCGTGCCAACGTCCCCGAGAAAATGAGATTGTGGAGAGCAAGCGTCGTGTCCAGCGGATTCCCCAGCACATTGCTGAAGTAATAATGGGTCAAGCGCTGACCGTGGGTAAATCCATTCGGATGCATCATGATGAAGGCGCCGAGCTGCTCGGCTCTGGCAAAGAATGGACGGAATTTTGGATCGGATAGTTCCTGGCCATCGACGTTGGTCAGGATCTCGACGCCCTTCAGTTTCAATGTACCCATGATGTAGTCGAGTTCGCGGACCGCGAGCTCGGGCTCCTGTAGCGTGACAACACCAAGTCCGACGAAGCGATCCGGCTTGCGGGAGCAGTATTCCGCCACGCCATCATTGGCGAGGCGGTGCGCATTCTCGGCGATTCTAGGGTCGACGGTGTAGTAGCATTGGCCTGGCGCGGGCGCGATGACCTGGATATCGATGCCCATCTGGTCGAGATGCGTCAGCCGGCGATCGATGGTGGTCATCACTTCACGGACGTCTTTTTCCTGCTGGGCGTTGATGTCCTTGGTGATGTCGTCGGCAAAATGAGCCAGCGGGATGCGGCTGAGATCGACATGCGGCTGCGCGACCGCGGCGGCCTGCGGAACGACAATATGAGCGTGGATATCGATGGTGGGCGACGAGGGGCGTCGGGCGAGCCCGTCGGCGTCATGGATGCGGGCGGCGGTGCGGCCGTAGCGATTCTTGCTTTCGATCATGTCAGGTGTACCTGCTGCTTCTTCGTTGGTGTGAGATGAGTCTACGACTTCGGCCCGGCCTGTCGCTGCGGCCAGCGGGTTGATATCGCGGTCGCGTCGGCCTCGCCAAGGCCTGCCGCTTCCGCTTCCTCAAAACAGGCAAGCGCGCTGGCTGCGACCGGAAGCTCGGCGTGCAGTGTCTTTGCGTATTGCACGGCCGTCGCAAGGTCCTTTTTGGCGGCGTTGAGGCCGAATGCGGTCGTGCCGAGAGGCTGACCGGCCAGAACTTTGGCGATCACCGCGCCGCGTCCTTTCATTGCGGCCGGGGTACCAGCGGTGTCGGACATGATGTCGATCAGTCGATCGGCCGGCAGATTGAGCGGCTTGCAAATGGTCAGGGATTCGCCGAGCGCCTGCCAGTAAACCAATAGCGGCAGATTGATCGCGAGTTTAACAGCCGAACCCGCGCCGAGATCACCGACATGTTCGATCCGTCGGCATAGTTGCTCAAGTATCGGCATTGCGCGGTCGACATCGGTTCTGTGACCACCGACCAGCGCAAACAGTTTTCCTTCCCTCGCGGGTCCGGTGCTGCCGCCCACCGGGCCCTCGACGAATGCGGCGCCGTGCTGTGTGACCACGGGGCCGACGCTTTGCATCGTATCGGGCCGAACCGTGCTCATGTCGATCACGAGCTTGCCGGCAAGCTTACCCTTCAAAATGCCGCTCGGTCCGCGATAGACTGCTTCACTGGCGGCGTCGTTGAGCAGCATGACGACGATGGCATCACAGCCGTCGACCAGGGAGGCAGGGCTCTCAAACGCCTTTGCTCCGGCATCGACCAGCGGTTTGGTCTTGGCGGAATTGCGATTCCAAACGCTTACTTCATGCCCCACTTCCATCAATCGCTGTGCGATTGCTGCTCCCATTCGTCCTGTTCCGCATACGCCGATCTTCATGGCTTGACCTCAATTAGCAGGTGGATGTTCGATTTCGTGAGCATGATGCACGCCGAGATTTTGTGCGATCAGCGTTTCATTATCTTGAAGCTCGCTGGTTTGTCCCGCAAAAACGCAGCGTCCGGTATTGAGGATGACTGCAGTGTCGGCGACCTCCAGCGCAAGCTTGAGATTTTGCTCGACAAGGACGATGGACTGCTTTTCTTCTTTCAGGCGGCTGATGGTCCGTCCGACCTCGGCCACGATCAGCGGGGCAAGACCTTCCGATGGCTCGTCCAGGAGAAGCACGCGTGGATTGCCCATCAGCGCTCGACCGATCGCCAACATTTGCTGCTCGCCGCCGGAAAGTGTGCCGGCGAATTGCGCATGGCGTTCGCGCAATCGGGGAAACAGATCGTAAATGCGATCCAGGCTCCAGGGCTTGTTGCCAGTGTCGCGTCGCTGTGCGGCCACGATCAGGTTTTCCCGTACCGAGAGCGAAGGGAAGATACGACGGCCCTGCGGTACCAGGCCGATCCCGAGACGTGCTATGCGCTCCGGGCTAAGGCCTGCGATCGGTTCGCCATACAGGCGAATATCGCCTTCCCTCGGGCTCAGAAGACCGATGATGGTCGAAATGCAGGTGGTCTTGCCCGCACCGTTGCGCCCGAGCAGGGCCAACACGCCACCGGGCTGCAGGGAAAAGCTGACGCCATGCAGGATATGGCTGTCACCATAGTACGCATGGACATTGGTGAGGGTCAGGGCGTCAGGTGCCAAGATACACCTCCCGCGTTCGTTCATCCGCAATCACGGCATCGCGCTCGCCATCGACGATCACCCGACCGTAGTTGAGCAGCGTGACAGTCTCCGCCAGATCGAGGGCGGTGTCCATGTCGTGCTCGATCATGATCAGTGTCGTGTCGCGAGGTATGGACGCAATCAGCGACTTCACGGTCGATCTCTCAGTATTGGAAAGTCCTGCAAGCGGCTCATCCAGAAGCAGCACGCGTGGCTTTTGAGCGAGGGCAACCGCGAGTTCGACGCGGCGTCTCTCGCCATAGGCGATGTCGGAGATTGGCCGGTCGGCAAGGTGCAGCAGTCCGACCGCGTCCAGTGCGCGACGGGATTCGGTGGCGAGATCGCGATAAGAAGACATCGGCAGCCACATCTGCCAGCGCGAAGGCCGCAATCCCAACAAGCCAAGGGATACGTTATGTTCGAGCGTATCGCCGGCGAATAACGTGATGATCTGGTAGGTTCGGGACAAGCCGCGATGCGCGCGCTTAAAGGGCGGAAGGTAAGTGACGTCGGCACCCAACAGGCGGATCGATCCGGCATTCGGCCGCAGATCTCCACTGATCTGGTTGAACAGCGTGGTCTTGCCGGCGCCGTTCGGGCCGATGATCAGCCGGCGCTCGCCGGCACGCACCTTGAGAGCGACATCCTGGGTGACAGCCAGGCCGCCGAAGGCCTTCTTGAGGCCAACGACCTCTAGCGCGGGTTCTGATGATGGACCGGTCATCGGTTTTCCCCGCGCAGTCCTGCCATCAACCGGCTAAAGCCGGGGACGATGCCCGCCGGCATGACCAGGACGATGAACAGGAACACCAGACCCAGCAGCATGTTCCAGCGTTCGATGTAAGCCGAGGCGTAGTTCTTCAGCAGTAGCACGAGTGCGGCGCCAACCGCCGGTCCGCCTAACGTGCCGGAGCCGCCGGCGATGACGCCGAGCAGGGCCTCGGCCGAGCTCGTGGTCGAGAGCGAACTCGGGTGAATGTACTTGTGATAGTAGACGTAGAGCAACCCGGCGACTGCGCCCCATAAGCCGGCATAGACGAAGGTGATCCAGCGTATTAGCCACGGGTTGAAACCGAGCGCGGCCATGCGGCGCGGCTGGTCGCGGACGCCCTTCAGCGATGACCCGAAAGCGGAGGTGACAAAGGTCGTCATCATCAGGAAGGCTATCGTCGAGACGATCAGGACGAACCAATAAAAGGCGACGGGGCTCTCCAGCGAGAATCCAAATGGCGCGGGTCGCGTGAGGCCGGTGATGCCGTTGTCGCCATTGGTTACATTGGACATTCGGTAGGCAAGACCCCACAGCACCTGCGATAGAGCCAGGGTGATCATCAGGAAGCCGAGACCGCTGGCACGAAGCGCGATGACGCCGAAGAAGGCCGCCATCGCCGTCGTCCCCAAAATCGAAATTAGCGCGGCTGCGCCGTGATCAAACCCATATCGGCTCGTCAACAAAGCGGAGATGTAGGCGGCGACGCCAAGATAGGAGGCATGTCCGAGGGATGTCATGCCGCCGAACCCCACAAGTAGATTGAGGCTGAGAGCGAAGATGGCTGCGATCAGGATCTGGCTGGCGAGATTGATGTAGAAATCACCCGCGAAGAATGGCGGCAGAAGCAGCGACCCGCCGATCAAGACTGCGGCAATCCACTTCATGCACCGACGCGTCCGAACAGGCCTTGCGGTCGGAAAGCGATAACAACGATCATCGGCAAGAACAGGATGATGTAGGCCAGTTCCGGGAATAGCGCGGTACCAAAAGTGTAGATGAAGCCGATGACGAAGCTACCAACGAATGCGCCGAGCAGGCTGCCGATCCCTCCCAGGATCACGACGATCAAGGCCAGCGGCAGCATGTCGGCATCGAGCCCGGGATAGGCGGAAAGAATGGGGCCGCCGAGCACACCGGCTGCTCCCGCAATCCCCGTACCGAGGCAAAATACGATCGTGAACAATCGCGATACGGGGATGCCGACCGCACGCGCCATCTGCCGATCATCGACGCCGGCGCGGATCATGGCTCCTAATCTGGTGCACTCGATCAGGAAATACAGTGAGACGGCGACGAGAACGGCCAGACCGACCAGCACCAGACGATAAGTCGGAAAGACAAAGCCGAACAGACGCGTCGGGGTTTGCAAATTCTGCGGCGTCGGCACGGGGATGGAATCGCCGCCCCAGATCATCAGGCAGGCGTCAGATATGATGAAGGACATGCCGAGTGTAACCAGCACCTGTCCGAGTGGATTGGCTTTCAGCCGTGTCAGCACCAGTCGCTCGAACAGGCCGCCGAGGGCAGCAACCACGAAGCCGGCTCCGATCGCGGTTGTCCAGATGTTCAAGCCGTCGAAGGAACGCAGCGCGGTCGCAGCAAGATAGGTGCCGAGCATGAAGAACGCGCCGTGTGTCAAATTGGCGAGCCGCATCAGGCCGAAGATCAGCGAAAATCCCGACGACAGCAGGAACAACAAACCGCCGAGCGACAGGCTGTTGAGACCCTGGATGATCCAAAACTGCATCGTTGGCCGATCTTGTCCTTGCGGGTCTGAGAGATCGCCGGGCGCGCAAATATCTGATTATGGTTCCAGGTTCTTTGCCGGCGGATAGTCGCGCGAATAAACCGGGTTCTTCAGGAAGGCCGTCTTGTCATAGGTCCAGAACTGGCTGACATCCGGATAGGTCTGGATGACCGAATTGACCAGCCGGCCGTCGCTCTTGGTCACCTTGCGGATGTAGACGTTGCCGATCGCATTGCCGAACTCGTCGAACTTGATGACGCCGCGGATGGTGTCCGCATTGCTGCCGCGGATCGCCGCCATCAGGGCTTTCTTGTCCTCGACGTTGCCCTTGATGGTCTTTAACGCGGCTTCCAGCACTTCACCAGAAACATAGGTACTTCCGGCGTAATAGCCGGGATCATATTTGAACTGCTTGCGGAAGGCCGGCGCGAAGGCCTTGTTGAGCGGATTATCTAATTCCGCCGAATACCAACTTGTGGTCAGGATACCGAGCGCTTCATCGCCCATGTTGCGCAAGACAGATTCATCGAGCGCGGTCATGCCGCCGATCACGGCCATCTTGTCCTTCAGGCCGTATTCGATGAACTGGCGCAGGAAGCGGAAGCCGTTCGAGCCGGCGGTGCCAAGGAAGATCGCATCCGCCGATTTCACTTGTGCGACATAGCTTCCATAGTCGGGCGTCGCGAGCGGCGTGAAGATTTTCTGGATGATCTTGCCGCCATTGTCTTCGAACACACGCTGGAAGCCTGCGCACATCTCGTGCCCGTAGGCGAAGTCATCCGCGATGGTGACGATCTTCTTGTACTTCAGCTCCTTGACGGAATATTCGGCCAACGGATAGGCGCACTGCGCCGATGTCGACGTCAACCGCACAAACCATGGACTCGGATGGCGCTGGGTCATGTCTTCGGCCGCGGCCACGCCGAGGGTCGGCATCTCCTTCTCGGTCAGATAATCGGCGATTGCGAGGGCTTCGAACGCCGCGAGTGGACCGATGATGCAATGGACGTTGTTCTTTTCGACGAGCTCTTGCGCTTTGGTGCGCGCCGTTGCGGGTACGCCGGCAGTATCGGCGACGATGAGTTCAACCTTGCGGCCCGCGAGCCGGTTGTCGCGCTCCTTCAAGAACATCGTCAGAGCCAGATCCATGTCGATGCCGCCTGAGGCGAGGGGACCGGTCTTGGCAGCCAATAGTCCGACGCGTATCGGTTCGCTGTTGTCGGCAAAGACGAGATTGGGGGCCGCCATGCTGGCGATACCTGCGCCGGCAACACCGACGAATTGTCGTCGCGATATCGACATGAAATCCTCCCGGGGGACGCTACGACCGATGATCGGCCTTTTTGATTGAGCGATTTATCCGACGGAAGCGCTAAATGATCAAGTGATAACCAAGCCGCAGATGACGATGCCGGTAATCTCTCCAAATCGGCTTAGGCCCGATGAAATGTTGACTTGGTGCAGTGCGATATCAGCTTTGTGGGCCTTATCATCCCAAAGTCGGAGTTCGCTGCCTGCTAGGACTTCGGCGTTTTCACAATCGACTTTTTCAGCACCTCGAACACGGAAGCGGTGTCCTGATCGCCCAATCCCATCGCCATGGCCTCGGTGTATACCGGCTGTGTCAGGGTGAAGAGCGGCGTGTCGCAGCCGACGTCATCTGCGAACTCGGCGATGATCGCCATATCCTTTTTCCAGGTCGAAACCTTCATCGTCGCGGGTTCATAGACGCGATCCACCATCATGGGTGCGCGCATCTGAAACATCCGCGAACCGCCAGCACCTGGGCCGACCATCTCGACCACCATCTTCGGATCGAGCCCGGCGCGTTCGGCCAGCAACATCGCTTCCGCCGCAGCCACATTGTTGATCGCGACCAGGTGGTTGGCGACGAACTTCATCCGGCTGCCGTTGCCGTAGCCGCCAAGATCGGCACTTTGCTTGGCGAAGTCGGCAAACAGCCCCGTGCATGTCTCGATCGCCTTGGGATCGCCGCTGGCATAGACCACGAGATCGCGAAGTTTCGCCTGCGCGCCAGTTCCGCTGAGGGGACAGTCCAGAGCGATGTGGCCGGCGGCTTGCAGAATGGTCTCGAAACGAAGCTTGTCGGTAAGGCTCAGCGTGCTGAGCTCGATGACGATCCTCGGCGGCTGTCCGGAACTTGCGATTTCCTGCGCGACCTTGTGGACGGCGGCAGGGGTCGGCAGGCTGGTCATGATGATTGGTGCGTCTTGCGTGAGCGTTGCGATGTCCGCCGCGATCGCGACCTTGGCCTGCGACAACTCAGCATTTTTCGCCGGATCAGTGTCGAAGCCGATTACTTGCCAGCCACGCTCAACGAGATTGCGCGCGATGGCGCCTCCCATAATGCCGAGGCCTATGATTCCAACGGTTTTGTCCATGCTTGTTTGCTTCCACCCGCGGATTTTCGGTTGACGGGCAATGCCTGCCGCGCCTTAACTAGTGATCACGCGATAAACAATCGCCAACTAAATTCGGCCGGTCAAGCCGCTTTCGAAAGTGCCCTGAAATAGCGCTTCGGAACGTAGCGGGGAGAAGAGCGAGGAACGCCATATGGCAAGTGTTGGTCAAAAGCCAATCGCAGGCCAGCCTGCAATGAAGGGTTCGGATGATCGCGCCTTTGCGACCATAGCGACCCGAGCGCGAGCGCTCATTCCGCAGTTGCGCGAGCGAGCGGCGCGCACCGAGGAACTGCGGAGATTGCCCCCGGAGACCGAGCGGGATCTGCATGACACCGGCCTGTTCAGGCTGGTCCAGCCGAAACGGGTAGGGGGCGCCGAGTTGGACTATGTCGCGCTGATCGACTGCGCGGAGGTGCTCGGCAAAGGCGATGCTGCCGTCGCCTGGAATTTTGCAAATCTTGCCAGCCACCACTGGATGCTCGGCATGTTCGACCTGAGGGCGCAGGGCCTAGTCTGGGACAAGGATCCGAATGCGCTGATCGCATCTTCCTTCATCTTTCCGGCCGGCCGCGCCCGCAAGGTCGAGGGCGGCTACCGTCTGCGTGGCCGCTGGCCGTTCTCATCAGGTGTCGCATCGTGCGATTGGAACATGCTCGCCAGTGTCGTGTCCTCCGACGATGAAGCCGACGGCATCGAATACCGGATTTTCCTGCTCCACAAGAATGACTACAACACCGTCGACACCTGGAATTCGGTCGGCTTGCGCGGCACAGGATCCAGCGACGTCGAAGTCAACGACGCCTTCGTCCCCGAGGCGCTCACGGTTGCGGTCACTGACCTTGCCGGTGGCCCGACCCCGGGCAGCACCGTCAATCCGAACGCGCTCTATACGCTTCCGGTCTTCTCGCTATTTCCCTACGTTCTGTCAGGTGTGGCGCTTGGAAATGCGCAAGCCTGTCTCGACGATTATATCGACGTCGCCAAGCGCCGCGCCTCGACCTATAACCGTGCCAAGCTGTCCGACATGCAGAGCACGCAGATCAAGATTGCAGAAGCATCTGCCAAGATCGATGCCGCCCGCCTGATCATGCGGTCGAACTGCATTGGAGCGATGGCTGATGCGAGACAGGGTCATATTCCTGATGTTGCCGCCAAAACCAGACTGCGCCGCGACGGGGCTTTTTCAGTCAATCTATGCACCGAGGCGGTGTCACTGCTGTTTTCGGCCAGCGGCGCGCGTGGATTGTTTACCTCCGGCGTGCTACAGCGGCAGTTCCGCGATGCCCATGCCATCAACTCACACTTGGCGTTCAATTTTGACGCGGCCGGCACCAATTACGGCCGTGTGGCGCTCGGCCTGCCGTCCGAAAACTTGACGCTCTGAGGCCAGCGAATGAACGACGCGCCCAAGCATCCGATCAATCCGGACCCGGCCAACGAACTGGCGAGTGATCAGTCACCGATCGATCCGCGAGATTTCCGCAACGCACTCGGCACCTATGCCACGGGCGTCACCATCATCACGGCCGCCGGTGCTGACGGCAAGCCAGTTGGAATCACCTGCAACTCCTTTGCCTCGGTTTCTCTCAATCCGCCCTTGGTACTCTGGAGCCTGGTGCTCTATTCCTCGAGCCTGAGCGCATTCCAGAATGCCAGCCATTTTGCGGTCAACGTGCTCGGAGTGGGCCAGCAGGCGCTTGCCAACAAGTTTGCAAAATCCTCGGACGACAAGTTTATCGGCGTGGATTGGACACCAGGCCTTGGAGGAGCGCCGCTGCTCCTCGAGAGCGTCGCGAACTTTCAGTGCCGTGCCGCCAATCGCTATTATGGCGGCGACCATGTCATTTTCCTCGGCGCCGTCGAGGCCTATGCCTATAACGGCCATGAGCCGCTGTTGTTCGCTCGCGGAGGATATGGCCGGTTCACTCCTGCAGGCGATCGCCACGCGGGCGATAAGAAGTCATGAGAAAGAAAGCCACACCCAAACGCGCGCGTCCCAAGCAGAAGCGTCTTTCGCCGGATGACCGCCGCAGGGAATTTGTGGCCAAGGCAACCGAGTTTTTCTCCGAAGAAGGCTTTGGCGGCGGGACACGCGATCTGGCACGCCGCCTGGGCGTGACTCAGCCGTTGCTGTACCGCTACTTTCCTTCGAAGGACGATCTGATCAAGGAAGTCTACCGCACGGTTTATCTCGAGCCGCTCGATACCGGCTGGGAGAAGCTGCTGACGGATCGTTCGCGGCCTTTGCGCGATCGCTTACTGGAGTTCTATCGCGGCTACACGGACGTGCTTTTCAGTCGCAAATGGATCCGCATCTATCTTTACTCGGGGCTGAAGGGGCTCGACATCAATCGATGGTATGTCGGCGTTGTTCGCGAGCAGATTCTGACGCGCATCGTCAGAGAGTGCCGACACGAGATGGGCCTTCCTGCGCAGGCCAAGCCGACGGCGGCTGAGCTTGAACTCGCCTGGGTCTTTCACAGCGGCGTTTTCTATCACGGCGTCCGCAAATACATCTACGAGTCCCCGGTGCTCGAGGACAAGGAGCAGATGATCAGCGATGCGTTGGATGCGTTTCTGGCTGGCTACGATCGTGTCTTCGGAAGGGGCAGGGCGAACGCCACGCGAACACGAGTCAAGGTGATGGGGTAACCTGGCCGGGCGGTCGCACTAGAGTTTCGCCATGGCTACGCGATACCAGTCGCCGATCTCGCTTGCGGTCATCAGCGCGACCCCGTCATGGCCGATCACGTAGTCGAGCAGCATCTCCAGATATTTGATTCGATGCGGCACGCCGGTGATGTAGGGGTGGATTGAAATCGCCATGACACGCGGGTTTTCGGCGCCTTCCTGGTAAAGGCGGTCGAACTGATCGGTACAGCGCTTCAGAAACTGTTCCGACGGCAGGTGGTGCAGCGCGTGAATGACGATGTCGTTGGTCTCGACGGAGTAGGGGATGGTCGTGATCGTACCGTGGGGTGTCGCAATGTCCTGTGGGATGTCGTCAATCACCCAGTCCGCAACATATTCGATGCCGTTGAGGCGTAGCAGGTCGAGCGTCGCTTCGGTTTCCGTCAGGCCCGGACTTTCCCAGGACCGTGGTGGCTTGCCGACAAACTCAGCAATCGTATCCACCGCGCGTTTGATGGCGTCGGCCTGGTTATCGAGCTTGTGCATCGGGCCTTGTACGAAGCCATGACCCATGAACTCGAAGCTGGCCTCCAGCGCGGCGGAAGCCACGCGCGGATAGCTGTTCACGACATTCGCGTTCAAGGCCAGCGTCACCGGAATTTTTCGGTCCGTAAGCGCCTTGAACTGCCGCCAGAAACCGGCGCGCATGCCGTATTCGTGCCATGACCAATTTGGCACATCGGGCAATAGCGGTTGCCCCATCGGCGGACTCAAGACGACGCGCGGCATCGCGTTCTCGATCCGCCACTCCTCGACATTGAGGATGACCCATACCGCGAGCTTCTTGCCGCCCGGCAGTTTGAGTTTGGGTCGGTCGACTTGGGCCAGATAGGGGATGCGGTCGCTGAGGGCCACGGCGTTTCCTTTTATTATTTGCCTACGGATTATTCCGCAGCGGTGGACCGGCTCGAGTTACCCGCGTTGACGTGTGGCATAACCTTTTCGGCCATCAGGATCATGGACTGGCGTCCCAGTTCGCGATCCTTCCAGTCTTTGCCGGCATAAAGCAGCGTGCCGAATTTACCCACCTCATCCTGAAAAGCCAGAAGCTGATCGGTGACGCTCTCCGGCGTGCCGTAGATGATCAGGCGCTCGCAGATCGCTTACACTGTGACCTCATCGTCAGGTTGGTCACGCCGTGTCTTGAACAATTCGATGCGGCCGTTCTTCTTCAACTTGGTGAATAGCGAACGATAGTAATACACGTAGGGGCCGTCAGGATCGGTCGCATAGGCTTTGGCGGCGGCGGCATCCTTGGCGACAAAGATGCTCTTGGCCACGCGCCAATTGGCGGGATCGACGGCGCGGCCGGCCCGCTCGCAGCCCTCGACATATTTTGGCCAATGGCTCTTCACCCAGGCTGGCATGAGAAAGTTGGCCGAGATGGGATCCCAACCGCGTGCGGCGGCCTCGGTGACGCCCTTCGAAAACGGTGCAACCGCGGTGACAACGATCGGCGGATGCGGTTGCTGCAGCGGCCGCGAAATGATCCCCTGACCGACATCCGTCATCAGGGTCTTTTCAGTCGAGATATTCCAGTATTTGCCCTTGATATTGTAGGGCGCTTCGCTCGCCCAGATCTCCAGCACCTGGTTGATCGCCTCGAGGAACATGGCGTTCCGATCGGCCTCGAGATTTCCGAAGATTTCTGCGTCGGACAAGAGCCCGCCCGGGCTGATGCCGAAGATCAGACGTCCATCCAGCAAATGGTCGAGCATCGCCATCGACGCGGCTACCGTGGCCGGGTGGGCATTCGGCATGTTGATCGTGCCGGTACCGAGCTTGATCCGCTTCGTCGCCGCCGCGATCCAGGCCAGGAAGGCGATGCAGGACGTGATGTTCTCGGCCTGGTCAGTGACGTGTTCGCCGACATAGGCTTCCGTAAAACCCAATTCGTCGGCCAGCACAAACGCTTCGCGGTCCTCCTGAAGCGAAAGGCGCCAATCCTTCCCAAGGGGATGGATCGGCATCGTAAAGAAACCCAAATTCATTGCCTGCGCCTCCCCGGGGCGTCTGCCTGATTTGACCGGACCGTGCGTCGTTCGGTCTGGCAACACAAGTCCAAATGTGGTTTGTACGAAATAATCGATCGATAAACAAACTTGACCTTTGGTGGACGGGGTCCTCTAATCCGAAAAACGACAAATCCCCGGGAAGGTTTCGCCCCCGATGAAAGCCGCGGCTTTCGCTTACGCGCGCGCAAAGAGCGTTGACGACGCCTTGCAATTGCTCGCTGCACACGGCGACAGGGCGAAAGTGCTGTCGGGTGGCCAAAGCCTGATGCCGGCGATGAACCTGCGCCTGATCTCACCTGAATTGATCGTCGATATCGGCGGCATCAGCGAATTGCGCGGTATTGTTGTGCAGGGCGATATTCTCCGCATCGGCGCGCTGACGCGCCATGTGGATATCCAGCGTTCTCCGGAAATTGCCGCATATGCACCATTGCTGGCAGAAGCGATCGCTCATGTCGCGCATCCCGCGATTCGTAATCGGGGAACACTCGGTGGCAGCCTGGCTCACGCCGATCCGGCCGCCGAATTGCCGGCGTGTATGCTGGCGCTTGACGCGACCATTGTAGTGCTTGGCACAGGCGGAGAGCAGCGGATCGCTGCGGTCGACTTCTCCCAGGGGATATTCCAGACAGCTCTGTCGGTGGATGAGCTATTGGTTGCGGTCGAATTGCCGATCGCCCAAAAAAACGGCCTCCATTACTTTCATGAGTTTGCCCGACGGCACGGCGACTACGCTATCGCCGGTCTTGCGGCTTACGCCGCCATCGAAGCCGGCGTTTTTACCAAGCTTAGGCCGGCTTTCTTTGCGGTCGGCGATCGACCGCTGTTGGCGGGAGCGGCTGACCGACTGATCAATGTCACCGTTACACCGAAGCTGTTATCGCAAGTATCGAGCGCGGTCGGCGACGAACTTGATCCCGAGGACGATCAGCAGGCCTCCGCAAACATGCGCCGCCATCTGGCGCAAGTATTGTTTACGCGGTGCGTTGCGACGATGCTGGATCGGCCAGAACTTGCCGGGGGAGCGGCGTGACGCCGACATCTATTGCCCTCGAGGTCAATGGCGAGCGCGTCGAGGCGCAAGTCTTGCCGCGGCTCAATCTTGCCGACTTCCTGCGGGAACATTTGCAGCTGACGGGGACGCATGTCGGCTGTGAGCATGGCGTGTGCGGCGCCTGCACGGTGCGCGTGGATGGCGAGATCGTTCGCGCTTGCTTGATGCTCGCGATGCAGGCGGATGGCGGGACCATCGAAACCATCGAAGGCCTGTCCGATAGCGGCGAGGTTGCGGACTTGCAGGATGCGTTTCGAAACCGCAACGCGCTACAATGCGGCTATTGCACGCCGGGTATGCTGATTGCTGCACAGGATTTGCTGAAACAGAACGCCGATCCGAGCCGCGAACAAATCCGCGAGCATCTTTCTGGCAATTACTGCCGCTGTACCGGCTATCAGGCCATCATTGACGCGGTCGAGAGCACCGCGCGATCGCGCAGGGGCCGCGCATGACGGCATCCGATAAGCCCGAAGCGCTTTCCGTGCTCGATCGACCGAATTCCTATATTGGCAAGACGGTGCCGCGGCCCAATCTGGATCGGCTGATGCAAGGGCGCGGTCAATATGTGAGCGATATCGTGCTGCCTCGCATGGCCCATGTCGTCTTCCTGCGCTCGCCCCATGCGCATGCCAGGATCGTCAAGATCGATGCGGCTGCCGCGAAGGCCATGCCAGGCGTTATCGCTGTCGTCACCGGGCAGGAACTCGCCGCCGTCATCACGCCGTGGGTGGGCGTGCTCTCGCACATGAAGGGCCTGAAATCGGCACCGCAACACGCAATCGCGATCGATCGCGCCTGCTGGCAAGGCGAGGCGGTAGCTGCGGTGGTCGCCACCAGCCGCGCACTGGCGGAAGATGCCGCTGAAGCCATCGCCGTGGAATATGTAGAGTTGGAGGCTGTCACCGACATGCGGACGGCGCTCGATCCGCCGACGCCGGTCATTCATCCTGCTCTCGGCGATAATCTCGCATTCGAGCGTACTCACGGTGCGGGCGGTGTCGACCAGGCCTTTGCCAACGCTGACGAGATGGTGGAAGCCGAGTTCATCTTCGGCCGGCACACGGGCGTGACCCTTGAGCCACGTGCGGTGGTAGCCGACTGGAACGCCGCAGAGGCTCGGCTCACAATCTATCAGGGCTCGCAAGCGCCTCATATGGTGCAGAACATCGCCGCACTGCATCTCGGGCTCGAGGAGCGGCAGGTGCGCGTCGTCTGCAAGGATGTCGGCGGTTCTTTCGGCATCAAGGTCCATATTTATGCCGACGAGATGGCGACTTATGCGCTGTCGAAACTATTGCGCCGGCCCGTCAAATTCGTTGCCGACCGCGTCGAGAGTTTCAACACCGATATTCACGCCCGGGATCATCGTTGCAAAGGGAAAATCGGCGTCAAGCGCGATGGGACCATTGTTGCCTTCGAGATCGACGATCTCACCGGCATTGGACCTTATTCCATGTATCCGCGCACCAGCGCGATCGAAGCGAACCAGGTCGTCAACCTCGTTGGTGGGCCCTACGTCACCAAGAATTATCGCGCGCGCGCTCGTGTGGTGTTTCAGAACAAGAATGTGATGTGCCAGTATCGCGCCGTGGGCCATCCGATCGCCTGCTCAGTGACGGAGGGGCTGGTGGATCTCGCCGCGATGAAGATCGGCATGGATCCGGTCGAAATCCGCCGCCGCAATCTCATTGCCGACGACGCTTATCCATGTGTCTCGCCATCGGGGCTGCGATTTGAAAAGTTGTCGCACCATACTTCGCTGAACAAGCTCTTGGCGATGATGGACTACGATTGTTTGCGCGCCGAGCAGGCTGAGCTGCGCAAACGGAACGTCCATCGTGGTATCGGCATCGCAAGCTTCATCGAGGTCACCAATCCGAGTGCGGCATTTTATGGCGTCGGCGGTGCGAAGATATCGTCGCAGGATGGCGTCGCGGTGCGGCTGGATGCGCAAGGCGCCGTGATTTGCCAGACCAGTATCACGGAGCAGGGACAAGGTTCCGAGTCACTCACCGCCCAAATTGTCGGTAGCGTACTTGGAGTCCCGATGTCGCGGGTGCGTGTCATCCTCGGCGATACCGACAACACGCCCTATGGTGGCGGCACCTGGGCGTCGCGTGGTGCCGGTATCGGCGGCGAGGCGGCGCTGCAGGCGACGAAAATTCTGCGCAGGAATATCCTGGATGTGGCGGCAGCAATCCTGCAATCCACGCCGTCCGAGCTCGATATTGCAGATGGTATCGTCGTC
>Ga0210387_10000482_pt1 | contig 28294 bp, 25 predicted proteins | sample IncBWC7OmetaG_FD_160108 | JGI IMG/M metagenome (GOLD analysis project Ga0210387, IMG submission 160108) | Forest soil microbial communities from Barre Woods Harvard Forest LTER site, Petersham, Massachusetts, United States - Inc-BW-C-7-O ...
CAAGCCCGGCCCGCCGCCGGTGGTGACGAAAATCTCGGCAAACACCGTGAGCAGGAAGATGGTCTCGATCAGGATCACCACCGTGATCGGCCGCGCCAGATGCGGCAAGGTGATGTAGATAAAGGTGGAGATCGCAGGCGCCCCATCCATCTCGGCTGCCTCCTTCTGCTCCTCGTCCAGCGATTGCAGCGCGGTGAGCAGGATCAGCGTTGCGAACGGCAGCCATTGCCAGGACACGATCAGGATGATCGCAAGCAGCGGTGCATCATTGAACCAGTCGATCGGCGTCAAGCCGAACAGCGTCGCGATCCAGGCAAACAGTCCCGAGACCGGATGCATCAGGAGGTTCTTCCACACCAGCGCGCTAACGGTCGGCATGACGAAGAACGGCGCGATCACCATCAGCCGCACGATGCTGCGGCCCAGCACCGGCTGATCGAGCAGCAGCGCCAGCGGGATCCCGACCAGGATCGTGATCGCCAGCACCGAGCCGACAAGCACCAGCGTGTTCAGCAGCGAGGCGAGGAAGGCCGGATCCGTCAGAAAGTAACGGAAATTCTCCAGACCGACGAATTGCCCGGATTCCGGATCGAGCAGATTGTAGTGCAGCGTGGAAAAGTAGATCGTCAGGGCCAGCGGCACGATCATCCAGATGAACAGGAGAACAACCGCGGGCGTCATCAGTGTGCGCGCCAGCAATTGCGTCTGTCGGGTCGCCATCCCAGCCTCCATCGGGTGTTAGAAAGGGCGACCATCCAACCTGGGAGGAAGCGGATGGTCGCCAGTCGGTCCAGCCCGGGAGACTGGGCTGACCGGTCGAGGCTGCCGCCTATTTGATATAGCCGGCGCGCTTCATCTCGCGTTCGGTCGCAGATTGGGCAGCGGCCAGCGCCTGATCGACGCTGGTCGAGCCGGACAGCGCCGCGGAGAACTGCTGCCCAACGATGGTGCCAATGCCCTGGAATTCCGGGATCGCCGCATATTGCACGCCGACATAGGGAACAGGCTGCACCGTCGGCTTGTTCGGGTCAGCTGCGTCGATGGAGGCGAGCGTCAGTTTCGCGAACGGCGCAACCTTGAGATAGTCCTCGTTCTGGTAGAGCGAGGTGCGCGTTCCCGGCGGCACGTTGGCCCAGCCATCCTTGGAGGCGACGAGCTTGGTGTAGTCCTTGCCGGTCGCCCAGGCGATGAACTTCTCCGCCGCCTCGACCTTCTTCGAGCCGGCGGGGATCGCGAGGTTCCACGCCCACAGCCAGTTCGCGTTCTTGCCGAGGCCGGTGTTCGGCGCCAGCGCAAAGCCGACGTGATCGGCAACCTGGGAGTCTTTGGGATTCGTCACGAAGGAAGCCGCCACTGTCGCGTCGATCCACATCGCGCACTTGCCGGCGTCGAACAACGCAAGATTCTCATTAAAGCCGTTCGAGCTGGCGCCCGGAGGGCCCGCCTCCTTCATCAGGTCGACATAGATCGAGAGCGTCTTCTTCCATTCCGGCGAGGTGAACTGCGGCTCCCACTTCTCATCGAACCAGCGCGCGCCGTAGGAGTTGGCCATCGCCGACAGGAACGCCATGTTCTCGCCCCAGCCGGCCTTGCCGCGCAGACAAATTCCGAACACGCCGGCCGATTTGTCGGTGAGCTTCTTGGCGGCGTCGATGATGAAATCCCAGGTCGGCTTTTCCGGCATGGTCAGCCCCGCCTTCTGGAACAAGTCGGTGCGATACATCGTCATCGAGCTCTCGCCGTAGAACGGCGCGGCATAGAGCTTGCCGGATACGGAGACCGCGTCCCTGATCCTGGGAAGCAGATCGCCCACATCGTAGTCGGCGCCGAGATTGTCGAGCGGCACCAGCCAGTTTCGCTTGGCCCAGATCGGCACCTCATAGGTGCCAATGGTCAGCACGTCGAACTGGCCGCCCTTGGTGGCGATGTCGGTCGTCACGCGCTGGCGCAGCACGTTCTCTTCCAGCGTGACCCATTTCACCGTGATGTCGGGATTCTTGGCCGTGAAGTCACTGGTCAGCCCCTGCATGCGGATCATGTCACCGTTGTTGACGGTGGCGATCGTCAGGATCGTTTCGGCGACCGAGGGGACTGAGACCAAAAGCGCAGCCGCGCCCACGAGGGCGCCAAGGACGTTTCGCACGGTAACCTCCCATTATGTCGTGTTGAGCATATACCCACACGTTGGGCTTATGTTCACACTGTCCATGAAGCTTGTCAAGCACAGGCGTGCGCGTCCCCTCGCGCACGCACTGCGAGAGGCGGTTCGGAACCCTTGCGATGAGAAGAGGCGTGCCGCGGGCGAAGGATCAGTCGAGAATGGCGCGTGCCGTGGCTTCGTCGGTGATCAACCCATTGATCAGCCGCCCGGCAAGCGCCGCCTTGATCGCCGGGACCTTGGCGCGCCCGACCGCGGCTGCGATGGTGGCTGCCGCCGCCGGCACTTGCGGCGGAATGCTGGTGAGTCGCTGGTTGGTGCCACCCTTGATCAGCCGGCCCTTGGCGTCGTAGGCCCACCCCGTGATCTCGCCCACCGCACCTAACCGCATCAGTTCGAACAATTCCTCACGGGTGACGAAGCCGTCGACATAGACTTGGGCCTTTTGGTCCATCTGGCCGATGCCGATCAGCCTTAGATCCGCCTTGACCGCGATCGCCTTCACTTTCGCGATCGGCTCGATCCGGACCATGCGGTTACGCTCATCCTCCGACGACATCAGGAAAGGCAGCGGCATCGGGTAGTGGCGGGCACCGGTGCGGTCGGCGAGCCTTCCAACCGTATCGAAGAAACTGGCCGAGCCGTCGGCCGAGATGTTGCCGACCAGCGAGACGATCTGATGGTTGGGCCGCTCGATCGGGGTGACCCGCTCGACGGCCGCGCGCACGGCACGGCCTGTGCCGAGGGCGACGATGACCGGCGTGTCAGCGCGCAAGGTCGTCTCCAGGACATTAGCGCAGCGCTCCGCGATACCGGCTGTTGCGAGCGGCGCGGTGGGATCGGACGGCACGACTTCGGAGTGCGCGAGACCAAAGCGCTCCTTCAGCCGGGAGGCCAATTCCATGCATGCCGCAATGGGATGCTCGAGGCGAAAGGTGATCAACCGCTCGGCGAGGCACAGCGAAACGAGGCGCTGCGCCGACGCGCGCGAAACCTGCAACATCTTTGCGATCTCGTCCTGGGTGTGGCCCGCAATGAAATAGAGCCAGCCGGCACGGGCCGCATCGTCTAGACGCGATCTTTCGCCGTCATTGGAAGCCATCAGACGCGCTGCCCCTCCTTCCAGAAATCCGCCATCTGGTCGAACACCCGATCTGCCCCGGCATCGTACAATATGGCGCGCCCATCCCGCGATTCGTAATGGCTGCCGCCCGCAAATCCCCACACCTTCATGCCGGTGGTCTTGGCTGCGGTGACGCCGCTGATGCTGTCCTCGACCACCAGCGTTCGCGCCGGCTCGGCGTGCATGTTAGCTGCCGCGTAAATAAACAGATCTGGCGCCGGCTTGCCGCGCGCGACCATCTGCGAGGTGTAGATTCGATCGCCGAAATGCCGTGCGAGGCCCGTTAGCGTCAGCGAGAAGGATACGCGGTCGAGATCGCTCGAAGAGGCCACGCAATACGGGACATGCAGGCCTAGGAGCAGCGAAGCTACTCCAGGGATCGGCTGCAGCGAAGATTCGAAAGTCCGGCGCACACGCGCCTTCAGGTCGGGCAGGAAATTGTCGGGCAACGATCGCCCCATTGCACTGTAGTGCTGCAGCACCGCTGCAGTGCTGCGTCCCAGAAACAGCTCCGGCGCTTCAGTGAGACCGAGCTTGACGCCGCACGTTGCGAGGACTTTGCAGAGACAGCGGCAGCTCAGCACCTCGCTGTCGACGAGGACCCCGTCGCAATCAAAGATGCCCGAGTCTAATTCGTGCTCGCGGAACTCCATGCCGACAGCAGAGCATATGCTCAATAACAGAGCAATAGCTCGCATACGAGCACACCATATGCTAATGGCGATTGGAGCGAGACGGATTTCGGCCAAAGCTGACTTTGGCTCCGGTCTTCAGAAAGGCTTCCGGCTCTGGACCTTAGAACCGCGCAGCCAGTTCGCTCAGGCGGCGGTGGCGGTTTCCGTCGCGGCTCTGATCGGCTCGGCCGGAGCCGTCGTTGGCCCAATCGGCACGAACCGCACATTGCTGACGCAGATGAAGTGCAATGGCTCGCGCAAGTAGGGGCGCCAAGTCGGTAACGAAGTCAGCGTCCGCGTGCTCCTCGATCAGGAAGGAGGACTCTGGTGGTCCACCATTTGAAGGAACTGCCGGGTGCGCTCATGATGTGGCCGATCCAGAACGTCTGATGGCGTCCCTTGTTCAACCACGACGCCTTCGTCCATGAACACCACGCGATCTGCCACGTCACGCGCGAAGCGAACCTCATGGGTAACGATCAGCATCGTCATTCCAGACCCGGCGAGACCTCGGATAACTGACAGAACCTCTCCGACCAGTTCCGGATCCAAGGCCGAGGTCGGTTCATCGAACAGCATGACCCTCGGCGAAATCGCAAGCGCTCTGGCGATGGCGACTCGCTGCTGCTGGCCGCCAGAGAGTCGATGCGGCAGATGATTCGCGAATTCACCGAGCCCCACCCCCTCCAGAAGTCGCAAGCCCCGGGTGCGAGCATCGGTCGGGTCCTCGCCGTAAACATGGATGGGTGCCTCAATGACATTTTCAAGTGCGGTGAAGTGATCGAACAGGTTGAAGTGTTGAAACACCATGCCGATCCGGGCATCCGCCCTGGCCTTTGCGAGATGCCTTGTGGGACGCAGGCCGCCGGACCTGTGCTCATATCCGACATGCCGGCCCTCAACCAGGATCTCGCCCCAGTCCACCTGCTCCAGATGATTGACCAGTTTGAGAAACGTGCTCTTGCCGGAGCCGCTCCGCCCCATCAGGACGATCACCTCCCCGCGCCGAACCTCGAGGTCGACGCTCCTGAGCACCTGCCGTTCGCCATAGGATTTCTGTACGTTGAAACTGACGATGGCGGGCCTGTCGCTTTCCGCGGCAACCTGCGGCCGGTTGATGTCTGTGATAAGTTCGGCCAAAGGCGGTCGTTGACTTTGCCGTCGTGGAGCCCCCGACGACACCAGTCGCTTCCGCGTGTAATCGAAGCGACGTTCGAGTGCGGCTTCGCCCAGTGCAATCAGGCTGGTCATGAAGAGGTAGATCAGCCCGGCTGCCGCGAACACCGTGAAGAATTTGAAATTCTGGCCGACAATCTGCTCCGCGCGAAACGTCAGCTCATTGACGAATATCACCGACGCCACCGAGGTGCCTTTGATCATGCTGATCGCCTGGTTGCCAAGCCCGGGCAGGATCACGCGCATGGCCTGCGGAAGCACGATCCGGCGCAACGTGCGGAGCGGCCCCATCCCCAGTGACGCGGCAGCCACCAACTGATTTTGACTTACCGCAAGGATTCCTCCCCGGATGATCTCGGCGCTGAAGGCAGCCTCGTTCAGTGCAAAACCGATGACCGCGGTTGGAAAGGTATCGAGGACGATCCCCACGATCGGCAACGCGTCGTAGAGGAAGACGAGCTGCAGGAGCAGCGGGGTGCCGCGAACGAACCAGATGTAGCTCCAGGCCACACTGCTCAGCACCGTGCTTCCGGACAAGCGCATGACGGCAAGCACGAGTCCAAGCGCCAGCCCGAACACCATCGCCACGGCAGCGATCTCGAGCGAGATGATCGCGCCCTGGAGCAAGAATGGCGAGAACAGATATTGAAGCACGAAGTCTCCCGCTAGCGGAGAATTGAAGCGGTACGCTACTTCGTGAAGCTTTCGACGGGCAGCATCAATTTCGGATCCACCCCATGCTTGGCCATGGTCGCCTCGACGGTGCCGTCGGCCTGCAATTGGGCCAGGGCGTCAGCAATGGCCTGCCGCAACTCCGGGATGGTACGCGTGATGCCGGGGCCGACCTTGAAGTTGGACTTGATCGAGAACGCTTGGGTAAAATTTTCGCCGTCAGTTTTCACCATGTTGCCGACGAAGCCGCCGTCGGACAGCATGATATCGGCCCGGCCGCTTAGAACGAGACGCGTGCCGCTGGGCTTGTCGGGATAGGTGGCGATCTCGAGAGCCGGCTTGCCGGCTGCGACGCATTCGTCGCTCGTCTTTCGCAACAGCGTCTCTTCCACCGTGCCGAGCCCGGCGGCTCCCCGCATCCCGCAGGTATCGCTCAGCGCCGTAATTTTCTTGGGATTGCCAGCTTTCACGAGGCCGCCCGTGGCCGCCACCAGATAGGTGACGAAGTCGACCTGCTGCGCACGGACAGGCGTGTAATACAGATTGTTCCACATCACGTCGGCCTGACCGGCGATGACGGCCGGCAGCAGGCCCGACCACTTGCCAAGCTTGATCTCCGTCTTCATGCCAAGACAGGTGAAGGTTGCCGTTGCAAGGTCGTAATCCACCCCCCTCATAACGTCGAGATTGTCCGGATCCTTGTAGGAATACGGCGGACTTTCGCCATCTTGGGCGAGCCGGATCGTGCGACCAACCAGAGAAGGATATTTCGCAGCCAGGCCCGCGCTGTCGCATGCCGCGTGAGCCGGCTGGATGAGTGACATCAGTACCCATGCAACCAACCCGATCGCGCCGATCTTGCCTACAGGCATGGAAACTCCTTGTTCAAGGACGATGCGATCTGCATCAGAAGGCAAGCAAATTGTCCCGGAATAGCTCGTGAGAATAGCTCGGCTGCAACAGGCCCCTACTTCGAAGCGCAGGCGCGAGCCCTTCCGTGATTTCAGCGATCGTTCTGCGGGTCAGCGGCTCGGTGATGAGAAAGCCATCGCCGCCGACGAAGCGCATGACGTCTTCCATCTCTGCAGCCACGCTTTCCGGCGTGCCGACGAAGTCGATTCCCCCGCTTCGCGTATCGGACGCCATCTCTCGCAGTGTTTTCTTGCCCGTACCGCTCGTGAGGTTTTGGGTCAGTGAGCGCGATGCATTGGTTTCGATTTCAGGCAGCGGCGCATCCAGATCGAACCGCGAGAAATCCTTCCCGCTCAGGAACGACATGTACGCGAGCCGCGCGTCCAGGTTTTCGATCATCGTCGCATCCAGACGTCGCTTCTTCTCCTGCGCCTCGTCTTGCGTTTCGCCCAACACAATCGAGGTCGAAAACAGTATCTTGCATTTGTCCGCTGTGCGTCCGTTCTCCGCCATGGAGCGATGGACGTCGTCGCGGTAAGCCTTCGCGTTCTCGGGCCCGCGAGAACGCGCGATGACTGTGTCGGCATGGCGAGCTCCGAAGGCCTTGCCGGCGGGAGAGCCCCCCGCCTGGCAGATCACTGCGCCGCCTTGAGGACCGGCTGGCATGTTGAGCGGTCCACGGCAGTGGAAATATTCGCCGTGAAAATCAATCGGGCGGATTTTGGCGCCGTCCGTGAAAGTCCCGGTCTCGACATCTGCCCTGATGGCGTCGGACGGCCAGGATTGCCAGAGCTGGCGGACGATATCGATCCACTCGTCCGCCATTTTGTAACGCAGATTGTGCTCATGATGCTGCGGCAAGCCGAAGTTTTGGGCGGAGCGGTCATTGTGGGCGGTGACGAGATTGAGCCCCACGCGACCGCGCGTCAGATGGTCGAGAGTGGCACCGAGGCGGGCCGCCAGATAGGGCGGATAGAACGCCGTCGTGATCGTAGCGACAATGCCAAGCCCCTTGGTGGCCTGTCCGAGCAGCGGAACGAGCGGCATTGGATCCGCCTTGGGCACCGCAAACGCGTTGCGCAGATACCAATCCGATGACCCCTGAAACGCGTCAGGAACGAATGAGCCGTCCTCGATGATCACGTAATCGAAACAGGCCCGGTCCAGTGCCCGCGCCAGATCGATGTAGATGGCCGGATCGAGCCAGTCGGCTCCGGACAGGCTCGACCATCGCTGACCCCAGCCGTGAACAGAAGTGCCCCGCCCGACGAACCATGCAAAGTGCATCATGCGGAAGCTCTCTCGAACATGACGCGGGCATGGGCGGCCGACGCAAGAAACAAGTATGTCCCCGTTCCCTGATCTCGATTTGCCGGCATCGTTGCCTGGCCATATGGCTTCACGGAGCGCACTGCTTTCTGCACGAGCGAGGGTGTGCTCGGTTTATTGGCTAGCGGGCCCGGCAAAACAAATGAAAGTTTGGCATCGATCTGTATGCAGATTTGGCATGAAACTTGATTGTTTTTGCTTATGGACTCTCGTAACCTCGAAACGCTTCTGTGGGTCGTGCGTCTCGGCAGCATTAGCGCTGCGGCAGACCGGCTCCATTTGTCCCAGCCCGCCATCACACGCCGCATTCAGGAGCTCGAGCGTGATCTGCAGGCAAGGCTCTTCGAGCGGAAAGGCGTCCGCGTTGCGCCGACGGCGATTGCTCAGGCACTGGTGCAGAACGCTGAACGTGTCCTCACCGAGATCGCCGCGATGAGATCGACAGCCTCGGATCGGACGATCGTCCGAGGCAGGTTGCGGATCGGCATCGCCGAATTCATCGGCCTGACGTGGTTCGATCGCCTTCTTGCGCGGATAGAAGATGAATATCCGGAATTGACCACGGAAATCGACGTCGATTTGTCCTCCTCATTGGTCGATCGTCTTCTGCGGCGTGAGCTCGACGTTGCGTTCTTCCCGGGATCGGCTCCGGCCGAGAGCGTGTGTCAAACCCTGATCGGCTCCTGCGAGCATCGATGGGTTGCAAGAGCCGACTTCGTTCGCGGTCATGACGACCTATCGCCTCATGATCTTGCAGAAATACCGATCATTGTGCTGCCCAGGGGCGCGGCCTTGCACAACATCGTCATGCACTGGTTCACGCAGGCCGGCGTGCGGCCAACGCGCCTTCGAACCTGCAACAGCCTGAGCGTGAACACGTCGTTGGTGCGAAAAGGCCTGGGTATAAGCGCCATGCCGGTTGACTTGGTCAGTGACGAGCTGGCGAGCGGAGAGCTGATTGCCTTGAGAGAGCAGCCTCCCCTACCCAAGGTCGCCTATTCCGCCGCCTACCTACCCTCGAACAGTTTCAAGATTGTGCCGCTGATCGTGGCCTATGCAAAAGAAGAAAGCCGCTTCTCCGATGCCTGGTAGATTCCCAACCTTTCCCCCAGCTCGCTACGGCGGATGGAGCCTGGCGCGTTCGCGTGTGAACGAACGCCGGCCGCGCTTGAGGCCCCAGAGCGGCTGAGCCAGTGTTGAAATAGCCTCGGCCGGGCTACGCGCATCGAGGCAGACCAGATCGGCGGGGCCGCCGACCTTGAGGCCGTAATCGTCCAGCCGAAGCAATCGCGCGGCAGCGTTCGTGATCATGTCAAGGCAGCCGGCCAGCTCAGCCGGCCGCGAGACATGGCACACATTGGCATAAAGGTTTGCCATCCTCACCAGCGAGCCGTCGCCATAAGGCGTGAACGGGTTGAGCACATTGTTGGTCGAGATCGAGCAGGTCACGCCGGCCTCCCGCAGCGGCTCGAGCGAAACGACACCGCGCGGCACGGCGTGATCGTGGCGACGACCCATGAGATGGAGATCAGTCGACGGCAAGACCGTCACGGCGACGCCTGCATTGGCCAGCTGTGCAGCAATCGCCTTGAAACGGTCCGGCGGCAGCAGCGACATCTGGGTGACATGACCGACCGCGACGCGGCCGCCCCAGCCGAACTCTTCGGTCTTGCGGCAGACATATTCGATCTGCATCCCGTCGGTCGTTTCGGCGAGATCGAGATGCATATCGATCTCCGCGTCAAAGTCGCGCGCAATATCGAAGATGCGGTCGATCTGCCGGCGCTGATCGGCGTCGAAATAAGGCGCGGCGCCGATCGTCCGCGCGCCCCGGCGCAGGCCTTCGATCAGGAGCTCCTCGGTGCCGGGGTAATTCGTGAGTCCCTCCTGCGGGAATACGCAGATCTCCATGTCGACGGCCCAGGCAAAGTCGCGCGCCAGCTGGCTGATCGCGTCGAACCCGATCATTCCGATCCCGGGATCGAGCTCCACATGGGTGCGCATGCGCGTGGTGCCATGGCCGATGCAGCGCTCGAGCGTCCGCTGGCCGCGTGCATACACATCCTCGACCGTGAAGCCGCGCTTGGCGGCCGCCGTTTCCCTTGCAGCCTCGACCACGGTCCCCTGCTCGATCCGGCAGCGGTCGAGAATGCAGGTTTTATCGAGATGGATATGCGTCTCGATCAAGCCCGGCACCAGAAGGCAACCTGATGCATCGAGTTCGCGCGCATCACTCTGCAACTCAGGCCCGACCGCGAGGATCGAGCCGCCGCCAATGCCAATGTCAACGACACTGAGCTCTGCATCCTGCACGATGAGGGCGTTACGAACGATCAAGTCCATCGGTTTCATCGAAGGTCCGGGTCCCCGAACATCTAGCGCGCCCCAAACGATGCAAGAGCCCCAAGATAAGGCTTCGGCCGCGGAAGCGCGTAAGCTCCGATCTTCGACGTCTTGAGGCCCAGCGCGGCCAAAGTCTCCGCCAGCTTGACCGCGCTCGCGACACCGTCGATCACGGGCACCCCATGGCGCGCCGCGAGACGAGCGGCCAGGTCGGCCATCCCGGCACACCCGAGCACGATCACTTCGGCCCTGTCTTCCTGCTTGGCGAGCTCGATTTCAGCCCCGATCTTTGCGGCCGCATCCGAGGCGGGATCATCAAGTGACAATACCGGCAGTTCACATGCTCTCACTCTGGCGCAGCGACTGGCGAGCCCATATTTCATCAGATTGTTCTCGACGACGGCGATGGAGCAGGAAAGCGTCGTGATGACCGAGAAGCGATGGCCTAGCATCGAGGCCAGGTGAAACGCCGCCTCGCCGATACCGATGACGGGCGCTATCGAAGCGCAGCGTGCTGCCTCAAGACCGGTGTCATCGAAGCAGGCAATGATGTGGGCGGAAACTCCGATGGCTTCGCCTTTGGCGATTTCGGCCAGGAGCCCGGGAACTGAAAATGCCTCGTCATAGTAACCTTCAATGGAGACCGGCCCGTCAGCCGGATTGACGGCGATGATCTCCGTTTCCGCAGAAGCTGCGCGGCGTCCAGCCCGACCTATCGCTTCCGTCATGCGGGCGGTGGTGTTTGGATTGATGATAAGAATGCGCATGAGGCTTTGCCCTAAACCAACCCCTTGCCGGCATCCGAGCCGTGACGCCGCTGCCGCGCCTGAAGCACGAGAATAACGATCAGTGCCAGGAAGATCACCAGAAAGGATACCGCGCTCGTCAGTGTCCCAAGTGCATAGATATCCGGCTTGGTCACGGTTGTTGTCAGGCCCTGCAACTCCAGCGGCAAGGTATTGACGGAACCGATGGCCTGACTGGAGCGCGCAAGCTCGTCCCAGGACAAGGTAAAGCCAAACAGACCAATGCCCACGACCGATGGCAAGATGATCGGCAACACGACATGCCGAAATGTCTGCCACGGCGTCGCGCCAAGATCGCGCGCCGCCTCTTCGAGCCGGCCATCAAACCGGTTGAAGATCGCAAACATGATCAAGAGTCCAAACGGCAGGGTCCAGGTGAGATGCGCGCCAAGACCTGAGGTAAAGAGCCCCATGGCTGTGGTCCAGCCCTCGACGCCGTGCTGGATGGCGAAATCGTCGAGCAAACGGAATTCCAGCGCGATGCCGAGCGAGGTGATGATCGATGGCATGATCAGGCTCGCGATGGCGACGTAGAACAGGAAGCTGGCACCGCGGAATGATTTGCGGAAGGCCATGCCGGCCGATACCGAAATGATGACCGTCAGCACCATGACGACAAGGCCGAGCTTCAGCGAGCGCTTGAAAGCAGCCCCGATGTCGACGATGCCGGTCCCTGCAAACAGCTTGCTGAACCAGACCAACGAAACGCCGTTCATCGGAAAGGTCAGGCCGCCGTCAGGTCCCTGAAACGAAAGGATGTAGATCGCAATCATCGGCCCGTAGAGAAACAGCACGTAGGCGGCGAAGAAGGCAGCGAGGACGTAAAAGGATCGTGGCCGTTTCTCGCCCATTGCTAAAGTTCCTTGCGGATATCCACGACCCTGGTCAGCGCCGCGATGATCATGATCGTAACGCCTAGCAGGATGACGGCATTGGCCGCAGCCGCAGGAAACTGCAATGCGTTGAGACGCGTCTCGATGATCTTTCCCGCGGATGCAATCTGGCCGCCGCCCATCACGCCGATCGTGACGAAGTCGCCCATCACGATCGTGATCACGAAGATCGAACCGATGACGATACCCGGCTTCGCGAGGGGAATGACGACGTTCACCAGCGTCTGCCATCCGCTGGCGCCCGCATCATAGGCCGCCTCGATCAACCTCTTGTCGATCCGGATCAAGGAATTGAAGATCGGCACCACCATGAAAAAGGTGAAGAGGTGAACAAGGGCGAGGACGACGGAAAACTCGGAATACAGCAACCATTCGACCGGGTGCTGGACCAGTCCTGTGCCCAACAGGCCCTTGTTCACCAGCCCGTTGCGGCCGAGGAGCGGAATCCACGCGATCATGCGGATCACGTTCGAGGTCCAGAACGGGATCGTGCACAGCAGGGTGAGCACGATCTGCCAGGTCTTGGATCGGACGTGAAACGCGAGGAAGTAGGCGACCGTAAAGCCGATCAGAAGCGTCAGGCTCCACGTCAGCAAGCACAGTTTCAACGTATTCAGATAGGTTTTCAGGATCGTACACAGATCCGGCAAACCGGCGATGCATCCTTCGAACGTGTCGGTGTAGCCACGCAGACTGAACGCCGGGATCATCTCGTATTCATTGTAGTCCCACGCGCTGACGATCGTCACGAGCAGCATCGGCAACAGAAAAAATGAGGCGAAGACCAGCAGCATCGGCACCGACTGAAGCCACGCGACGAACGATTTGCGATCCTGGACCATGGAACAGCCGATCTCGGTCAAACCGAAGCGGGACTTTAAGCCGAAGCGGGACTTGGGCCGTGCGCGCCAAGTCCCGCGGTGGCATCAGGCAGCGATGAATTCATTCCACTTGCGGACCATGTAGTCGTTCTCGTCCATCACGGAATTCCAGCAGGCAACGGCGCCCATGCGGTCCTCATATGAACCGCCGTCACGCTTGGCGCCCGCTTTCTCGAGAACGGTGCCATCGGGGCCCTTGATATCCTGGACCGCCGGCTTGCCTTCCATCCAGTAGCCCCATTCGTCAGCAGTCATGTTGGCCTTGGCGGTGGACAGGACAGCGGAATAATAGCCCTGGCGATTCAGATAGGCGCCGGCCCAGCCGGAGAGGAACCAGTTCACGAACTCATAGGCCAGGTCGAGCTTCGGTCCCGAGACCGCTTTCGACACGCAGAAACCCGAGGCCCATGAACGATAGCCTTCCTTGAGCGGCTGGAAGATGCAGGGAATCCCCATCGACCGCACCTTGGTGACCGCCGGAGACCACATGGACTGAATGACGGTTTCGCCTGACGCCATCAGATTGACCGACTCGTTGAAATCTTTCCAGAACGCGCGGAATTGGCCGCTCTTCTTGGCTTCGATCAACGCCTTGATGGTGAGATCAATCTCGGCCTTTGTCATGTTGCCTTTGTCGGCATATTTGTGCTGACCGGTCGCCTCGACCACCATCGCAGCATCCATGATACCGATTGACGGTATGTTGAGGATCGACGCCTTGCCCCTGAATTCCGGATTGAGCAGCTCGGCCCATGATTCAATCGGCCGCTTGATGATATCTGGACGGATCCCGAGCGTGTCGGCATTGTAAACCGTCGGGATCAGCGTCACGAATTCGGTTGGCGTTGGCGAGAACGTCTTGGAATTCGAACCCTCCAGATAAAGCACCTTCCATGGCGCCGTGCCCTGGTCGCCGACTTTCTTGCCACTCGGTAACTGCCCTTTGGTGAAGACCGGAGTGATATTGTCGAATTCCTTGATCTTCTTGGCATCGAGTGCAAGAATATTGCCCGACGGCACCAGCTTCTTCAGAGAGAAATATTCGGTATCGAGCACATCGAACGAGTTCGGCTGGGTAATGACGCGCTTGGTCACGTCATCGGTCGTCGCCGTGATGTATTCGATCTTGATGCCGGTATCTTCCAGACATTTTTTCGATATCTCGTCGCCCTCATTCACGGCCGTGCCGAGATAGCGCAGCACCTTCGGCTCGGCGGCACGGACGTAGGGAAATCCCGTGATTGCCCCCGAACCTGCCGCGAGCCCTACCGCTCCGGCCGCGCCCTTCAGCAAGGTGCGGCGATTAAGCGCTGTTGTAGATTTCGAATGATTGCTCATGACGGTCTCCCTCGATATCAAGCCGCTTTTTCCGACGATCGGACGGCTACAGAGCTGCTGGTGCGCAGCGGACTTGCCTGCTTCGGATCCCAGGTAACCAGGACGCGCTCGCCGACCGCATAGTCGGCCGCGTCGAACTCGCTTTCGGTGAGCTGCGCCGAGATGTCGGCTCCGCCGTCGGCTGCGATCGCAACACGGACGTAGGTTCCCTGATATTCGACGCCGCTGACGGTGCCCGCAATCGAGGGACCATCGACGGCCCTGCCCGGCTTTCGCAGCAAGAGCTGATCATCGCGAACGGCAAAGCTCTCATCGCCTACGGCGATGACATTGTGGCCACCAATGAATCTTGCCGTGAATTCGGTCCGGGGATGATTGAATATCTCGCGGGGCGAACCTTGCTGTTCGATCCGGCCGCCGTTCATCAAAACCACGAGAGTGGCCAGTGCCATCGCTTCATCCTGGCCGTGCGTGACATGGATGAAGGAAATCCCAAGCTCACGTTGTAGCTTTTTCAGCTCTGCCCGCATCCGCAGTCGCAAAAACGGATCGAGCGCCGAGAGTGGCTCGTCCAGGAGCAATATCTGAGGAGACGTAATCAGAGCGCGTGCAAGCGCCACACGCTGTTGCTGGCCACCCGACAATTGCGCCGGCATTCGCGCCGCGAAAGCCTGCATGTCGACCAGTTCCAGAAGCCTTTTGGCCTCCGCGTGACGTTCGGCCCTGGCGATCCCCTTCATCTTCAGGGCAAAGGCAACATTGTCGATCACGGAAAGATGCGGGAACAGGGCATATGACTGAAACATCATCGACGTGTTGCGTTGGGCGGGTGGCAAATCGGTTACGTTCTTCGCCCCGACAATGATGTCGCCGGATGTCACGGATTCATGCCCGGCAATCATGCGCAACGTAGAGGTCTTGCCGCAGCCGGATGGCCCGAGCAGACAACAATAAGAGCCCGCCGGAATCCTGAGGTTGATCCCGTCAACAGCAGTTACGCCGCCGTATTTCTTGGTCAGTTGTACGAGTTCGAGCGTGGCGTTGGCCGTCATTCGCGACAAGTCCGCATCGTCTTGCAAGGTCCCGCGTGATCTTGGCCCGCCGGGCGGAGGCACCCGTCGACAAATGCAACGGACGTGCCAAAAACTGCGACAGATGGTTCAAAAAGGGGGCATATCTGGATTTTGCTGCGGCCGGCACGTTGCGACGATCCGGGTGAGCCGGACGTGGCGCGTTTTTGCACAGCGGCGGCCGCTTTAGTGGGCGATCGTCGAGACTCTGCCGCTTCGCTGAAGGGGACTTGACGCAGTCAGCCGCATACCTCTCTTGACGCGGCTAGCCATCGTTGGCGCGGCGTGATTTCCTCGGGCGAGCCAAGCATGAGGAACGGAATGCGCACAACATCGGTCGGCGTCTTTCGCATCGCGACCAAGGGTCCTGGTGATGTCTCGGGCCTGATGAGCTTGATCGAGGCGGGCAAGATCGACCCAAAGTTCATCCTGGCGATATTGGGCAAGACCGAGGGCAATGGCGGCGTCAACGATTTCACAAGGGAGTACGCTGTTTCAGCCCTCAGCGCCGCGCTCGCGCGCTATGTCGGTCTGCCGCCCCACAACGTCGAACAGCGGATTGCCTTCGTGATGTCGGGAGGAACGGAAGGCGTGCTAAGCCCCCACATTACCGTCTTCACGCGTCAGGGTGTCGTCGATGGCGAGCCCGATGGAATTTCCGGGAAGCGCCTGAGCATCGGGATGGCGCACACGCGAGATTTTCTCCCCGAAGAGCTCGGACGCGGCGCCCAGATCCAGGAGACGGCCAAGGCTGTGGCCGCCGCAATGGCTGATGCTGCCATCGCCGATCCGCAGGACGTCCATTTCGTACAGATCAAGTGCCCGCTCCTGACCAGCGATCGCATCGAAGCGGCGTCAGCTCGCGGCTACAAGACAGCTACAAACAGCGCTTATGGCTCGATGGCATACTCGCGCGGCGCCTCGGCGCTCGGAGTGGCGGTCGCACTTGGTGAGATTGAGGACGAGGTTTCCGACGAGCACGTCCTTCGACGCTTCGATCTGTTTTCGTCAGTCGCGTCCACATCGGCCGGTATCGAGCTGATGCACAACGTCGTCATCGTCCTGGGTAATTCGGCATCGTCGGCCAGTCCGTTCGAGATTGGACACGCCGTCATGCGCGACGCCATCGACTCCGCGGCAGTGATCGACGCGCTGGCCCAGGTGGGACTGCGTATTCATTCCAAGCCGACGGAAGGCCGCCAACTCGTCAACATTTTCGCCAAAGCGGAAGCCTCGCCGAACGGCAGCGTGCGCGGATTTCGCCACACCATGCTTGAGGATACCGACGTCAGTGCAACCCGGCACGCCCGGGCCGCTGTCGGCGGGTTGATCAGCGGCCTATCGGGAACCGGCGCCATCTACGTTTCCGGCGGGGCGGAGCATCAGGGGCCACCCGGCGGCGGCCCAGTAGCTGCAATCGCTCAGCTATCGTCAGGCGAGGATTGAACAAACCATTGAGGGGCGCGCCGTAGAGACCGCGTACGCCAAATCAGTTGCGGGACAGAACTACTCATTCTCTAACCGCCGCAGACTTCGTTCCAGCACGCGACGGGTAGCAAGCCGGGCGCGATGTGGCTCAGAGGCGACGATCGCCCCGTAAATGGCGTAGTGATCGCTGTAGGCAATCGACGTAGTACGCGTGTTCCGCGCCGAGCTGGCACGAGCCTTCGAGATCGATTCAAACAAATGCGGCTGCAGGAACTTCATGAAGCTGACAATCAGCGGATTCTGCGTGGCCTGCGCAATCGTCAGATGAAAGGCGATGTCGGCGGCGAGCGCCTGTTCGAAGCTGCTCTTGTTCGGCTCCATCTGCTTCAGGCAGTCGCGCATCGCCTTCAGGTCGCCGGCCTTGCGTCGCTCCGCGGCTAGCGTAGCAGCCTGCATCTCGACACCCATGCGCAGCTCGAAGATGTGTCGCAGCGAGCTCTTCGCTCCTTCCGCCGTAGCGAGCCGGAACGGACGCGCCCTGGCGTCGTCCTCGACGAATACGCCTTTACCCTGATGCGACGCGATCAGGCCGTCCGACTTCAGCTGCGACAGCGCCTCGCGGATGACGGTGATGCTGACGCCAAACGTCGCGCTCAGATCCTTGCCGGCTGGAAGCTGCCGCCCGGGCTCGTATTTGCCGCTGATGATGTCCTGCCGTAGCGCAGCGGTGATGCGATCAGTCAGGCTGTTCGAGACGGTCGAACGGCGCACCTGGCGGTAGGTCATGGTCGGGTCCCGGCGAAAACGTCGTCAGAGCTGGCTGGACTGACTAGCATGGCTGTTCGTCTACATCTAATGAGCCGGGCACGCCCGCGCATGGCGAATGGGACGCACGGGAGGCTTCGCTTGCTTGGTCGAACTTATCATATAACATGATAGGTGAAAACGGAGATAGGAGACCAGCTTGGCGGACAATCAGAGCCTGCGCGGCTTTATTGAACAGACCGAAAAGAGCGATCCGGCCAACGTGCTGCGTATCAGGGAGCCGGTCAGCCAGCAGCTCGAGATGACCGCGACGGTATTCGAGCTCGACCGTCTCAACAGAAGTCCGGTCGTGATCTTCGAAAAAGTGGCAGGGTTCGACATGCCCGTCGTGACCAACGTGGCTGGCAATCGCGATCTCCTGGCGCGCTGCCTCGACAGCACGGTCGCGAACCTTCCGACCGCCTTTCGCGAGCGCTGCCAAAGATATATTCCACCCGAGATCGTGCCCAAGCCGGCGTGGGACGAGGTCGTGCTCGAAGGCGACCAGGTCGACCTGACGCGGCTGCCGATCCCGTTCCAATTCACCGTCGATGCCGCGCCCTATATCACCGCTGGCCAGATCACCGCGCGCGACCCCGAAACTGGTGTCGACACAACCGGTTTTCACCGGCTGATGCTGAAGGGCAAGAATCGGCTCGGAGTTTCCTTACATTCACGGCGGCGCATGTATGAATATCACCGCCGCGCCGAGACAAGGGGCCACTCGCTGCCGGCCGCAATCGTGATCGGCACCCACCCGCTCCATTACATGGGCTCGATGGTCTACGCCTATCCGCCGCACGTACGAAAGTTCGATATCATCGGCGGTTTGTTCGGCGAGCCTTATCGGCTTGCCCGGTGCGGGGTAGAAAATCTCGAAGTACCGGCCAGCGCCGAGATCATCATCGAGGGTGAGATTCTCGCCGGCGTTCACGAGCCGGAGGGTCCGTTCGGCGAATTTACCGGCTATGCCTCGTTCCGCAGTACGCAGAACGTCTTCGTCGCCAAGCGAATCCGCATGCGCCGTGACGCCTGGTTCCACAGTGTGGTCTCCGGCATGTCGCGCGATCACATCCTGATATCCTGCATCACCCGTGAGGGTGAAATCCTCAACGCGCTGAAGCGCAATCTGCCGAATGTTCGCGCTGTGCACGTCCCGCACAAGACTTGCGGTGCATTTCTTGCGATTGTTTCGATGAAGAAAGTTGCAGAAGGCGAACCGAGAATGGCCATGCTGACGGCGCTCGGCACCGAACTCTATACCAAGCAGGTGATCGTCGTGGACGAGGATGTCGATATCTACGATCTGGAGGACGTGATGTGGGCGGTGGCGACGCGCGTCAAGGCCGAGAAGGACGTCTTGATGGTGCCCGGCGTAAAGGCCGCGATCATCGATCCGACCTCCGATCCCGCGACCTTCACCGTGACCAAGATGGGGATCGACGCGACAGCGCCGATCAACGAGGAATTCGCCCAGCGGCTGATCATCTCACCGGCTCAGCGTTCGCGCGCCCGCGATATTCTCGCCGGCGCCAATGTCATCTGACGGGCCGCTGCGGAACAAAGCAAGCTCGAGGCCGGCGCTGATCGTAAGAGCAGCTCCGTACCGCCATCGGCTCACTTCGGAACAATAACGCAGTCGAGCGCTACGCATCCCCCCTTGTCTTCCATCACCGCGAGAGGGTTGATCTCCACCTCGAGAAGCTGATCGGCGTGCTCAGCAATGAAATGCGATACTGCGCTGATCGTTCGCGCAACCGCATCGATATCCGCAGGAGGGGCCCCGCGAAATCCAGTCAACAGCTTCGCAACCCGGGTCCGTCCGATGGCCTGCATGGCCCCGTCCACATCGAGCGGCGCAACACTGACAGCAATATCCTTGTAGAGCTCAACCTGGACGCCTCCCGCACCGACCGCGATCAGCGGCCCAAAGTCGGGATCGACGCGAGCACCGACAAATATCTCGCAGATGCTCGAGAGTTTGCGCTGCACCAAAAAGCCGAGAAATCTTGCATCAAGCTGATCTGCCGCGCGCAGCATCCGGGCCGCGGCTCGCTGCACGTCGTCAGCATGATTGAGCCCTACTCTGACGAGCCCGGCATCCGATTTGTGAATGATGTTTTCGACGATGCCCTTCAGCACGACGGGAAACCCGATGGCTTCTGCTGCGGCGACGGCCTCCTCTGCAGAATTCACGAAGCGCTCCGGTGGGCCAACGATCCCGTATTCCGTCAGGGCTTGACGCGCCTCATGCTCCGCCGCGAGCCGTCCTTGCGGAAGCAGGTCCAGCCGAGCCGCCATCGTCCTGGAGGGCGTCAACGACGGCATTGGCGCCCTCGACCACCTGACATAGTTCGCAATCGCGCTGAGACCGACAGAAGTGCCGCGCAGATAAGGCACAGTCAATCGGTCGGCTGTTTGCTGCAACAAAGGAGGCGGCTGATCCGAAACGTTCGACAGCGCGACTAGCGGCGTGCTCGCGGCAGCCGCGCCCTCTGCTACGGCCTCAAGCAGGCGCGCATAGCGTCCGGCTTGCTGGGCTCCAAGCCCGCTCGGCGCATCCTGCAGGAGAATCAAGGCGCCAACATCATCCTGCGAAGCAATCGCCTCAGCGCATCGTTGGGCAACCGTTGGATCGTAAAGTCCTGCCCAGGTGAGGTCGAGCGGATTGGAGAGATGGGCCAAAGGGGGCAGCAGCCGCCTGACGGTGTCTTTTGCCGCCTCAAGCGGTGCGAAGGTCACATCGAGGTCCTCGGCTGCATCCAGCACCAGCGCGATCTCGCCTCCGGATAGCGAAAGGCCACCGAGCTGAACGCCGCGCGGCCTTAACTTGATGGTCGACGCAAGCAACGCGGTTTCGATGAGCTCATCCAGAGAATGCACCTGGATGGCGCCCGCCGCGCGCAGCGCCGCATCGCAGGCTTCATCGCTGCCGGCCACCGCTCCCGTGTGCGCCATGACCGCGGTTTTGCCCGATAAGGACCGGCCGCTTTTGAACACGATCACCGGTTTACCGAGAGCACGAGCCTGCCGCAACGCCTGCACGAAGGCAGCCGGCTTCCGTATCTGTTCGGCAAATACGATAAACGTGTTGACGGCGGGATCATCGACGATCGCCTCGATATAATCGGCCGCTGCGGTGACCGCTTCGTTGCCGGTCGTAATCAGATAACTGAGACCCAGACCACGCGCCGAATTAAGCAGTGCGATCCCGACCGAGCCGCTCTGCACGATTGCCGCGATGCCGCCCCGGTTCACTTTATCCGGCAGCGAGGTGCCAAAAAGCGCGGAGTTGGCCAGGAAGTTGATCAGACCGAGGCAGTTCGGGCCGCATACGGCGATCTCGTTCGTAGCGCAGATCGCCGCAAGCTCGCGCTGGGACGCAAGGCCTTCTTCAGTCTCTCCGAATCCGCTGGAAAGGATGGCAAGCGCACCTGCCCGTTTTCGGGCCGCGGCTTTGGCGACGTCCAGAACAGCTTCAGCCTGCACCGCGACGAACACCGCGTCGACCGTCTCAGGAACGAGATCAAGCGAGGCAAAGGCCGGCCGACCAAACAGCTCGGACGCCTTCGGATTGACCAGATCGATCCGGCCGGTGAACCCGATATATTCCAATGCCTTGAACGCGTTGTAGCCCGGCCCGACTTTCTCGGAAGCACCGACGATTGCAATCGACCGTGGATTGAGCAGGCTGGCAATACCCATCACAGCGCCTTGAAGTCAGGCTTGCGCTTTTCGGCAAATGCCCTTGGCCCTTCATGTGCGTCGGGGTGAGAAAATACCTTGTCGCAAACCTCGCTCTCGAAGGCGACCATGTCCTTCCACGTCTCACGCGAGTTGAACCGGATGGCATCACGGGTCGCGCGTATCGCCGTCGGCGAAGCCGACGCGATGCGTTCGGCAACCTTCATGGCTTCCTGCTCCAGGTCGGCACGCTTGACGACCCGCGTCACAAGACCCAATTCTCGCGCGGTTTCGGCGTCAAAGTTTTCGCCGAGCAAGAGTATGTCGAGCGCCCGGCAGCGCCCCACATAGCGCGGCAGCCGGGTCAAACCCATGCCCCAACTTGGCACCATGCCGATATAGGCATCGCCCGCACGAAACACGGTGTTATCCGCGGCGAGACGAATATCGCACGCCCACCCGATCGCCGTTCCACCGCCGATGCAATACCCATGAATTGCCGCCACGATGGGAACCGGAAATGCCTCGATCCGATCAAGTGTCGAGCGTCCAAGGGCGCGAAAGGCGGCAGACGCTTCTGGGCTGCCGAAATCCTTCTCTTCACGCAGATCGCCACCGGCGCAGAAGGCTTTCTCACCGGCACCGGAAAGGATCACGCAACGAATGGCGGGGTCTTTCTCGACCTCGTCAAGCCGCGCGTGCAGCGCCTGCATCAACTTCGAGGAGGCTGCGTTAACCGGCGGATTATCGAGCGTCACGTTCGCGATCGCGCCCTCTTTATTGAGGCGCACAAGCCCTTCGTTCATGTCTTTATATCCTCGTATGTCGGTCCAACGATCGGCTTTGCAGCGTGATGCGAAGCAGCTGACGCGCCCGCGCATCATCTGGTCGTCCAGATCGCTACTTGATTTCCTTGCAGACTGGCGTCGCTATGGGGCCGGTCGTCACCTTGTAAGGTCCTGGCAGAAAGCAATGGCCATACTTGTTGAAGAGCTTTTCGAGTGAACCGTCGGCCTTCATATTGTCCAAGACCTGGCCAACGGCATTAGCGATATCGGCGTTGCCGAACGCCAGCGCCTCGACGTGAGGCTGAGAGCCACTCAACGCGATTCGAAAGAAATCAGCGCCCTTGTCGCGGTAGTAAACGGCCTGTTCCGTGCCGACGAACACACCGTCCACCTGGCCCGCCGCCAGCGCCTGCAGCACGTCGGCGTAGGTGTTGAACGTATGAACATCGATACCGGGTTTTCCCGCCTTTTCCAATTCCTCGCCGGCGGCCTTCGCAATTTGATAGTCAACTGTACCAAGCTCCGTCCCGAAACGTTTACCCGAGAAATATTCCGGACCTTTGATATCGTCGGGGTTTTTCTTCGGGACGAGGATAGCCAGCGTGGAAGCGCCATAGGGAATCATGAAAACCTGGCTCGCACGGTCCGGAGTGTAGAACATAAAGCTGTTGATCATGTCCACACGGCCTTCCTTTGCGAGCGGAATCATCGTCGCGAACTGTGTGGAATGCAGTTCCTGCTTGAGGCACAGGCGATCGGCGATCGCATCACCAAATTCAGGATTCAGACCCACAATGTTGCCGGAATCGTCGATGTACTGCACCGGCGCTACCGTCGGGTTGATGGCCGATATCAGGTAGCCTGATCGCGCCAACGGCGGATGCGATAACGTCGGCGTACACGCCGCCAGCGCTTGCACGCCGGAAATGATCGAGAGCGCCAATCCGCTCGCCGCCGCCAGACTCAACATTCGTCGCATAACATACTCCTCGAGGGTGTAGGCGACCCGGCAGCGCCTGGTTGTGAACAGTCTCAAATCGAAGCTGATGCTGTGACACGGGAGCCGATGACTTCAGGCTGCCCGATTGCGGTCAAAGCAACCGTCGTAATAGATCAACGGCTCCGCCGCCGCCTCCGCACTTCGAACCGCAACCGCGCGGCCGATCAGAACGGTGTGCGTTTGTACTGTCATGGTCGTCATCAGTCGGCAGTCGAAGCTTGCGAGCGCGTCGCGGTAGATTGGAGCGCCCGTCTCCAAGACTTCCCAGGCGTCGCCTTCAAAGCGCGCATCTCGCAATTCAGATGAGCTGAATCGTCGCGCGACATCAACCTGCCGCTCGGCGAGTACATTGACCGAGAAGACATGTGTCTGGATGAAAGCGTCGTGGCTCGACGTGGACCTGTTTACACAGACGAGCAGGCACGGCGCGGGATCAAGGGCTACGGAACTTACGGATGTGGCCAGAAACCCCTTTGCTCCCTCGTTGTCCGACGTCGCCACGATCGAGACACCTGACGCCAACCGGCGCATGCCGAGCTTGAACTCACCGCGCAAATCCATGTACCCGTCTTCCTTTGTCGGCACGCTGCCCGTCATGCCATCGCCCCCGCGTAGCTGCTCGCAGGCCGCTTGAGACCAAGATTTTCCCGCAGAGTGCTGCCTTCATATTCGGTGCGAAACAGTCCGCGTTCTTGCAGCCTTGGGATGACGTGTTCGATGAATTCGTCCAATCCAGCCGGAAGATGTGGCGGTTGGATGAGATAGCCGTCCACCGCGCGGTTGACGAACCATCGTTCCATTTGGTCGGCAATATCGTCTGCCGTGCCGACCACAGTGCGCTGTCCTCGCGCGCCGCCGTATTTTTCGTACATCTGCCGGACTGTCAGTTTCTCCCTGAACAGGTACGAGAAGCGAGGGCTTGACCGTCGATCTTCTGGCGAAATGATTCCATCCGGAAGAGGCTCGTCGACCTCGACATCGGAGAGATCCACACCGCCGAGCGCGTTCGAAAGCAACTCCTTGCCGACGTCGGGATGGATCAGCGATTGGAAATAGCGTTCCTTCTCGATCGCCTCTTCGCGGGTGCGCCCTACGATAGGGTTCAGTCCGGGCATGATGATGACGTCACTCCATGTGCGGCCGTACTGCAGAGCCTTGTTCTTGATATCCCGATAGAAGGCTTGGCCCTTCTCGAGATTGTGCAACGGCGTAAAGAGAACTTCGGCAATCTGGCCAGCAAGATCCTTGCCGGCCTCGGACGCGCTTGCCTGAAACAGAACAGGCGAGCCCTGCGGTGGCCGCGCAACGTTGAGCGGCCCCCGCACCGAGAAATGAGTGCCCTTATGGTTCAAGATGTGAAGCTTCGAGGGTTCGAAGTAACGGCCTGACGCCCGATCGCGTACAAAGGCATCGTCGTCGTAACTGTCCCAGAGGCGCTTCACGACGTGCACGAATTCCGCAGCCCGATCGTAGCGTTCACCGTGAGGGATATGCTCATCGCGACCGAAATTGAATGCCTCCGATGCGTTTGAGGATGTAACGACGTTCCACCCCGCTCGTCCCGCACTGATGTGGTCAAGGGACGCGAATTTGCGGGCGATATGATAAGGCTCGTTGTAGCTCGTCGTTGCCGTCATCACGAGACCGATACGCGAGGTCACCGCGGCCAGGGCCGACATCAGCGTCAGCGGCTCGAAATAGGCCATGTATTGCGGCCAACGCGACAGTCCTTCGAGGTTGCCATCGCGCGTGGCAACTGCATCCGCCAAAAACACGAGATCGAACTTGGCGCTCTCGGCAGCCTGCGCCAGGCGAACATAGTGCGGGAAGTTGGTGCCGGCATCTATCTGAGCACCCTCGTGACGCCACGCCGCGACGTGATGGCCGGTCGGATGGAAAAACGCCCCGAGCTTGAGGAAGCGTTGCCGCGGCCAATCTGACATCATGCTTCCTTCTTTCGCACCCCTGCGGCCTGTTGGACCGAACTAGCTCTGCTCAGGCTCGAGCGCGACATTCTTCGATGGCCGGCCCATCATCTGACAGTAACGCGCGGCGTTCTCGACATGCTGCCGGATGAGATGCTGAACCATCACGGCATCGCGTCGGCTCAAAGCTTCGACCACCGCCGCCATTTCCTCAAAACTCTCCTCGATACGAAGAACGGAATCCGCGCAGGCACGACGGATCCACTGCACCTTGTCTCGCAAACCCGACAGCGTGTTGGCGATCAACTCATTTCCACCGAGCCGATACATCAGGGCATGAACCTCCTCGTCGAGCTGAAGCGCAACGTCTACGTCGCCGCTTTGAACGAGAGGCCGGGAAGCGGCGAACTTCAGCTTGAGAAGTTCAAGCTCCTTGTCGGAGATGCGCGCGGCCGCCTGTCCGGCGCAATAGGCCTCCAGCAGCGAGCGAAGCACCGTAAGCTCGCGAATTTCCCTCTCCGAGGGAGAGCAGACGAAGGTGCCGCTTTGAGGCGATATCTCGACCCATCCTTCGCTTTCGAGTCTCGAGAGAGCGGTCCGGATCGGCGATCGCCCGAGGCCGAACTCTTCGGCAAGCTTTGTTTCCGACAACCGTTCGCCGGGTTGATAGGTCACATCAATGATGCGCCCCTTGATCCGCGTGTAAGCCAAAAACGATGAGCTGACGTCTTTCTTCATTTCTAGACCCCGTAGCTTTTCAGCGAACCTACGGGCTCAGGACCATCGGGTCAAGCAACTAGTCAACTACACATCTACATGACTTGACAGCTAGCCATCAGGCCCGCATTTTGCTTGCTTGTGGCGGAGCCGGGCGCCCCAAATACCAAGAGGAGGATCGCCATCCATGTGGGATTGGGGAACGTTCCTGCATTACATCTACAGCCCGTATCTTCTTGTCGGAGCAGCGATTTCGCTCGGTATCTCTGTCGCCAGCATGGCGATCGGCTTGGCTTTGGGGCTCATCGCCGCCCTGATGCGCATGTCACCACGGTGGTGGGTCAAGCAACCGGCCTCGCTCTATGTATGGCTGTTCCGCGGAACGCCGGTCCTTGTCCAACTCATCATCATCTACACCGGCCTGCCCCAAGTCGGGATTACGCTCGGGGTGGTTGCCTCCACGCTGGTTGGGCTCGGGGTCAACGAAGGCGCATATCTCGCCGAGATTATCCGCGCCGGCATCGACTCGGTGCCGAAAGGACAGTTTGAGGCGGCTCGCGCGGTGGGAATGACGTGGCCGAAGACGATGCAGGCTGTCGTGTTCCCTCAAGCTTTTCGCATCGTCCTTCCGCCGCTCGGCAATGCGTTCAACGGCTTGATGAAAACCTCTTCCCTGGCTTCTGCGATTTCGATGGAGGAGTTACTTCGCCGCACGGAGTTGCTTGTGCAAGTCAAGTTCAAGGTCCTCGAACTCTTCTGTGTCGCCGCATTGTACTACCTCGTGCTGACGACACTTTGGGGATTCATACAGAGCTGGCTTGAGGCGCGAGCATCTCGTGGAGTCGCATCGACGCACCGGACACCCTCCCCGACCGCGAAGCCCATCAACATCGACAATGCGATACTCTCCCATGATGCATCTTGATCAAGCGTCGCCGGCGGCACGTCCAATCGTCATAGAGGCGCGCGGCATCCATAAATCGTTTGGTACGCTCCAGGTGCTCGACAACGTGGATCTTGTGGTACGGCGAGGCGAAGTCGTCGTCATCATCGGTCCGAGCGGAAGCGGCAAAAGCACATTGCTGCGCGCCCTCAACTTTCTCGACGCTCCGGACCAGGGCCAGGTGTCGATCAACGGTTCTCCGTTTGGCTACGCCATGCGCAACGGCAAGGCTGTCCCCGTCTCAGACGCCGCGCTTTCCGCACAACGGCGCCAGGTCGGCATGGTCTTTCAGCAATTCAACTTGTTCGGACATATGACGGTTCTGGACAACGTCCGAAGCGGCCCGGTTCACGCCCTCGGGCACCGGCCCCATGACGCTGCGGCGAACGCGCGCCGGCTCCTGGCGCTTGTCGGCCTCTCGGACAAGGAAACCGCCTATCCTGCCGCCCTTTCCGGAGGACAGCAGCAGCGGGTGGCGATCGCGCGCGCTCTTGCGATGGAGCCGGCGGCCATGCTCTTCGACGAGCCGACATCGGCGCTAGACCCCGAGATGGTCGGTGACGTCTTGAACGTCATGCTCGACCTCGCCGCCAAAGGCATGACGATGGTCATCGTCACGCACGAGATCCAGTTCGCGTACAGGGCGGCCGATCGAATTCTATTTATGGAGAACGGCCGGATCGTCGAAGAAGGATGCCCTGCAACGATGAAGGACTCGCCGAAGCAGGACCGTACCCGACGCTTTCTCGGCAAATTGACTGCCGGAGTATGACATATCATGCGGCTCATGCTCTCCGTTGCACATCACGGCTGGCATCCGGGCGCCTGGCGGGTGAGCGAAACTTCTCTCTTTCACCCGCAATCGTTGATCGATGCGGCCGTTCGCGCCGAGCAAGCGAATTTCGACGCCGTCATCTTCGGCATGCCGGATCCCGAGTTCAAAACACCCGGCGACGGGAGTGCCGCAAGCGTGCGGTTTGACGCGCTCCCTCTGATGGGTGCGGCGATCGGCGCCACAAAGCGAATTGGTTTATGCGGGTACTGGCCGCTCGATGTGGCCGAACCATTCCACGTCGCCCGAGTCATGGCCAGCCTCGACCATCTTTCCGGCGGACGTGCCGGCTGGGTCGCTGGATTGACGGGACGAGACAATTTGCTCGCCGACTATGCGCATATGGCCCTGTTCGATGAACCGGAGGCGGCCGATCGTGCCGCCGAATTCATCTCGGTCGTACGGGCGCTTTGCGATAGCTGGAACGACCAAGCATATGTCGTCGACCAGACCAGCGGGATATTCGTCGATCCCGACCGGGTCCGCCCCATCATGCACGACGGATCACACTTCACCGTGCGCGGGCCATTGAACGTGCCGCGCCCGATCCAGGGCTACCCTGTCCTTGTATTCCATGATCGCGGCTCCGAAGCTTTGCGTGCGGCGGTGCAGCCACTTGTCGATGTGTTGCTTTGCGATCTTCAGACCCCTGATCAGGCGGCACAATTCCTTGCCGATGTCCGATCTCGACATTCGCCATCGGAGCACTCCTCACCCGCTCTAGTGATCAAAACCGCCATGCCGATCCTGGGCCGTACGGAACGCGAGGCATTGCAGCGCGCCGACGAGCTCGCCGCG
>Ga0210387_10000483_pt1 | contig 28285 bp, 20 predicted proteins | sample IncBWC7OmetaG_FD_160108 | JGI IMG/M metagenome (GOLD analysis project Ga0210387, IMG submission 160108) | Forest soil microbial communities from Barre Woods Harvard Forest LTER site, Petersham, Massachusetts, United States - Inc-BW-C-7-O ...
AACCTGAAAGAGATGGTTTGTTTTGCGAAAGAATTTTTGGTCCGGTAAAAGATTATGAATGTGCTTGCGGAAAGTACAAACGTATCCGTTATAAAGGAATTGTGTGTGACAGATGTGGTGTTGAAGTAACTGAAAAGAAAGTACGTCGTGAAAGAATGGGGCACATCAAATTGGTGGTGCCTGTTGTTCATATCTGGTACTTCAAATCATTGCCTAACAAGATTGGTTATTTGTTGGGGATGAGTTCTAAAAAATTAGAAACGATCGTTTACTACGAACGTTTTGTAGTAATACAATCAGGTATCCGTGCTGATAAGGGCCAGAATTTTGGCGACTTATTAACTGAGGAAGAATACCTTGATATATTGGATACTTTACCAAAAGACAATCAGTTTCTTGCTGATGAAGATCCAAATAAATTCATCGCGAAGATGGGTGCAGAAGCGGTACATGATCTATTACAACGCATCGACCTTGATCAATTAAGTTTTGATCTTCGTCACTCTGCAGCTAATGAAACATCTCAACAACGTAAAGCGGATGCCTTAAAGCGTCTAAGCGTAGTAGAAAGTTTCCGTGATGCTAATACAAGAATTAACAACCGTCCTGAATGGATGGTTATGCAATATATCCCGGTTATTCCACCTGAGTTACGTCCTTTAGTTCCTTTGGATGGTGGCCGTTTTGCATCATCAGATTTGAATGATCTATATCGTCGTGTTATTATTCGTAATAACCGTTTGAAAAGATTATTAGAAATTAAAGCGCCTGAAGTTATCCTACGTAATGAAAAACGTATGTTACAGGAAGCGATCGATTCATTATTTGATAATAGCCGTAAATCAAATGCTGTTAAAGCAGAAGGTGGACGTGCATTAAAATCTTTATCAGATGTATTGAAAGGTAAGCAAGGACGTTTCCGTCAGAACTTGCTAGGTAAACGTGTGGATTATTCAGGTCGTTCTGTAATCGTTGTAGGACCAGAATTAAAAATGCATGAGTGCGGTTTACCAAAAGATATGGCTGCTGAATTGTTCAAGCCATTTATCATTCGCAAATTGATTGAAAGAGGTATCGTTAAAACTGTTAAGTCTGCCCGTAAACTGGTAGATAAAAAAGAAGCGATCATCTGGGATATCTTAGAAAATATTTTGAAAGGTCACCCGGTAATGTTGAACAGAGCCCCGACCTTACATAGATTGTCCATCCAGGCTTTCCAACCAAAATTGATCGAAGGTAAAGCGATACAATTGCATCCTTTGGTAACCACGTCTTTCAACGCCGATTTCGATGGTGATCAGATGGCGGTTCATGTTCCTTTAAGTAACGCGGCTGTTTTGGAAGCACAATTATTAATGCTTTCTTCTCATAATATTTTGAACCCGCAGAATGGTACACCGATCACGCTTCCTTCACAGGATATGGTGCTTGGATTGTATTACATCACCAAGGGTAAAAAATCAACTCCTACAGAAAAAGTAAAAGGCGAAGGAAAAGCTTTTTATAATGCTGAAGAAGTGATCATCGCTTATAACGAAAAACAAGTTGACTTACATGCTCATATCAGGGTAAAAGCAAACTTTAGAAATGAAGATGGTTCATTAACATACAAACTGATCGAAACAACTGTTGGTAGAGTGATCTTTAACCAGCACGTTCCAAAATCAGTTGGTTTCATTAATGCCTTGTTAACTAAGAAATCTTTAAGAGAGATCGTAGGTGACATCATTAAATGGACAAACGTTCCAACAACTGCGAAGTTCTTGGATGATATCAAAACACTTGGATACCGTATGGCATTCCGTGGTGGATTATCGTTCAACATTAATGACTTGATCATTCCTGCTGTTAAGCAAGAATTGATCGATAACGCAACAATTGAAGTGGATGAAGTTTGGGATAACTACAATAGTGGTTTGATCACAAACAACGAACGTTATAACCAAACAGTAGATATCTGGAGTAGAGTAGATACAAGAATTACTGAAACGTTGATCAAAGAATTAGCGAATGATAAACAAGGGTTCAACTCTGTTTACATGATGCTTGATTCAGGAGCGCGTGGTAGTAAACAACAAATTAAACAGCTTGCAGGAATTAGAGGTTTGATGGCTAAGCCACGTAAATCTGGTTCATCAGGAAGTGAGATCATTGAAAACCCGATCTTATCAAACTTTAAAGATGGTTTGAATGTATTGGAATACTTTATCTCAACGCATGGTGCACGTAAAGGTTTGGCGGATACGGCTTTGAAAACAGCGGATGCGGGTTACCTAACCCGTCGTTTGGTGGATGTGGCGCAAGATGTTGTTATCAATGATGAAGATTGCGGAACACTACGCGGTATTGCAACTTCAGCATTAAAAGATAATGAAGATATTATTGAAGAATTATCAGATAGGATCGAAGGGCGTACCTCTTTACATGATGTATTCCATCCGGTAACTGAAGTTTTATTAGCACCAGCAGGACAAGAAATTTCTGCAGATACAGCTGATAAAATTCAGGAAGCAGGAATCGAAACTGTTGAAATACGTTCTGTATTGACTTGCGAAAGCAAACGTGGTGTATGTGTAAAATGTTACGGTAAGAATTTAGCGAGCGGTTACTTGGCGCAAAAAGGTGATGCTGTTGGTATCATCGCTGCACAAAGTATTGGTGAACCAGGTACACAGTTAACATTACGTACTTTCCATGTGGGTGGTGTTGCCGGTTCTGCATCAGTAGAATCTCAATTGCCTGCAAGATTCGATGGTACCATTCAATTCGATGGTTTACGTACTGTTGCAACTGAAGATGCTGAAGGTAAAAAGATCAATGTTGTTATCGGCCGTACCGGTGAGGTTCGTATCATGGATGTAAAGAACGATCGTTTATTAATTACAAACAACGTTCCTTACGGTGCTACATTGAATGTAAAAGATGGTCAGAAAGTTACCAAAGGGGAAGCGATCTGTACATGGGATCCGTTCAACAATGTGATCGTATCTGAAATTGTTGGTAAGGTTAAATTTGAAAGTGTTATTGAAGGTGTTACTTTCCGTGAAGAAGCTGATGAACAAACAGGTCACAAGGAAAAAGTAATTATCGAAACAAAAGATAAAACGAAATTACCTTCTATCATCATTGAAGGTAAAGAAATGAAATCTTACAACTTACCGGTTGGTAGCCATATCGTGCTTGAAGAAGGCGATAGCGTGAGAAGCGGTCAGGTGTTGGTTAAGATCCCGAGAGTATTAAGCAAACTGAAAGATATCACGGGTGGTCTTCCAAGAGTAACAGAATTATTCGAAGCAAGAAACCCAGGTAACCCTGCTGTTGTTTGTGAAATTGATGGTGTTGTTGCTTTTGGTAATATCAAACGAGGTAACAGAGAGATCATTGTTGAAGCAAAAGATGGGGTTGTTAGAAAATACTTAGTTCCATTGACGCGCCAGATCCTGGTACAAGATGGTGACTTTGTAAAAGCTGGTTCTCCATTATCTGATGGTCAAACTGCTCCTGCTGATATCTTAGCAATTAAAGGACCTTTCGCAGTACAGGAATATGTTGTGAATGAAATTCAGGAAGTATACCGTTTACAAGGCGTGAAGATCAATGATAAACACATCGAAGTGATCGTTCGTCAGATGATGCGTAAAATTAGCATTGAAGATGCCGGTGATACGATCTTCTTAGAAGGTGATACTGAAGATAAATTAGACTTTAACACAGAGAACGATGCAATTTTTGATAAAAAAGTTGTTACTGAATCTGGCGAAAGCACTAAATTAAAAACAGGTCAGATCGTTACATTGCGTGATGTTAGAGAAGAAAATTCTATCCTTAGAAGAAATGATAGAAAACTAGTTGAATACCGTGACGCCCGCCCTGCAACATCTTCACCGTTGTTACAAGGTATTACCAAAGCATCTTTGGGTACACAAAGCTGGATCTCAGCTGCGTCGTTCCAGGAAACAACGAAAGTATTAAGCAGTGCAGCTATCAATGGTAAAACTGATTTAATGTTAGGCTTAAAAGAAAACGTTATCACAGGACATCCAATACCAGCAGGTACAGGCTTAAGAGAATTCGAAAACATGATTGTTGGTAGCAAGGAAGAATATGAATTGCTAATGACCACGAAAGAAGCGATGAGCTTTGACGAAGAAGAATAAACCCCTCTAAATCTCCCCTGAAAGGGAGACTTGTAAGGAGAATAAATACTAAAAGGAGCGAGATTAATCTTGCTCCTTTTTTAATAGTTAAAATATGTAAATGGTAGCTTATTTATCGATCAGGTAAACTACATTTATGATCAATTTATATACAATGAAAAAAATAAGCATCGCTTTTATTATAGCAATACTTTTTTGCTGGGGCTGCACGAAACAAATCACTTCTTTGGTTCCTTCGGCTGCGCCTTTTCCTTATCCTACTACCTATAGTTTTCCTGATGCGAATTTTACTACTCAACAAAATGTATTAGATACGATCGATCAATTAATGGCGGCGATCAATCAGGGAAATACGGCTAATACTGTAGTCGATACCGCTGCTGTAAAAACTTTTTTTAATAATAATTTGATCGCCTTATGTATACCTGCTGCGCAGACTGATATACTAAGATATATCGATAGTGTTGGCTTATTTAGTCATTCTACCGTACCGGGAATTAAAGGTACAGCAGGTGTAAGCGTTAGTCCTATAACCCCTGATAGCACTTATCTTTTTTCCGATAGCGGTTTTGTTTATAGTGAACTGGCTAAAACGGCGTTAATGGAAGGATTGATTGCCTATCAGATCGAACGCGTTTATCTTGGCGACTCTGTTAATATATCTATTGATACCACTGCTATGAAAGGCGTTTGGGATGCAGCATTTGGGTATTATGGCGTACCGGTTGATTTTCCAACCAATAAAACAGGATTAAGATATTGGGGCTATTATTCGAACCTTTTAGATACTACGCTTAATTCAAACGCTACCATTATGAATAATTTTTTGATCGGACGGGCAGCTACCGATAATAATTATATTCAGACAAGTCCGGCTCTTGTAAATGGTACCAGTTATGCGGCAATAACGGATGCAGAAAATATTATACTGGCATTTGATAATTTGATAGCTGGCGTAGCTATTCATGAATTAACAGAAGCACACCTGAATGATTCTTTGGGCGATCCGGTGATAGCCCGTGCAGACCTTTCCAGGTCATGGGGATTTTTGAATTCGTTAAATTACAATGTGAGCCCGTTAAAAACAACGGCTACGCAATCTATTCTTGCGGCATACGGAACTGATTTATATAATTTCGACTATTCATATCAAAAAGTTGATAGCATTAAAACGGTGATTGCTGGTATTTACTCAATTCCGAGCATCAGTTTTTAATTAGGAGATTGGTCTTTTTTCCATAACCAAAATGCTTGAGCAAGAAATTTTCTTGCTCTTTTTATTTATTGAATATCAATTAGTTACTGTTATTTCCCGATTGTGTAAACTCAATTGCCGATATCGTAACAGCAAAACTCTAAGGATGGCCTAATCTTGCACCTCAATCAAACCTCCTAATCAATATTTTAAATTATAACATGAAAAAAATTACTTTTCCCACGCTTGCTTTTTTAATAATGACCTGCTGCGTTAGTTGTACAAAAACTACAACTAATACTATATATTATACTGTTCCTGCAACTTATACTTTTACGAATGTTAATGATAGTAACCAATTGATGTTATTGGCAATGGCAGATCAGATTGTCGCAACGGTAAATTTGGGCAATGCATCAGGCGTAGTAGTTAATGCACAGGTTTTAACTGATATGTTCAACAATACGGGCGGATATTTTAATGATTCTGCCCACCAATTAAATGCTTCAGGTTTACGGTTAGCTGATTATTGTTCTCCATTGGCAAAAACGGATCTTTTAAATTATTTTGATAGTATTGGAGTGTACAGTCAGTCGATCGTGGCAGCTTCATACGGAGTCGCGGGTGTTTCGCCTAGTTCTGCCAGTCCATCAAAAAAATACCTATTATCTCCAACAGGAATTTTTTATAGCCAGGTAATTAAAAAGGCTATCATGGGCGGTATTTGCGCGTATGAAATTGCAAATGTTTACATGACTGATTCTGTAAGTAACTCAGTTGATAACAATACTGTTGTTCCTGGATCAGGGACTGCTATGCAACATCATTGGGATGAAGCATTTGGTTTTTTCGGTGTTCCTGTTAATTTCCCCACCAGTACAACCGGCTTAAAATACTTTGGCAGTTACTCGAACCAGGTAGATGCAGGGCTTCATTCTAATTCAACCATTATGAACGCGTTTTTACTAGGCCGTGCTGCTATCGATAATAAGGACCTTGGCGGCAAACAGGTACAGGCAAATATTATCATTAGGACATTTGATCAATTGGATGCGGCTGCCATTGTTCAGGAAATGAAAGAAACAGATGAAAATATTAACCTGGGTGATTCAGTAGCGGCATACGGTACACTTTCTGAATCGTTGGGTTTTGTGCGTAACTTAAAATACAATACCAGTTCAACAAGGATCATCACCAATGCGCAAATTGCTCAGTTGGAAGCATTGTATGATAATGTTAATCCTGCTAATCCAAATTTGTATAATTTTGTCGGCGCAAGTGTAAATACGGCTGCTCAGATAGAAGCAAAAACAGATGCTATCAGGCAGTTAGTAGGAAGCATATATGGATTTAATGCTACAGAATTATCGCTCTTATAATATAATCAATTTATTCTATTGTAAAATGTGAGCGCACCTTTGCTCACATTTTATGTTTATTTTTTTAATTAAAATGTTTATGAAACGGATCGTTGTATTATTTTTTGTTTGTGCTGCCGCTGTTCTTTTGGTATTGAATTTTTCGTGTGCAAAAGTTGCTGCAGCAGGCAATAATAACGGGGGAACTAAAGATTCTATATTGGTAAATATCGGCGCGAATATAATTATCCCGGGCTATCAGGCATTGGCAACCAATGTTAATTCGCTTGATTCTGCTATCACCGATTTTAATTCGGCACCTAACAGTACAAAACTTTCTACAGTACAAACACTTTTTACAAATGCCTATATATCCTGGCAAGCTGTTTCGGCATACAACTATTTTGGCCCGGCTTCTGATGCAATACCGGCATTGACTGGTCTTAATATTTTCCCTACCACAACTGCTATAATAGATACTAATATCAGTAGAAATAATGACAATGTAAATACCTTTGCAAATACTAGTGCTAAAGGCTTCCCGGCTTTAGATTATCTTTTGTTCGGCACAAATAACACCACTTTATTGGCAGATTATACTACTGATGCTAAAGCAACTAACAGACAAATATATCTGGCAGCAGTTTCTGCAGATATTAAAACCGAAGTAAATGCTATTTTAAATCAATGGCTGCCAAGCGGAGGTAATTATATCAATACATTTGAAACGGGTACGGGAAATAGCATATCAAGTTCTCTTGGATTGTTGGTTAATTCGATCGACCAGGATTTTGAAATTACAAAAAACGATTGCCTTGGTATTCCACTTGCAAAAATTCCTGTAGGAACTGTTTCTCCAATATTACCAAATGAAGTAGAAGCATATTATAGTGGCATATCCATACAACTGGCAGTTGCAGAAACAAAAGCAGTGCAAGGCATTTATCTTGGCAATAGCGCCAATGGGAATGGATTAGGATTAAAAACCTATTTGGTAAACGCAGAACAACAGAAAAATTTGAAATATAACGGTGGTATATTAAGCGATACTATTTCATTGGCATTAACATCGACTATTTCAAATATGCAGGCTATTCCGGATCCTCTTTCTGCTACCATTCAGGCTAATCCTGCCAATGCTGATGCAGTATTTGCTGAATGCCAGGGATTGACCGCACTTTTAAAAACGGATCTACCATCCGATCTAATGGTATCCATCAATTACGGAGATACTGATGGCGACTAGAAATAATGTTTAAAAATTGCATCAATAAAATATTGCTTTCGTTCAAGGGCGAAAAACATATTGCTCCTCTTGCTGTTTTAAGAATGGCATTTGGAGCAATCATGCTTTATAGTACAATACGTTTTATAGTAAAAGGGTGGATATATGATTTTTATATTGCACCCAAAGTATATTTTCCTTTTTATGGATTCGAATGGATAAAACCTTTGCCGGCAATAGCCATGTATGCTGTTTTTACTATAATGGCGATAGCCTGTTTTTTTATTTTGATAGGGTTTTTATACAGAATTGCTATCACTACATTTTTTACCTGTTTTGTTTATGTAGAGTTGATCGACAAAACATATTATCTCAATCATTATTACTTTGTAAGCATCATTACTTTTTTATTGTTGCTGGTTCCTGCGCACCGGTATTTTTCCATTGATGTTATTCGCAAGCCGTTGTTGAAAGTCACACAGGTACCGGCTTGGACGATCAATATATTTAAATGGCAGCTTTGCCTTGTTTATTTTTTGGCAGGATTGAGCAAGCTGAATTACGACTGGATGATCGAAGCGATGCCATTAAAAATATGGCTTCCGGCAAATGCCTATGTTCCATTGATAGGAACGTTGCTTACAAAAACATGGGTAGCCTATTTGTTCAGTTGGTTTGGCGCTTTTTTTGACCTGTTCATAGGATTCTTTTTGTTGTATAAACCTACCAGAAAAATAGCGTATGTTTTTGTAGTTATTTTTCATGTATTCACCGGATGGCTTTTTAAGATCGGCATGTTTCCTTACATCATGATCTTTGTTACGGTTATCTTTTTTTCAGAAGAGGTTCACCTGCAATTTATCCGTTGGTTACGTACTATTTTTAATAAAAAATATTTGCAGGAGAATGAAATGCAGGCCAGTCTTGTTTTTTCACCTGCCAGGAAAAAAGTGCTCTATTCTTTATTGTCAGTATATATTTTGTTGCAATTACTATTGCCTTTTCGTTATTTGCTTTACCCGGGCAAATTATTTTGGACAGAAGAAGGCTATCGTTTTTCATGGCGTGTAATGCTGATGGAAAAGAATGGCATCACTTTTTTTTATGTAAAAGATGCGAAAACGGGCAGAAAAGGTGAAGTAGTGAATTCGGAATTTCTTACACCATTACAGGAAAGAATGATGCAGACACAGCCGGATATGATGTTGCAGTATGCTCATTATTTGCATGATGTATATCAAAAAAAAGGAGTCAACGATCCGATTGTAACTGTTGAAAGTTATGTTACATTGAATGGTAGTGGCAGCAGGTTATTTATCGATAGCACCGTTGATCTATCTAAACAACAGGAAAATTTTTCATCAAAAAAATGGATTCTTCCATTTCATTAGAACAATTATTGTAAATGAGGGTATCAATTATAATCGCAATTCTTTTTTGTATAGGCTTGTCTTTTTGTGCAGATGGACAAGTATTTTCTGTTTCGGGGAAAATAACTACAGCTGCGGCGGGGAAACAAATCGGTACAACTACGGTCTGTATAAGATCATTGAATGATTGTACTACTGCAGATGAAAAGGGTAATTTCACAATAACAAACGTACAGCCTGGAGCCTATACTTTATTTATTTCTTCCGCAGGATATGACGATGTGCAAAAGCAGATCCTTATTACAGATAAAAATATCACGGTAGCAATTGTGTTATCTGTAAATGTTGCTATGTTAGATTCAATAAAAGTTAACGCAGCCCGGCAATCATTTGGTATAACGAGATTAAAAGATGTTGATGGATCAGGAATTTATGCAGGTAAAAAAAGTGAGGTCATAGTTCTGAAAGATATTACTGCGAATACAGCTACCAATAATACCCGCCAGATCTATTCAAAAGTAGCAGGACTCAATATCTATGAAAATGACGGTGGTGCAGGATTGCAATTAGCCATTGGTGGAAGAGGTTTAGATCCGAACAGGGTAAGCAATTTCAATACGCGCCAAAATGGGTATGATATCAGTGCAGATGCGCTGGGTTATCCTGAAAGTTATTATACACCTCCTGCGGAAGTGGTAGAAAGAATAGAAATTGTTCGTGGCGCTTCTTCATTACAATATGGAACACAGTTTGGCGGCATCATTAATTTTAAGATGATCAGTGGCGTTGATAGCCAGAAAGCGCAAATTATTTCCAGACTGAGCGGAGGCTCATGGGGATTTTTTAATAGCTCTACCAGTGTTGGCGGAACGATCAACAAATTAAATTATTATGCTTTCTATCAGCATAAATCAGGGAATGGCTGGCGCGACAATTCGCAATTCAATGTTAATACAGCCTATATTTCTACCACAGTAAAAGCAACCGGCAAATTATCGATCACTACGCAATTCACGCACATGGATTATCTGGAGCACCAACCGGGTGGATTGAGTGATGCGATGTTTGCGCAAGATCCACATCAATCTACCAAATCAAGAAACTGGTTTAAAGTAAACTGGAACCTCGGCGCTGTGTTATTGGATTATAGTATCAATAATAATTTAAAATTCAACTCAAGATTTTTTGGGCTTTGGGCTGAACGGTCTGCGTTGGGGTACATCAATACAGTTGCGGATGCTCCGGGTTATCCAAGACAATATCGTACCGATACGTATGATAATTGGGGTAACGAAAGCAGGTTGATTTATACCTACAATAGAAGAAAAGCAAATCCTTTTATTATATTGGCAGGTGTGCGTTATTATCATGGTTATACAGACAGACAGATCGGTATCGGTAATACGGGTTCTAGCGGAACAAAGGCTGATTTCGCTTTTGATAAATCTACGGAGTATGATTCGTTAAGCTATTCACATTATACTTTCCCTAATCATAATGTAGCGTTGTTTGCTGAAAATATATTTCGTGTTACTTCTAAATTAAGTATCATTCCGGGTATTCGTTATGAAAATATTTATACGAAAGCCGATGGTTTTTATAATAATGTTGGCCATGATCTTGCACTGAATGTTACTTCCAATACATTGGTAACAGAACACAGGGTAAGCAGCAGGTCTTTTGTCATTGGGGGGATAGGGCTGAGCTATAATAAAAGTAACTCGATGCAATTTTATGCCAACATATCACAGAACTACCGCGGCATTAATTTTAATAACATGAGTATTGTGAATCCTAATTTCCGGGTGGATCCTAATTTAAAAGATGAAAAAGGGTATTCCGCAGACTTAGGTATTCGTGGACACCTCAATGATATATTTAATTACGATCTCAGCTTATTTACGATTGATTATGATGACAGGATAGGAACTGTTTACTTAACGGACACTTCTCACATTACTTATCAATACACCACTAATATATCGCAGTCGAGAAATTTTGGTGTAGAATCATTTGCTGAAGTAGATATCTGGAAGTTAATCAAAGGCAGCGGTGCAAAAATGAAATTGTCTGTCTTTTCTAATTTGTCTTTGATCGATGCAAGATATGTAGGTAGCGAAAATACTGCGTACAGAAATAAAAAAGTTGAGTTTGTTCCGCCGGTTATTTTTAAATCGGGTATCACTTTTCAAAAGAATAAGTTTACGGCAACCTATCAATATTCTTATACAGCACAACAGTTTGGTGATGCAACCAATGCCACCACACCGAGTAATAATGGTATCAATGGGTTGATCCCTTCCTATTATATCATGGATCTTTCTGCAGATTATATTTTAAATAAGGCCTTTTTGCTTTCAGGCAGTATCAATAATCTTTCCGATAATAGGTATTATACCCGCAGGGCGGATAGCTATCCCGGCCCCGGAATTATTCCGGCCGATGCGAGAAGTTTCTATCTTACGTTACAGGTTAAGCTATAAATAGCCTGCACTGTTAACCCTTTATTAAAAATTACTATTGATTCATTGCCAAACATTAGTTTGTAAGTATATTGCCGCAAATTAATTTCATGAAAAGAGCTTTAGTAGTATTGAATGTTATCCTGGTAATAGCAGTCATCATTTTATATTTTCTGTATTTTTCCGGCGGACAAAAAGGCTATACTGCAAATGGATGCTCCGAAAATGTAGCTTCTATGAAAGATAGCGGGTTCAGGCATGGGAGGATCGCTTATGTTGATTTGGATTCTTTAAATAATAATGTCGCCTATATTAAAGAAAGAAGAACTGCATTAGAGGGCGAACAAAAAGACCTTGAAGAAGATTATGAAAATGCTTATCGCCAGATTGACGGGGAAAAAAGTGAATTTTTAAAAAGGGGCAATGCGATCACGCAACCGGAGGCTGAAGCTTTCCAGGAAAAATTAGTTCAACAACAGCAACAGGTAGAGGCAAATAAACAATCGAACTCTCAAAAATTAGCAGAAAAAGGAGCCAAAATAATGGAGGATATACAAAAGCAAGTGAAGGATTTTTTGAGTGATTATAATAAAGACAAAAGGTACACTTACATATTAGCGACGGGAACAGGCCTCGATTACATGTTCTATAAAGATTCTACCTTAAATATTACCAATGATATTGTGAAGGGGTTGAATGATAAAATGAACAATCCCAAGTAAACAATCATCCAATCAATTTATTATTTATCTTCATCCCGTTGCAAAACGGGATTTTTTATGTCGGGAACCTTAACCATTAATATATGAACGATATAGCTGCAGATAAAGCTGGTTTCAAGCCCTCATTAGGTTTATTTGATTCTACAATGGTCGTGGCAGGGTCCATGATCGGATCCGGAATCTTTATTGTAAGCGCCGATATGTTAAAGGAAGTGGGTAGTGCGGGATGGTTGTTGGTGGCCTGGCTGATCACGGGCTTTATGACATTGACTGCCGCGGTTAGTTATGGTGAATTAAGTGCTATGTTTCCTAAAGCCGGTGGCCAGTATGTCTATTTAAAAGAAGCGTATAATCCTTTGGTCGGATTTTTATACGGCTGGAGTTTTTTTGCTGTAATACAGACAGGGACTATTGCTGCGGTAGGCGTTGGCTTTGCAAAATTTGGCGGATACTTTTTTCATTCACTTGCGTGGGAGGATGTCAATACTTTTAATCTTGCAGGATTACATGTACATTATGCACAGTTAGTATCGATCGTTTTGATCATTTTTCTAACGTTGGTTAATACAAAAGGAATTGAAGCGGGCAAGATCATTCAAAGGGTATTTACTTCTGCTAAATTACTCTCTTTATTCGGGTTGATCATTGCGGGTTTTGTTACTTTCAAATGGAACGTGTGGCACTTGAATTGGCAAAACGCCTGGACAATGCAACACATTACAAAAACCGCTACAGGTATTAATTTTGAACCATTACTGGTTGGTGCTGCATTGGGTGCTATGGCGAGCGCCATGGTGGGTAGTATATTTAGTAGCGATGCATGGAATAATATAACTTTTATCGCAGGAGAAATTAAAAATCCTAAAAGAAATATTGGTCTGAGTTTATTTCTGGGAACACTGATCGTTACGATCATTTACATTTTGATCAACGTAGTGTATTTAGCAAATGTACCATTGGCGGACCTGGCTTTTGCAAAAGATAACAGGGTGGCATTAAGCGCATCCGACGCTATTTTTGGTATCTACGGAACTGCCATCATCGCCCTGATGATCATGGTATCAACTTTTGGTTGCAACAACGGGTTGATATTGGCGGGCGCCAGGGTGTATTACACAATGGCAAAAGATCAATTGTTTTTTAAAAATGCCGGCAAGCTTAATAAAAGCAATGTGCCGGAATGGGCCCTATGGATACAATGTGCTGTGGCCTGTGCTTTATGTTTAAGCGGCAAATATGGCGACCTGTTGGATATGGTATCTTTTATAGTCGTAATATTCTATGTACTAACGATCGCAGGTATTTTTATATTGAGAAAGAAAAGGCCCGATGCAGAAAGGCCATATAAAGCTTTTGGTTACCCGGTATTGCCAATTATCTATATTTTAATGGGTATTGCTTTTTGTACTTTATTGATCATTTATAAGCCACAATTTACATGGCCGGGACTCATTATAACGCTAATTGGTATTCCTTTGTATTATCTTGCAGTGCAAAATAAAAAAGCGATCGAATAACTGTTCTACATATGAAAAAAGTATTTGTAAACGGCACTTTTGATATACTTCATATCGCGCATATTCAACTATTGAATTATGCTAAAAGCATGGGCGATTATTTACACGTAGCCATTGATACGGATGCCCGTGTAAAAGAAAAAAAAGGCGAGGCGAGGCCGATCTATCCGCAGGAAGAAAGGAAGTTTTTTCTGATCAATTTGAAAGCGGTGGATACTGTTTCTTTTTTTTCAACGGATGAAGAACTGGAAAATACCATTAAAGAATATGCGCCGGATATAATGATAGTGGGCAGTGATTGGAAAGGCAAACCTGTTATCGGTTCACAATTTGCAAAAGAATTAAAGTTTTATGACAGAATCAAAGATTACTCAACCACAGCAACCATTCAAAGTATTATTGATAGGGGATAGTTGTGTTGATGAATATGTTTACGGCATTTGTTCCCGCTTAAACCCGGAGGCGCCCGTTCCTGTATTGGATTATACGCGAACAGAATACAAGCCGGGAATGGCCGCTAACGTGTATGAAAATTTAAAATCTTTTAAATTAGAGATAGAATTTATCACTAATAAAGAAAAGATAGTTAAAACACGTTACGTAGATCATAAATACAACCACCAGATATTACGTGTTGACCGGCATGAGACCTTATCTCCATTAACCGAATCTTCTTTTGATAAAAAATATGATGCGATCATCATTTCAGATTATGATAAAGGATTTATTTCAAAGGATAAGCTATTTGAAATTGTAGAAAAAGCACATTGTCCGGTTTTTATTGATACAAAAAAGAAAGTCGTTCCCGATAAAGATAATTGCTTCATCAAAGTAAATGAAGTTGAATTTAATGCACTGATCAACCCGCCAAAAAACGTGGTAACCACTTTAGGTGAAAGAGGATCCCGTTACAATGGGATCATTTATCCAACGGAAAAAGCAACGGTTTTTGACGTAGTGGGTGCCGGCGATACTTTTCTGGCAGCGCTTACTTATTTTTATTTATTGACAGGCAGCATAGAAAAAGCGATTCCTTACGCCAATAAAGCATCGACAATTGTAGTGCAACATATCGGGACATATGTTTTAACTGCGGATGACGTTGCAAAGATTGTAGAATAATCTTTAGATCGAATATGAATAAAAATGAAAATATAATAGTAACAGGCGCTGCGGGTTTTATCGGAAGCTGCCTGGTTAGTTTTTTAAACGATCAGGGATACGAGAATTTGATCTTGGTTGATGAGTTTGATCGTGAAGACAAAAAACTAAACCTCTTTCAAAAGAAATATACCGTGGCAGTTGAAAGAGAGAATTTTTTCGATTGGTATCAAAAAGAAAATATCAAAGCAGGTTTTGTATTTCATTTAGGCGCACGTACTGATACGACAGAGTTTAATTACGCTATTCATCAGCATTTGAACGTTGACTATTCTGAAAAAATATGGAAGCTCTGCACTGAAAATAATATCCCGCTGGTATATGCTTCTTCTGCTGCCACTTATGGTGATGGTGCATTTGGTTATAGCGATGAAGATGATAGCCTGATAGAAAACCTGCAACCGTTAAATCCATACGGTGTTTCGAAGAATGAATTTGACAAATGGGTATTGAAACAAAATACACATCCACCTTTTTGGGCAGGATTAAAATTTTTCAATGTATATGGCCCGAATGAATACCATAAGGCGAGAATGGCAAGTGTGATCTTTCATTCTTTCAATCAAATAAAGACAAACGGAAAAGTAAAATTATTTAAATCGCACAAAGAAGGATTTAAAGACGGTGAACAGCTTCGTGATTTTGTGTATGTTAAAGATGTTGTTAGTGTTTGTAATTGGTTAATGCAAAATCAACCTGCATCAGCTATTTACAATTTAGGAACAGGAACTGCCAGGCCATTTAATGATTTGGTAAAGTCGACTTTTGCTGGCTTAGGACTACAACCCAATATCGAATTTATAGATATGCCCGAAGATATCAGGGATAAATACCAATATTTTACAGAGGCAAAAATGGATAAACTGAAAGCAGCAGGATACATCGATACATTTTATTCATTGGAGAAAGGCGTTGAAGATTACGTAAAAAACTATTTAAGCAAACATCTTTTTTATTAATAACAAAGAATGGCCAAATTTCTAATTATCAGGTTTTCTTCAATTGGCGATATTGTCTTAACGACGCCGGTGATCCGCTGTTTGAGAAAGAAATACCCTGAAGCCGAAATACATTTTCTTACCAAAGAATCCTTCAAAGGAATTGTTATAACCAATCCACATATAAATAAAGTGCATACGCTGGGCGACGACTTTGAATTGATGCTGAATGAATTGAAAGCTGAACAATTTGATTATATTATTGATCTTCACCATAATTTACGGACACTTCGGGTAAAACGTTTTTTAAAAGGAGTAAAATCCTTCTCGTATAATAAACTAAATGTTGAGAAATTTATTTACACCAAGCTTAAAATAAATTTACTTCCTAAGAAACATATTGTTGACAGAAATATCGAAACTGTAAAAAAGCTGGGTGTAATAAACGATGGGCTTGGGTTAGATTACTTTATTCCGGAAAAAGATGTGGTACAAAAAAAAGAGATACCAATGTCTCATCAATTCGGTTATATCGGTATCGTTATTGGCGCTACGATGGCTACCAAGAAATTACCACTGCATAAATTAAAAGAGCTGTGTAATGCGATCAACCATCCTATTATTTTATTGGGAGGTAAGGATGATTATGCAACAGGTAATGCGATTGCCATGCTGGATGATACGAAGATCTATAATTCCTGCGGTAAATTTAATTTAAACGAATCGGCAGACCTGGTACGTAACGCTAAATTAATTATCTCTCATGATACTGGACTGATGCATATTGCAGCGGCTTTTCAAAAACCAATTATTTCGGTTTGGGGTAATACAGTTCCGGAATTTGGGATGTATCCTTATTACGGTGTTAGATCTTTGCAGGAATCTTCAAATATTGAAGTAAAGAAACTTTCCTGCAGGCCATGTAGTAAAATAGGATATGACAAATGCCCAAAAAAACACTTTAAGTGTATGGAAGAAATAAACATCACGGAGATATCCGACCTTGCGTATAAATATTTAAGGAAGTAATATTACTGAACAGTTACTTTTTTAAAACCTACCGATCTCAAAAAATTCTCCATCATAACATTGGCGATCGCAGCAGATTTTTGCAAAATGTTTTGTTGTATAGCGGCAGAGATTATTTTATCACGCAATTTTATTTTTACAGCAGTTACGTCGTTATCGCTCCAGTTTCCTTTTTCATTAAAAGTTTCAAAATCGGATGGATTGGTGATCACCTGTAATATTTCTGATTTAGGTAAAGTGATCGATATCGAATCTTCATTTGTATAAATATCCTTTGTCTGTAATTTGGCAAGGTCAACGCCTGCTAAAACTTTTCCTTTGCCAATTAAAACGATTTCATCATCCATCAATATCGGAATAGTGAAGATCGGCTTGTCTTTTTTAATTGAATCGATAACCACTTCATTGTAAGATGTAATCGTGATCAATTGCGAAAGATTATTTATTTCTTTAACAAGGATGGGTGTATTATCGATTAAAATAGGCCGTGAAGAAAACATATCTCCGAAGGAAGGAAATAGTTTGGTTCTTTGTAGCACTATAATGATCACAAGGATACTTGCTGTAATTACCAGGTATTTAAAAAATGTTTTAAGCAAAATGGATGGTTATTTTTTTATAACCTAGGCGGGTTAAAAAATTAGTGATAAATAAAGTGGCATTTTTTTCACCTGTTTGCAGTACGCCTAATGAATCAACACTGTTTTTTATTTGATCTTCGGCCTGTATTGCCATGGCATTTCTTTCTGCACTACTGAACGGATCCCTGAACAGATCATCTGCTTCGTATACTTTTTGAACATCTTCCGGCTTTATATTGAGGGATATCAATTTTGCGTGCGGTAATTGCAGGTCGATATCTTTCCCATCAATACGAATATTATTTGGTGTAATAGCAGCCAGATCGATACCTGAGGTAAGTGTGGCCCGGCAGCTCATTAATATCTTTCGATCGCCATATTTATACCAGGTCCGGTTATCGTTGGCCTTGATTATTTTGGTAACAACATATTGTGCAGTAGCCAGCTCACTCATTTGCTGGAGAACCATTACTTCCTGCATTTGCCGCTCTTTAGTATTACAACTATGCAATAGTAAAGTAAGTGCCATTAAAAAAAGAAGGTTAGTTTTAAGCGACATACTTGCAAATTAGTTGGTTGGGCCGTATTGTACAAAATTAATTATAAATTTGTATCTATGAAGAAAGTCGCTGTTATAGTAGCGGGGGGCAGTGGCAGCCGAATGAATAGCATCTTGCCAAAACAATTTTTGCTAGTAGATGGTAAGCCCGTGCTTTATTATACGATTACAGCTTTTTTAAAAGCTTACACAGATCTTTCCGTAATAGTAGTATTGCCGGAAGATCATATGGCGACGGGAAAAGAAATAATCGATGCTTTTTTTGATCTGACGCGTATTCAATTGGTAGCGGGTGGTGCAACGCGTTTCCATTCTGTACAAAACGGACTACAATTAATTAAAGAAGAAAGCATTGTTTTTGTGCATGATGGCGTGCGTTGTTTATTGAGTACCGACCTAATAAAAAAATGTTATAACGCTGCAATGGAATTTGGATCGGCTGTTCCTGTGATCAATTCAAAAGACAGTGTGCGTATTGTTACTGCCGGCGGCAATGAGCCCATAGAACGCAGTAGTATCAAATTAATACAAACGCCACAAACTTTTCACAGCAAGATATTATTGCCTGCTTTTACTATTGATTACAAAGATAAATTTACAGATGAAGCAACAGTTGTGGAAGCATTCGGATTGAAAATCCATTTGATAGAAGGCGAAGAAAACAATATCAAGATCACCCAACCTGTCGATCTTATTTTTGCTGAAAATATACTGGCCAGACAAAGATCTATTTCTTAAAATAGTGTAAGGGCCACGGAAGATTGTTATATCGGAAATAATAATAAGGCTCATTTACGGCACCGAATTTTTTGTAAAAGGTAGCTATGCGCTCGATATCCGACCCTTCAAAATCTACAATTTCTATTTTTCCTGCAAATTCTTTGATCAGTTCATCAAATAAAAAGTGGTTGGCTTCTGACTTTCGTCCTGCAGGGAGTACGGTCGACATAATATTGTAGATCCTTTTTTTGTCTTTCAGCAATAGTGCAATAGCCAGCAATTTATTATCGGCCGATACTGTTTTTCTTACAAATAACATTTTCTTCTCCGCCAAAAGTTTACATACATTTCTAAAAGCGCTATAATGCCTATCCTTGACATGCGGTGTTCTATCGGCGTACTCTTTTATGTAAGTATCGATTGCTTCATCATAATTTCCATCACTCATATACCTGAGCGAGAATTTTTCCGTATGCTTTAAATTTTTTAAAAGATCAGTTTTGTAATTGGCCCGAATATTGGCATACAAAGTATTGATTGGAAGAATGAGATTGGTATGCTGTTTTATATTTGAATTGCCGTTACTTGTATTTAGAAAGATCTCGACAAATGAAAATTCTTTTTTTATTGTGGCAATAAATTCTTCTTGTATTTCGGTTGTAATAGGCCTGCTACTAAAAATGCCTAACTGTTGTGTAAACGGAGGCTGGTACAAATAACTGATACCATATTTTTTTTCCCAGGTCAATGGCATTACCACTTCGTAATCGTCTACAATCAGCGCATCCCAGTGTTCGGCCATGGCATCCAAGTAAAAAGAATAAGCATAGACCAGGCTATTGTCTGCATTGGCTATACAGGCGTCCCATTTTTGCTTGTCGATTGTATCGTTTGTCAGGTATTTTATTTCCATCACTTGTTGCCAATAAATAATTAATCAACCAATGTTTGATATGCTACAGGGACAATTTTTTTCAGTTGTATGTTCTGCACATCAATGCTAAAGGATATTCTTTTGAAAAAAGTATTTTGATTGGGGTCAGATTTTAAAACACTATTAAAATCGCTGCTATATATAATCGGTGCGTAAATATTCAATATGTTTTTAAATAAGGATAATTGGATACCTCCTGTATATAAAAATCTGCTTGTTTGAGGATTCGGTTCCCAGGCTTCTGCATAAGTTCCTATATCAAAAAATAACCGAAAGGGATTTTTAAATGGGAGAATAAAATTGGGTAAAGTGCTATTGAAATTTGCAGCAGCTACCCAGTTTTGTGATTGGCCCTGTAGAAAAGAATATTGATCAAATCTGAATTTTAGTCCACCTGTATTTTGTATTAAAACCTGCTGCGTTGCGATACCCTGATTGGCTATCGGTTTATCCGGATTTGAGTAAGAAGCAGTTCTTCCTAAAAAATAATCACTATAGGTATAATCATCTGTTCCATTACCGGCCGCTAGTTTTGGTTGATACAGATAGGAGTCATAATTTTTACTGCCAATGTACCCAAACTTAGCAGCGAATAAACGAACGTTCAAACCTCCGCCTTTTATATAATTGAAAAAATAATTTCCTGTAATATTTAACCGGTAAAAATCAGATCCTTGTTGCAATTGCAATTGATAATCGTAAGGATATAAAACCCTTCTGTTGTCTACAGCAAAGGTTATTTGATCAAGGTAGCGTTTATAGGTATTGCTTGACAGAGGGTAAGTGACATCATTGCCTAAGCTGTCTGTAATATCTTCAAAGCTGTTAAATAATTTTTCTCCTATAAAATATCGGCGAATATCCAGCCAGCTAACGATCGTGCTTTTAACAGGATGATTAAAATAGAACCTGATAGAGGGAACAACTTTATAAAAATTTTCAAATACTTTTTTGCCAGCTGTATCCAGACTTTCTTTTGTAGAAAATCTTTCTCCGTTTATGCCTACTTCAATTTTTTGAAAGAGCACAGCAGGGCGCATCGTATATTTTATTTGACCTATGCCGTTTAACTGCTTACTACCGGTGGCATATAAAGGAGTCAATATAAATTGAAGTTTAGGATGTGGCAGGTTGCCATTGGTTATAGCTGCACCGATCATTACATTGTCGTAATTATTATAACCAATGGCGGGCAATAGCCTAAGGTTAAATTTATTTTGGGGCTTTTCATTTTTTAACGCTCCTTTTTTATTTAATAATGCAAATGAACTATCTACATTCTTGTCGCTTACATCTTCAATTGTTTTTCTTAGATCTTCAGGATAGGGGTGCTTGAATTGCCAGCGGCGATAGTATTCACGCATACAGCTATCAAACAATGGCTCACCCAGGTCGTGCTCTAATTTTCTCATCCACTCGGCAGCCTTGATATCAGCAATTAAATAAGTATTAGCAGTGCTAAACTCGCCCGAAGCAGTTTCAATTGGCTGATCTCTTTTTTCCTGAATGACAGTTTGTAACAGAAGTGAATCAAAATCCGGATGTATTCGTTTTGTACCAGATGAACATGTAGGATGTAGGCTACTGTCTGTTTGATGATATCTTTCATTGTAAAAGTTGCTTATGCCTTTACGCATCCATAAATGATCTTGGTCGTTACTGGCTACTGTGCCGCCGTTCCAGCTTTCTCCTATTTGTTGCTCAATTGACCTTGCCAATTCATTTTCATTATTGCTTTTTGATACAACAATAAGGTTTGGATAGGCTGTATGGGTAGCAATTGCTGATGGGGTTTCTATTACGCTCACACTCTTGTACGGATAATCGCCCAGCCACTCGCTTCTTTGCAGTATATTTTTTTTAATGACTGATATGCTGGTTGCCCAATAATCATTCTCCGTAGGAATATGATAGGTATAAATACGAATGTTTTTTCCTGATGGTAATAATGCGCTATCAGTTTGAACAATATATTTTTTGTAAGCAAACCAAACGAAATCGTTTACATCATCTTGTTTGAAGGATATTTTTTTAAATCTTGCATGAACAACTTTATTTGCGGCAGGTTCAACCGGTAACGGAGCTATTGCGCGATGCGTGATTTTGTGGGCGGTATAATGTGTGGCAACCTTTTTCTTTTTAATTTGAAAAACGGGATCTTTTCTATTAGCTAACCAATCATTTTCATCAGCTGTTTGTAGTTCACCTGTTGAAGCCACTACAAATTCTTTGGGCAAAGTAATATTTACTTCATAATCACCAAACTCACTGTAATTGCTTCCGTCAATGAGGTAGGGCATTGGGTGCCAGCCTTTGCTGTCATACACTGCCGGTTTGGGATACCATTGCGTAATTTGATAGGCGTGGTTGATATAGCCATCTTCTGAAAAATCGTACGGCAACTTTATATGAAAGGGGGTTTCAATTTTTGTATTGCTATTAGGTACGATCGGATGGGGAAGGATTAGTTTAATGACGTCCTGATTTTTCGGATCGTTTTCTATTGTAGCAAGCTGGCCATCTACTGTAAAGTTTAATCTGTTGATATATCCATGTTTAGCATCATCACTAAAATAAAAATCGGTACGCCCGTTTTCAATCAGCTGATCGCTATAAGCGGTGCGGTCATTTTTATATGCGTTGGCCCATAAATTTATCCAAATGAAGTGAAGCGTATCGGGGGAGTTATTATAATATTGCATGGTAACAGTACCATCTAATGTTTGATTGGCATCGTTGAGTGTAACATCGATCGTATAATTAACTTTTTGCTGCCAGTAGGAAAGCTGGCAATAGGCAACCGGAAGTTGAAAGCAATAAAGAAAAAGTAAAACAATTAATTTTTTCAATTCGGGTGTATTTACTCAAATGTAAAATAAAAAGGCAGTAATTGTATCAGCCTATTTTCCTTTTCCTGCCAGGATGATACTGATGGTATGCAGCATTATTTTCAGATCGAGCCCTATAGAAACATTTTCAACATACATAAGGTCGTAAGACATGCGTTGGACCATCTCTTCAATATTGCTTGCATAACCGTATTGCACCATTCCCCAACTGGTTAATCCCGGTTTTACTTTAAAGAGATAATTGTATTCAGGATGTTGTAATTCAATTTGGTCAATGTAAAATTTACGTTCGGGCCGTGGACCGACAAGGCTCATGTCTCCTTTTAAAATATTCCAAAGCTGTGGTAGCTCATCCAATCTCCATTTACGCATTGTTCTTCCCCAGGTTGTTATGCGGCCGTCATCATCGCAACTTAATTGCGGGCCATTTTTTTCAGCATCCTCCACCATGCTCCTGAATTTATATATAGTAAAGACCTTGCCTTTAAAACCGACCCTGTCCTGCAAAAAAAGCATAGGGCCTTTTGATGAAAATTTTGTTCTGATAATTGTATATAATAGAATTGGAGAAAGCAGTATGATCGCTATCGAGGAAAAAGCAATATCAATGAACCGTTTGATATTTTTTTTCCAGACAGGAAGTTGTCCGTTGTGTACATCGATCAATGGCAGTCCCATTACACTATTTATTTGGACGGCACCCGATAAGATATCTACAGCATCAGGGGTGATCTTAATATTTACATTTTTATCGCTTAACTGTTGCAATATAGTATTGAGTACGAGGCGTTCATTTTTTTCTACGGTGATAATTACTTCTTCAATATTATCTGAAACAATGATATCATTGAGTGTTGCCAGCGTATTGTATTTTTTTATCTTTTCCGGAAGATGAACGCCGGTATTGCCATTGATGTGTAAGAAGCTGCAGACGTTGTAGCGTGTTATTTTTTTTGTTTTGGTAAATGCCTGGAAAAATTGGGTGGCATTTTTTTCAGAACCAATAAGCAGTACATTAAAAAAAACTTCTTTTCGTTTGAGTTGCTTTTTTACTTTCGTTAAGATCAGTAAGCGGAGCGTATAGGTTACAATAAATACGGGAATGACCAAACTATAAAATTCAAGGTAATAATAATCATTATTTACCTGAGGATTTTTTAAAATAAAAAAGAATAACAGTACTACAGATCCGATCAGTGTTATGATAAAAGTTCTAAATAATTCGTTGATCCTTGATTTCTCGTACATGTCTTCGTAAGACCCAGTCAGAAAATATAAGCTTATCCATCCCAGCACATATAGAAAGCCGCCTAAATAAAAACCGGGAGGAATGCTAAAGGGATAATGGTGAATAACAGGACGTAAGGAATAAAAACATAGCCATGTTAATAAAGCGCTGATGACATCGCTGATAACATACCAAATAATATTTATGCGGGGTTGGTTCAACTAAATTTATTTTGAATGTTGAATTAGGATGCAATTCATTTAAAATTTAGCATTTAACATTTAAAATAATTTTCTGCTACATCACGCTGCCACTGGCTATTTTAGCTAAAATTTGATGCGCTACATCCATTGCCCTGTATCCGTCAACTACGGTTACAGCGGTATTGGTATTTTGTGCGATGGCATTACGGAACTCTTCCAGTTCCATTTTGATGGCGTTGCCTTCTTCTATCACAGGGTTAGCAATGGCGATCGTTTTTTTACCATGGTTGGTGTCAATATCAAACGTAAAAACATTTTTATCTTTATTATCCGGAGAATTTAATTTGATGATCTCTGTTTTCTTTTCTAAGAAATCGATTCCAATGTAAGCGTCTTTTTGAAACAATCTCATCTTACGCATCTTCTTCATTGATATACGGCTGCTGGTAAGATTGGCAACACAACCATTGTCAAATTCAATACGCACATTCGCAATGTCGGGTGTATCGCTCATCACAGCAACGCCATTGGCTGATATGTATTTTACATTACTTTTTACCAAACTTAGAATGATATCGATGTCGTGTATCATCAGGTCCAGTATTACACTAACATCCGTACCCCGGGGATTGAATTGTGCCAGGCGATGTACTTCAATGAACATCGGCTCCAACGTATGTCCTTTTAATGCCAGCAACGCCGGGTTAAAACGTTCAACATGCCCTATTTGAAATTTGATATTGGCTTCTTTAGCTAACTGCACCAGCTCTCTTGCTTCGTCCATTGTATTGGCCAGAGGTTTTTCCACAAAAATGTGCTTGCCTTTTCTAATACCTGCTTTACACAGATCAAAGTGGGCAAATGTTGGCGCTACAATATCAAGGGCGTCACAGAGGTCAATTAATTCTTCGGGATTTGTAAATCTTTTTAACTGGTATTTTTCACTCACAGCAATAGCATTCTCATCATTGGGATCGTAAAATCCAACTAACTCAATGTTCTTTATTTCTTTCCAGTTATTAAGATGAAATTTTCCTAAATGACCCACTCCTAAAACACCTACTTTAAGCATAATATACACCTCAACCCCTAAAGGCTTTTTAATTAAAAATTATTGATAACTCTTTCTCTGTATTTATATTTTAAGCCTTTGTAACTTCTGTTTCATTCCAGAATCCCATCTTATTGAATTTTTCAATTCGTTGCTCACATCTTTTATCCGCAGGGATCTTTTTTAATTCTTTAATTACCGGGATAAGAAATTTCTTTAGGATATCAGCCGCTTCATCATAATCCCAATGAGCGCCACCTAGGGGCTCAGGAATTTTCCCATCTACCAATCCAAAGCTCAACATATCGTCTGGGGTTAAACGCAGTTGTTCTGCAGCGGTTTCTTTTTTATCCCAGCTGCGCCACAATATACTACTGCAGCTTTCAGGGGAGATAACCGTGTACCAGGTATTTTCTAACATAAAAACTTTGTCGCCGACACCAATGCCCAATGCACCGCCGCTGGCGCCTTCGCCAATGATCACACAGATAACAGGAACTTTCAGGCGCATCATTTCAAAAATATTTCTTGCGATCGCTTCACCTTGTCCTCTTTCTTCTGCTTCTAAGCCCGGGTATGCACCTGGGGTGTCAATCAATGTAATAATAGGCTTGTTGAATTTTTCCGCGAGTTTCATCAGGCGTAAAGCCTTACGGTAACCTTCAGGATTTGCCATACCAAAATTTCTTATTTGTCTCATTTTGGTATTGATACCTTTTTGCTGTCCGATGATCATTACTGTTTCACCATCTATATCTGCAAAACCACCCACCATCGCTTTGTCATCTTTCACATTTCTATCGCCATGTAATTCGATAAAGTTGGTGCACATCTTATTTATGTACTTCAAGGTATAGGGCCTGTCGGGGTGACGGCTCAATTGTACTTTTTGCCAAGGCGTAAGGTTAGCGGTCAGCTGCCTTTTTGTTTCAACGATCTTCTTCTCTAAAGTAGCTACAAGATTTGAAACGTCCGTCTTAGTTTTTTCTGAAGTGTGTTTTACCTGTTCTATCTGATCATACAATTCTTTGATAGGTTTTTCCAATTCAATGAATTGTCTGTTTTCTAATGCTGGCATTGTAATAATTTACCGTTAATAATTTGGACTGTGAAAGTACAACTGTATGGGGTAAAATTAAGCCTTAGATTTTTTTAATAAAAGTTTTGTCTATAAAAAATAAAAAAACATATCTTTGCCGTCCCTAAAAATAGGGATGGATAATTAAACTTATCTGAAGCTATTTTGAAAGGCTAACCGGGTTGGTAGTTCAGTTGGTTAGAATGCTGCCCTGTCACGGCAGAGGTCGCGGGTTCGAGTCCCGTCCAGCCCGCAGATTAAATAAAAAAGCCTTGGAAGTTTAACTTTCAAGGCTTTTTTATTTTGTATTTATGATGATAATTTAAATAAAAGAATAAGAGGTATTACATTTTTCTTTTCTTATTCCGATTCTTAGGGGCATCGTACAAACTACCTTGTTTAAAGGCAGGAGGAGCCTGATCTGACAAAGACGTTTGTGTACAGCGAAAACCAATACTACTGGAAGATTGATCTTCATCTAAAAAGCGGCGTTCCCCGGGTGATAACCAGTAAGGCCTGTCGTTCCATCCACCGCCTTTATATACCCTTGATTTATCGCCTATTAAAGTGGTTACACCTGTCTCGTAAAAAGAATGGCTTGCCGAATCTCCATCCTGTACATTGGTATCATCGTTATGCCTGTAATTACGGCGGTCTTTGGTTTCTTTATCGCTGACAGCTACTTTCTTTAAATGGCCCAGGGAATCCCTTTCATACTGTCCCGATCCATTCTTGTATAATTTTTGGTTTTTATTGCCGCGGTAAGGGTTATCCGGAACATCCGCAGGTGTAAGCGGCCTGTAGATATCCGCGCACCATTCGCTTACGTTACCGCACATATTGTATAAACCAAATCCGTTAGGGAAAAAGGATTTAACTGTTGAGCAAATAACCGAACGATCGTTCAAGCCTCCTGCAACACCCATATTATCGCCGCTACGTGCTTTAAAATTGGCTAAAAAAGCTCCTTGCATATGTTCGATCTTGGTGTCACGCATCCCCGTTGGATTTTTGCTCCATGAGTAAACCTGGCGATCTACATCCATTTCATCATCCAAAGCGCCTTTTTGATCTTTTTTATTGGTTTCAGGAACTAATACGGCTACTCCATATGCTGCATACTCCCATTCAGCTTCTGTTGGTAAGCGGTACCCAGGATTTATTACGCCGTCTTCTATTTTGAGTGTTCTTGGCTTGCCGTTTACATCCAGGATATTAGATTTTTTAGGATTTGCCTTATTGCTTATCTGATCAGGTGCGCTCAAATAAGTATCCGTATTAAAAGAGCCGCTGCCCTGGCCGCCATGCATTTCTTTTTGAGTAAAATCTTTTTTTAAGAAACCTTTCTGTTCAAGTTTTAATTCATTTACCCTGTCTGTTCTCCAGACACAAAACTCTTTGGCCTGAAGCCAGCTTACACCTACAACCGGATAATAATTATAAGCAGGAAAACGGAAATAATATTCTACATAAGGTTCATTGTATGCCAATTCCTCACGCCAGCAAAGGGTATCAGGTAAGGCTTTGTTCATGATGGCGGTATCAGCAGGAAAAGTATTTTCTATCCAATGGATGTATTCTCTGTAATGAACATTGGCCACTTCGGTTTCATCCATAAAAAAAGAAGGAACGGTGATACGTTTAGGCGCATTGTTATTATTGCCCATTATATCCTCTTGTTTTGACCCCATTATAAATGTGCCACCTGGTATGTAAACCAATCCCGGACCTGCTTTTGGAGCTTTTATTTTTGCAACATGAAAGTTACCTGTATTCTTATTATCATAGTCCCAACCTGTCATTGCAGACTTGTGTTTGGAGCTACTTTTACACGCGTTTAGAGAGAAGGCCAGTATAATCAGGAGCAGTAAATTGTTACAAGAAAATACAGTTCGCATGTGTGTTATTTTACAATTAAAAGAGATTAATACTCTTTGTTATTTAATAA
>Ga0210387_10000484_pt1 | contig 28235 bp, 23 predicted proteins | sample IncBWC7OmetaG_FD_160108 | JGI IMG/M metagenome (GOLD analysis project Ga0210387, IMG submission 160108) | Forest soil microbial communities from Barre Woods Harvard Forest LTER site, Petersham, Massachusetts, United States - Inc-BW-C-7-O ...
TTGAGCATCGGCGAGCCGCACTCGTGGCACTTGTAGTCCGTGACCTCGGCCGGCTTCCGGTCACCACGCAACGGGCGCGTGTGCTTGCACTTTTTCGGGTGATTCTCGCACGCCAGGAACGGGCCGAAGAAACCACCCTTTGGCACGAGGCGTCCACCGCAATCTGGGCACTTCTCACCAGCGACCGCCGTGAGATCATGCGCCGCCGCGATCAGATCCTCGACATCGACGCGAGCGAGGCGGGTCGAGAAGGGCGTGTAGAAGTCCTTCAGCACCCGCTGCCAGCTTCTTTGACCGTCCTCGATTTTGTCGAGCTGGTCTTCCATGCTCGACGTGAACGTCACATCGAACACGTCGGGGAATTGGCGGACCATCACTTTCTCGACGCTTTCGCCAAGCGAAGTCGGGAAGAAGCGGCGCTGTTCGAGTTGTGCGTAGCGACGGTCGACGAGCGTCGAGATAATCGACGCGTAGGTCGACGGACGGCCGATGCCGAGCCGTTCCAGCTCCTTGACTAGGCTGGCCTCCGAGTAACGCGGGGGCGGCTCGGTGAAGTGTTGCGTCGGATCGATCGAGCGCACCGGGACGTACGTGCCCGTGGAGAGCGACGGCAAGGCTTGCTCATCTTCGAGCACGCGATGCTCGCCTTCCTCGTGACTCTCGCGGTAGAGCGTCAAGAATCCGGTGAACTTGATCACGCTGCCCGTCGAGCGGAAGAGATACCGGCCCAGGTCGAAGTCGACCGTCGTCGTGTCGAAGACCGCCGGCGCCATCTGCGACGCCATGAAGCGCTGCCAGATCAGTTGGTAGAGCTTGAATTGGTCAGCGGACAGATAGCGTTGGATCAACTCCGGACGACGAGTCGGGTCGGTGGGGCGAATCCCCTCGTGCGCATCTTGCGCGTTCTTGACCTTGCCATCGCCATAGAGCTGCGGCCCACCCTGCGCGAGATAGCTCTCGCCGAACAAGCTACGCAGGTAATCGCGCGCTTGAATCGCCGCGCTCTCCGCGATGCGTGTCGAGTCTGTCCGCATATACGTGATCAGACCGACGGCGCCCTCTTCTTTCCCCAGCTCAATGCCCTCGTAGAGATCCTGCGCCAGGCGCATCGTGCGCTTGGAGCCGAACGAGAGCTTCTTAGCGCCTTCCTGCTGGAGCGTGCTGGTCGTGAACGGCGCCTGCGGATTTTTCCGGCGCTCGCGGCGCTTGACGTCGGTGACGAGAAACGTGCCGATACCCGCGGGCGCGGCCGATCCGTTCGCGGCCTCGCGCATCCGAGCAGCGGCGTCCGTCGCTTCGTCGACGATGCGACGGGCATCGGCTTCGTTCGCTATTTCTGCTTTCTTGCCATCGATCTGATGGAGCTTCGCGCCGAACCCCTGGCCCTCGTGCTCCAGCGCCGCCGCGATGGTCCAGTACTCGACGGGCTTGAACGCGCGGATCTCGCGTTCGCGCTCGACCAGCAGCCGCAGGGCGACGGTCTGGACGCGACCCGCTGAGAGGCCCTTCTTTACCGTCTTCCACAGTACCGGGCTGGCCTTGTAGCCAACCAAGCGATCGAGCACGCGGCGCGCTTGCTGCGCCTCGACGAGCTTGTCGTCGATCTCGCCAGCCGCCTCGAGCGCTTTCTTGACGGCGTCCTTCGTGATTTCATGAAAGCGGGCGCGCCGAATCGGGGCGCCGCCGCGCTTCTTGATCTGCCCGGCGACGTGCCATGCGATCGCTTCGCCCTCGCGATCAGGGTCGGTCGCGAGGAAGATCTCGCTGGATTCGTCGGCCGCCGACTTGAGCTCGGCGAGCGTCTTCTCTTTGCCCGCGATCGTGACGTACTCCGGCTCGAAGCCGTTGTCGACGTCGATGCCGAGCTTTTTCTCAGGGAGATCGCGGATGTGGCCGACGGTCGCTTTGACGCGGTACCCGCGGCCCAAATACTTGCCAATCGTCTTCGCCTTGGCCGGCGATTCGACAATGATCAGTGACGTGCCGCGTTCGGAACCACTGCCGTTCTCCGGCGTGTCCTTTACAGTCGCGGGCGCACGCCGACGAGCGGGCGCTTTGGCCCGCCTCGAGCTCGTACGTGTGCGCGTCGTCGCGCCAGATTTTCCAGTCCGCTTCGTTGCCATGGTCTTCTAATGAACGATCGCGTGGTCGGCGGCGGGTCCACCGTCATCGAAACCCGTCCCCTCCATCAACGATCGAAGGTCGTCTAAGGCAATCCGCCCTTCGATTTGCGCCATCGCACGATCAATGACGTGCTCCAGCTCAATGGCGGACAACATGCCCGCTCCGCGCAGCGACAAGAGATGCCCCCAAGCCTCTGGGGCAAATCGAGCGCGCTCGTGTGGGCCCAAAATTCGAAAGGTCATACCGTCCTATAACACTACCGGTCCAAAAAAATTCGTCGTCATCGCCAGCAGTCGCGCTAACCTACCCGGCACCGGGGGCCGAGACAAGCTCGACGATGATATCGATAACCCTTTGTACGGTAAGTAGTTCCGTATCTATCACCCAATCTGCGCTTCCGTAAGCCGTCCTTCTGGCGGCTTCCAGCGCCCTCATTTGGGCCAATGGGTCCTCCCCATTAAGCAGAGGCCGGGCCAGTCGAGCGCTGCCAAGTCGGCGGAGCGCGGCTTCCGGCGTAAGCTTGAGGTGGACCAATCGCGCCCTCGGGCGCAACAGCGCGACCGTATCAGGGCGGGTTACCCACCCGCCGCCGGGCGCCAAGACGGCAGGACGTGCCGATGCGAGCTCAGCCGTCAGCTTATGCTCCAACTCGCGAAACGCCTGCTCGCCGTCAATACGAATGATAGCCGGTACCGTGCGTCGCGTGCGGCGCTCGATCTCGGCGTCGAGGTCCCAGAACCGGAGATCCAGTCGCTGCGCCACGAGGGGGCCGACCGTGCTCTTCCCGGCTCCCGGAAGCCCGATGAGAACGAGGTGACCGTTCACCTCAGGCGCTTGGCGATGTGATCGACGTAGGCGTCGTAGTTCCGGCGGACCTCGCCAAGGGAGTCGCCACCAAACTTCTCCACGAACGCGTTTGCCATGACCAGGGCGACCATCGCTTCGGCGATGACTCCCATCGCCGGTACCGCGGTCACATCGCTCCGCTCGGCTACGGCGGCCGCCGGTTCGTTCGTTTTTAGGTCGATCGTTTGGAGCGGACGCATGAGCGTCGAGATCGGCTTCATCGCAACGCGGACAATGAGTGGCTCGCCCGTCGTCATCCCCGCCTCTAGGCCACCTGCGCGGTTCGTGCGACGGCGCGTGTTGCCGGTGAGTGGACGGTTTGGCGCCGCCTCAATTTCATCATGCACCTCGGCTCCCGTACGGCGCGCGGCTTCGAATCCAATGCCGATCTCTACGCCCTTCACCGCGGGAATCGACATGATGGCGGCGGCGAGCCGGCCATCGAGTTTGCGGTCCCAGGAGACGTGAGAGCCTAGACCGACAGGGAGGCCGCGCGTCACGACCTCACATATGCCGCCGAGCGTGTTTCCCTCGGCCTTGGCGGCGTCTATGCGCTCGATCATGGCTTGCTCGGCCGCGCGGTCCAGCGTGCGAAGCTGTGACTCATCGGCCGCGGCATTGATGTCATCTGGGAGGCACGCTGGCACCTCGGCGTCTATTCCGCCGAGATGGACGAGGTGACTCCCGATCGTGATCGCAAATTCTTGCAGGAACCTGCGGCACACTGCCGCCGCCGCCACGCGGGCCGTCGTCTCGCGTGCGGAGGCGCGTTCGAGGATGTCTCGGGCGTCTTCGCGGTCGTATTTCAGGACGCCCGTCAGGTCTGCATGGCCTGGGCGCGGGCGGGTGACGGCGCGTCTCCGGAGCGAATCGACATCTTCCGGGCGCGGCGCGGGGTCCATCACATCCTGCCAGTGCGACCAGTCGCGATTCCGAATCAGCATCGCGATCGGGGAGCCGAGCGTCTGACCGGCGCGGACGCCGGCGAGCCACTCGATCTCATCGTGCTCGATTTGCATGCGGCGCCCGCGGCCGTAGCCCGCTTGGCGGCGCGAGAGCTCCGAGTTGACGTCGGCGGCGACTAATGGGACCCCGGCGGGCATCCCCTCGAGGATGCTGACGAGGGCTGGGCCGTGGGATTCGCCGGCGGTGGTAAAGCGCAGCATTACCCCAAAATACGTCGCCCGCCCGGAGAACGCTCCGAGCGGGCGAACGGGGCGAAACAGACCTCAGCGCGTCGCGGTCGGCGTGCGGACGGCCTCGTTCTCGGGCAGAATGTGCGGCGTCACGAGGATCAGCAGGTCTTGCTTGTCCTCTTCGTTCGACGTTTGGGAGAACAACTGGCCGATCAGCGGCAGGTCGGAGAGGAACGGAATCCCCGACTTTGCCTTCGTGACCGTCGTCTGCGTCAGGCCACCGATCACCGCCGTCTCGCCGTCGTTCACGAGCAGCTGGTTGTCGGCGTAGCGCTTGAAGAAGAAGTACCCGAGGTCGCCGCCCGTCTGTGACAGCGTCGACTGCTCGGCGTGCAGCTGCATCAGGACCTGGCCGTTGTTCGTAATGTGCGGCGTCACCTGGAGGATGATACCAGTCTCCTTGAACGACACCGTCGCACGAGCCGTTCCGCCGACGCCGTTCGACGAGGCGTCGATCACGCGGATCGGCGTTTCCTGACCGACCTGGATCTTCGCCGGCCGGTTGTCGAGCGTCACGACGCTCGGCTCGGCCTGCACATCAGACAGGTTGTTCATCGCCAAGGCGTCGAGGAACGACGTGAGCGAGAACTTCCCGAGGCTCATCGAGTAGATCAGGTTGAGCGCCGATCCCGAGGCGTACGGCCGGCTGGCGTTGGCGATACCAGCGAGCGCGTCGCCGCCCAGGTTGACGACGTAGGTGTTCGGGTCGTACAAGCTCGGCGCCTGCGCCGGGTTGACGTGGTCGACGAGCTTGTTGAAGTACTGATTCGGCTCCTCGAAGTCGTAGGCCAACCCGAGCTGCTGGGCGACCGTGCGATTGATGAACACGATCTTGGCCTTGATCGACACCTGTGGCGTCCGGATATCGAGGTCGCGCACGTAGTTGATCACATCGTTCATGTGCGACTGCGACTCGGTGATCAAGAGGCTGTTCGTGCCCGAGTCCGCGACGACATTCCCGCGCGGTGCGCAGGCCGCCGGCGTCCCGCCACCACCACCGGCTCCGCCGCAGTCGCGCGCCAGCAATGAATTGACGGTCCCGACGAGGGACGGGGCGCTCGCGTAGTTGATCGATACGAGCTGCGTAATCAGCGGCTCGCTGGCTTGCTTGGCCTGAATGTTCTTGTAGGAGTCGACCGTGATAATGCCGTACTGGTCTTCCGAGGCCGCGAGCTGCTGGGCCGACAGAATCGACTGCAGCGCGACATCCCACGGCTGATCGCGAATCTCGGCGGTCACGTTCCCCTGCACTTCGCGGCCGACGATGATCGTCCGGCCCGAGAAGGCGGCGAAGGCGCCGAGCACTTCCCGGATCTCGGCGTCGTAATAGGTAATGTTGATCCGCGGCTGGGTGGACTGCGTCGCGTGCTGCAGCACACTGTGGCCAGGGATCGGGACCGGCGAGCGTTTCGCGATCGGCACCACGAGGCCAGCGGAGCTCGAGACGACCGGCGCCGCCGGGGTGATCCCCTGCTGGACCGCGTCCGCGGGCGTGGAAGGGATCGACGGGGTCGACGCGATCGACGCCGCGGCGGTCACGGGGAACGTGACACCGCCTGACGACCAGGCCGCGAACTGGCCCTCGCCGCCATCGATCGTCACATGGACCGCGTGATCATCGCGAGTCATGCTGTACTTGTGCGCGCCATCGAGCTCGATCACGACGCGAACCACGCCGGCCTTGTACTGCGCGTAGCGCACGTTCGTGATCGCCCCGCGTGGCGAGCGATCGTAGAACCGTGAGCCTGTCGCCAACCGGGCGCCGGTGAAGTCGACGACGATCCGGTAGGGTTGCATCTCCAAGACGAAGTCCTGTATGTCGACCGATTTGTCGACATCGACGACCACGTCTGCTCTCCCGGCCGACGGGAGTACGCTGACCCCCGTGACGGCACCCGCGACGCGCGGCGCCGGCGGGGTAGCCACCATCATCGCCTGCGCGCTTCCGAGCGCCAGACTGGAGGCGGCGATCAGCATCCTCACATGCTTCATTGCATCCTCGCTCTTGATGAATCACCGAGTACCAGCGCTTCCTGGCGACTGAACCCGATCTCCTCGATCGTGAACACGATCTCCCGGGGCTCGATGCCGGCGACGCGCATACGTCCGAGCGTCTGGCCTACCTTGACCCGGTACTGGTCCTTCGTCGTGACGTCGTTCATCACGGCGACCGAGTTGCGCCCGGTGGGGTCATAGAGCACCGTCACCAAGCGCAGGTCGTTCAGCATCGGGCGGAGATCGCCATTGCGGAGCAGCGAGACGAATGGATCGCGTCGGCCGCCTGCGTCGTAGCTGAACACTTCACGGTTGAGCGAGACCTCTCCTTTCATGCCGCGCTGCGTGACTGAGATCGAGCGCGCGCCCGTATCTGACGTGACGACCGGCGCAGCCGCCGGCGCCGTCTTGGCTACCGTGGCCGCCTTGGCGACCGCGACGGGCTTCGTTGTCGCGGCCGGGGCAGCCTTGGCCGTGGCGGCTGGCGCCGCCAACGACTTCGTCGTGGTGGTCACGACTGGAGTCGTTTTGGCGGTGGTCGTAATGGGCGTGACCTTGCTCGCCGCGGTCGACGCCGCGGGCGTCGCCGCGGTATTCGCGGCGGCAGGAGTAGCCGTGGGGGACTGCTCGGCCGCGGTGTGCGCATTCACTGCGCTCGCCGCACGACCGGCAACCGCCTTCGCGCCGCTGATCATCCCCTGCGCGTTCGCACGCGTGACGATGATCGCGACACTGGCGAGGACGAACCCGATAGATCGCATCATGACTTGGCTCCGGGCTTCGTCGGCCGCCCGTGGACCGACTGGTCCACCGTGGCCGCGGCGCCCTTGGCGACGTAGGTCTGGATCTCGAACTTGGAACTCAGCACCGACTTGTTGCGGCTGGGGTGGCCGCGGGCCGCGTCCTGCTGCGACACCGCCGCGAGCTTGAGGTTGACCGGAGCCACGATCCGCGTCAGCGAGCCGACGTTCGTCAGGAACGCCGCGAGCGCGTGGTAGTCGCCGATCACGCTGATCTGATAGCGATAGGTATCGAACTGGTCGCCCGAGATCACCGGCTCCGGGTCGACGCCATCGAGCTCGAGGTTGACTCGCCGCGCGGCCGTCGACACCTGCTCGAGCAGCGCCGGCACTTCGTTGGTGGTCGGCACGAGTTGCCGCATCAGCTGGAGGTTCTGCTGATACCGCAGCGCCTGGGCGCGCAGATCGTTCACGCTGCCCTTGGCCAGCTCGGCCTTCGCCCGCTGGTTGCTCTGCTCCAGTTGTTGGATGTGCGACTGCACCGCGGCCAGCTCGGACTCCTTCGGCGAGTACGCCATCGTCCAGTAGGCGAAGATGCCGCCGAACCACACGATACAGAAGCCCAGGTAGGCCAGGTCGCGGGGGGTTTTCGGAGGGAATTGCATGGCGGGTTACCTCACCGACAGCGTGAGGGGGATCGTGCGGATCGCCGTCGAGTCGGGCGTCTGATACTCGGCCGACAGCGAGAACTCGGTGACATCTTTGCCATCGACCAGCGCGACATCCGACTTCTCGAGCTGCACGTTCTGAATGAACGGCGAGGCCTCGAGCAGCTTCATGAACCGCGTCAGCGCCTGAATGTCGACGGTGTTCCCGGCGATCCGGAACGTGAGCTTCGGCGCCGGCTCGTCTTCCAACTCGGCCTTCTTCTTCTTGCTCTTGGTCGTGGTGTCGACCGAGCCGACGACCGTGACCGCGCTCGTCTGCTCCAGCGCCGTCAACCAGGTGTACTGCGGCATCGCCCGGCTGATCTCGTCCATCACGTGCGGCCAGACGAAGCGATTGTTGTCGATGGTCTTGATGATATTCAGCTGGTGCATGACCGAGTCGCGCTGCGTCTCGGCCTTTTTCTTCTCGCGCAGGACGGCCGCGTAGCGCGTCGAATCCTGCACGTTCTTCTGCTCGGTGGCCGTGAGCTCTTGGTTTTTGGCGTCTTGCTGCGTGTACATGAACCCGATCACGCCGCCGGCCAGCAGCAGCGAGACGACGCACAGAATCAGGTACGGTTCCTTGAGCGCCGAGGCGGCGGAGGCGACCTTCCCTCCGACATCGGGACCGCCCGCTTTCCCGCGGGCTTTCTTCCCGGCGCCTGGCAGCAGGTTGATTTCAATCATAGTGTCACGCGGCGTGGCGAAGGGCGAGACCAATCGGAAGCATCAACAGGGGCGCGACTTCGTCTGTGACGAGCGACTCGAAAGCGCCGTCACGCACCTTCAAGTTCGCCAACGGGTTCGCTTGCTCGACCGACAAGCGGAGGCGCGAGGCCAACGCTTCGGTGAGTCCCGGAATCCGCGCCCCGCCGCCGCACGTGTACACGGCGCGCAGCTGGCCGGCCGAGCGGGACGACGAGGCGAGGAACGCCGCGGCGCGCTCGATGCCGACCGCGATCTCCTCGCTCCGCGTCTCGATCACGGCATCCAGGTGGGGCGAGCGATCGAACCCCTGCAGCAGACCGTCGGCTTCTTCCTGCGACAGCCCACGCTCGCGCTGCAGATCTTCTCGCAGCCGGCGCGTTCCGACCGCAACATCGCGCGTCAGGATCGGTACGCCATCGTCGAGGATATTGATATTCGTGACTTCGTGGCCAATGTTCACCAGCGCGACGACACCGGTCATCGCATCTGGATAGTTCACTTCGAAGGCATTGTGCAGCGCGAAGGCGTCGACATCGACTGTCGTCGGAGCCAACCCCGCATCGGTGAGTAAGCGCAGGCGGTTCTCGACGAGCTCGCGTTTCGCGGCCACCAGCAGCACGGCCATCTCGAGGCCGTCCCCATCCGGGTCCAAGATCTGGAAGTCCAGCTCGACCGACTCCATGTCGAACGGCACGTGTTGCTCGGCTTCCCAGCGCATCAGCTCGCGCGCTTGGGATTCCTTCACGCGCTCGATCTGGATCTTCTTGATGATCACGTCGCGACCGCCGACTGCCGTCACGACGCCCTTGGCTTTCTTCACCCCCGCGGTGTCCAGCGCCTGCCGGATCGCGTCGGCGACGATCGTCGGATCCATGATCTCGCCGTCGACGATCGCGTCGGCGGAAAGTGGGGTAATCGCGACTCTCGTCAGCTCGGGCTCGCGCCCGTGCTCGATCACTACGACCTTGACGAGGCCGGATCCGATATCGAGTCCGATGGTGGTTTTCTTGCGGCCGAAGAGCCCCATAAACGTTGTCGTGTGAGTGGGAGAGACAGGTGGTCGGATCGACCTACGAACCGGTCATTTCTCCCAGTCACACGACTTGAAGGGCGCAAAGGTAACGTTGGGCTTCGGCCCGATCACAAACGTGACCGTCAAGAACAGCCCGGGGCGCCCTCGATCGAGTCGGCACTGATACCGCTCGGCTTCGACGCGGCACCGCCAACCCACACGCCGCAGATATGGCCGCTCGCGGTCGCTGGGACGAACGTGTTCGTGGCCGTCGCGCTCCAACCCGTCCCGCTGTTCGAGACGAACGCAACCGCGTTACCAGCCGACACGTGGAACGAGGTCGAAAGGCTCGCGGTGGCGCCCGCGTAGGTCGTGTTGTCCGAGAAGTACGCTTCCTCGGCCGTCACGAGGTTCCGCAGGTCGGTCTTCATGGAGGCGGTATACGCCTTCTGCTTCGTCGAGGCGAACTTCGGGATCGCGATTGCGGCAAGAATGCCGATGATAACCACAACGATCAGAAGTTCGATGAGAGTGAAGCCTTTCTTCTGAGAGTATCGCATACTGTTCATTATCGGCACTCTGCTTTCGCAGCTTGAGGGTGATGTGACAGACTGTCCCACCGTGGTCTGCTAACACGACGGGCCGGGGAGTTATCCCCGGCCCGTCGGCGAAGCGGAACTTCAGGTCAGCTTACGAACAAGCCGGCGCACCTTCGATCGAGTCAGCCGTGATACCACTCGGCGCCGAAGCCGCACCACCAACCCACACGCCGCAGATATGACCGCTCGCGGTCGCGGGGACGAACGTGTTCGTGGCCGTCGCGCTCCAACCCGTCGCGCTGTTCGACACGAACGCAACCGCGTTACCAGCCGACACGTGGAACGAGGTCGAAAGGCTCGCCGTCGCGCCAGCGTAGGTCGTGTTGTCCGAGAAGTACGCTTCCTGGGCCGTCACGAGGTTACGCAGGTCAGTCTTCATCGAGGCGGTATACGCCTTCTGCTTCGTCGAAGCGAACTTCGGAATCGCGATCGCGGCAAGAATACCGATAATGACCACGACGATCAGAAGCTCGATCAGTGTGAAACCTTTCTTGGCCGTCTTCATGACTAGATACTCCGGAGGGGGTGTTGAGGGCCCGGTGACCACGCGTCACCGTGTACCGACGTCTGGCGGGTACTAAGGCAACGCTCGGGCCACGACGGACTCAACGGTGTAAGCTATTGTTATACAACAACATGAACGTCGGGTAATCTTCGCGATCCAGATGAATCAGCGGCGTGATTTGCACGACGCATTGCAGTCTGCGGTGCCGCTTTCGACCGCTGCCGCATTTGTTGACAGCTATTGGTTGAACAGCGTGGCGATCGCGCCAGATCTGGCCAGTGCCAATTGGCGGCGCGAAGCAGCAGTGTCCCCGCGATCCGCGAGCATCGCAGCGTAGCTCTCGTGCAGGTGCGCGCTGGTCGGGTGGTCCGCCAAGGCGCGGCGGAGCGCGGCCTCGGCATCCATGAAGTCGTGGAGCTGCTGCGCGGAGCTCGTCAGCTCGTCGATCGAGGACAAACTGTCCGGCATGGACTCGTAGGCCGAGAACGCGAGGGCGATCGCCTCGCGATAGCGACCCTGGGCGCGGCGCAGGCGTGAGAAGAGGAGCAGCGTCGCGTAATCGTCTGGGCCCTTGTGCAAGGCGCTGTCGAGCAACGCCTCGGCCGTCACGGTGTCGTGGAGACCGAGGGCATTGTCCGCGCCCGTGTCATACGGGCCAATGTCCCGGGAATGCAGCTTCCGCGCGACTCGGCACTCGTACGCGCCGGCGGTGAAGTTGTGCTCCAGCGCCATGAGCACGCAGACCGTGAAATGCGCGCGGTAGGATTCCGGCTCCTCGGACACTTCCTGGATCAGGAAATGCCGCTTGTCGTGCCAGAAGGGCGTGCGCGTCCAACTGCGCACCGCGAAGGCCGCGAACAGGGCGGTGGCGAACACGGCCACCGCACGAGGACGAGCCGCGAGCACGCGCTCGGCGATCCATCCCGCCACCATCGCCGCACCCACGCTCGGCAAATACAACGTGCGCTCGGCGAGCACGACGCCCGATGGAAACAGGACGTTCGATACCGGCGAGAACGCGATGTAGAACCAGGCAATGCCGAACGCGACCGCCGGCGCGCGGCGCCAGGCGGCCACCATCGCGATGAGCGAGGCGACCAACAGGCTCGCCCCGAGTACGACCGCCGGCGTCACCGTGGTGACCAAATCGATCGTGCGCGGCGTGTAGTCGACTTTGAGGTCGACCGGCGCGAGCAGCAACCGCGCGATCTCCGGCACCACTCGCAGCATCGTGAGCCAGCGATCGACCGGAGTCGCATCGTCCCACGTCACCGCGGTGGCGACGAACATTTTGTGCTGGAAGATCAGGCTCAGCACGCCGGCGTAGACTGTCGCGACACAGAGATACGCGAGATACGTCTCGCGAAGGCGCTGCGCGCCTCGCGTCGTGGTGTCCGCCGCGTTCGTGCCAGTCGCGTTCGTGCTCGAGCGACCGAGCAATACGTCGTTCAGTACAGCGAGTCCCAGAAAGACGATGCCGCTTTCTTTGGAGGCCAGAGCGAGCGCGAACCAGAGGATCGAGATGCGCTTGCGATCGCGGTGCGCGAAGAACGCGAGCAGTACGAAGGCGCTCGCCATGAGCTCGCAGCGACCGACGCCATTCGATACGGCCTCGACATGTATGGGCTGCAGCGCGAACCAGGCGCTGCCCAGCCAGGCGGCACGCCATGAGAGCGTTAAACACAGCAGACGATACACGAGCACGCATACGAACGCGTGCAAGGCGACGTTCTCGAGGTGGAACCACCAGGCGCCGAGATGCAGGACGGCGCGGTCGAACACGAAAGAGGCGATGACGAGCGGCCGATACTGGCCGGCGCCGTTCCGTTCGGGCCAGTACGGATGAATAAACGCCCGCCACAGGCCCGATACCGTCGTGACCAGCGGGTTGTCGTGGATGATGCCCTGATCATCCTGCACGTACCCGTTGGCCAACGCGTTTGCGTAACACAGAACGGCGATGATCGCGAGACTCGCGACGGCCCAGCGCTGCCAGCGGTCCTGCTCGTCGAAAGTCTCGCTCATGGTTTTTTGCCCGGTAGTCCAGCGACAAACACGGACTCCCGACGGAGCCGCTCGTCACCCGGGTGATCGGCGAGCCCGCGCTTGACGATGGAGGCGGCCTCTCGGATATCGCCTGCCCGCACGTTGGCATTGATGGCGATCCCGAGCGCGCGCAGGGAATCGGGACTCATCTCATAGGCGCCGAACGCGAGCGCGCCCGCCTCGCGCCACCGCTCCTGCTTGAACCGCACGTCGGCCAGACGGATCCACGGGGAGAAGCGGCGGGGCGCCAGAAGCCGAGCGCTGTCGAGGAGCGCGGCCGCGGCATCGTAATCGTGCGCGACCAGCGCTGCCTCTGCTCCACCTCGATATGGCTCGACGTCGAGGGGAAAGAGCCATCGCGCGTAGCGATACTCGTTCGCGGCCTCGGTCCAGTGCCCGGTTTGCGCGAACAATACGCCCGCCGCGTGATGGGCTTTGTACGATGTCGGTGAGTCGTGCAGCGCGGCGAGCGTCAACGCGATGTCGTCGTGCCACACCGGCGTTCGCGTCCACGTCCGGGCCGCAAAGGCCACGGCACACGCGGCGGCGAGTGCCGCGGCGGCCCGTGGCGCGCGTTCCGACAGCCAATACGCCACCCAGCCCGCGAGGAGCGCCGCACCAACGCTCGGCAGATACATGGTGCGTTCGGCCATCACGACGCCCGCGGGAAAGAGCACGTTGGCCACGGGCGCGATGGCGATCGCGATCCACGCAAGGCCCAGCGTAACCATCGGCGCCCGCTTTCGCGCAGCCACCGCGGCGAGCACCAGCAGCACGAGCAACCCGGCGCCAACTACAACTTGCGGCGTGACCGCGGTCGCGAGCTCGATCACTCGCGGCCCGTAATCCATATGCAGGGTGGTCGGCGCCACGAGCAGTTGCACGTATTGTGGCACCACGGTCAGCATCGTCAGCCACCGCTCTCCGGCCGTCGCACCCGCCCACGTCGGCGCGATCTTGCTCAAGGGTTGGCTCTCGAACAAGATCACGAGGCAGGCCGCATAGAGTGCCGCGACGACACCGTAGCGCACGTAGAGCGCGACGCGGCGCGCTCCGTCCTTGAGGTCGATGGCCACAGCCAGGCCGAGAAATACGATGCCGCTTTCTTTGGAGAGCAGCGCCAGCGCGAACCAGAGCGCGGCGATCCGCTGCCCGCGCCGGTGCGCGAGACATGCCGCGAGAACGAAGACGGCGGCCATGAGCTCCGTCTGCCCGACGACGCTCGCGACGGCCTCGACATGAACGGGGTGGAGCGCGAACCAGAGTGCGCCGAACGCCGCCCCGGCGGGCGCGAGCCACGCGGACAGCAGCCGCCACACGAGGACGCACGCGGTGGCGTGCCAGGCAATGCAGACGAGATGAAACACCCACGGCGCGCCACCGCCGAGCCACCATTGTACGGTAAACGATGCGATCGCCAGCGGGCGGTACTGACCCCATCCCCAGGGCTCGGGCCAGTAGGGATGCGCGAATGCGCGCCACACCCCCGTCAGGCTATGGACCAGGGGGTTGGACAGTATGATCGCGGCGTCGTCGAGGGTAAAGCCGTTGAGGAGACTGTTCGCGTAGGCGAGCGCCGCGATCAGCGCGAGGGCAACCGCGGTGGCGACTGGAGATTGTATTGCACGATGTGCCAGATCGCCGCCAGCCCGTCCTTCCACCCGATTTTCTTCCCTTCCGCGTACGTCCGACCCGAGTAGCTGATCGGCACCTCGTAGATCCGCACCTTCGCCTGCGCCAGCCGGGCCGTCACCTCGACCTCGAACCCGAACCGATCCGACGTCAGCACGAGCGACCGCGCGAGATCGCCGCGGATCGCTTTGTAGCACGTCTCCATGTCGGTCAGGTTGAGATTCGTGAGGACGTTGCTGCAGGTCGTCAGGAATGCGTTGCCGACCGAGTGCCAGAAGTACAGCACGCGGTGCGGCCCGCCCATGAAGCGGGACCCGAATACCGCGTCGGCCACTCCGTCGATCAGCGGCTCCAGGAGCACCGGCCAGTCGGCGGGATCGTACTCCAGATCGGCGTCTTGCACGATGACGATGTTGCCCGTGCTGGCCGCGAGCGCCGTGCGGATCGCCGCGCCCTTGCCGCGATTCACCGGCTGGTGGATCAACTTGTCGATCTTCCCCTCGGCCGCGAGCGCGTCCAGGATCTCCTTCGTGCCATCCGTCGAGCAATCGTTGACGCAGATGATCTCTTTCGGCACGTTCACCGCGTGCACCTGATCCAGGATCAGCCGGATCGTCGCTTGCTCGTTGTAGACCGGGATCAGCACCGACAAGCGGACTTCGCCGCGCTTGATCGGCGTACGGCCCCGCAGGCGCTGAATCGTGGGGCCTGTCAGTGCCTCGCTGATTGGACGGAGCGTGTCGGTCATGGCAGAACATTAATGTTGTCCAGTGGCAGCCGCACGAACGCCGCTGTCGGCCGTGAAGAGCACCTCGCGATACAACTTGGTCTGAATGCCGTCGGCGAGGCCCTCGATGGCAACCGAGCGCAGCGCCCGGTAGTCCCCGGCCTTCTCCAAGCAACGCGCGATCATGAGGCGCGCCATCACGAAGTACGGCTCGAGCTCGAGCGCATGGCTCGCCAGCCGGATGGCGGCGTCGCAGTGGCCGGTCTTTTCATAGACGGTGCCCAGGTCCATGTACACGCGCGGATCGCCGGCATACAAGCGCAAGGCGGTACGGATCTCCCGCTCGGCCGTTCCATACTTCTGGTGGTCGAACATCATGCCGGCCTCTCCGAAGTGCGCGGCGTAGCTCAGCGGCTCATCGACGATCGAAGCGGCGAACAATGTCAGATTGTCGTGCCACACGAGAGCGCGCGTCGACGACCGCCAGATACCGGCGCCGACCAAGAGCACCCCGGCCGCTGTGGCCGTGAGACGCATCGCGCGAGACCACGGGAACCAGGTGGCCGCGACCGGGAGGATGGCGCCCAGGATGAGCGCCGCGCCGACACTCGGCAGAAACAGCGTCCGCTCGGCGAGCAACACGCCGGACTTGACCACGACATTGCTGATGGGCAGCAGAATGAGCCCGATCCAGGCGATGCCGAACGACGCGACCGGGAGGCGTCGCCGTCCGGCGAGCGCCAGCGCCCCCACCGCCAATAGGAGTGCGGCCCCGATCGCGGACTGAAGATTGGCGTGCTGGAAGAGCGGGGTGCCGGGCGGCGAGTACACGGCGGCCAGATGCGCCGGCCAGACCAGGAGACGCACCCACTCGGGAACGAGACTCAACATCGTCCACCAGCGCGTGGCATAGGTCGCATCGCGCAGCGGGATCGCCGGATTTTCGGCGACGAACGAACCGGTGACGCGGATCCGAAGGGCGCTATAGGCCACGGCGACGAGGGTCAGCGAGAGCAGGAGGAGACGCAGGGCTCTCGCCCGCTCGACGAGTGGCCGGTCGTCGGTGATGATCGTGAGCTCGGCCGCGACCAATATCGCGGGCAGGACGATCGTATACTCTTTGGCGAGACACCCGAGGGCATAGACACACGACAGGAGGGCGACATCGCGTCCGCGCAGGTCGCCAACGGTGCGCCGGTCGATATACCAGATCGTGGCGCCGATGACGACCAAGGCCGTGAGCAGCTCCGAGAGCCCAACGCTGTTGGCGAATACTTCGACGTGCACCGGGTCGACGGCGTAGAGACCGGCGACGATCACGGACACGGCGGGCGACACGAGCCGTCGCGCCAGCGCATAGACCGCCAGGCAGACGGCCGCGTACATCAGAATGTTGACGATGTGAAACGGAAGCGGCGAACCGCCGCCGACCGCCCATTCCAGCGTGAACAGGGCCGTCGTCAGGGGGCGGTAGAGCGCGTGTCCTTGGTCTCTGGGCCAGTACGATTCGACGAACCGATGCCCAATGCTCCCGAGCGCATGGAACGGCGCGTTCTGGGAGATCATGGGCACGTCATCGTACGCGAATCCGTTGCGGACGCTCGAGAGCGATGAGGCCAGAGCCAGCGCCACGATCGCCGCCTTCCATCTCGTCACGTCACGCCTCGACCCCGAAACGGGACAGCTTGCGGTAGAGCGTCGACGGATCGATGCCGAGGACGTCGGCGGCGCGTGTCTTGTTGCCGCCCTCGCTCTGCAGTACCCACAGGATATACGCGCGCTCGATGACATCGAGCGTGGGCGTCGAGGGGGCGCGATCGGATACGAGCGGCTCTGACCGGCGCTCGGTCACACGCTCGGGCAGCGCGCTGACCTCGATCACCTCGCCCGGTGTCAGAATCACGGCGCGCTCGAGGGCGTTTTCGAGCTCGCGGACGTTGCCGGGCCAGGAGAAGCTGCGCAGCACTTCGAGCGCGGCGTCGCTGACGCGCTTCTGGGGCTCGCTTCGGGCTTCCGAGGCGCCACGCAGGAACGCATCGACGAGCAGCGGAATGTCATCCCGCCGGTCCCGCAGGGGCGGCAGGTGCAATGCAATCACGTTCAACCGATAGAATAAGTCGCTGCGAAACGCGCCGCGTTTGATCTCTTCTTCCAGGTCACGATTGGTGGCGGCGAGGAGGCGAACGTCTATTGGCAACGCGTCCGTGGCTCCAACCGGGATCACTTCACGGTGTTGCAGCACCCGGAGCAGCTTGACTTGCGTCGCCGGTGTGGTCTCGCCGATTTCGTCGAGGAAGAACGTGCCGCCGGCCGCGGCGGTGAACAGGCCGCTCTTGTCTTTCACGGCCCCCGTGAACGAGCCCTTGACGTGACCGAACAACTCGCTTTCCAGCAAGCTTTCGGGGAGCGCGCCACAGTTGATCGACGCGAATTGGGCGTCGGTGCGATTCGACAGCTGATGGATGTAGCGGGCGATGACTTCTTTGCCCGTGCCGGACTCGCCCTGGATCAGGACCGTCGATTCGGTGGGGGCGACCGTCTCGGCCAACGTGACGACGTCGAGCCAGGTCTTGCTGTTGCCCACCGGGCGGCCATCGGTGCGGTGCTCGCGGCGCTTGATCTCCTGGCGGAGCGACGTGTTCTCAATACGGAGCCGACGGTGTTCGGCGGCCCGTTTGAGGATCGCGATGAGCTCGTCATTCCGGAACGGCTTTTGGATGTAGTAAAAAGCGCCTTCGTTGACCGCCTGCATCGCCGACTGGAGCGTCGCTTGGGCGGTCATGAGAATGACGGGCGTATCGGGATAGCGTGAGCGGACGGCGCTCAAGACCTGCACGCCGCCGACCGCCGGCATGCGGACATCGCTCAGTACGATGTCGGGGTTGATCGCGTCGATCTGTTCCAGCGCGATCTTGCCGCCGAGCGCGGTGTGTGGGTGGAAGCCTTCGTTCTTGAGCAGAATACGCAACGAGTCGAGAATCCCCGACTCGTCATCGATCACCAGGACCGACGGCTTTCCGTTGCCATTCCCGTTTCCGTCGGTCACGCCGCATCCTCGTTCTGCGAGTAAGGCAACAGCACAGTGAAACGGGTCCCCGTCGCGTCCGTGTCAACAAGCACCACCCCGCGATGGGCTTCGATCGCGCGGTGCACGACGGACAGGCCTAATCCGCTCCCACCAGGTTTTGTCGTCATGAATGGTTCGAACATGCGCTCGCGAACTTCCGGCGCGATCCCCGGTCCATTGTCGCTCACCTTGAGCGCGACCGCGCCCGAGTCGAACGACACGCCACTGGGGAGTTGCTCCGCCGCGACCGGCGCGACCTCCACGCGGACCTTCCCGTTCGGTGGCGTCGCTTGCGCCGCATTGAGTGCGAGATTGAACACGGCGCGGTGCAGCAGATCTTCGTCCCCGTCGATGACGAGCGGACTGTCCGGAACGGAACAGGTTATGGAGACGCCAGATGCCCGATCCGGGTGTGTCGCGACCAGGTTGACGGCGCCCGCCGCGATAGAGCCCACATCGACGGCCTGAAGACGGGTGACGCGCACGCGCGCGAAGTCGAGGAACTCTGTCAAAAGACGTGACAGCCGGTCCGATTCGCGCGTGATCAGCGATCCCAACGTCCGCGCGTCCTCGTCGGCCTGCGGCATCCGCGCCAACTGTTCGACGGCGCTGCGTATAGAGGCCAGCGGGTTCTTGATCTCGTGCGCGAGCGACGCGCCCAACTCGGCGACTGCCTCCAGGCGGCCGGCACGCACATGGAGGCTTTCTAGACGCTTCTGGCCGGAGATGTCTTGAAAAATGGCGGTCGCCGTGGCCGAGCCAGGGGTGCCGTCGCCATCGCTGAAGGTCGTCGTGACACCGATGGGGAAGGCGCGATCCGCCAGCGTGACGATGTCCTCGCCGCGGGTGGTTCTGAACCGATGGGTGGCGGCCTCTTCGAGCGCCCGCGCCAGTCGCGGCGCGACGGACGCGATTTGTTGCACGACTGGTGCGCCCGTCGAACGGCGTGGCCTCATCCCCAGCAACTCCGTGGCGGCCGGGTTGGCGTAGAGCAAATATCCCCGGGCGTCGATCGTGATGATGCCGCTCCGGATATTGCGGAGAATATCCTCGGCCTGCAGGCGCACGAACACCAGCTCGGCCGCGGTGCCGGCACCGGCTTGCTGTAGCCGGGCGCCGACATAGCCACTCCCGAGTGCGACAGTGCCGAAGACGACGAGTTGGAGCCAGACGCCGACGTCGGGCGCCGTGTGACTGAGCCAGAGGACTTCGGCGAAGTAACAGACATCGCACGCGAGGGCGATCAAGAGACCCGCACCCACGGGCAGCAACAGTGCGGCGCAGGCGATGACGAGGATATAGAGCCAGACGAATGGGGAGAGCGACCCACCCGTGACGTGAACGACGGCCGTGACCAGCGCGATATCGAACGCCGTCTGCAGCGAGAAGAAGGGGCGTGGGATCGGGCGGGAGCCGGCGTGCACGACTTCGCTATACGCCGCGGACGCGGCCGTGAAGAGAATCGCGACGGCGAAGATGAGCGAGGCGAGCCGCGCATCTTCCGTCGGCGTCCGCTCCCACACGAGCTGCGCGGCGAGGAAGATCGCGACGGAGATGATGAAGCGACCGACGTAGACGCCGCGCATGATGCGGCGTGGATCGGTCATGGCTTGCTGGAGCTTGGCCCGCGGGGGGCTCAATGACGGACTGATCGACGTCACGACATCACAGGGTTATTATCAAGAGACGAGCTTGACCGCACGGAGTTTCCCAACGTGAACGAAGGCGCACGACGAGGCCGCGCGTGGACGACATTCGCCGACCTCGCGCAGTCGATCTTTGGCGCGATCATCGTCGCGGCCCAGGGCGTGACCTGGCGGATCGGCCGCAAGGTGGGGTCGGCCTGGGTTCGCGGACTGCCACCCGAGCAGCGCCGCCGCTTCCTCGCCGACGCGCGGGCCGGCAACGCCAAGATGATCGGCGGGGTGATCGACTTTCAGCACAAGCGGGCGCACGACGTCATGCGGCCGCGGACCGAGATCATCGCGTTGTCCATCGATTCGACCGAGGACGACATCCGCGCCGTGCTTCGGACGGAGCGGTACTCGCGATATCCCGTCTACCGGGAGTCACTCGACGACGTCGTCGGCATCTTCATCGCCAAGGATCTCTGGACGGCGGAATCGTTCGATCTCGGTGCGCTCATCCGCGAGGCGGTCTATGTCCCGGCCAGCGTGCCGGCTGAGCGCGTCTTGAACGATTTGCGGCGCCGACGGCAGCATCTCGCGGTCGTGCTCGATGAGTATGGCGGGACGGCTGGTATCGTGACCATGGAAGATCTCATCGAGCAGATCATCGGTGACATCGCCGATGAGGACGAGCCCGCCGTGAGACGGTCGTTCGAGTTCGAGGGCGTGCTGGAGCTCGCCGGGAATCTGTCCCTGATCGATGTGCGGTCTGAACATCACGTCGCCATCCCCGATGGAGAGTGGACGACGATCGGCGGGTATGCGTTCGCGAAGCTGGGGCGGTTGCCGAAGCTCGGCGACCGGGTCCCGTTCCCGGCCGGCGAGCTCGAGATCATCGCCATCGAGGGACGGCGTGTCGCGGCGCTCCGCGTCCTCCGGGCGGCGCACGTATGACACTCGAAGTCAAGCCCGGGGTCGGCATCCCCCGGGCGGAGTTGACCGTGCGCGCGACGCGGTCGGGCGGGCCGGGTGGGCAGCACGTCAACACCTCGTCGACGCGCATCGAAGTCGTGTGGAACATCGATCGGACGACGGCGCTCGACGATGTCCAGCGCGCGCGGGTGCGGCAACGGCTCGGGGCGCGAGTGGACGGCGAGGGCAACGTGCGCGTCGTCGCGTCCGACTCGCGGAGTCAGCGACGGAATCGGGAAGAGGCCGAGGGTCGATTGGCGGCGCTCATCCGTCGGGCGCTGCACGTGCCCACGCCGCGGCGTGCCACACGGCCAACGGCATCATCGGTGGCGACGCGACTCGACGAAAAACGCCGCCGCTCGCGATTGAAAGCCGAGCGGCGGCGGCGTCCTGCGGACGACTAGCGCTTACTGCGCGGAACCAGGAGTCGCCGGAGCGGCTGCCGGAGCTGGTTGCGACGCGTGCTTCTGCGCGCGGGCGCGGAGCGCGGCGCGGTTGGCGTCGAACGTCGTCTGCTGATCGGGCGTCAGCACACCACGCATCTCGTCGAGTTGCTGCGTGCGGAGCGAGCGAGTCGTCGCCTTATCGCTTGACTGACGCGCCGTCTTGATTTGCGCCTTGTACTTCTCATGGATCGCGCGAATCTGTGTCTTCTCGGCCGCCGTCAGATTGACGCCTTTGAACAAGCGATGGCCGAAGTGATGGCGATGCGCCGTGGCGGTCGTGCTCGTGGACGGCGTCGTGGATTCAGGCGAAGCCTGCTGCGCGCGGGATGTGGCGGGCAGCGCAACCGCGACTGCCAGCGCCAGCGCGCTTAGGGTCATGCGAATCATAGGGTCCTCCCCTGCTGAGTTGTTCGCCCAGTGAGACGCTGGCGCGCGACGGACGTTAATTTTCGTGGCGTATGGTCCGGGATGACGAAGCCAACGTCGTGTGCCCGTATTGCGGCGCGCCAAATGTTGTGGGGCTCGATTCGGGCGGGGCGGCGACCCAGGAATACGAAGAAGACTGCCAGGTCTGCTGTCAGATGTGGCGCGTCCGCGTGCGCTATACGCGCAGCGGCAGAGCGGACGTCAGCGTCGAGAGAGCGGACGAGTCGTCGTACGAGTGATTGCGCGACGTGGTCGCTGGCGCGGATTGGGGGGTCCGGGGGGCGTAGTTGGGGTTGCCCCCCGGAGGCGAACAGACCAGTCGAGCAGCGCGCAGCGCTGCATCGACGCGCCGCGGAGCGGCGTCAGCGTCGAGAGAGCAGACGAGTCGTCGTAGCGGACTTGGGGGGTCCGGGGGGCGTAGTTGGGGTTTGCCCCCCGGAGGCGAACAGACCAGTCGAGCAGCGCGGAGCGCTGCATCGACGCGCCGCGGAGCGGCGTTAGCGTCGAGAGAGCGGACGAGTCGTCGTACGAGTGATCGCCCGGCGCGGCCAGACGGGCGGCTCCGTGGATACCTGGCGGTAGTCGGCGATGAGCGCATCGAAGATGCGGTCCCAGGAGCAATGCTGCGCCGCGTGCAGGCCATCGGTCGCGAGCGAATGGCGACGAGCTGGATCGCTGGCGAGCGCGAGGATTTGGGCGGCCAGGGCGCGGGAGTCGCCGGCCGGGAACATCACGCCACCGCCTCTCGCCAGGAGCTCGCGCGTCGGGCCGACATCGGCGGCAATCACCGGGAGGCCGGACGCCATCGCTTCGAGTAGCACGTTGCCGAAGGTGTCCGTGGTGGACGGGAACATGAAGAGATCGGCCGACGCGTAGAACGCGCTCAAGTCTTCGCCGACGATGCGACCGGTGAATATCGCATTGCTCGGCGCCGCGCGCCGGCAATGGTCGGCGTAGGGGCCGTCGCCGGCCAGGGCGAAACGGATCCGGCGGTTGGGCGCGAGGCTCTGCATGGCGGAGAGTGCGACGTCCAAACCCTTCTCGGCGGCAAGGCGACCCACGTAGGCCACGACGATCGTGTCGTCATCCGCGCCGAGTCGCTGCCGCCACGCTGCCGAGCGATAAAGGGGGTTGAATCGCTGCGTCTCGATACCCCGCCCCCATACCGCGAGGCGTGCGAACCCGAGGCGGCCCAGCTCATCGGCGATCGCGCGCGTTGGGACGTAGGTACGCTGACCCGTATTGTGAAACCAACGGAAGAACGCCCACCCAAGACCACTCAACAATCCCAGGTTATAAAATCGCGCGTACTCGCTGAATGACGTGTGGTACGACGTGACGAGCGGGACGCCCAGGCGCAGCGCACACGCGCGACCCGTGAGCCCCATACCGAACGGCGTTGCGGCGTGAATCAGCGTCGGTCGCCACGCCAGCAAGTCGCGATAGATGCTGCCGCCGACCGGGGGCGCGAGGCGGAGTTGTGGGTAGGCCCAGAATGGGATGCTTGGGCGTCTCCAGATGTCGGGTGACCGTGTCGTGACTTCAGGGTCCGTTGTCGTGTACACACGAGCGGAACCGCCACGAGCCTGGACCGCCGAGACCAGGCGCTCGAGGGTGCGCGAGACGCCGTTCAGCTGCGGCGGATACGTGTCCGTGAACAGCGCGAGCCGGAGCTCGGTCGCCGCCTCGGCGCGTCCGGAGTCGTGGTCAGCCCGGAGCGTCGTTGTCACGCTGCAATGTGCGGCGCGCTCGGCGCCGCCGTAAGAGGACGAAGCGCGCGATGCGATGCAGCACCGGGGCGTACATCGCCGTGCCGAACACGAGGCCGAGCACGATGGGCAACAGCGTCGTGTAGAACCGCCATGTGACGAGCAGCGCACCCGCGTCGGGTCCGACGTACCCCGCCGCACCGTCCAGGAATCCCAGCTCGATCGCGCCGGCCCCGGAGGGCGTCGGCAGGAAATTCTGGCCGTAGAGGAGTACGAATGATCCGACGACAACCGTACCGAGCGCCGGCGGATTCGACAGCGTGGCGAATATCGCCGGCAGAATCGCGATGCGAGCGACGACGTGAAGCGCCGTGATCGGCACCGTCGCGGCAACTGCCCAGAACGGCATTCGGCGCGCGAGGCGGATCGAATCGCGGAGCGTTCCCCCGACGTACATCGAGACCTGCGGCAGGAATTTTCTGAAGCCGAACAGGATCGCGACGCCCACGACCACAATCAACGCCACCCATGGGATCGCGTGTCCTAAGCGCGGGAGCAGCACTTGCTGCTGCGTGCGCCACCATGCCCCGCCCCAGTGCCAGAAGATCGAAACGCCCAGGGTGATCACGACGGCCCATTCGATGATCGCCTCGACGCTGATCAGCGCAATCGTGTCGGATACGTTGAGGCCCGCGTTGATCAATCCGCCGAACCGCACGGGCTCGCCGCCGAGCTTGAGCGGCGTCAAGGCGGACGTCGCATCGCTGGCGGCGTTCAGCGCGAACGCTTTGATAAAGGGCGTGTGATTGCCCAGCCCTCTCGCTAAGACTTGGACGCGCCATGCGCGCGCGAGGTAGTCGGCCGTGAACAGGCCGAGACAGAGTGCGAGGGCGGCGGCCGTGCTCAGCACGGGTCAGGCCAGGTCTTGATATCGGGTCGGCCGTCGCGCGGCGACCCATCGGTCCAGCGAGCGTTCCACCGAGCGCGCGGTGATCGGGCTGTCCAAGTCGCTCGGGTGCAGGGCGATTCGCGCATAGCGCTCGGCGCGCTGCGCGCGCCAGCGCACACCCGCGACAGCGACGGAGCCGACCGCACGCAACGGGGTCCGGGCGCTCCAACGAACGACTGGCGAGCGGTATGTCGTCCCACTGTTGCAGTTCGTGATCGATACATCGTCCTCGTAGAATTTCAGGCCGAGCGCTCCGATCACGCCAACGCAGGAATCGCGCGCGAGCCAAGCAGGGGGGACGAACCCAATGGGGTTCAGTCCCAGCCGCGCGAACAGCGCGAGTCCCCGTTCCACCCGTTCCCGGGCGGCCGGGGCATCGAGCGTCAGAAACTCTCCCTCCCGAGCCGTCTTCCCGAATGCGCGCCACTGATCACGCCATCCTCGTGGAGATCCGACCTCGTCGTGACGCTCGCCGTGGAGAAATACCTCGGCGCCGTCTTTGGCCCTCGACCGTATCCACTGCACGAAGTCGGGATAGCGCTCCAGAGGCCAGTCCCCGTGCCAATTCGGTACAACGAGTAGCGCAGGCGTGACGCCGCGGGCCGCGCAGAGGACCCAGAGCGCCTCGACGCGCGACGCCAAAGCTGGCGTCACATCATGAATGGAGACGAGGAGCGCGGTCAGGCGGCGGCCAGGACGTGGCGATAGATATCGAAGATGCGATCGAACACGCCGTCCCAGGAATGCTCGCGCTCTGCGTAGGCGCGGCCGCGGCGTCCCAGACTCAAGAGATCGGCGCCGAGCAGGTCGATCGCCGTCTCGCTCAGCGAACCCGGGTCGCCGGCGGCGAACGTCGAGCCCGCGCCTGATGCCTCGATCTGCTCGGAGACTCCGCCCCGATCGGCCGACAGCACCGGTGTGCCTGACGCCAGCGCCTCGAGCGCCGAGAGGCCGAACGTCTCGATCGAGCCTGGGGCGACGACGAGATCGACAGCCGCGAGAAGGTTCGCGAGCTGCTCGCGATCGTGCTCGTACGGCATCCACAGTACTCGTTCGTGGCTTTCGGCCAGGCCCTGCAGGCGCTCGCGTTGGGGACCGTCACCGACCATGAGCAGGTGCGCGTCCGTCCGGCGGGCGATCTCCGGCCATGCGCGGATCAACACATCGACCTCTTTCTCACGTGCGAATCGGCCGATAAAGGCCATGACCGGAGCGTCGAGTGGTAGCCCCAGACGCGCCCTGGTTTCCTCCGATTGATATCGGCGAAACGGGTTGAAGTGGTCCAGGTCGACGCCGAGTGGTACGCGTTCGACCCGTTCAACGCCGTGCGATTGGAGGTCGTCGGCCGCGAACCGGGACGCACAGATGGTGAGCTCGAACAACGAGTCGAGCTTGCGGATGTAGCGCCAGGCCAAGGCGTGCGCGCGCTGGCGGGTACTGGAGGAGCGTTCCGGAAACGCGCAGATGCTGCGCGGCAGATTGCTGTGATAGAAGAACACGAGCGGCACGTCGGACTTCTTGGCGGCGTGGGCTGTGATCCAGGGGACCAGGAAGCAGCTCCCGACCTCGATGATGGACGGCGATTCGTGGTGGATGATCCGACGAATAGACCGGGTCGCCAGCATGAAGCGATAGGGTCGCTGCGTCGGCACACGAGGACCGCGCAAGCGATAACAGCGGACACCCGTGCTGTGGGTGATCGAGTCGCGTGCTCCCGGGATGACGAGGACCTGGCGAAGCTCGGTGTGGGCCTCGACATACCGCGCTTTCTCAAGCAGGTACGTCCGGACGCCACCGCTGGTCTCGCCGAACCACTTCGTGATGTCGAGAACACCGACCTCGGCCTTAGGGCGGAGACGGTGGCTCGGGAGCTCGGTACGCCCCAGATCGAGCCGGAACGCCGCCGTATGATTTGCCGAGGGAAAGAGCGTGTGCTCTATAGAAGGCTGAGAAGCAGTAACGGTCATCGCAATCTGTATATATTAGCGACAATGAGTGACAAGACCAGGCTCGACAAATGGTTATGGGCTGCGCGGTTCTATAAGACGCGCAGCCTGGCCATTGCGGCAATCGAAAATGGCCGCGTCGAGGTCAACGGCGATAAAGCCAAGCCGGCCAAAGCGTTAGCCGTCGGCGACCGGGTGCGCGTCAGGCAACCGCCATTCGAGGTCATTCTCGTCGTGAAAGCCTTGTCAGAGCGCCGTGGACCGGCGGTTGAGGCTGCCAAGCTCTATGATGAGCTCCCGGAGAGCATCGCGGCGCGTCATGCGCTAGCGGCGCAGATTCGGACAGCGCCCGTTCCTGCTTATGACCGCGAAGGCCGTCCGACCAAGAAGGACCGGCGTCTCCTCGATGATTGGCGTGGGCGTCGCTCGTGATCGTTGATCGAAGGTGTCAATGGCGGCATCTTTGTCACGTGTGACAACACTTAGACATACGGCGCTCTACGAGCGGCACGTCGCGCTCGGCGCAAAGATGGTCCCGTTCGCGGGATATGAAATGCCACTGGCGTATCCGCCAGGGATGACCGCGGAGCATCACGCGGTACGCGGACGGTGCGGGGTATTCGACGTCAGCCACATGGGCGAAGTCATGGTGACCGGCCCCGATGCGGTCGCGTTCGTCGATTTCATCACATCGAACGACGCGGGGCGATTGGCGGTCGGCCAGGTGCAGTACTCGACCATACTGAACGAGAACGGCACCATCGTCGACGACTGCCTCGTGTATCGGCTCGCCGATCGCGTCATGGTAGTGGTCAACGCCTCGAATCGCGACAAAGACGTCGAGCACATGCGGCGGTACGTCGGATCGTTCGACTGCGCGATCGAGGACATCTCGGATCAGACCGCGCTCATCGCCGTCCAGGGGCCAGCGTCAGGGGCCGTGATGCGCGCAATGACACCGACGTCGCTCGACGATGTGCTGTACTATCACTTCACGCACGCCGTGGTAGCTGGAGTGCATGCGCTGGTCTCACGCACGGGCTATACGGGCGAGGATGGCGTCGAGCTCTATTTCGACGCCGAGCATGCGACGACCGTGTGGGATGCGCTGCTCAAGATTGACGGCGCGGTACCGGCCGGCCTCGGAGCGCGCGACTCGCTGCGACTCGAGGCCGGTCTCATGTTGTATGGCAATGATATCGATGACAGCGTGACGCCGATCGAGGCGTCGTTGGCATGGACGGCGAAGCTCGATAAGCCCCGGTTTCTCGGGAAGGACGTGCTGGTCGCCCAGAAAGCGCAGGGGGCGGCGCGGAAGCTCGTCGGGTTTCGCATCGACGAGCGCGCCGTGCCGCGCCACGGGTATTCGGTGCTGAGCGACGGCCAGACCGTCGACTGCGTCCGCAGTGGCATTATGAGCCCGACACTGGGCTATGGGATCGGCACCACGTATCTGCCGACGGCCAAGGCAAAGGCCGGTGAAACGATCGAGATAGACATTCGTGGTCGGCGCGTGCCAGCGACCACGGTCAGTCTGCCCTTTTATCGCACGTCTCATCCCCCGAAACGCAAACCCTCGTGACGATAACCACTGCGCCGGCGATGCCGGCCGAGTCCGACCAGTTCGCCTCGCGGCACATTGGTCCGCGCGATGATGACATCCGCGCCATGGTAGCCGCGCTCGGCTATAAATCACTCGATGCATTTATCGACGCGGTCATCCCCGAGAGCATTCGCTCGCGGCGACCGCTGGCGATCGGAGAGGCCGAGACCGAGGCCGAGGCGCTCGCCCAGTTGGCGCGCATCGCTGGGCAGAATCAGGTCTGGCGGTCATTCCTCGGACAGGGCTATCACGGCTGCATCCTGCCGCCCGTCATTCGACGGAATATTCTCGAAAACCCCAACTGGTATACGGCTTACACGCCATATCAGGCCGAAGTCGCGCAGGGACGTCTGGAAGCGCTGCTGATTTTCCAGACGATGATTATTGATCTGACGGGCCTTCCGGTCGCGAACGCGTCGCTGTTGGACGAAGCGACAGCCGCGGCCGAAGCGATGTCGCTGGCGCAGGCCGCGCGGAGCAATGACGGGCACAAAGATACTTTTTTTGTCTCGGACACATGCCATCCGCAGACGATCGCCGTGGTGTCGACCCGCGCGCGGGCTCGCGGCATTCGGATCATCATTGGGGATCATCGGGAGAAGCTGCCCGATCGCTGCTTTGGCGTGCTGGTTCAGTATCCGGCGACCGATGG
>Ga0210387_10000486_pt1 | contig 28223 bp, 27 predicted proteins | sample IncBWC7OmetaG_FD_160108 | JGI IMG/M metagenome (GOLD analysis project Ga0210387, IMG submission 160108) | Forest soil microbial communities from Barre Woods Harvard Forest LTER site, Petersham, Massachusetts, United States - Inc-BW-C-7-O ...
CTTGACGCTTGCCATCCCGCTAAGCCTTGCATGCGGGACGCTCACCCGCCGGTAACGTCGGCATGTGATATCGATCGGGTCGAGTTCTCGCCAGTAGGGCTAAGAAGACCCAAGGCACTGCTGCCTTCGTGCCTTGGTCTTCTTAGCCCTACTGGCGAGCACACACCGCTCAAAATCACATGCCGAAATACTAAATAAACTGCGCCTCGATCTTCTGCGCGACCTCGCGCATCTTCGGCAGAAATTGTTCCACTGCAGTTCGCAGTGGCACCGCGGTCGCCGCGTAGCGGACCGTGACGCTCGCAAGGATGCGATCTTTGGCGCGCACCGGAATGGCCAGGCTGGTTTCTTCCGAGACGCGCCGCGCGCGGTGCGCCATGCCGAATCCTTGAGTGCGTGTTTCGTTCAGCAGCCGTTCAACCTCGACTCGATTGCGCGCCAGGCGATCCTCCGGCAACGAGGAGCGCGCCAACAGCTCCAGCATCGCATCGCGCTGCTGCGGCGAGCAGAACGCCAGGTACGCGCGCCCCGCGGCCGAGGCCAGCATGGGCACTCGAACTCCGGCGCTGTACTGTTCCAGCGCGAGGGGACTTTGACGGTCGGTCGTCTCGCGGATCATCATCGTCGAGCCCGAGGGCGTGGCGACGGCCACCGGCCAAACAATCTGGGATCCCAGCACCGCAAGCAGCGGCTTGGCGATGTGCGCCACCAGCGCCTCGTCGTCGAAACCGTCCGACAGCGCTCGCACCATGATGGTCGGCCGGTAACAATCATCGTGCGAATCGCGGTCAACGTAGCCGGCGAGGCGCAGCGTTTCCAAAATGCGATAGGTCGTGGTGCGCGGCAAGCCCACCGCGGCGGCGAGGGTATTGATGGCCGCACGCTCGAGGCGGTTGAGTTCGGTCAAGACGTCGAGTCCGCGATTCAAGGCGCGAATCGGACGGGTTGAGTCGCGGGCCATCTCTTCGTGCGTCTCGGCGGCGCGTTCTTCAGCTTGCGGTGTAACTTGTGCGTGCATCATCCCAATATCCTCAAGGCTTAGGACCGTTTCCTCTTGAAAAACAACAACATACTCCGCGCGCAGCGACTCTCGCAGTGTCGCCGGCGCGGCCAGTACCGTGAGACGAGTTCGAAGGACTCCGTCTTGTCTATAAGTACCGTTAGGATCGAATCTGGTTGCTTGGGAAACGGGATTGAAGATTCAGTTACAATCCGCGCCGATTTGCCATAGGTCGAGGAATCGGGACTTACATGTCGGAACAATACGTAGAAACGGTCATCATTGGCGCCGGCCCCGTAGGACTCTTCCAAATATTCGAGCTCGGGCTTCTCGGGATCAGCACCCACATCATCGACTCCTTGGGCCAGCCCGGCGGTCAATGCACCGAGCTGTATCCCGATAAGCCGATCTATGACATTCCTGCGTTGCCCGTCTGCGGCGCACAGGAACTGATCGATCGGTTGCTGGAGCAGGCCAAACCCTTTAAAGCCACGTTTCATCTCGGCCAGGAAGTGACCGAATTGCGTGTGCTGGGCAATGGCAAGTTTCACGTTGCCACCTCCACCGGTACCCGACTCACCGCCGGCGCCGTGGTTATCGCCGGTGGGGTGGGCTCCTTCCAGGCAAGGCGCCTGAGTATTCCCGGCGTCGAGCAATTCGAAGGCAAAAATGTCCATTACCGGGTGAAATCCGCGGGTGATTTTTTCAATCAGGATCTGGTGATTTGCGGCGGCGGGGACTCGGCATTGGACTGGACGGTTGCGTTCTGCGAGAAGGCGCGCTCACTGACCCTGGTGCATCGGCGCGCGGAATTTCGCGCCGCACCCGCCACGGTTGCGCGCATGCGCGATCTGGTTGCGCGGGGCAAGATGCAATTTTTGCAAGGCAATGCCGTCGCCCTGCAGAAAGACGGCGAAAAATTGACCGGGCTCGAAGTGCAATCCGCCGACGGGCAGATGCGCACGATTCCCGTGCACCATGTATTCGCATTCTTCGGCTTGCATCCGAAGCTCGGGCCCATTGCGGAATGGGGCCTGGAGATGGAGAAGAAGGCGCTCAAGGTCGACACCGAGAAGTTTCAGACCAGCGTGCCGGGAATCTTCGCCATCGGCGACATCAATTCTTATCCCGGCAAGAAAAAACTCATCTTGAGCGGCTTTCACGAAGCCGCTCTTACTGCGTTTGCGATTCAGCACCATCTGTTTCCCGAGAAGCGGCAGTTTTTGCAATACACCACCACCAGCCCAATCATGCAGAAGCGATTGGGCGTAGCCGGCGCGGAATAGATCTTCAGGTGAATCGATGAATCAGCTGCTCGAAGATTTGATCAAGGTCATGACGCTCGAGCGCCTCGAGATGAATCTGTTCCGGGGACAGAGCCGCGACATCGGCAGTCCGCAAGTGTTCGGCGGCCAGGTGCTGGGACAGGCCCTGGTGGCCGCGACCGCGACGGTGGAGAACCGGCAAGTGCATTCGCTGCATGCATATTTCCTGCGGCGTGGGGATTTTAATCTGCCGATTGTCTACGAAGTCGACAGGGCATGGGACGGCAAGCATTTCGCCACGCGGCGTGTCATTGCCATTCAGAACGGGCAACAAATTTTCAATATGTCCGCCTCTTTCCAGATCCCTGAGGCGGGCCTGGATCATCAGTTTCCGATGCCGGACGTGCCGATGCCGGAAACGCTGCCGGATTTTGCGCAGTTTCGCGCCTCACTCGAGGGCCTGTCGCCCACCCTGCTGAAAATCCTGGATCAGAAGCGGCCCTTCGAGTTCAAACCCACTGAGCTTCCCAATTTCGCGCGTCCGGAAAAAAGACCGCCATTCAAGTACGTATGGATCCGGGCGGTCGACAAGCTGCCGGACGACGAGGCGCTGCATCGCTGCCTTCTGGCCTACGCGTCCGACTTTCAATTGCTCGATACGGCGCTCAAACCGCATGCGCTATCAATGGCGCGCGATAAGTTGGTAATCGCCAGCATCGATCATGCGATGTGGTTTCACCGCAGCTTGAGGGTTGATGACTGGTTGCTGTATGCCATGGACAGCCCGAGCGCCTCCGGTGCGCGCGGCTTCACGCGCGGCAGCATATTTGCGCGCGATGGCCGCTTGGTCGCCAGCGTCGCACAGGAAGGCCTGATCAGAGTGATGTCCTAAGCAGCCTGTCTCAAGTATTCCCCTAAGGAGCGCCTCCAAGTGTTCAAGACCGTCATTGTCATCATAGTCGTTGCCGCCGTTCTGATCGGCGGAATGCTGGCGCTGCGCAGCAGCCGGAACACGGGGATGCCGAGCGAGGACGTGCTGAAGCGCTCCGCTGAGCGAGCGCGCCAGCAAGCAGCCAAGGACGAGGCCGAGCGTTAAGAGCGGCCACGCGGGACGCTCAGACAGGCTCCTAGCGCTCTCTGACGCTCATCGACGCTTCCCACACTTCGCGCGGCAAGGTGAAGAGGTGGCAGTCCCACCAGCGGTTCTTGGCGCGGCGATGCTTGCGATATACCGCTTCCCATCGCATGCCGATTTTCTCCAGCACTCGGATCGACGCCGCATTGTTCACATCGACAGTGGATATCACCCGTTGCGCCAGCAGATCCAGGAATGCTGCATCGACCAGGGCCACCGCAATTTCGGTCGCGTATCCCTTGCCCCACTGCTCGGCGCCGAGCATGTAACCCAGGTCCACGACATTGCTCTCGACCAGGGACAGATCGCAGGCTCCGATCAGCTTGCCTGAGGCGATTTCCTCCACGGCCAGCTCAAATCGGGTGCGCGGTCGCTCGCGCTGCGATGCCAGCAGCTCCTCAAGATATTCCGCCGTGCTGTCCTCGTCGCGGGGGCCGAAAAAAAGATAACGGGTGACGCGTGGATCCGAGGAGTAGGCGTGCACGGCGGCGAAGTCCGTTGCGACGAACTCGCGTAGATTCAAACGTGCTGTGCGCAGCGGCAGAGTTAATTTGCGCACAAAACCTTGCCCGGATTCAAAATGCCTTTCGGATCCAGCGCTTTTTTGAGCGCGTGCATGACGGCAAGCTCAACCGGATCCGCGCGACGCGCGAACTCCGCAGCCTTCAGGCGTCCGATGCCGTGTTCGGCGCTGATGCTGCCCCCCAGGCTCTCTACCAGATCGAACATCGCCAGTTCGAGCGAGTGCGTTCTGCCGACGAACTGCGCCGTGTCGGCGCCCGACTTTTGACTCAAATTAAAATGCAAATTGCCGTCGCCCGCGTGGCCGTAGGAGACCACGTCGCCCTCCGGCGCCAGTTCGAGCGCCAGCGCGTTGCCTCTCTCGATGAGCTCAGGGATGGCCGAGACCGGAACCGAGACGTCGTGTTTGATGCTGGCGCCGTGGCGCCGTTGCGCCTCCGGCACCGATTCGCGCAATTTCCACATGGCCTGCGCCTGGGCGAGCGACGTCGCCAGCATGGCGTCCTTGACGGCACCGGCGGCCGCTGCATCCTCGAGTTCGGAGGTCAAAAGCGCCGTCAGGTTTTGCCTCGGGTTCGGCGAGCTCAGTTCGATCAGCAGGTACCAGGCGCAATCGAAGCTCAGGGGATTCGCAACTCCCGTAACGTGCTTCACGGTCATGTCCACGGCGATGCGCGGCAGCAATTCGAACGAGGTCACTTGATCGCCCGCTGCGCTGCGCAGCTGTGCGAGCAAATCAAGCGCATGGCGCGGCGAGTCGATGCCGACCAATGCGGTGGCGGTATCGGCCGGCACCGGAAACAGCTTGAGCGAGGCCGCGGTGATGATGCCGAGCGTGCCTTCGGCGCCGATAAACAGGGATTTCACATCGTATCCCGTATTGTCCTTGCGCAGACTCTTTAGCGCCGAGAGCACCCGGCCGTCGGCCAGCACCACCTCCAGCCCGAGCACGAGATCGCGCATCATCCCGTAGCGCAATACCGCCGTACCGCCGGCATTGGTGGAGAGGTTGCCTCCGATCTGCGCGGTGCCTTCCGAGCCCAAGCTCAGGGGAAAAAGGCGATTCGCATCGCGCGCCGCCGTCTGTGCACCGGCCAGCGTGCAGCCGACCTCGACAATCATGGAATAATTGGCGGCGTCGACCTGCCGCACGCGATTTAGGCGCTGCAGCGATACGACAATCTGCGAGCCGCTCTCATCCGGAGTTGCGCCGCCGCAGTAGCTGGTGTTGCCGCCGTGCGGCACCACCGCGACGTCGTCGCGGTTGCATATCTTCAAGATCCTGGCGACTTCATCAACGCTGCGAGGACGCAGCACCAGAGGCGTGGCGCCCCGATAGAGACGCCGAAAATCGGTGAGGTAGGACGCTATGTCGTCGTGTGAATCCAGAGAATTGCCGGGACCGACTGCTTCTTTGAGTTCCGCAAGCGTCGCGGAGCTAGGCGGGCGCGGCATGGACGATTAGAGCCGCTTGCCCCCGCCGTCGCGGATCGCGGCGGGCACCGGCTTCAAATCCCAGATCACCCCGAAAAACGACATCAGCTTCAACAGGTAGAAGGTGACGTCGAATTCCCACCAATAAAAACCCTGGCGGGTCGAGGCGGGATAGTGATGGTGATTGTTATGCCAGCCCTCGCCCAAGGTGATGATGGCCAGCCAGGGATTGTTGCGGCTGGCATCGCCGGTCTTGTAGCGCTGGCGGCCGAACACATGCGAGAGCGAATTGATCGTGTAGGTGCCGTGGTAAACCAGCACGGTGGAAATAAAGAAACCCCATACCAGCATCTGCCAGCCAGTGGTGTGAAGCCCCGGCGCTACATGCTTCAGGAGCACGCCGAGCAAGAACACCCCGACCCCCAGAGCCGTCGGAACCACGACATCGAAGCGGTCCAGGAACCGCAGCTCGGGGTACTTCAGCAAATCCTTCACCCGCGATAAATCCGCGGCGAAGTGCTTATGGGACATGAACCACCCCATGTGGCTCCAGAAAAAACCGTGCTGCACCGGCGAGTGCACATCTTCAGGCTTGTCCGAGTGGACGTGGTGGTGGCGGTGATGCGCCGCCCACCAAATCGGGCCGCGCTGAACAGCCGAGGCACCCAACATGCCAAAAATGAATTGGCCCACGCGCGAGGTCTTGAACGTGCGATGTGAAAAATATCGGTGATAGAAGCCGGTGATGGCAAACATGCGCACCAGGTACAGCGCGATGGTCACCGCCAGCGCGATCCAGCTGAAGCCGACCCAAATCACCGCCAGACATGCGGCGTGCATGAGAAGAAAGGGAAAGACTCGCGCCCAATCGGTGTGCCTTCCTGCTTCCTTCAGGGCAGGCTCGCGCGGCCGCGTTGCAAAGTCGCTGTTGCCGAACCACCGCGAAAGCTCACGACCCACGCGTTCCGCGGTGGGGGGCTCGATCACGATTTCATTTTCTGGGGTCATGGTTAACCTTAAGTCTTCAATGCCGCGATTCGCTCGTCCAGCGGCGGGTGGCTCATAAATAGCCGCATGATTCCATCCGAGCGGCCCGTATTGATGCCGAAGGCCTGCAGTTGCTGCGGCATCGGCTCTCCCTGACTGCGCTTGAGCATTTGCAGCGCATCGATCATGTTGCCGGTGCCGGTCAGATCCGCACCGCCTCGATCCGCACGGAACTCGCGGCGCCGTGAATACCAGCAAACGATCACGCTCGCGACAATGCCCAGTACGAACTGCGCCACGATGGTGGTCAGGAAAAAACCGATACCCGAACCCTGCCGGTCGTTGCGCAGGATCGCCCGATCAACGATACCGCCGATGATACGGGCGAGAAAGATCACGAATGTATTTAGCACACCTTGCAAAAGCGCGAGGGTAACCATATCACCGTTTGCGACGTGTGTGATTTCGTGACCCAGTACCGCCTCGACCTGCGTGCGCGACATGTTGCGCAGCAGACCGCTGCTGACCGCAACCAGGGCCGCGTTGCGGCGCGCGCCGGTCGCAAAGGCATTCATTTCCTCGGCCTCGAAAATGCCGACCTCCGGCATCCCCACGTGGGCTTGCTCGGCCAGTCGCTGGACGGCGCCGACGAGCCATCGTTCCAGTTCAGACTGAGGGCTCTCGATGACGCGTACCCCCATCATGCGTTTGGCAGTCCACTTGGACAGGGCCAGAGAAATGAGAGACCCGCCGAAGCCGAAAATGGCCGCAAAAACCAGCAAGCCGCCCGTACCACCCTGCATCAGATGCACGCCGAATACATTTTCGACGATGAACAGCACCACGCTGAGGAGCGCGAGCACCGCAAGATTGGTCAGAACGAATAGGAAAATGCGTTTCATGGGGCTTTGGATTGGGAAGGGACGCCGCAATATGGTAACGCGGCCAGGGTTAGGTCGGGACGCAGAGGTCCAATTTCAAGCTAGAGTGCTCCGAGGCGGCTTAAGGGTATGGGGTCCAAAATTGACCGCGGCACGGGCTGTTAACAGCTAAGTTACTGTAAAATAGAGTATTAATCTTTCAGAGCCAGGCATGCAATATAGGGACTACTACGAAATTCTGGGCGTCACTCGGGGCGCCGACGCCGATGAAGTGAAGCGCGCTTACCGCAAGCTGGCGCGCAAATTCCACCCGGACGTCAGTAAGGAAAAGAACGCGGAGGAGAAATTCAAAGAGGTGCAGGAGGCCTACGAAGTCCTGCGCGACGCTGACAAGCGCGCCGCCTACGACCAATTGGGTCGAGATTTTCGCAATGGACAACAGTTTCGGCCGCCGCCCGACTGGTCGCAGCGATTCGGGAGCTCGGGCGGCCAGAGATTCTCGGATATCAATGGCTTCAGCGATTTCTTCTCCAGCCTATTCGGCGGCTCGGGCGCAGCCGGCGGCAGCGCGGGGCAGACCGATTCGGATGCCGGCCACCTGGACGTTACAGTTGAGGAGGCCTTTGCCGGTACAAAGCGCCGAGTCATGCTCAGCGAGCACGGCCGCCAGCGTCAGGTCGACGTGCAGATTCCCGCGGGCGTCACTGAGGGGCAACCGTTGCGCATTCCCGGCCTGGGTGGGCGCACCTCGGTGATTTTTCGAATTCGATTGCGGCCGCACCATCTCTACGAGGTCGTCGCCAAGGACGTTCAGATCGAGTTGCCCCTGGCACCGTGGGAGGCGGCTTTGGGTGCAAAGGTCGCGGTTCCCACACTGGGAGGAACCGTGGAGCTCACCGTGCCTGCAGGCGCCCAGTCTGGCCAGAAACTTCGATTGCGTGCCCGAGGATTTCCTGGGACCCCGGCCGGTGATCAGATCGTCACCATCAAATTGGTGACGCCGGCTGCGCAAAGCGCTGCCCAGAAGGAAGCCTATGAGCGTATGAAGCGCGATTTCAAATTCGATCCGCGGGCCGACTGGCCGTAGCTCAGGGGGACAGAGAAGCGTCAAGGCCCGGAAGAGCAGGGCCTTGACGCTTCTCTATCCCCCTGCCGAGCGTTAAACCGATCATCGGTCCGAGGTCTAGCCGCCGGTGAGCACATCCTCACGCAGCACGTAGTCGGGCGACATGAGCGTTTCGCCCTGGGATGCCCGCGCAACCTGCACGCTTTGCGGTTTCACAAAAACCGCGGACACTTCCGGATGGGTGCCGCGGATCTGCTTCTCCAGATCGACCACGGCGCCTTCGATATCCGGCGCCCGCATGTAATCGAAGAAATCGAGGCTCAAGTAGACCACGATGCTGTTGGGTCCGAGATGCACGGTGGCTACGCTGTTGGCGTTGCACACTCCGGGCATGTGGGCCGCTATGCGAATGATGGCATCGCTCAAGGTGGGATCGGCCCGTTCGCCGATGAGCAGCGCCTTCGACTCCTGGGCCAGCAGCGCTGCGACGCCGGCCAAGATGGCGGCGATCAATAACGACGCGAGGCCGTCCCAACGGCTATCCGCCGTCAGGATTGCCGCAGTCGTGCCGGCCCCAGCGACCAGAATCCCCAGCAACGCCGCCGAGTCCTCGAAGACCACGATGAAGGCGGGGGGATCTTTCGATTGGCGGAACGCCTCCCACCAGCTGAGATGGCGCTTCGACTGCCGGAACGCCCGCGCCCCAATGAACCAGGAAGCGCCTTCAAATACCAGGGACGCGGCGAGCACCAGATAAATCACCAGCGGCCTTTCGATGGGTTGCGGGTGCTGCAGGCGCTGGATACCCTGGTAGGCTGAAACACCGGCACCCACCGTGAAGATCAGCAATGCCACTACGAAACTCCAGAAATACAGCTCGCGGGCGTAACCCAAGGGGTGCTGCCGGTCGGCGGGACGGCTGGAGCGGGCGATGCCGTAGAGCAGCAGGAGTTCGTTGATCGTGTCGACCAGCGAATGCACCGCCTCGCTCAGCATGGCCGCCGAGCCTGTCACTGCGGCGGCAATGAATTTCGCCGCCGCGACCAGCACATTGCCGGCCAGCGCTGCCCAAACCGCCTTGAGGGTGCCGCTTTTCGCCACGGCTGATTCTAGCTTGAAGAATCGGCCGGTGACCCCAACTCATCCACACCAACCCTGAACTGCCAAGGCCATGACGACAGAAACCGAGCCCGCGGCTGCACAAAAGCCGCAAATCAAGGAATTCCAGGCGGAGACCAAGCAGGTGCTGCGCTTGGTGATCCATTCGTTGTACTCGCACAAAGAGATCTTCCTGCGCGAGCTGATCTCGAACGCCTCCGATGCCTGCGAGAAATTGCGCTTCGAGGCGATCGCCCGGCCTGAGCTCTTAGGCAGCGATGCGCTCTCGATCACGCTGACCCCGGACACGTCCGCCCAAACCCTGAGCATCAAGGACAACGGGATCGGCATGAGCGAGGCGGAGATCATCGACAATCTCGGCACCATCGCGCGCTCCGGGACCAAGAAATTCCTCGAGACATTGAGCGGCGACTCCGCCAAGGACGCACAGCTGATCGGCCAATTCGGCGTCGGCTTTTATTCCGCTTTCATCGTGGCAGACAAGGTCACGGTACTCACCAAACGCAGCGATTCGCCCGCCGTGCGCTGGGAGTCCGATGGTGAGGGCCAGTACGAGATTCAAGGCGCCGACAAGACCGATCGCGGCACCGAAGTCATCTTGCACCTGAGAGACGAGGATAAGGAGTTCCTGGAGGCGGCTCGCTTAAGGCAATTGGTGCGCAAGTACTCCGATCATTTGAGCATCCCGATCGTCCTCAAGACGGGCGAAACAGAAGAGACGCTGAATCAGGCGAAGGCCTTTTGGACGCGGCCCAAATCGGAACTCAAGGACGAGGATTATCAGGCGTTCTACAAGCACATCTCTCACGATAGCGAGGACGCCAGGGTCTGGGCGCATAACAAGGTCGAAGGCAATATCGAATATACGTCGCTGCTGTACCTGCCGAAGCACGCGCCGTTTGACCTGTACGACCGCGATCAGAAAGGCGGCATCCAGCTATACGTCAAGCGCGTCTTCATCATGGACAAGGCGGCGGAGCTCCTGCCGCCGTACCTGCGCTTCATGCGCGGCCTGGTGGATTCATCGGATCTGCCGTTGAATGTTTCGCGCGAGCTGCTGCAAAACAATCGCACCGTCGAGAAAATCAAGGCGGCCCTGGTCAAGCGGACGCTGGATCTGCTCGAGGATCTGGCCGCGAACAAACCGCAGGAATATGCGGAATTCTGGAAGACTTTCGGCACGGTCTTGAAGGAGGGCATCATCGATGACCCGGCCAACAAGATCAGGATCGCGAAACTGCTGCGCTTCAATTCGACCGCGGAGAGCGGCGATGTGCCCAGTGTCACGCTCGAAGCCTATGTTTCGCGAATGAAGGCCGATCAAAAGGCCATTTACTACCTCACGGCAGATACCCTGGCGGCAGCCCGCAACAGTCCGCACCTGGAGGGCTTCCGCGCCCAGGGCATGGAAGTTCTGTTGCTGACCGACCGCATCGATGAGTGGGTGGCGGGACATTTACACGAGTTCGAGGGTAAACCCATCGCGAATGTCGCGAGCGCCGCGGCCGATGTCGCCTCAGCGATCGAAACGCCGGAGAAGGCTGCGGCGGAAAGCGCGTTCAAGGACACATTGGATCGCCTCGCCAAGGCACTGGCCGGCAAGATCGCCAGCGCGCAGGTCTCGGCGCGTCTCACTGATTCGCCCGCGGTGTTGATCGCAGGTGAATTCGGGCTGAGCTTGCGAATGGGGCGAATCCTCAAGCAGGCGGGACAGAACAATCCTTTTGCGACGCTGCCGATCCTCGAACTGAATCCCAAGCATCCGCTCGTCCTGCGGCTCAAGGACACGGTTGACGAGGCAGCCTTCGCTGATCTGGCTCACGTGCTCTATGACCAGGCGATGCTGGCCGAGGGCGGAGAATTGGACGATCCGGCGAGCTTCGTGCGGCGAGTCAATAAGCTCATCGTGGAAGGGCTTTCCGCGCAGCCGAAAATCATTTTGAGCTGAACATGCTGAAGCCGAAATGGGCCGCAAATGACGGTGCGATAGCGGCGGGCGGCAATGCCGATGCCAATACCAATGCCGATGTCGATGATGCGCTGCTGCTCGACGCCTACTCAGGCGCGGTGATCGGGGCTCTCGAGCGAGTAGCGCCGGCCGTGACTTTCATCGAGGTGGTGGGCACAGCTCGCGCGGGTGCACGCGGCCGGCGCGCCGAGCAAGCCAGCGGTTCGGGATTCCTCTTCACGCCCGACGGCTACCTGCTCACCAACAGTCATGTGGTGGACGGTTCCGATGAGATCACGGTGCGTCTCAATGACGATACGCGATTCAACGCCGACCTCGTGGGCAACGACCCGGACTCGGACTTGGCGGTGCTGCGCATCGGACACCCTAGCGCGCTGCCCTATGCGGAGTTCGGTGATTCGTCGCGCTTGAAAGTCGGCCAGGTCGCCATCGCCATCGGCAATCCGCTCGGCTATTCGAAGACCGTGACGACGGGCGTCGTGTCCGCGCTAGGTCGCACCTTGCGCGCAAAATCCGGCAGGCTCATGCACGATGTCATTCAGACCGACGCTGCGCTCAATCCGGGCAACTCCGGCGGTCCCTTGGTAGATTCGAAGGGACGCGTAATCGGCGTTAACACCGCAATGATCCCGCAGGCCCAGGCGATTTGCTTCGCGACGGGAATCAATACGGCAAAATGGGTCATTGGCCAGATGTTTGCGCATGGTAGGGTGCGCCGGGCCTACATAGGCGTTTCCGGCGCCACCGTGCCGATCGCGACGCGGGTCGTGCGCCATTTCAGCCTGCCTGGGAACACGGCGGTGCACGTGGCAGACATCGTGGCGGGCAGCCCCGCCGCGCTCGCCGGTGTGCAGACCGGGGACCGTATGGTTGCGCTCGACGGCGTGCGCATCAATGGCATCGACGGCCTGCAGCGCACCCTCGATGCAAGCTTGATTGGACGGGAGTGCGAATTGCAGCTATTGCGCAGATCGAGCGTGATCAAAACGACGATACGGCCGATAGAAATGCCGTTGCATAGAGCGAGCGGTAAGTAAGTACTTCAGAGGAATGGCGGCAATGAGTCCAACGCATCCGGTCACCCTGGCGGTCCCGCCCGAACCCACCGATCACTCCCAAGGACCAGAGCACGCGCGCGTCGTCGTGGTCGAGTACGGGGATTTTGAATGCCCGAGCTGCAAAGTTGCAGCCGCCACCCCGACGCTGCTGATGGAACGCTTTCCAAATCAGGTGCGGTTCATATTTCGAAATTTCCCCCTGGAGGAGGCGCATCCGCATGCGTTGCTGGCGGCCGAAGCCGCAGAGGCTGCTGGAGCCCAAGGAAAATTTTGGCCGATGTACGATCTGCTGTTCCGCAATCAGGCGCATTTGAAGGCCGCGGACCTGCAACGCTATGCCAAGGAATTGAACCTAGACATGGCGCGCTACGTCGCTGAAATGGACGATCACATTTACTTGCAAAGGGTCCGCGAGCACATCAGCAGCGGTCGTTTGAGCCACATCCGTGCCACGCCGACTTTCTTTATTAACGGGGCGGTTCAGGACATTTCCTTCGGCATGAAGGCGTTGCACGACGCAGTTGCCGCCGCGCTGTCGCGGCATCACTGATCCAATAAAAAGGGCGCCTTTGAGAGGCGCCCGAACGGGGAATTCCTTGAATTTCTTGAGCTTAGCGCGGGGCTGCTGCGCGCGCCTAGCTCCAATCGTCTCCGCCGCCGCCACCGCCGCCGCCATCATCCCAGGAGCCGGGATCGTTGGCGCCAAAGTCATTGCCGCCCATGTCGCTATTGCTGTAGCCGGGCTCGGCCGCGTCGGCTGACGGAATCACGCCGCCTTCGCGGTGGCCGCCGTCTAAAAAGTGATGCGCCAGCTCTTCGCCGGCCACCACGCCGGCGCCCACCGCCAAGCCGGAGGCCAGGCCGCCCGCGATGCCGGAACCCATGCCGCCGCCCATGGGCGCAGGGCCATAGCCCGGACCGTAACCCGGTCCATAGCCGGGGGGCGCACCAGGGCCGCCCGCGACGCCACCGGGGCCGCCCGCGGCCGGATACTGGTTATACGGCGTGCGGCGCCGAAACAGCATCATCAGACCGCCAACGATGATTAGACCGATGATCAGACCGCCCCAGGGGAAATGCGCTTCAGAGCGCGCCGGCATGGAGATGATCTGCGAGCCGGTGGGACGCGTGCTCTGGCCCAACTGCGATTTCAATTCTTCAACGGCGCGGGGCTTGAACTCGGTCAGGCCCGGATTCAGGCGCTCGGCAGTGCCCAACTCGGATCGGGCGAGGGAACTCTTGCCTTCTTTGGCATACAGCTCCGCTTGCACGAAATGCGCTTTGGCGCTTGTAGGATGATGGGCCAGCACTTGAGTAATCATTTGCTGCGCCTCGTCGAGATGACCAGCGCGGGCCACTTCATAGATTTGATCCATTGTCGGATCAGCAGCTTGCGCAAAGCTCGGCGACCCTAACGCGAAGGTCGCACCCATGGCCAGCACAGCAGCGGCGAGAACTAATTTTCGCATGGCAAGCCCTCAACAGGTCGAATTGACCTTGTTGCGTTAGATATGGGCGTTCAGGCGAAGTTCAACGTCGAAACCGGGGGGATATGGACCTGCTTTTGTAGGAGGCGGCCGGCTACAGGACGCCGCGGCGCTTTTGATCGAGTTCGATGGACTCAAACAGCGCCTGAAAATTGCCTTCGCCAAAACCGTCGTTGCCCTTGCGCTGAATGATTTCAAAAAAGATCGGGCCAATGGCGTTTTTGGTGAAGATCTGCAAGAGGATGCCGGTCTTGTCGCTGCCGTCGATCAGAATTCCGCGGCGCTTGAGTTCGGGCACGGATTCACGATGGCCGATCACCCGCGCATCGACTCCTTCGTAGTAGGTTGCGGGCGTCTCCTGGAATTCAACGCCGCGGGCGCGCAGTGCGTCCACGGTCTTGTATATATCGTCGGTCCCCAAGGCAATGTGCTGAATGCCTTCACCCTTGTACTCGTTCAAATATTCTTCGATCTGGCTCTTGTCGTCCTGGCTCTCATTGATCGGAATGCGAATCTTGCCGCAGGGCGAAGTGAGCGCGCGGGAGAACAACCCGGTCTCCTTGCCCTCGATGCTGAAGTAGCGGATTTCCCGGAAGTTGAACAGCTTTTCGTAGAAGCCGGCCCACACGTTCATGTTGCCGCGCCGGACGTTGTGGGTGAGGTGATCGATGCGCAGCAACCCCACGGGAACATGCGGCTCGGTATCGATGACGGGTATGAAGTCGACATCGTAAATGGTGCGCTCGCCGTATCGATCGACCAGGTAGATCAGGCTGCCGCCGATTCCTTCGATCGACGGGATATTCAACTCCATGGGACCCGCCGTGACCGGTCCGGGTTTTGCGCCCAAATCGAGCGCACGTGCGTACGCCAGGCGCGCGTCGGCGACGCGAAACGCCATGGCGCAGGCGCAGGGCCCATGCGCGCGCGCAAACCTCTGTGCAAAGCTGTCGTGCTCTGCGTTGATGATGAAATTGATATCGCCTTGATTATGCAGCGTGACGTTTTTGGAGCGATGGCGTGCCACCGCCGGCAAGCCCATGCCCTCGAACAGCCGTCGCAACAGTTCTGGATCGGGCGCGGCGTACTCGACGAATTCGAATCCATCGGTGCGCATCGGATTCGTTACGCTGAGTTCGGCGTTCATGACGATACGATGACTTTGCCCTGTGAAGCGATTGCGGTGCCGAACACGTAATCCCAAACATGTGTCGTGACGCCGAAGTTGCCGCGCTTGGGCGAGTGGTGGTGACGCATGTGCCAGGCTCGCAGTTGGCTGAAATAGGCCGAGGAGGCCTTGCGCGCGTGGTGGTGAATCACATGATGCACATAGCCATACCACCAATAGCCGGTCATCACGCCCACTGTCATACCGTTCGCCACGTTGAAGCCCACGCACCACCATAACGGCAGCAAGATGACACTGAGCCAGACGGTTACGCTGATCCATGACGGCGTGCCGATCAGGGCCAGCGGCTCGCCGTGATGCAGGCTGTGCATGGGCGAGAATATCGGCATCCAATGCAGCGCAATTCGGTGCAGAACATATTCCAGCAAGGTCCAGAGGACCAGTCCCGCCAGGCACGCACCGATCCATTCCCGGCCTCCATGCCAGGTAAAGTGCTGAAAGTTCACGGCCGTCAGCGCGACCACCGTGATCGGATAAACCACGAAATCCGAGTAATAGCTGAATTTGCTGAGTGCCATCGTCGCACCTCGCTCTTATGACTAGGCTATTTGACCACGAATCGGGCCAAATGTTAGCGGAAGAATATCCCCGCCGCACGGCCTTCTAGCCATCTTCGCTTGGTAGAATTTCCCAAGTATGCGAAAAACCTTCGTAATTGTGGGTGCCGGATTCTCCGGCACGGTGCTCGCCGCCAACCTGTTGCGCCGGCCGCCCGCGGGCGGCGCCGACATTGTGCTCATCGAGCGCAGCCAGGTCATGGGCCGTGGCGTGGCCTACGCTGCGCACGATTTTCCTTATCTTCTGAATGTGCCCGCGGGCCGCTCGTCGGCCGATTCGCGCGATCCGCTGCAATTTCTGCACTTCGCGCAAGGCCGGTTGCCGAACGTCGACAGGGAGGATTTTCTGCCGCGCGCCCTGTACGGCGACTACCTACAGGACCTGCTGCTGCGCGCGGAGCGCGAAGCCCCGTCGCATGCGCGCTTGATCCGTGTATTGGGCGAAGTGACCGGCATTGCTGCGCCAACCGATGGCACGACCCTGGCGGCCGAATTTGCGGACCGAGCGCCGATCCTTGGGGATGCCCTGATCCTCACCTTGGGAAGTCCGTCGGTGCCGTTGCCTCGCTGGGCGGAAGGACTGAACGGACATGCCGCATTCCGGCAAGACCCACGGAATTTGCCTGAGACCTTGAGGGCGGAGCACTCGGTACTGATCGTCGGTAACGGTTTGACGATGGCGGATGCGGCCTCGGTCTTAAGCCGCCACCCTGCGCGGGTGCCCACTCTGCACACGATTTCGCGCCGCGGTCTCATACCGAAAACCCAAACGGTTTTTCAGAGGCGCGCCGTGCGGGGCGGCGGCGAGACCTTGTTGTCATCGGCGCACTCGCTGCGCGCGCTGCTGTGCGCCTGCCGCAACTTGGCGCGCGACGTCGAGAAACTCGGCGGCGATTGGCGTGAGGCGGTTACCTTCATCCGCGGACTGGCGCCTGCCCTGTGGCGCCGGCTGCCCGACGCAGAGCGGCGCCGCTTCGTGCGGCATCTCCAGGTGCATTGGGACATCTATCGGCACCGGCTGCCGCAGCAAATAGCCGAGCGCTTGGAGAATTTGCGCCGTAGCGGCAAATTAAAGGTGCACGCAGGGCGCATCCAGGATGTGATTGCCCTCGACGACCGCCGCTTGGCGGTCTCTTGGCGTACCCGCGGCAGCGGCGCGACGGTGCGGCTAACCGTGGACATGCTGGTCAACGCAACGGGTCCTAATTACAACATCGAACGTTCCGCGGATCCGCTCATGATTTCGCTGCGCGCCGCCGGCTTGGTGTCGCCGGACGCGCTGAGACTCGGGATACACACCGCGCCTTTTGGGGCTTGCGTGGATGCACACGGCCGCGCCAGCGAGCGCCTGTTTTATCTCGGGCCGATGTTGCGAGCCGATCACCTCGATGCGACCGCAGCGGCGGAATTGACCCAGCACGCCGAGCGGCTCGCCGCGCATCTTGTTGGCGCCGGCTAGCTAAGTTGGCTGCAACTAAACGAGCTTGGCGATCCCCGCCAGCAGTCGCTGCAGATCTTCGCGCGAGCTATACATTGACACGCCCGTGCGCAGCAATCCGCCGCGCTCGCTCAAGCCCAGCACCTGTACGGCACGCGCCGCATAAAAGTGCCCGTCCCAAACGCAAATACCCTCCTTCCCCAACGCCGTGGCCGCTTGCGCCGCGCTCGCCTGTCCTAAGGTGATCGAAACGGTTGGCGCGCGGGATCGCTGGCTGAAATCGGGGCCCCATACCTGCACTCCGCGGAGCTCGCGCACCGAATCGTGATAAAACTTGGCGAGGCCGTGCTCGTAGGCGGCGATGCCGGTCATGGCATCCACCAGCCGTTCGCGCATGCTCGACCCCTGGCCCCAGGAGCCGAGGTACTCAACCGCCGCGCGCAGCGCATCGATGGCCGCATGGTTCAGCGTCCCGGTCTCGATGCGGTAGGGCGCGCCAGGATCTTGTACGCTCAAGCGCTCCGTCGGCAACCGATCGAGCGCTCCCGGACGCGAATACAGCACACCCACGTGCGGCCCGTAGAACTTGTAGCCCGAGCAGAGGAGAAAATCCATGCCGAGACTTTTGACGTCCAATGAAAAATGCGGTGCGTAGTGAACGGCGTCGACCACCAGCAGCGCACCCACCTCATTGGTCAGCCGGCGCGCCAGCCTCAAGTCATTGACCGTGCCCAAGGCATTGGACGAGGCGCCCAGCGCAAATACTTTGGTGCGCGCCGTGATCTTGGCGGCCATGTCGGCCAAGTCCAGTTCTCCGGTGGGCAGCAGGCGAACTTCTTGCAGGACCATGCCGCGCTCTTGCAGCCGCAGCCAGGGGCCGCGATTGGCCTCGTGATCGAGTTGCGTGATGAGCACCTCGTCGCCGGGCTTTAATGTGTGGCCGATCGCGGCGCTCAGAGCGTAGTTGAGCGTGGTCATATTCTGACCGAAGGAGATGCAGCCTGCACTCTCGGCGCCGAGAAAAGCAGCGAGCGCTTCACGCGCCGCGGCCATCCGCCGATCGACTTCTTGAGAGGGCCAAAAATTGCCGTGCGTATTGACGTTGCAGGTCGCGTAGAAGTCGCCGAGCGCATCAATCACGATTTGCGGGACTTGACTGCCGCCGGGTCCGTCTAGATACGCCAGATTCATTCCTTGCGGCGTGCGCGCGAGCGCGGGAAAATCCTTGCGGCAGCGAAGAGAGTGTTCGGGTGTGAATGGCATAGTAAAGTATGTCATGAAATTTTCTCCGCTGGTGGATCGAATCAAGGGCGAAAGCGTCGCGGCGTGGACTACTCACTACGAAGCGCGCGAAGCGCAACTGCGCGGCGAGGACGTGATCGTGCTCAGCATCGGCGATCCGGACCTGGAAATGCCGGCGCCCGTACTCGAGCGCGCGATCGAAACGCTGCGCGCCGGCGATGTTCGCTACACGCCCGCCGCAGGACGCCCCGCGCTGCGCGAGGCGATTGCGCAAACGCATCAGCGCCGCACGGGTCAAGCGGTGCGTGCGGACAATGTGATTTTTCTTTCCGGTGCGCAGAACGCCCTGTTCGCCGCGTCGCTGTGTGTTGCCGGTCCGGGCGATGAGGTGCTCGCCGTGGAGCCCTTGTACCCGAGTTATCCGGCGACCATCAGAGCGTCGGGCGCGCAGCTGGTGCGTGTCCCGGCGCCGGCCTCCGGGGGATTTCATCCGGATTTGGGCGCCCTCTCGGCGGCCATCACGCCGCGAACCCGCGCATTATTCTTTGCAACGCCTAACAATCCCAGCGGCGTGATCTTGAGCGAGCAGGAGCTTCAAGTCATCGGCGATCTCGCGCGCCGGCATTCTTTGTGGATCGTCGCCGACGAAGTGTATGCGGGACTTGCACCCGGCGGGCGCGTTCCCGGTCTCGCGATGCGTCTGCCCGACCAAGTCGTGACCATCAGTAGCTTGGCGAAGTCGCATTCGCTGCCGGGATTGCGCGCCGGATGGATGGTGGGACCTGTGGATCTGGTGAAGCATGCTGAATCTCTTGCCATGTGCATGCTGTTCGGCCTGCCGGGGTTCATTCAGGAGGCGGCGCTCGCCGCACTCAATGGATCGAATGCGCCCGAGCTGCGGGTTCGCGAGCTCTGTACCTCGAGGCGCGATATGCTCATCAAGGGCCTTGCGGACGTCAAAGGAATCCGCTGCGCTGTTCCGGACGCCGGCATGTTCACGCTGATCGATGTGCAGGGCACCGGACTTTCGGGCTACGATTTCATGAGCGGATTATTCAGGTCCGAGCGGGTATCGGTGCTCGACGGCGGTGCATTCGGTGAGGCGACTCGCGGCTTCGTGCGGCTGTGCTTCGCCACGGACGAGGCGACGTTGCGCGAGTCGATCGTGCGCATCGGCCGCTATGTCGGATCTCTGGCAAAGTAATCTTGGCGAGTTAATTGTGGCTGGGTGGTTGTGATGAGGTGCTTGTGACGAAATCAGCGGACTTTGCCGTCGTGGTGCGTACACCGGGCGGCCCGGAGGCGCTTGAATGGGCCGAGGCAGAGGCCTCTGCGCCGGGGCGCGGCGAGGTGCTCATTGCGCAGCGCGCCGTGGGCGTCAATTTTATCGACACGTACTATCGTACCGGCCACTATCCCTGGCCGGTGACGCCCTTGATACCGGGCGGCGAAGCGGCGGGCGTTGTCGATGAAGTCGGCGAGGGCGTGACAGAGTTCAAACCGGGCGACCGAGTGGCGTATACCTTGCCCATCGGCGCGTACCGGACGCGGCGCGTGGTGCCGGCGGAGCGGCTGGTGAAATTGCCTGAAGGCATAGGCTTCGAGGTTGCCGCTTCGATAATGCTGAAAGGCCTGACGACGCAATATTTATTGAATTCCAGCTATGCGGTGAAAGCGGGCGACACTGTTCTGGTGCACGCGGCTGCGGGCGGCGTTGGGCTGTTGATGGGTCAATGGCTCAAAACCATTGGCGCGACTTCCATCGGTACGGCGGGGTCCGCCGAGAAAGCCGCCATGGCAAAAGCAAGCGGCTACACCTACGTCATTGACTACCGGACCGAAGATTTCGCGGCACGCGTCAAGGAAATCACCGGCGGTAAAGGCTGCGATGTCGTTTATGATTCCGTGGGAAACGACACTTGGCGCGGGTCGCTGAAGTGCCTGCATACACGGGGATTGTTCGTCTGTTTCGGACAGTCATCGGGACCGATCACCGATTTCAAGTTTTCCGATCTCGCGGCCGGCGGCTCGCTGTACGCGACGCGGCCCACGCTGTTCGACTACATTAAAACGCGTACCGATCTCACCCAGCGGGCGGCCGATCTGTTCGCAAAAGTCGCATCGGGTGCCGTGAAGCCGCACATCGGCCAGCGGCTGCCCCTGCGCGATGCGGCCGAGGCGCACCGCAATCTTGAATCCCGTAAAACCACCGGATCCACGATCCTGCTGCCTTGATCGCGCTGCTTTCGAAGGGCGCGGTCAAATCCCCAGGGGCAGCGCGGTCGATTCCTTGATCACGGTAACCGCGACAGATGAGTTGACCGAGCGCACGCAGGGAATGCGCGACAAGTAATCGAGATAGAACGCCTCGAAGGCCTTGATGTTCTTGGTGACGATTTTGAGGAGGAAATCCCATTCGCCGGTGAGCGTGTAGCACTCGAGCACCTCGGCGCGATCGCGAATCGCCGCTTCGAATTCGGCGAGTGCATCGCGTCCGGTGGTGGCCAGTTTGATGTGCGCAAAGATGGTCACATCGAGGCCCAGGGCGTTGCGATCAAGCAGCGCGACGCGTGCCTTGATCACGCCGTTTTGTTCGAGTTGTTGGATGCGCCGCCAGCATGTGGTCGTCGATAATTTGGTTTTCGCGGCCACCTCGGCAACCGACAGCGCTCCCTGCCTCTGTAGAATGTCGAGCAGACGCAAATCCAATCGATCGATGGCGTGGCGGTCATTTTGTTCCACAAAACACCTAATATCGGAATGAATATACCGAATTATCAGCCTGCTTCCTAATGAATGCAACATTTCGGGGTGCGGAGACGTAAATTATGGAGATGACCAAAAAATCGCGCCTGCATTTGCCCCGTGTTCCTGCACGTCCCGGCGAAACGCCCGACTTCAGTTACGTCCAACTCTCAGCCGCCGGCGCGGTTCCTCGGCCCGAGGTCAGCGCCCGCGCCCGCGACATGGGTTCCTTGAGCGTCGAGCTGGTCCGTGTGCTCGATGACAAGGCCGATGCGGTCGGTCCCTGGCATCCGCATCTCGAGGCGGGCGACTTGCAGGTGGGCCTGAGGCACATGCTGCTCACGCGCTTGTATGACGATCGTATGCAGCGCATGCAGCGCGCCGGCAAAATTTCGTTCTACATACGCTCCCTCGGTGAGGAAGCAGTGGGGGTTGCGCAGGCCATGGCGCTTCGTCCATCCGACATGCTGTTTCCCGCGTATCGCCAGCAAGGTGCGCAAATCGTGCGCGGCATTTCCCTGGTCGATCTCATGTCGCAGCTCCTGTCCAACACCAAGGACATGTGCAAGGGCCGACAACTGCCGGTCATGTACCATTCGCGCGCGAACAATATTTTCTCGATTTCCGGCAATCTGGCGACGCAATTTCCGCAAGCAGTGGGCTGGGCCATGGCCGCGGCCATCAAGGGCGAAGACAATCTGGCGGCGACCTGGATCGGCGAGGGCAGCAGCGCCGAAGCGGATTTTCATTACGCTCTGTTATTCGCTTCCGTCTATCAGGCGCCGGTAATTCTCAACGTCGTCAACAATCAGTGGGCCATCTCGACGTTTCAGGGCTATGCCGGCGGCGAACAACGATCCTTTGCCGCCCGCGGCCCGGGATACGGCATGCCGGGAATTCGGGTCGACGGCAACGATTTCCTCGCAGTTTATGCCGTGACTCAATGGGCGGCGGAACGCGCGCGCACAGGCGCCGGCCCCACGTTGATAGAATTGGTGACGTACCGCGGCGCCGCGCACTCCACCAGCGACGATCCGGCGCGCTATCGCGCCAAGGACGACGCCGAACATTGGCCGCTGGGCGATCCCATCCAGCGCCTCAAGGCGCATTTGATCAAAATCGGCGAATGGTCGGAAGAGCGGCACCAAGCCATGAGCGCCGAGCTCGAGGCACTGGTGGCGTCGAGCTGGAAGGAAGCGATCAAGTTCGGCACGATGACCGAAGGCCCGAGACTGAATCCAGAGACGATGTTCGAGGACGTGTTCAAGGACATGCCGCAGAATCTTCAGCGCCAGCAAGCGCTGCTGCGCAAGGAACTGGGCTAAGCACATGGCGACCATGAACATGATCCAGGCCCTGAATTCCGCCATGGACATCATGCTGGGCAGGAATCCCGCAGTGGTCCTGATGGGCGAGGACATCGGTTATTTCGGTGGTGTGTTTCGCGCGACCGAGGGCTTGCAGCGTAAGTATGGTGAGCACCGGGTCATCGACACGCCGATTGCCGAGGGCGGGATCGTGGCCACGGCGATCGGGATGAGCGTGAATGGCCTGCGACCCGTCGCTGAAATTCAATTCGCGGATTACATTTATCCGGGCTTCGATCAGATCGTCAGCGAGCTGGCGCGGATCCGCTACCGCAGCGCCGGCGATTTTTTCGCGCCCGTCACCATTCGAACGCCCTGCGGCGGTGGAATTCGCGGCGGCCAGACACACTCGCAAAGCCCCGAAGCCATCTTCACCCACGTCAGCGGCATCAAGGTCGTGATGCCCTCCAATCCGTACGATGCCAAAGGCTTGTTGATCACCAGCATCGAGGATGATGATCCGGTGGTGTTCTTCGAGCCGAAGCGCTTGTACAACGGCCCATTCGACGGCGATCCGAACAAGCCTGCCGTTCCCTGGAGTACCCATCCGAAGGGTCAGGTGGATGAGGGATATTACAAAGTTCCACTGGGCAAGGCCGACATCGTGCGCGCCGGCGCCGAGGTCAGCATCATCACCTACGGCACCATGGTGCATGTTGCGGTTGCCGCCGCCGCGGCCATGAACGTCGATGCCGAAATCATCGATCTTCGTTCACTCGTGCCGCTGGATGTGGAGGCAATCGTTACCTCGGTGAAGAAAACCGGTCGCTGTATCGTGGCGCATGAAGCCACCCGATTCTCCGGATTCGGCGCAGAATTGTTGTCGATCGTTCAAGAAGAATGCTTCTGGGCCTTGGAAGCGCCGATACAAAGGGTGGCGGGCTGGGATACTCCCTACCCGCACGCGTTCGAGTGGGAATACTTTCCCGGCCAAGCGCGCTTTAAATCGGCGCTCAAGACCGTCATGGAACCTGCATGAGTCAATTCACATTCAAGATGCCGGACTTGGGGGAAGGCACGGTCGATGCAGAAATTGTCGCCTGGCACACCAAGCCCGGCGATACGGTGAGCGAAGATCAACTCATCGTCGAGGTGATGACCGACAAGGCAGCAGTGGAAGTACCGGCGCCGGTGAGCGGCCGTGTCGTTTCAGTCACCGGCGCGCCCGGCGACAAAGTGGCCGTGGGCTCGCCGCTGATCGTGTTCGAGTTGAGCGAGGGCACGAAGCCGGCCGCGGCGGCCGGGCCAGTCGTCGAACTTGCACCGATGCCTGCGGCGCCTGCCAAACCCGCGGCATCCGCACCTGCGCCGGCCATTGAAGCCGCGGCGCCGGCCATCAAAGCCCCGGCGCCGGCCTTGACACTCGCACCGACACCCGCGCCGGTTGCGCGCCAGGGCCGCGTCATGACCTCGCCGGCGATTCGGCGGCAGGCGAGCGAGGCGGGCATCGACCTGACAACCGTGGCGGGCTCGGGTCCCGGCGGCCGAATCCTGCGGGCGGACCTGCAGACGACCGCGCCGCGCCAAGGGGTGCCGGATGCAGCGGACACGACGGAAATCAAGGTCATCGGTCTGCGCCGTCTGATTGCCGAGCGGATGAGCGAGGCCAAGCGCAACATTCCGCACTTTGCCTATGTCGAAGAAGTCGATGTCACTGAGCTCGAATCTTTGCGCATGCATTTGAACAATTCGCGCCCAAAAGACGCAGGCTCGCTCAGCTATTTGCCGCTCGTGGTGATGGCGCTCACCCGTGTGATCGAATCCTTTCCGCAATGCAATGTGCTATACGACGCGGCGCGCGGCGTATTGATCCGGCACCGTGCCGTGCATGTCGGCATCGCGACGCAGACGCCCGATGGATTGAAAGTTCCGGTGGTGCGCAACGCGCAGGCGCTGGGGCTATGGGAAGTCGCTGCGGAAATTCGCCGCCTTGCCGAGCGCGCGCGCTCAAACAAGGCGACGCGCGAAGAGCTGGTCGGATCCACCATCACCGTCACAAGCTTGGGTAAGCTCGGCGGCATCGCCTCCACGCCGATTATCAATGCGCCGGAAGTGGCCATCATCGGGCTCAACAAGGCCGTTGAACGGCCTGTCGTCCATCAGGGCGCGGTAGTCGTGCGGCGAATCATGAATTTGTCATCCTCATTCGATCACCGCTTTGTGGACGGCTATGATGCCGCAGCGATGATCCAAGCATTGAAAGAACGCCTCGAACATCCGGCGACCATATTCATTCCTACGGTGAAAGCCCCATGACTCCTCAACCCAAGCGTCCTGCATTCGGCACCCTGCTCACTTCGCACATGGCGGTGGCCCACTACCGCGACGGCAAATGGAGCCAGAGCGAGCTGAAGCCCGTCGGCTCGATCGAAATCAGTCCCGCGGCGCACATGCTGCACTATGCCAGCACTTGCTTCGAAGGATTCAAGGCATTCCGCCACGCTGATGGTTCCGTGCATGTGTTTCGCATGGATCGGCATATGCAGCGCCTGCTGCAGAGCACGCGCCTGCTGGTGCTGCCGGAGCCTGATGTGGCGCAAGTGGCGGACATGGTGCGCACGCTGATCAATCGCTGCCGCGATGCCGTGCCGGAAGCGCCGGGCGCGCTCTACCTGCGTCCCATCATTTTTGGCACGACGGCGAATATCGGCGCGGCCACGACACCGACCACCGAGGCTATGCTTCTGGTGCTCGCCAGTCCCGTATGGGATTACTTTGCGGGCGGCGAGAAGCCGCTGCGCATTCTGGTTGACGATCAGAACACGCGCTCCGCGCAGCACATGGGCATGGTGAAAACCGGCGGCAACTACGCCGCCGCATTGGCGCCCATCATGAATGCGCGTGAGAAACATAAGGCCGATCAGGTGCTGTTTTGCCCCGAGGGCCAGGTCCAGGAAACCGGCGCCGCCAACTTCATGTTGATCCGCGACGGGGAACTGATGACCCGCAGCTTGGATTCCACTTTCCTGCACGGCGTGACCCGCGATTCCCTGCTGACCATGGGGCGCGACATGGGCTACACCGTGAGCGAGAAGAAATTCGACGTCCTGGAGATGCTCGATTGGGTGCGCACCGGCGAAGCGGCGCTCTCCGGCACCGCCGCCGTGCTTGCGGGCGTGGGCACTCTGATCTACGGAGAAATAGAGCACCGAGTGGGCACCGGACATGTCGGCGACGTCACCAAGGCGCTGCGCGCCAAGCTGGTCGCGCTGCAGCGAGGTGAAGCGCCGGACGTGCACGGTTGGCTGGAGCGCGTCTAGCTGAAGCGCGTTAGGCCCGCTGGAGCGCTCCGGGCCTGCTGGACCGAGTCGAGGTTGCTGGGTCTCCACTAGTACTCTTCGCGATCCTCTTCGTCCTCATCGTCTAAATCGTCGTCGTCCTCGTCATCCTCATCTTCGTCCCAGTCTTCATCCTCGTCTTCGTCTTCGTCGTCCTTCTCGGCCTTGGAGCCTGACCAACCCTCCGGCTCTTCGGTCAGTTCAAGATCCAGCTCCGCCCAGTCATCGACATCGAGATCTTCGGTATCGCCATCGAGATGTTGGATTTGAATGGTTTCCTGGTCCTCGTCCACTTTGAGAACCTGAAAGGTTTCATCGTTTTCCAAGTCGTCGTACCACTGCCCGACTGTCGGTTCGTACTCTCTACCCACGGTTCATCCTTATTTGAAGACTGGCTCGATTTTAGAGCTACGAATATTAGGTGAGGCCACTCAGCTAAGTAAATGGCAATATCATGATCTTATGACCGTCGAAGACCGTAAAGTTGCCGCTCGCCGATTGGCCGATGCGCGGCGCGTGGTCGTCAAAGTCGGCTCAACCCTGTTGGTGGATGGCGACAAAGGCCGGTTGAATCGCGCTTGGCTCGAGAGCCTCGCGGCGGACGTGGCCGCTTTCCGCAAGCGGGGCCAGGAAATCATCTTGGTCTCCTCCGGTGCCATCGCCTTGGGAAGGCGTCACTTAAATTTGGGTCCGGGAAGGCTCAAACTGGAGGAAAGCCAGGCCGCGGCGGCGGTAGGGCAGATTCGGCTCGCGCATGCTTATAAAGAGCTGCTGGATGCGCACGAAATCGCGGTGGCGCAGATTCTCTTGACGCTGGGCGATACCGAGCAGCGGCGGCGCTACTTGAATGCCCGCGGGACACTCAACACCCTGCTGGGTCTGGGCGCCGTACCGGTCATCAATGAGAACGATACCGTGGCGACCGCGGAAATCCGTTATGGCGACAATGACCGGCTAGCGGCCAGGGTGGCGCAAATGATCGGCGCGGACTGCCTGGTCTTGCTGTCCGATATCGATGGGCTGTACACCGCCGACCCGAAACAGGACCCGGATGCCCATTTCATTGCGCGTGTGCTGGAAATCACGCCCGCCATCGAGGCAATGGCCGGCGGCACCAGCAGCGATATGGGTTCAGGCGGCATGCACACCAAAATTGCCGCGGCAAAGATTGCCGTGGGCGCCGGATGTCATTTATGCATCGCTTTGGGATCTGCGGAGCATCCTCTGCGGCGCGTCGAGGAGGGGGCTCGCTGCACCTGGTTTGTGCCTACCTCGACGCCGGTTGCCACCCGCAAGCAATGGATCGCGAGCACTTTGAAGCCCGCGGGTGCGATCGCGGTCGACGATGGCGCGGTTCGTGCACTGATGGGCGGCAAGAGTCTCCTCCCCGCCGGCGTCACGCGCGCGCTCGGGCGATTTGACCGCGGCGATACCGTCAGCATCATCGGCCCTGATGGCACCGAGATCGGCAGAGGAATCTGCGCCTATTCTGACGTGGGCGCGGCGCGCATCATCGGCCGCAAGTCCGCCGATATCGAAAAGGTATTGGGATTCCGCGGTCGCGATGAAATCGTGCACCGTGACGATCTGGTGCTGCTCAGAATCCTGTGAATGACATCGAATCCTGTGAATAGCATCGCCGATTTGATGCAAAGCATCGGCAGGGCGGCCAGGGCTTCCGCCAAGCAGCTGGCGTTTGCCTCGAGCGAACAAAAGAATCGCGCCTTGCTCGCCGCGGCATCGGCGCTGCGCGACTCCCGCTCCGACATTCTCACCGCCAATGATGCGGACATGCGCGAATCGGGGGCGGAACTCTCGGCGGCACTGCTCGATCGGCTTCACCTCGACGATTCGCGCGTTGAGGCCATGGCGCGCGGCCTCGCGGAGATCGCGGCCGCGCGCGATCCCATCGGCGTTCGCCTGGCCGAGTGGTCGCGCCCGAACGGCATGCAGATACAGAGAGTCTGCGTACCTCTCGGTGTGATCGGCATCATTTATGAGAGCCGGCCCAATGTCACCGCTGATGCCGGCGCGTTGTGCCTGAAGTCCGGCAATGCAGTGATTCTCCGCGGCGGTTCCGAAAGCCTGAGGTCGAGCGCAGCGATCCACCGCTGTCTGCAACAAGGGCTCGTTGCGGCGGGGCTCCCGCCGGCGGGCATTCAACTGGTGCCCACGACGGATCGCGCCGCCGTGGGCCATATGCTCACCGACATGGCCGACAGCATCGATGTTATCGTGCCGCGCGGCGGGAAGAGTTTGATTTCTCGCGTGCAGAAGGAAGCGCGAGTGCCGGTGATCGGGCATCTCGAGGGCGTTTGCCACGTCTATGTGCATCGAGATGCGGATCTTACGATGTCCAGACGCATCGTGTTGAATGCGAAAATGCGCCGTACGGGCGTTTGCGGTTCGGCGGAGACGCTGCTCATCGATCGCTCCTGCGCAGCGACCCATCTTGCGCCGTTGGTGCAGTCGCTGCTCGCAGCC
>Ga0210387_10000488_pt1 | contig 28094 bp, 21 predicted proteins | sample IncBWC7OmetaG_FD_160108 | JGI IMG/M metagenome (GOLD analysis project Ga0210387, IMG submission 160108) | Forest soil microbial communities from Barre Woods Harvard Forest LTER site, Petersham, Massachusetts, United States - Inc-BW-C-7-O ...
CCGGCTGCGACGACTATGACACCAAGCCCGTCGAGTTGACCCGTTTGCTCGCCAAAATTGAAGCGCTATTGCGCGGGCGCAAGATGGCTTCGGTCGAGGAACCAACATGTTGAGCGAACCGCAACTTTCAACCGGCGAAGTGGCCCGGCACCCGCTGCCGTCCGGTTTGCTCCACGACCTGCGCACGCCTCTCAATTTGATCATCGGCTATTCCGAGATGCTGTTAGAGCAGGCGCAGGAGCAAGGCCAGCACGATTTCGTACCGGATCTGCAGAAAATTCATACCGCCGGCAAGCAACAGCTGGCGCTCATCAACGACAACTTTCGTTCGATCCGCGCGCTGGACATGCCCCCAAGTATCCCGGGGCCGCTAGAAGACAATCCAACGCCGGCAGAACAGGAGCCAGCTGCTGAAGCATTCTCGGAGTACGCAGCAGCCGGCGGACCCGCTCCCGGCCAGGCGACGCAGGGATTCTTGCTGGTGGTGGACGATAACGAAGCCAACCGCGACGTGCTCTCGCGCCGGTTAGAGCGTCAAGGCTACGCGGTAGCCACCGCCGAAAACGGACGAGAGGCGCTGACCATGCTGAGCGCGCAGAACTTCGACCTGGTGCTGCTCGACATCATCATGCCGGTCATGGATGGCTATGAAATGCTGCATTACCTCAAGGCCGATGAGGCGTTGCGCCACATCCCGGTCATCATGATCACGGCTCTGAGCGAATTGGACTCGGCGGTGCGCTGCATCGAGATGGGCGCGGAGGATTACCTGCCGAAGCCTTTCAACCCGACTCTGCTCAAAGCGCGCATCGGCGCCTGTCTGGAGAAGAAGCGCGCTAAAAAAATCGAGCGAGAACTGGATGCGGCCAGGCAACTTTTGGAAACTTCGCGTCAAGCTGGCATGGCGGAGGTCGCCACGAGCATCCTTCACAACGTCGGGAATGTTCTCAATAGCGTCAATGTTTCCAGCGGTCTCATTCTTGACAAGATCCAAAAGTCGCAAATCTCAGGTCTAACCAGAGTCGTTGCCCTGATGACGGCGCACAAGAGTGATTTACCGGGCTTTTTTGATCATAATCCAAAAGGCAGGCAGCTGCTCGGCTATCTGGCAAAACTAGATGTCAATTTGGCGCACGAACACAGCGAGATACTGCAGGAGCTTCAAACACTCCTGGCTAATATTTTCCACATCAAGGAGATCGTTGCGATGCAGCAAGATTATGCACGGGTCTCCGGAGTAATCGAGACGCTGAGAATTGAAGATTTGGTAGAAGACGCCCTCCGGCTCAACAGTGGAGCGTTGGACCGGCATGCGATCAAGTTGGTCCGGGAGTATTCCGCAATGCAGCCGGTCTTAGTGGATAAGCATAAGGTCTTACAAATCCTGGTGAACCTGATCCGGAACGCCAAACACGCTTTTGATCATACAGAAAGAATCGAAAAACAAATAACCCTGCGTATTGCTCATGCGAATCACCACGTGGAAATTTCCGTGATCGATAATGGCGTTGGCATTCCGGCGGAAAATTTGATTCGAATCTTCAATCACGGCTTTACGACGAAAAAGGACGGTCATGGTTTTGGTCTTCATAGCGGTGCGCTGACCGCCAAAGAGCTCGGTGGAAATCTGACAGCTTTCAGTGAAGGAACCGGACGAGGATCCAAATTCATCCTGGAATTACCGATCCCGTAGATTTTTCCGAGAGGGATGAGATACTCAGTAAATCTCAACCGCGATTCCTACGGTAACCTGATTGACTAATCGGGCGGCGTCCCAGTTTGCCAGACGGATGCATCCGTGGCTTCCCGAACGACCGATCGTATCCGGACTGTCGGTACCATGGATGCCGATGCCCTTTTTGTTCAGACCAATCCACACGATTCCCACCGGATTACGTGGGCCAGGCGGGATCGTATAAAAATTGGCGCTTCGCCGTCCATGTTGCAGCATAGCTTCGTCCCACCGGAAGATCGGCATGGTGGTGAGTTTCGCAATCTTCCAGGTACCAATCGGCGCGGGCAGGCTTTTTGATCCGGGAGTGATCGGAAAAGAAGCGATGACTCGGTTTGCCTCTACCAGATCCAGCATGCGACCTTTGGTATCAACTCTGATGCTGCGTTGAGCGAACTCTGGTCTTGGCGGCAGATCCGCGACCGTCTGAATCGATTCGATCTGGAACGGCTGCACATTGGGTACCTGGAGGGTGCTACCTTTCTGCAATTTGTTCAGATTCCGACCCGGATTCAGTTTCTGGATGAAGGCCGGATCGGCATGATAGCGCTCGGCCACATAATCCAGAGCAGAGCGATACAAGATTTTCTTTAGCTTTGCCATTCCGGCCGGCTTGGCAGGAACGTTTCCGATCCAATGCAGATCAGCCTCGGTGAACGTGTAAGTCGTGTAGACCGGTGAAATTTTTTGTAATTCCTGCTCTAAAGCCGAATCGATCTGACCGGACGGTGGTTGGCCTTGGGCAACCTGGAAACGTTGCAACGCCTTGCCGATAAACTCGCCCCACCGTCCGTCGATTTTTCCCGGACCAAAGGAATGCTCATCCAGGTAGATCTGTAACCGAACCACGGTGTCTTGATCCGAGATAGGCTGCCCGGCCTTGGGCTGAGAGGGCGGTACCGTAGTCGGCGGGCTTGGGGACTTGCTCGGTGGACCAATCGGAGTTTTGGCCGCAGCGATGCGTTGAGTGGCTGTCCACTGCCGAAACAGGGTCATCGGTACCGAGTTCTCAGGAGGAGCCGAATTGGCCGGCACTTGAGCGTATCCCGAGATGGCAATCGCCATGGCTGAAAGGGCGAAGAAGAAGAATCGAATAAGCATAATAATAAGAGGGTAGTATAGCCGAAGCTTTGCATCTCCAGTAGCGCTTAGTTGGGCGATTCATGTCGTAGATATGAATTGCCCAATTAAACGCTTTTAACTTTCGGCGCCAATGAATGGCCAATGCGAACTTTAGACAGAAAGAAACTGATGATATTTATGGCGCTAATCCGGCCAATTGCTTCAATTCCGCGACAATAGGATGTGCGCTCCACAGCGCCAGGCGCCGAGTTGGCATAAACATAATATTGGTGCCACAGGCGGTCGCATTCTTGAAGTGGATGGTAATTGGATGAGCGTTGATCCACCTGATTTCCGTCACCTGGGAGATTTCTTCCAGGGGAACGGCTATCTCTCGGAAGCCCTTCGACACATAGAGATTCCTGGCGTCTAGCCGCACACGTTTTAGTCGGATAGCTAACCATAAGATGAAAGATGTTCCAGTAATCCAAACCAAAGCAAAAATATATTTGATGATTTCAGGCGGCGGTTCACCATTTCTTCCACGTGCAGTCCCAAACCATACAATAAAAGTTCCAAAACCGAATCCAAAAATCCAGAAGGGGGGAAAGACGAATTTCATCCAGAACGTATATGCCGAAGATATAGTTCTTTGAGTCCTTTGCGGATTGGGAGCACTGCTCATTGGGCTTCTTCTGTGATGTCACACCAGCATTCTTTGGCGGCAATCTTTTGGCAGAATCTAGTAAGTAAGGATGTCCCGCCTTACCTTTCCTAATTCGTTCTCGGTAGGTCCAAAGTCCAGGGTAAGGCTGACGCTTGGGTTGCGCAAGAGGGTAAGGCGGGACGCTTACTTACCAGGGACTTGTGATCGATGCAGGCTAGCTATTCCCCGCCGGGCGATCGCAAGCCCAGTGAGGCGGAGTTTCCTGTTAGCCCAGGGTCTACCTCATAAGCGCTAGGATGCTTTAGTCCCGGAGGGACAGGCTGATTTGAGTCCAGGGTAAGGCGGGACGCCTAGGCGGAAGAGGGTAAGGCGGGACGCCTTACTTATTAGACTTGCATGGCTTTATGCCCCCGCAGGGGCTAGAGGGGTCAGCCCGGCGTTTTAATGCCGGGAATCTCCGCATTACGGCGACGCGCCCTGTAGGGCGCCAGAAGAACGGAGATACCAACAGTTGCCAGTTATCAGTTGCCTGTTGCCAGTGGGGCAGAAGCGTGAGTTCCGCATTACGGCGACGCGCCCTGTAGGGGCGCCAGAAGAACGGAGATACCAACAGTTGCCGGTTATCAGTTGCCTGTTGTCAGTGGGGCAGAAGCGTGGGTTGACGCGACCAATCCTCAACCCTTTCTCCTAAGCGCTTATCCTCTAATCAATAAAGTATCGGCGGAGCGAGTGAAGGTGGAGCTCATAAAATCAAGGGCGAGCGCGCGGCGCGAAAGCCGATCTAAGAATTACCCAAAATATTGTAATGATGAAATATATTGCTAATCTGCGTTTTTTGGCGCAAATTGGTCAATTTAACGTCTCTTCAATTTTATTGCGATCCTGAGGCCAATCCCCACCAGACCCAGTTTGGGTGCGAGGAGCGCGGCCTATTCGCGAATGGAAGTACGAGCCAATTTGCGAGGGCAGCGGCGCAGCTTGACGTGAAGGGCCCGGTGGTGCCCGGCGCGCTGACGAGCAGATAACGATGCAAGCGGAGTAGTCAATGGGAATCATGAAAAATTGGACTATTGGAAGGCGACTGATCTTCGGATTTGCCGCGGTCGTCCTGACAACCCTTGGTGTGAGTGTCTACGCATTTACTCGACTAGAGGCGATCCAAAGTCAGAGCGCAGCTTTGGCCACGGTTAGTCTTCCCGGGGTGGTTTTGATGGGACAGATCGAGGGTCTTAGTGAACGGGAAATTGCTTCGGTGCTAAAGCACATTAAGGCAGACGATGGACAGAGTGTGCAAAAAGTGGAGAAGGAGTTGCAAGAAAACCATGAAAAGTTAAGCACCCTCTTCAAAGCCTACGAGGCCACGGTCTTGGGCGCGAAGGAAGACGATCGTTTTCAGAGGCTGACCAATGCCTATTCGGCCTACCTTACTCCCCTGGAGGAGGTTTTGAAGCTAAGCCGCATACAGAAAGATAAGGAGGCCTACGACCTGTACGATCAAGAGCTCCAACCATTGTTCGGGCGGTTTGTGGAGGATGTTAACGATGCCTTGGCCTACAACAAAAAAGCAGCCGAAACCTCTGTGAGGAAATTGGACGCTGCCGCCGCGGAGTCAAAAGTCGTCCTGATGGTCGGAATAGTCGTCAGTCTTCTTCTTGCGGCGCTCATTTGCTATTCCGTGATGGGAGCGATCAATTGGCTCATCGCTCAGGTGCAACGCTCAGCCTTGCAAGTCGCCTCCTCGGTGACCGAAATCTCGGCTACCGCCAAAGAGCATCAAGCGACCAGTGCGGAGACGGCGTCTGCCACCTGCGAGATTGGCGCGACTTCCAAGGAGATTGCGGCCACTGCTAAGATGTTGCTCAAGACAATCAATGACGTGACTGACGTTGCGGAGCAAACGACCAATCTAGCGGGCACAGGTCAGAACGGGTTGGCCCGGATGGAAACCACCATGCGGCACGTGATGGAGGCGGGAGGGGCGATTAATGACAAACTGGCGGTCTTGAATGAGAAAGCCGGTAACATCAACCAGGTCGTGACCACCATCACGAAAGTCGCGGACCAAACGAATCTCCTCTCCCTTAATGCGGCCATTGAGGCGGAAAAAGCCGGTGAGCATGGCCGCGGGTTCGCGGTGGTGGCGACGGAGATTCGGCGTCTTGCTGACCAAACCGCGGTCGCCAGTTATGACATCGAACAGCTGGTGAAGGAAATGCAGTCGGCGGTTTCTGCCGGCGTAATGGGGATGGACAAGTTTTCCGTAGAAGTGCGCCAAGGCGTGCAAGAAGTCGAACAGGTCAGCGAACAACTGGCACAAATCATCAATCAAGTACAGGCATTAACGCCGCAGTTCGAAATCGTCAATGAAGGGATGCAATCGCAATCTACCGGCGCACAACAAATCAGCGAGGCGCTGGAGCAATTGATCGAATCGGCGCAGCAGACCGTCGATTCGCTGCATCAATCAAGTATTGTGATGGATCAATTGAATTCCACCGCGAACGACTTGCGGACCAGCGTCTCGCGGCTCGGGGCGAACGCCGCTTAACCGCGCCCAACATCATTGATTTCAGCCATGCTTTTTATCCTGTTCCAGATTGGTAGGGACCGTTACGCGTTGTCTGCCGGAAGTATCATTGAGGTTCTCCCACTAATGAACCTGAAAAGTGTACCCCGCGCGCCAGCCGGGGTGGCCGGGCTATTGAACTATCATGGAACTCCGGTCCCGATCATCGATTTGAATGAAATGACCCTGGCGGAACCTGCAGCGCGGCGCTTTAGCACGCGTATCATTCTAGTCAAGTATCCGTTCGAGGCTCAGCATCCACATGCGCTCGGCCTGATTGCTGAGCACGCGACGAAGATGATTCGACGGTCGATCCAAGATTTTACTGAAACGGGTGTTGAGTCTGACGCTGCGCCCTATCTTGGCAGAGTGGCCAATGACCCTGGCGGTTTAATTCAGAGGATCGAAATCGAACGATTGTTGACGCCTGAAGTCCGTGATGTGCTGTTTCGAGAACTTGGGCAAAGCTAATGTCGCTCCCACAAATCATTGCCTTGCTCCGGCAGACCATCGGTCTCGATGTCGCTTCCGTTGGGCTTAGCACGATCGAACGTGCTGTCAAAAGGCGTCTCAGCGCGAACGACCTTCGAGATATTTCGCAGTATGCTAATCTTCTACAACGCTCCGAAGCGGAATTCCAGAGCTTAGTTGAGGCAGTGGTAATTCCAGAAACCTTTTTTTTCCGGTATCCTGAATCATTCGTCGCCCTACGACAAATCGTGGGAGAACAATTTCTCTGCGGGACCCGAAAGTTGCGCGTGCTGAGCATTCCCTGTTCGACGGGTGAGGAGCCCTACTCGATCGCGATGACGTTGATCGAGGCGGGGTTATCTGAGGAGAGATTTCAAATTGATGCGATAGACATCAGCGCGCGTTTGGTCGATCTGGCGAGGTTCGGCACGTTCGGGAGAAATTCATTCCGAGGAAGTGAACTTACGTTTCGCGATCAATATTTCCAGAAGACAGATCCTGGTTTTCGACTATGCGATCGCGTGCGTCAATGCGTGAAGTTTGAGCAAGGCAACCTCCTTGAAGAACATTCTCGATTTGGCAGCGAACCATACGACTTTATTTTCTGCCGCAATCTGCTGATCTATTTTGACAATAGGGCACAAGGCCAGGCGCTCAAAAGCCTGCGACATTTTTTGACTGCGGACGGACTATTGTTCGTCGGATCGGCCGAAACGAGCCAACTGAAAGAACACGGCTTTTCCTCCATGAAATTCCCGATGGCGTTTGCTTTTCGCAAGAGTGGGCAGGTTGTCGTCGACCAACTGCCGAAGCCGAAGAAACCCCAAGCTTGTTCGACTGCAAAAGCACACCGAACCGAAGCGTATCGCAGACCGAATTTGGCTATTCCTCAGAAAGCGGTGGGTGCAGCGACGAAACACGAAAATAGGTTGGTGCCTGATTTGGCTCTGGCCGAACAACTGGCCGACAAAGGGCAGCTAGGAGAAGCAGAAATAATCTGTGAAGCCTTTTTGCGTGGGGCTGGGCCGTCCGCACGCGTTTTTCATTTACTCGGATTGATCCGCGATAGTGCGGGAGATCAGCGCCGCGCGAGTGAGTTTTATCGGAAGGCGCTCTATCTTGAGCCTGATCATTATGATGCGCTGATACACTTCGCACTACTGAAGGATAAAAGCGGCGAGAGCGCCGCGGCCAGAACTTTGCAAAACCGTGCCCGCCGTATTCGGGAGAGAACGAAATGAAAACGGACTTGCCAAAACGCAATTTGAGTTCCGTGAACTCCATCCAGCTCAATGATTGTTGGAATAAGATTGGCGTCTGGGGCAATCGCCAATGCGGTGAGTTAAAAAAGGTGATCCATTGCCGTAACTGCATCGTCTATTCATCGGCCGCTGGACAACTCCTGGGAGCAGAACCGCTCCCGGACTATCTGGAACATTGGACCACTTATTTCGCCAGCGAGCCCGAAGTCGAGAGCCGGCAGATGCAAGCTGCTTTGATATTTCGCATCGGTGCCGAGTGGCTAGCATTGTCGCCCATGAATTTACAGGAGATTGCTGAGAGTCGCCCGACTCATTCCTTGCCACCAGGACGAAGTAACATTCTTTTGGGCCTGGCCAATATTGATGGAGAATTGCTAGTTTGCGTGGCGCTCGATCGACTACTTGGTTTAGAGATAATGAACTTGGAAAAATTGGGATCCAAACAGGTGATTTATCGCCGCTTGGTGGTGGCTAGTCGCGAAGGTTCGCGAGTTGTTTTCCCTGTCGACGAAGTGCATGGCATCCACAGGTTTAACCCAAATGAATTGAAAGCGGTTCCTTCCACCATCTCCAGAGAAAAAACGACGTACATCAGAGGGATGCTGCTTTGGCAGAACGAAAGCGTGAGCTGTCTCGATGATCAACTGCTCTTCGACATGTTGGATCGAAGCATGACGTGAGCGCAAACGATCGAGGCGATCTGAGTGGATTTTCCATGGTCGAGCTGTTCCGGCTCGAAGTGGAAAACCAGAGCCATGTTTTGACAGAGAATTTGCTGGGGCTGGAACAGAATCCGACGGATGCATCGCGGTTGGAGGCACTGATGCGCGCGGCACATTCGCTGAAAGGTGCCGGCAGAATGGTTGACCGCGATGCCACGGTCCGAGTGGCGCATGAGTTGGAAGATATATTTGTGGCCGCGCAGCAGGGGTCGCTGGCGCTGCTGCCCGAACATGTCGACGTGCTATTGCGCGGCGTTGATTTGTTACATCGAATAGCTCAAGGGACCGACGACCGAATCGGAACCGAGCAATTTGAACGCTTTGACGAAGTTCAACAGTTTCTCCGGGATCTCGGCAAAGTGCGAGATGACGACCCGTCAGGGGCTTTCCTAGGGATTTACCAATCGCCGCCATCAGAGAAGACAAATGTTTCCGATTCTTTAGCGAACGCCTCCGAGGCTGAGATAGCGATGACTACCCTTTCGAAGCATCAGCACTTCTTGCGGGTAACGCCGGAAAATTTGAATCGACTTCTGGCCCTCACCGGGGAATCGCTGGTGGAATCACGCCGGTTGCTTCCTTTTGCAAGGTCGTTGTTGCGTCTCAAGCGACAGCATAACGAGTTAGCCCAAACGCTCGATCGAGTTCGCGAGTTGCTCAGTCCGGAGAAATCTCGCGAACACGCAGAAGCCCAAGTTACGCAAGCGCGGGGACAATTGATGCGGTGCCGTGAGGATTTGTCAGAACGGCTGCTCGAGTTGGAAGAAAATTGCCGGCGTTCGGTCGATCTCTCCCATCGTCTCTACGACGAGGCTTTGGCTTGCCGGATGAGACCTTTTGCGGACGGCATTCGCGGCTTTCCACGCATGGTGCGCGATTTGGCTCGCGATCTCGGAAAACAGGCACGGCTTGAAATAGAAGGCCCGGAGACCTATGTCGATCGCGAGATTCTGGAGAAGCTTGAAGCACCCCTGACGCATCTCTTGCGCAACGCAATAGATCATGGGGTTGAACTACCCGGCGTCCGCCGCGCGGCAGGTAAATCTGGCGAGGGGACGATCCGACTGGCGGCCCAACACAGTGCGGGCAATCTTTTGATTACTGTCTCAGACGATGGCAGTGGAATCGATCTGGCGGATTTGCGATCTGCCATCATCGAAAAGAAACTCACGACCCCTGAGGCGGCCGGACAAATGAGTGAAAGCGAATTGTTAGCATTTCTTCTTCTGCCCGGCTTCACGACGAAGCAGACGATTACGGAGATTTCCGGACGCGGAGTCGGTTTGGATGCTGTGCAGTCGATCGTAAGGGAGGTGCGCGGCGCCGTGCAAATCCGGACCATGCTGGCGCACGGAACTTCTTTCCAACTGCGGCTACCTTTGACGCTTTCGATCGTGAGAGCGTTGCTGGTGGAGATTGGGAACGAACCGTATGCATTTCCATTGGTGCATATTAACCGAGCGCTCAAAGTAGCAACAAAAGATATTACAGTTACCGCAGGCCGCCAGCATTTTTGCTTCGAAGATCGGCAAATCGGCCTCATTTCTGCTAACCAGATATTCGGAGGCACGGAAGACAATTACCAGGGCGAGCAGGTTTCGGTCGTTGTTATTGGCTATCAAGCAAATTGTTACGGCGTCGTAACTGAGAAGTTTATTGGTGAGCGCGAACTGGTCATCAAGCCATTGGACCCGCGGCTAGGAAAGATCAAAGATATCAGTGCGGGGGCAATTCTGGATGATGGTTCACCGGTTTTGATCGTTGATGTGGAGGATCTGATTCGCTCCGTCGAAAAATCTATTGAAACCGGAACTTTGGGCGCAGTGCAAAATGGGGGCAATGGAGAGAAGCAGAAGAAAACCAAGCGCGTCTTGGTGGTGGACGATTCGTTGACCGTACGGGAATTGGAGAAAAAGCTTTTGCAGGCTCGAGGTTATGAAGTCGAGATCGCGGTCGACGGAATGGATGGCTGGAACGCTGCTCGAACGGGTCACTTTGATTTAGTGATCACTGATATTGATATGCCACGCATGGATGGAATCGAACTAGTCAGGCTGATCAAAAAGGATTCGATCCTGAAGACACTGCCAGCGATGATCGTTTCCTACAAAGATCGCGCGGAAGATCGACATCGCGGATTGGAAGCGGGAGCAGACTACTATCTGGCGAAGGCAAGTTTCCATGACGAAACCTTACTCCAGGCCGTGGTAAATTTAATCGGCGAGGCCACGGAATGAGAATTGGCATCGTGAACGATTCGTCAGTGGCTGCTGAATTGTTGCGCCGGCTCCTCTTCACTTCTGGAGAACATCAGATTGCTTGGATTGCGCGCGACGGCGTGGAGGCCGTGACGTTGTGTGAAAAAGATTTGCCTGAACTCGTCTTGATGGATCTGATCATGCCGTACATGAATGGTGCGGAGGCTACTCGTCGAATCATGAAAGGTACTCCCTGTCCGATATTGATTGTGACGGCGACCGTTAGAGCAAACGCGGCGAAGGTTTTGGAAGCTCTGGGTGCGGGTGCGATCGACGCCATCGATACTCCGACAGTGGTGGCATCTCAAAAGAGTGGACAGGCGTTGCTGCTGAAGATCAAGGGCCTCGCGCGTCGGACCTTTGGCCGGGAGGATTTGGCGGCCCACCTGGTAGCAAAAGTTGAAGGAACAGCTAACAATTTAATTCTCATTGGCGCTTCGGCCGGCGGCCCGGCGGCATTAGTCCAGGTTCTGTCTGCTCTGCCGGAAGATTTTTCTCCCGCTGTCGTCATTGTTCAACATATTGACCAGCTGTTCGCGCCGGGGTTGGTGGAGTGGTTAAAAGGGCATTCAAAATTACCCGTGCGGCTAGCTTGTGAGGGCGACTTAGTGAATGCTGGCAGCGTTTTTGTCGCCGGCAGTGAAGATCATCTTGTCTTTAAGAACTCCCGGGAGCTTGGCTACACCGCCGAACCGGTAGGAAATCCATACCGCCCTTCCGTCGATGTATTCTTCGGGAGTGCTGCCCGTTTCTTTCGAGGTCCGATGATAGGCGTCCTTTTGACTGGCATGGGTCGGGACGGTGCACGGGGCTTAAAAATATTGCGTGACGCGGGTTATCATACGATTGCGCAGGATCAAAGCACTAGCGCAGTGTACGGCATGCCGAAGGCTGCCGCCGCGATCAATGCGGTGAGTGAAATTTAGCCGCTGGAGAAGATTGGACCACGGCTGAGGGAGCTTTTTGGTTCAGAAGCAAACGGGGCACGTCCGAACGGGAGAGGCAGCTGAACCTGGTTCCCAGAGAAAGCGATGAGCGAGGTTAACCACGGGGGCAAATGAATTCGGGCATCAAAGATATCGAAAGCGAGATAGAAAATATCATCGTGTTGTTGGTCGACGACCAAAGAATGGTAGCCGAAGGCGTTCGACGAATGTTAGCCACCGATCCGGCGATCGCCTTCCACTATGTGAGCGACCCGAGAGAAGCGCTCGAAGCGGCCAAGAAAATTGGCCCGACCGTGATCTTGCAAGACCTTGTCATGCCCGGGGTGAACGGACTTGATTTGTTGAGAGAATACCGCAACCACCCGGTCACCCGCGGGGTTCCGGTCATTGTCCTTTCCAGCAAAGAGGAGCCTGCCATCAAACAGACCGCGTTTGAATATGGAGCCAATGATTACATGGTCAAATTGCCTCATCGAATCGAATTGCTCGCGCGGGTGCGCTTGCATTCGGGTGCCTACATCCACGAGTTGCAACGGCAGGGGGCGTTTCGGGCTCTCGAAGCGAGTCAACGAGAATTGACGGAGAAAAACTGCGAGTTAGCGCTTCTCAACCAGAAATTGGTGGAAGCGACTCGTTTCAAATCGGAATTCTTCGCCAATGTGAGTCATGAAATTCGGACACCGTTAATAGGGGTCCTGGGTATGGCGGAGATCCTTTCTGACACGGTACTGGACCTTTATCAGCGTGAAACGGTCGATGTCATTCGAACAAATGGGCAAACACTTTTGCACCTCATCAACGATATCCTGGATCTGTCCAAGATCGAATCGGGCAAACTTGAATTGGAGTCAATTCCCTTTGCGCTGAGCGACGTGCTTGATCAGGCAATGGATCTAATGGCGCCGATGGCCTTCGGCAAGGGGCTTGAAATCAGCGTCTGGATCGACCCACGAATCCCACCTGTGGTGGTCGGCGACATCACTAGAGTGAGGCAGATTCTGCTCAATCTTTTGAACAACGCGATCAAGTTCACCTCCAGTGGCGAAATCCACTTGCAGGTCGAGCCTTCGGGGCGGGCCGACGACAGAATACATTTTTGCGTGGAAGATACCGGCGACGGGATCCCAGCAGAAAAACTTGATCGGCTTTTTCGGTCCTTCAGTCAAGTGGACGCGTCGACGAATCGGCGTTTTGGCGGCACCGGCCTGGGCCTGTCGATCTGCCGCAATTTGACCGCATTGATGGGAGGTCAAATATGGGTGGAAAGTACGGTCGGCGAACGCACCGTATTTCATTTTGTCATCGCACTTCCACCCGCCGACATCGGGGAGACTAGCCACCAGGGCCAAAATTTGCGCGGCAAGCGGATGGTCGCCGTGGTCCAGAATGTCCGACTCATTCAACTGCTTGCCGCTTGGGCGGAAGAACTTGTCCTGGAACTAACCGTCCGACCGGAGCAACCGGCAAAACTCGATGTTGCTCAACTGGACTACTTGATCATTGATGCCGATCATCGCCAGGTTCAGATTCCGCAGTTCGGTCCAATAACGATTCTCCTGCTGACTCGTTCCAAGAACGTGTCTGAATTGGTAAACCGTTACCCGAGCGCAATTGTGCTCTCGCTTCCGCTTAAGAAGCGCCGATTCCTCCAGGCACTTGGGGTGTTATCCGACGCCAACGAGGCAAGCCACCGGCCTGAAACAATTTCACCGGCGGATCCGATACTTTCGAGGCTGAATATTCTGGTTGCGGATGACAACATCGTCAATCGTCGGGTTTGCGTCGCGCAATTGCGAAAGCTCGGAGTCCGGAAAATTTCGGAAGCCGAGGACGGACGTCAGGCAATCGCTGCCGCACAGAGCCAGGTGTTTGACCTCATCTTGATGGATGTACAGATGCCGGAAGTCGACGGTCTACAGGCCACTCACCAGATTCGCCTCTTATTATCTAATGCAAGACAACCGCGAATCGTGGGACTCACCGCGAATGGGCTCAGCGAGGAACGGGAAAAATGTCTCGGAGTAGGTATGGATGATAAGCTCACCAAGCCGGTGCACATTGATGAGTTGCAAGCGGTGCTGGAGGCCACCGGCAAAGCGGGATCGCCAGACGGAAGGAATGCTCCTGGAAGCGTTTGGTTTGCTAGCCGGATACGTTGAATTGACAGGCCAAACAGCCTTTAACTTCGCGCGATTCGGACATGACGCTAGCCACATACAAAGCCCGGGCTAAGCTTTCTTTCTTGGCCTTTCGGGCCGTGAAACCGCGTTAGACGCATACTCCGTAATCATGGAGCTAAGCGTCCTTCGGAGGCGATTAAAGCTTCGCAGAGGGCATGGATTTCCTCGTCAACTTCAGCCGGGTCTGACACCGTGCGAGCGACCTCCTCTCGCAACAGCGCGGTGTACCGCTTTCGCAACCGATGGATCAGAGTTTTGACCGCGCCGGTGGTGACATGAAGGGCATTCGCGACCTCGTCGTAGGAGGGTGGAGCTGTGCTGTTGTTTGGATCGAGGAACATTTTTAGCGCTTCGAAGGTGGATGTTTTTCCCGCGTTGACATACTCTTGGCGGAGCTGTTTCAGCGCTTCTCCCAGAACCGTCATCGCCCATCGGGCATCGAAGATCTTTTCCGCCGTCAAAAACTCCGCCGGCTCATGGCGATAGCGTTCTTCTGCTTCTTCTGCATCCAGTTGGAGGAAAACCTTGTCACCTCCTCTTTTAAGGCGACGGGCACGGTCGGCCACATCCGAGAGATGGTTCTGGAAAGAGGCCAATAAAAACGACCGGAATTTACCTTTGAGCCGGTCAACACCGGTCAGTGCCCGGTGTTCCAGCAAGTGGAGGAAAAAGCTTTGGGTCAAATCCTGCGCATCGTCCGGCGAATGCCCGCGGCGCCGAGCAAAAATGTAGAGGGGATACCAATAAAGTCGGCACAACTCGGCTAAGGCGGGCTCTGCACCTTGCGCCTGACTTTGCGCCGCCTTCATGACGATCGTCCAGCGCGTGGTGTGAAAGCTCGCCGGGCCTTCCGCCGACGGACTATGGTCCCGTTCCACAAGAATTCTTTGTTTCACGAAGAGTAGCCGGTGAAAGCGGGCTTGGGAACTAAATTCCTGAAGTGCCGATCGTCGGCGCCAGATTCAGCATTTGACCGAAGTCTTGTGCGCATCATGAAGCTTAGGTGGGGTTGCCGACCCGCCGTGCTGCTCAAGGTATTCGCAGGCCGCCTCGATATCGCCGGCAAGGATTTCGGTCACATCCTGGTTCAGCTGTGGCCGGACGACGATCCGCAGGCTGTTGATTTCCTCGGCATCCGGGGGCATCGAATAGGCCGAGAGAACCCAGCCTCGCTCCCGCACTTTGTTAGAGATGTCAAATTCGTTGTAACGCTTTACGGAACTATCCAACGTTAGCGCCACGACCGGGATCCGCTGGATCTTATTCAAGACCTGGAAATTCCCGGTTTTGGTCAGCCGATCCCGGAGGTAAACTGCGTGATCCAAGGCGTACTGCATCACACGCGTATAGCCATCGCGTCCGAGTCTGAGGAACATGTAGTACTGCATCAGCACGGTGGCCGAACCTTTGCTGAAATTCAACGTCGCCGTGGGAGCTTCGCCGCCCAGGTAGTTGACGTAGAAGACGAGATCCTCATGAAACACTTTACGATCCTTGAAGACGATCCAACCGAGGCCGGGCGGGACCAGACCGTATTTGTGACCCGATGCGTTGATTGATTGGACCCGGGGTAGCCGGAAGTCCCACTTGTAGTCGGGGTAAAGGAACGGGTTCACGAAACCGCCGGACGCACCGTCGATATGCATAGGAATAGAGAGTCCTGTCTTTCTCTCATAGTCGTCCAGCCAGTCGTGAATCTCCTGAATGTCGTCGTCTTCGCCGGTAAAGGTCTGGCCGGCGATGGCCACCACACAGATCGTGTTTTCGTCGACAAACCTGTCAAGATGCTCAGCGGTGAGCCGGTAATTGCCTGGCTTCAATGGCACAATTCGGGGTTCGACGTCGAAATAGCGCAAAAATTTCTTCCAGACAATCTGGACGTTGCCGCCAGTGACCATATTTGGTCTGCTGGGATCCTTGCCCGCCTTCTTTCGCGCCTCCCGCCAATTCCATTTGTGGGCCAGCCCGCCAAGCATACAGGCCTCGGAAGAACCGATCGTCGCAGCTCCGTAGGGCTCAGTGTCCGGCGGACCATTCCAGAGGTCGTGCAGCCATTTAAGGCACTGAAACTCCGTGTCCTTGGTGTGTGGATACATGTCGGGATCAGCGAAATTTCGAAACATGTGATAATCGTAAAGATCTCTGGCCTCAGGCTCACAATACGTCGTCACGAAGGAAGAAAGATTTAGCATCGGGTTGGCGTCGGTCCATGTTTCGCTGTTCACGATGGCGTTTGCCGCAGCCGCGGAGATGCCCTCCTTGGGGAACTTCTGCGGAATCTCGAAGTTAAATTGATCGTACGGAGTCTGCTTACGGGATTGATCTGGCATAGATTTTTGGGGTTGTTTAGTTAGGTAAAAAAATAACGGGTGAGATGGAAAAAGATTGGCGCGGCAAAACAGAGGGAATCGATCCGGTCCATGATGCCGCCATGGCCTGGAATGGTGGCGCCGTAATCTTTCACTCCGCGGTCGCGCTTGATCGCGGACATGACCAAACCACCGCAAAACCCCAGGAGCGTGATGACCAGCGACATCAGGGCGGACTGCCAGGGCCGGAACGGAGTGATCCACCAGAGTAAAGTCCCAATCAATACCGCGCAGGCTACACCGCCCGCGAAGCCTTCGACGGTTTTATTTGGGCTGATTTTCGGAGCGATAGGATGGCGACCAAAGCACTTCCCACAGACGTATTGGAGGACGTCGCTTACCTGAACGACGCCGACGAGGAAGAAGAGGAGATTAGCATTTTGTCGTTCATAGCCAGGAATTTTCAGGCTGAGCAGAGCAGGCGCATAACTGACAAAATAAACGCATACCATGAGCCCCCATTGAATCTTGGCGTTGCGGGCAAGAAAGTCCTTGAAGTCTCCCTCGATCACGCTGCGAATAGGTATGAGCAGGTAGACGTACACAGGGATGAAGATACTGAATAAGCCGTACCAGCGAATGCCGATCAAAATGTATTGCAACGGCGTGATGACGAAAAAAGCCCAAAAGAGGACACGGTGGTCTGCTCGCTGGGTGGGGGTCAGGGTGATGTATTCCCGCAACGCCAGAAATGAAGTCAGGCCGAAGAGAACCAAGGAACCGATGCCACCGGTAGCGATGGCCAGAAGGAAGATGATCGCCATGATCCACCAGGCCTTGATCCGGGCGTTCAGATTTAGCACCACTTCGCGGCCTGTTTCGCTCGTGGTTTTCAACCGCAAGATATAGCCGACGATGGAGGCAACTACGAGCAACCCCAAGACACCGGCAGTCAAGGCGCCCAATTTGAAATCCGCAACCGAAGCGGTCATAAGTGTGAGCACGCCTCGACTGCCGCACGCGCGCGAGTTAAAAAAGCCTGCTTGGATTCGGTCGGAAGGAGACGCATCGGTGCTCCGAAATTAACAGAACAAAGCAGTGGAATGGGCAGAAATTCGCCTTTGGGTAAAATGCGACTGGCGTTGTCGATGTAGACCGGTACCAGGTCCACCGAAGGCGCGGCTTTGCCGAGGTAGTAAAGACCGCTTTTGAAAGGTCTCATTTCCGTATCCGTGGTTCGTCCGCCTTCGGGAAAAATAATGAGTGATTCGCCGGCCAGCAATACTCGGAAAAGCTGATCTATCGGATTATTGGAGCGTGTGACTTTCTGGCGCTCGATCAGCACCCCGCGAAAAACGGAATTAGCGAGAAAGTATCGAAAACGATTGGCCCGCCAATAGTCACTGGCCGCCACCGGGCGCGTTTTTCGTCGCGCTCCATCGGGCAAAACGGACCACAAGACAAGGAAATCGAGGTTGCTCGTATGGTTGGCGAAATAGACTCGCTGAGTGGTGTCGGGCGGGCATCCCAGCCACCGCGCTTGCACGCCGCTGAAAATACGGATGCTGACGGCGAGGAATTCCGCGATCATAGGGGGCAGGGGGCAGGAGCCAAGGAGCCAAGGAGCCAAGGAGCCAAGGAGCCAAGGAGCCAAGACTTGAAAAGGCGCCGGATATAGCGTGACAACACGACACAAAGTGAAGTGAAAATTAGGTCTCAATCGCTCAACTTGTCTTTGGTCTCTTCGTTTCCTTTGCTTGCTTCTGTTCAAATCCTCTTTGTTTGTTTCTGTCGGCTGTCAAAAAGGAGCCAAGACTTGAAAAGGCGCCGGATATAGCGTGACCAACACGACACACGCACAAAGTGAAGTGAAAATTAGGTCTCAATCGCTCAACCTTGTCTTTGGTCTCTTTGTTTCCTTTGCTTGCTTCTGTTCAAATCCTCTTTGTTTGCTTCTGTCGGCTGTTAAAAAGGAGCCAGGACTTGAAAAGGCGTCGGATCAAACGTGACAACACAACACAACGCAGAAAGTGAAGTGAAAATTAGGTCTCAATCGCTCAACCTTGTCTTTGGTCTCTTTGTTTCCTTTGCTCCCTTCTGTACAAATCCTCTTTGTTTGCTTCTGTTAGAACCGAAGTCCACTCCGGACAAGAAGCGTTGAATAAAAGTATAGCTCAGCATCCAGGGCGCGTCTTATGTTCTCAGCGCGGCGAAATCCGTGCTGCTCTCCGTGAAAGATAAAATACCCTAACGGCAGACCTTTGGCACGAATGGCGTTGACCATCATCTCCGCTTGGTTGGGCGGAACAATCGTATCCTGATCTCCCTGAAAAAACACCACCGGAACAGAAAGCCCATCCACGTGGTGAATCGGGGAGCGTTTCCGATAGACATCCCGCTCTTCGGGATACTTTCCCACGAGCCAATCCATGTAATGTAACTCGAATTTATGCGTATCTTTTGCTAAGGCCTCGAGATCGCATATGCCGTAGTGACTCGCACCGATGCGGAAGTAATCTTTGAAAGTGAGCGCGCAAAGCGTCGTATAGCCTCCTGCACTGCTGCCCCTGATCGCGACTCGTGCGGGATCAACTTTTTTTTGGGAGGCGAGAAACTTGGCCGCATTAATGCAGTCATCCACATCAACAATGCCCCAATTTCGATGCAGCCGATTTCGATATTCCCGACCATATCCTGTGCTTCCACCATAATCTACATCGACAACCGCAAAACCCCGGCTGGTCCAATATTGAAGCTTCAGATCGAGCGTGCTCGATGTCGCCGCGGTGGGTCCGCCATGACTTTTGACGATCAATGGCGGCAATTCATCAGGAGGAGCAGAGAAACTTGGATTGTTTGGTGGATAAAAGAATGCATAAGAGTGCAGCCCCCCTTCGGTTGGGAATTCAATCGACTCGGGGAATGAAAAGTAAGCCCGAAGCGCCGGATCCTCCGCGATGTCGGTGGAGTTTCTGAGAATGTCCGTGCGCATGGTAGAGAGATCGAGCCGGACAACGCTGATTGACTTGTCAGGAGCTCCCCCCAGGAACACAACCGATTGCGCGTTGACCCGCAGATTCGCGAAATAATGGTATGGAATGTCGATCGCCTGAAAATAGCCGTCCTCGAGATTCAAGATGCCAAGCTTTCCCTGGCCTCTTGAAGTGTAGGTCGCGACCAGCTTTGATTCCGAAGCAAAACCGTAAGTTGATCCTCCAAAACTCCATTGAGGCTGCCCGAACTCCGCTTCCATCGGCAGAACCGCTTCGACTCGGCCCGATTTGTAACGATAGATGTTCCACCAACCACTACGATCGGACACTAAGTAAAGCGTTCCGTCAGGCGACCATTCCGGCTGAAAAATGGATTCGGCTTCGCCTCCGGCAATCTTGACCGCTCCAGCAAGACTGCCGGAGCTTGCAAGTTGGGCGAGCCACAGTTCCGTTCCAGTCCAAGGCATCCCGGGATGATTCCAGGAGAGCCAGGTGAGTTGTGTCCCATCAAAGCTAATCCTCGGAGTCGAATAGAAATCGTAGCCGGAAGTCAAGACGACCTCCTCGGTGCGAGCGTCGACAGAGACAGCGACAAGAGTATTGATAACAGCTCCGTCATCGCCGTGTTCCTCTCGCACACAGACCAGGCGGGCTCGCGCGCTGTCCATCCTGCTGTCAGCATAGCGACAGCGTCTCTGATTGGTTATTGGCCTGGGAGGATTCCCCGGGTCTTGCCGGTAGAGTTGTTGATCCTCGAAGTTAGAGAAATAGAGAATACCGTGGTCGACGGTCACGGCTGCTCCGCCGCTTTCGTGCACCCGAGTCCGCGCACTGAATGGCGCGGGGGTGAGATGCTTGAGCGCGCCATCAGCGGTCCGTCGAACGACAACTTGGCGGCCTGACTCGTTGGGCCGACTTTCAATCCAATACAGGTCATCGCCGTCCAGGAGTACGTCGATCAGTCCAACGGCCTCGGCAACGATCAAGTCGGACGTAATGGGAGACTGCCATGAACCATAGGGCGAAATCATCATAGCCAATTGATCTTTCTTTACGTCAGGCGCCTCTGGCGGCCAGAACCGTCCGTCCGGCGTCGATTCGTCCTACTTTTTATCGTACTCGCTGAGCATGGTGAAGAATCTCAGTTCTGCGGGTTTCGTCAAAAATTCATCGTGGCGTTTAAACCATTCGGCTACCATTTCACCACGCCGCAAACGTTCAGGCAATTTGGTTTTTCCAGCTGGAACGTGAATCGGGCGTCGATGCGGGATTGGCAACTCGGCGATTCGGTCGAGCCAAGGAGGCAGTTCCAAGAGGCATCTCCAGTGAATGAAAGCGCATCATCTTTACCAGCGCTCCGCGTAGTCGGGGTCAGCAAGACGTACGGTGTCTCTCGGGCATTGGCTGAGGTTTCCTTCGATATTTTGAGAGGCCGTGTGCATGCGCTGCTGGGCGAAAATGGGGCGGGAAAATCCACGCTCGTGAAAATTATTACGGGGATTGTCGAGGCGGATTCCGGCCAAATATTTGTCGGGTCGAAAGCGGTCCATTTCCGAACGCCGATTTGAGGCTCGAATTGCCGGAATTGCAGCTGTTTATCAGGATCCAAAGCTTTTTGCCCATCTCGACGTGGCCGAAAATATCTTTATGGGCGCCTATCCAACCACGCTGGCGGGCACCGTTGATCGAAAGACCACGTATCTGCGGGCGAAACGCGCCCTGCACGAACTGGGTCTCGACCTTGATCCGCGCTCACTCATCGCGGGACTTTCGATGGCGGAGCTGCAATTCGTTGAGATCGCCCGCGCCCTCGTAGCGGATCTTCAATTGCTTATCCTCGATGAGCCTACTTCAGCGCTGACGCCTGCCGAAAGCGGGCGACTTTTTAAGATTATTCGAACTCTTCCAGTGGAAAAGCGGGCAAGGTCTTTTCAACGGGCTTTGCACTGCCCAACGCCATCAAGAGTTATATCCAGGACGGCTCGGAGAAGGCATTTGCTTTATGGGATCCTTATGAGCTTGGCTATATTGCGACCTACGTGACCCATCTCAAGCTCGCAGGTAAACTTGAAGTTAAACCGGGTGTCACTTTCGAGGCCGGTAAAGCCGGGCAGTATACGATCGGGAAGGATGGCGAAGTCGTTTATGGCAAGCCGCTGATCTTTACCAAGGATACCATCGATAAGTTCAATTTCTGACGGTATTGCCGGGCCTTTCGCCTGAGGCAGTGCTGGTCGTTTGGGAAAAAGGGGAAATTTTGCGCTAAGTGAAATTTCCCCCTTTTTGAATAGAATCAGTCGCCGCAAGTCAGATTTTGGAACTCATGCACGAGTAAACTCCAGTTTCAGCGAGATCATCTGGAACGGGCGAAACGAGAGCTTTATCCGGTGTTCGTCCTCGACCGCCAGCAGTTGGTCGCTCCTTTCCAAAATACTGACCAGCGAGGCATTTCGCAGGCTTTGAGCCGTTTCGATTGTCGTATTTGCCCGATTTCCGTGAGGCTCATAGAGCCGCAAGATAATATCAGGCGAATCCTCGGCCTTTTTTAGAGCCGCCAGCTCCACCGGATCTCCGTGCAGCCGGAGTAAGGAGGGCTGGAGTTTAGCGTCGCGCATCGCGGCAAACCTTAGGGGCGAATGCAAGCGCCGGGCGGCCTGGATCGTGCCGTTGCGCCAGGTGCCCGAGTGCGGATAGATCGCGTAGACAAACTCATGGTCACCTTCGTCAGCATACGGATCCGGATAAATCGAGGAACGCAGCAGGCTGATCCCTAACACGTTACCGTTGATGTTATAACCGTACTTCCCGATGTTGAGCAGGCTCACTCCGTAATTCGGCTCGCTGACATCGGCCCAACGATGCATCGGCATTTCGAAGCGAGCGTTGTCCCAGGGAGTGTTTCGATGGTTGGGTCGAGCGACCGCGCCAAAGGCGGTTTCGGCCCAGGTTTCATGAGTCCGGATTTCCAGCGGAAAAAGCGCGCGGAGGAATCGCCGTCGTCCATGCCACCGGACTCGGGTACGAATCTCCACGAGCCGTGAACCCCGGCTCAGGCGATAATCCTGGATAATTTCGATCTGCTCGTGCTGTCGTCGTACTCGGATAGCGCCTCGCAACGGACCGGTTTCGATACATTCGGGTGGTGTATCGCAGCAGAGTTCGATGCCCTCATCGCTATAAGAGGCATCAATGTCCCAGGCGTCGAACTGCCGCGGAAGATCCGTAAATAACCAAAGCTGGTTGCCGCGCCCGGCCAGAATTTCACGACCACCTTCTTTGTCGAAAAGTGACGCCAGAGTACCATCGGCGTTTACCTGAAGCCGAAGGTTCTCGCTCTCCAACTCTAACGGATGCGCTTGAATGGACGACCGAATCGCCACGGGTTCTCCGGGAACCGACCGGATAGGCAGCGCACCGAGTTGCGGAACCAGGACCTCATCGACCCAGATCAAAAGGCGTCCGTCGTCGAGTTGTTGGGTGGCAACTTCTTTTTCGGCAGTGGCGATCACCCTCAAAGATCCGTGAACTTCGGCGGTGATCTCGGCCATCAGGGGGCGGTCATCCATCTGAAGATTCCAGATCAGTCCTTCGAAATGTGCCGAATGCTCCTCCTCTCGATTTCCTTTGTCGGGATGCAGTGCCGAATCGCGGATGTCCGAACATTCCTCCAGAGCTGCGGCCAATTGGCGTTCGGCCGTCTTATACACCGTGTGGATGCTCGAGCCCGGCAGTATATCATGAAATTCGTTCAGCAGGAGGGTTTGCCACAGCAGGCGAAATGCCTCTTCGGGGTAAGGCTTTTGTCGTCCGAGCAAAGCGAGTGTTGAGGCTGTTTCCGCTTCGACGAGAGCGTGTTCCAGTTGGCGGTGCAGAAGTTTGACTCTCCCTTGAGTCGTGAACGTGGCACGGTGATATTCCAGGTATTTCTCGCCGATCCAGACCGGCAACGATCGGGTGGCAATGTTCCGGTAGAACTCGGCGAGGCGGCCCATTTGGAGATACGGCAGTCCGGGAAAATCCCGAAGCCGGCGAAAGCGTTCGAGCATTTCCGCGGTGGGCCCGCCGCCGCCGTCCCCGTAGCCGAAGGCAAACAGCGTACAATCGTGGGAAGATTTGGCTCGGAACCGCCTCCAGGTCTCGCCGACTTCGCAAGCCGTCAGGCGACCGTTGTACCCATTCTCAGGGTTGGTAAAACTATGTGCCAGAACACGGCTGCCATCGATGCCTTCCCACCAGTAAAGATCGTAGGGGAACGGGTTCCGTTCATTCCAAGTCAGTTTGTGGGTAAAAAAATAGGGAATGCCGGCGGAGAGGAGCAGTTGCGGCAGGTTGCCGTTGAATCCAAATGAGTCCGGTAACCACGCCACCATGGCGCCCTGCATGAATTTGCTTTGGAAATATCTTTGGCCAAACAAAAGTTGACGAACCCAGGACTCACCGGCCGGCAGATTGCCGTCGGGTTCAACCCACATGCCCCCGACGACGTCCCAACGGCCCTCCCGGACGAGGCCCTGGATCTTCTCGAAAAGCGCCGGATCGTCTTGCTCTATCCAATGATAAACTTGCGCGCTCGACTGGTTAAAATGGAGCTCCGGGTAACTCGCCATCAGTCCGACGACGGAGTAAAATGTTCGCCGGGCTTTCCGCCTCGTTTCTTCTAACGGCCAAAGCCAAGCCAGGTCAAGGTGCGCGTGGCCAGTCAGCCAGACATTGCCTTCGGCCGGGAAACGTTTTCCGATAGAAGCTAGCTCCGCAATAAATCCGGCCCTTACTTCGCGTAAACGCAAGCGTTCTGGCGTCGTCAACGAGGAGGAAGGCAAACGGAATTTCCACCTTTCCCAAAGCGATGCGAGCCGCTCTTCGTTGCCATAGAAATCGTCGGCCGACCGATTGTTTTCCGTCGCCGCGATCCGGGAAAGATATTCTTCCGTGTCACTCCGAGGAAGAATTGTCCTCCTGAAAGCCTGGTGGATGGCGCCCACCAGGAGCTCGGCGATAGCTTCCCGGCCCGCGCGGGCGTGATAGCCGGCCGCGTCGAGCGCGGCAGCAAGATCGTCATGAAGCGAACGGACGTCATCGTCCGGAACGAGGATGGACGCGTCGTCGAACCGAGGCTCAACAACGGGTGTCCCGAACAATCCATGAGGCACGACTTGCGCCTGGAACTGAAGTTTCTCACCGCCGTTCGCCCGGATCAAGAGAGGGTACTCTGCATGGAACGGATTCAACCCGCCGATTGATTGTCCGTTCACGAAGAGCAGCGCTTCGCCGCCCACTCGAAAGCGGCCATGAACGGGAAGCCCGGCCCAGTCCTCCGGGATCGAAGCGTCGAATCGGATTTCGACGGGTGTCCCAAGTGCAGGCCATGGCTCGCCCGAGCGAAGCTGGGACCAGGTTGCGCCGGGGCCGGCGCGAAACTCTGCTTCTGCAATCAATCGGCGGTCCCGGTCGCACCAGGCGCCAAGCTCGCATAAGCGGATTGAGAGCCGCCTTAACGACTGTTCAAGCAAATTGCGAGCAATCTCCACGTCTATGAAACTTGACCGATTAGGTTGAGCAGGTTTGTATAGTCACTGTCTTGCCGGCGGCCTCTCGATGCCCAACCCATCGGCTGACGGATGTTCCGGTAATATAACAAGCTACCCCCCTCCAAATGAAAACAAAATTTGGTAAGCTCGTACTGGTCGGCTGCTGCCTTTGGATTTCGGCAGAAGCCAAGGGACAAACTCAACTCAAGTTCTGGCTTAATTCCTCGCTGGGTGCCCACGAAAAAGCTGCCTATCAAAAAGCGGCTGATGAATACAGTCAGAAAAACCCTAAGGTAAAGGTCACTGTTGAAGCCGTCCCAGGATCAGAGACGGACGCAGCCAAACTTATGACGGCGGTGCGGAGCGGCGTCGGTCCGGATGTCGCAGTACTTGACCGTTTTACGATCGCGCAGCGTGCTTCCACCGGGCTCCTGAGCGATTTGACGCCGTTAATGAAAAAGGAAGGGAAAGACCTTAGTCAGGAGTATTCAGAAGGACCGTGGAAAGAGGTGATCTACCAAAACAAGGTTTATGCGCTGCCGACCAATACCGATGCGCGGGTGCTTTTTTATAACAAGCAAATCTTGAAGGAGGCTGGAATCGATTTAAGCGAATTCGATCCGGCGCATGGCCCAATCGCGCCAGATCGCTTCAAAGAAATCGCCTTTAAGCTCAACCAGACCGACGCTTCAGGCGCTTACACCCGCATCGGCTTTGTTCCCTGGCTCGAGCAAGGCTGGGGTTACACCTGGGGTTACGCTTTCGGCGGCAGCTTTTTCGATTTCGCCACGTGCAAAGTGACCGCGACCGATCCCGGCGTGGTGAAAGGTTACCAATTCTTGTGGGATTGGGCGAAAGCGCTCGACCCGCAGAAAGCGCGTACCTTCGTGGACACTTACTGGCAATGGCCTTCTGTGGGGACGTTGCCGGATGCACAGATGCCGTTCTATACCGGCAAAGTCGCCTTCGTCATCAGCGGCAACTGGGTTTTTCCGGTGATGAAAGAGGTCGCGCCGAATCTTGACTACGGGGTGACCTACATCCCTGCCCCGGACGGTCTGAAGACCTCCTGGTCAGGCGGGTGGTCGGTGGTCATTCCCCAGGGTGCGAAAAATTTAGAGGCCGCCTACGGCTTTTTGCGCTTCGTTGCCGGCGAAGAAGGTCAGACGCTTCTGGCGAAGGAAGCAGCCTCGCTGCCGACACTCAAAGCACTCCTCGAGCGCAAGGATTTGTTTGCCCCGGAATACCAGTTTTTCCTGGCCTTGCTGCCAGTCTCAAAATCGCGGCCACCGGTCCCGGTCGGTGCGCTTTACTGGGACAAGCTGAAGGAAGCCGAGGAAGCGGTCATCACGAACAGCCAAAAACCGGAAGAAGCGCTTAAAGCAGTGGATAATGCCGTGCAGCCGCAGATGGATCGATTTTGCAAATGAGAGGCTGAAACCGGGAGAATGGGCGGCTCGGTAGGATAGGCTTCAAACCTGTGCGGCCTCCAATCGCCATGGGACGGAACCGTCAAAGGAAGATCCGCAAGGATCTTCGGAGCTTGCTGTTGGGACTGTTGTTTATCAGTCCCTGGATTGTTGGTTTTTTTCTGTTTCTGGTCTACCCGGTGCTCGCCAATTTTTACCTCGGGATGACGCAATACTCGGGCTTTGGCGAACCGCAATGGATCGGGCTCCAGAATTACGGGGAACTCATTCACGATCCGCTTTTCTGGACTTCGTTCTATAACACCTTTTACTACGTGATTCTGGCGGTTCCGCTGGGTGTTTTTGTCGCAATCGCTTTGGCCTTGGCGATGAACCAGAAAGTCCGCGAGGTGGCTGTTTATCGAACACTGCTCTACCTTCCGAGCGTTGCTCCGATCTTTGCGCTGTCCATGATGCTAATCTGGCTGTTGAACCCGCGCTACGGCTTGTTCAACTACTTTCTCGGTCTGTTGCATCTCCCGGCAATTAATTGGCTTGGCGACACGCGCTGGTCAAAACTTGCGATCGTGCTTGTCGCGCAGTTCGGAGCAGGGCAAATCGGATTGATCTTTCTAGCCGCCTTGCGAGCGATCCCGTCAACCTTGTACGATGCCGCCTCCCTGGATGGAGCGGGTCCCTGGCGAAAATTCTGGTACATTACTTTACCATTGCTGACCCCCACGATTCTCTACGATATCATCATCGGAATCGGTTTCGGGCTGCAAATCTTTGCGCCCGCCTATATCATGACCGACGGCGGTCCGCTGAACTCAACAATGTTCACGGCGCTCTACATTTATAAGAACGCCTTCGAGTACAGCCGGGTCGGATTCGCCGCGGCGGTATCCGGAATTCTTTTCGTTATTAACGCGGCGCTGGCAATCATTACCTTTTGGTCTTCAAAATACTGGGTGAACTACTCCATTGAATAAAACAGATTCTTACCGATGGAAGAAGTCCGGCATTGGTGCTACCCAACGACTCGCGACGAGTCTGATCGGGTCCCGGCTTTTCCTGATCGCCATGAGCCTGTTCTACATTTCACCGATGTACTGGATGCTGGTTACCGCGATGAAGTCGGACCAAGAACTGGCTTCCTTTCCTCCGACGCTCTGGCCACAGAATGTTGCTTGGCAAAACTTCCAGCAGGCAACCCAAACCTTTCCGTTTCTTCCGTATCTTAGTAACACCGTGATGTATGCGGCGCTGACGATGGTAGGAAGTGTCTTGTCGAATTTCGTCATTGCCTACGGATTCTCCCGGATCAAGTGGCCCGGACGGGATTTGTTATTTTATCCCGTGATCGCGTCCATCTTTATCTTTGTCCAGTTTCCGGTGAACCCGATCACGATGGTGCCGCTATTTTCCCTTTTTGCTCAATTCGGGTTAGTGAATTCGTATATCCCTTTGGTGCTGCCGACGTTTTTTGGAAATCCTTTCTTCATTTTCCTCTTACGGCAATTTATGTTGCAGATTCCTACGGATTTATCGGAAGCCGCGAGGATCGACGGGGCGAAAGAATGGCAGATCATGTGCCGCATTATTCTCCCTTTGACGCGCCCGGCGCTCGTGGTCGTCGCGCTGTTGGCCGGGGTTAACGCGTGGAACGATTTTCTTGGTCCGCTGATCTATTTGCAAAATGACAAGATGTATACCTTGTCGATCGGCCTGCAATTCTTCAAAACCATGCACGGAATCCAGTTCAACCTGCTGATGGCGGCTTCTTGTCTGGTTGTCTTGCCGGTGGTGATGGTGTTCCTCTTCTTCCAGCGTTTCTTCATCGAGGGAATCACGCTGGGCAGCGGACGCTAGCCCCAATATTTCATAGACCGATCGAAAAGGCGGGCTCAATTTTTGCTAACTGGCCGATCATGAGTCACTTCCGTCGGGTACGCCGCGGCGGTCTGTCTTTAGCAGTCTGCTTTTGG
>Ga0210387_10000489_pt1 | contig 28075 bp, 16 predicted proteins | sample IncBWC7OmetaG_FD_160108 | JGI IMG/M metagenome (GOLD analysis project Ga0210387, IMG submission 160108) | Forest soil microbial communities from Barre Woods Harvard Forest LTER site, Petersham, Massachusetts, United States - Inc-BW-C-7-O ...
GCCGACGGATTGCGTTGGGATTCGGTCTCGAACATCTACAACACCTGGGGCGGTGGCGTCGGCAAGGACCCTCATACCGGCAAGCCGGGAGTTTCGCTGCCCGATGGAATCAACTTGCTGCAAACCGCAAACACTACCTGGCCGCAGACGTTCAAGATCGCGGAAGATCTCTCGTTCAGCAAGGAACAATCGTCGGACACGCTCCCGGTCGCGAGTGGCGGACTGGGCTTCGACGCGCAGTGGAATGCCACGCTCTCTTACTTCGTGCGCAAGGATTTTGCTTCGGCGAGTCCGATCAGCCTGTCTGATGTAGTCTCCGGAATGACTTCGACCTTCAACGACGTTTATTTGCAGAGCATCGCCTATATCGAGTCGCAAGACGAACTTACTTCGCCCAACTCGAGACTCTATCAGTTAGTCGATCCTCAGGACCCAACCAGCCGCACCGCTCGCAAGAAGACAGCACTGGGCGCAGGCATATTGTTCACTTCGCCCGAGGTGCCGATGATTTACCAGGGGGATGAGTTTCTCGATCCTAGTTGGCTGGACAACAAGACCACTTTGAATTGGACGAATGCCGTCACCTGGGCGGGAATCGTACAGCTTTACGGCAACCTGGTGAATCTCCGCACCGATGCCGGAGGAACATCACCTGGACTTGTTGATCCCGACTTGAATATTTATCAGCAGGACAAGGCCGACGATGTGCTGGTGTACGACCGTTACAACATATCGGCGCCGGGGGCGGACGACGTCATTGTGGTGGCGAACCTGAGCAGCACGGTTTTCGGTGCCGGCTACCAGATCGGATTGCCCTACGGCGGAACCTGGCAAGTTCTTTTTAACAGCGACAGCACCGTTTATAGCAGCGACTTCGGCAACGTCGGCCCGACGGGGCCGGTGACGGCGGTCAACATTCCGTTTGCCGGCCAGCCCTACAGCGCAATGGTCCCAGTCGGCGACTATTCCCTGCTGATTCTGTCGCAAGCGCACCCATAATCAAAACGACAACGCAACGATACAACTACAAGAGGTTATGTTGCATCGTCCCCTTTGAAGACCTGATTTCCTAGGGGCGCTCAGTTAAACTCCCCAGGCCCGCAAGCTACAATTGCGGTGAGTAGAGGGTGCTAGACCCACAGAGTTGAATCGGAGGAAGTGCATGTTCGCGCATCGGGCCGTTCCCCGCTGGCTGTCCATCTTTCTCTGTTTCTCACTCGCAGTTCTTTCGTCACCGTTGCCCGCTCAATCCCCCCAGGAACCGGAGCAGGTGCCCGGCCTTTCGATCCGTGTCAGCAGCCGGCTGGTGCTGGTGGATGTGGTGGTGACTGACAAACATGGCAAGCCTGTGCTCGGGTTGAAGCCCTCCGACTTCACAGTTACAGAGAAAGGCAAGCCGCAGAAGATATCGGTTTTCACCGCTCCGAATCAATCTGGCGCAGAGCCTCCGGCGCGAACTTTGGCTCCTGGAGTGTATTCGAACCGTCCGGAGTACCGCGCGCCTGGCGGCCGCCCACCCACCGTCATTCTGCTCGATGCCGCTAACACTCCTCTTGCGGAGCAGACGAATGCACGTACGCAGATGCTGAAGTGGGTGATCGACGAATACCGCCCCGGCGACCGCGTGGCCATCTTCGCGCTGAGCAGCAAATTAGTGCTGCTATCCGACTTCACCGACGATCCGCAAATTCTGATCAGTGTCCTGCGGCAGTATGTAGCGCAAAAGTCGGCGCTGAACAGTACCCCTTCAGTTCCCGATGCGCCCGCAAAGATAACGCAGCCCGGAGTTGTGGAATCGTATCTGCGAACGGTTGGCGAGCTCGCGGATGTGCATCAGGGAGAACTCCACAGAGTTGCGGGGCATCGCGCCGATATCACCGCAGCAGCCATGCGCAGCTTAGTGCGTATTTTGGGCGGCATCCCTGGGCGCAAGAACATCGTTTGGCTGACTGCGGGCTTTCCCTTCACTCTCGCAACACACGCCACCGGGCAGGAGGCCTCCGGTTCGCACATGAGCGACGACCAGATAGCTGCGATTGAAAACCCCGCAACGATGCAAGACGTCCAAGTGAATGCGGCGACCGGAGACGGATTTGAGACTGGTCTAGAAGCCGGACAGCAAAGACTCTATGCCAATAAGATTCGAGACATTGCTGCACAGTTCGCCAATTCGCAAATCGCCATCTATCCCGTCGATGTTACTGGACTCCTCCCCGGTGCAGAACAGGGTTCTTTCGACCGTCAGCAAACCATGAAGGACATCGCCAAGGAGACGGGCGGGCAGGCTTTCGTGAATCAGAACGACCTGCACCGCGGAGTTGAGCTCGCTATCGCTGACCAGGCCGCGTCCTACACGGTTGGCTATTATCCTGCGGACAAGAAGTGGGATGGCGGCTACCGAACGATCTCGGTTAAGGTAAGTCACGAGGGAGTGGAAGTCCGCCATCGCCGTGGCTACTTCGCGCTCGATCCCGCGAAAGAGGACGAAAAACTGTTTGCGCAGGACCTTTCGGACGCGATCCAGGACAAAATCTCCGCCACGCAGATTCCTTTTTATGCAAAAGTGTCCACGGTCGAAAAGGGGAAAATACGGGTGGACTTCATGGTCGATGGTGATGCCCTCTCGGCGGAGGACTCAGGCAAGGGCAAGCATCTGAACCTGAATTTCGAGGTGGCGATCTTCGCGCCAGATGGCAAACAGATCAGCAATCGCGTCATGAAAGTCGATAAAGTGTTGCCACTTGACACCTACCAACAAATGATCCGGCAGGGTTTGAGTGTGCACCTTGACGTGGACACGCCTCCCGGAAGGAATGTGGCTTGGATCGCCGTGCGCGATAACCACAACGGCTACATCGGAACCTTACAAGCCTCCATCGGCCAGTAGGCTGCGCCTTCCAGGCAAAGCTATAACCGTGGATCCTAGGATTGTCGGAAGAGCATAAGGGCACCGCAACCCTGTAAGATCGTATGCAGTCTGCTCAAGGACCGCGTGAAAATCATGTTAAGGCGTAACCCCAGGCTCCGGTCTTTGTCTGTCGTTCTCTGTCTTTCACTCGTTGTCCCGTCACTCTTGCCCGCGCAATCTCCCCAAGAAACGGAGCAAGTGCCAGGGCTTTCGATCCGGGTCAGCAGCCGACTGGTGCTGGTGGACGTGGTGGTAACTGACAAACACGGCCAGCCTGTGCTCGGGTTGCAGCCCGGCGACTTCACTGTTATAGAGAAAGGCAAGCCGCAGAAGATATCGGTTTTCACCGCCCCCGATAAGGCCGCCGCGAAACCAGCGGCGCCTGCCCTTGCTGCGGGAGTTTATTCAAACCGTCCCGAGTACCGCGCGCCTGGCGGCCCGCCTACTGTCATCATGCTGGATGCGGTTAACACGCCTTTGCAGAATCAGACCGAAGCGCGAACCGAGATGATGAAATTTGCGGTGGAAAACTTCAAACCGGGCAACGAGGTCGCCGTGCTCGCTCTCACCAATGAACTCCGCATACTCCAGGATTTCACGACCGATCCCTCCGTCCTCCAGCAGGCGTTTCAACGCTATGGCGCCCAAAAACCAGGGCATACCGACGAGCCGGCGGAGGAAATGAGGGTCGAGGTCACCGGACTAGGAGTCGGTGTAGCCGCTGCCCGCGTAACCTCCAGCCTGGAAGCGTTTCGGAAGGAAGAGCTGACCAACGTAGTCGACCACCGTGTGGAGATCACCCTGGCCGCGCTGCGCGCTCTCAGCCGCATTCTGGGCGGAATTCCGGGCCGTAAGAATGTGATCTGGCTGTCTGCTGGATTCCCGTTCAGTCTTCTTCCCAGCCAGCAGGTCCAGGCTCCCATCGAGTCCCAATTCGAAGCCACCCAGGCACGTAACGCGAAGTGTGAGAACGAAGGGTGTCCGGACCCGGTCAGCGGCGCCGAGAATTCCATGAACCCTGGTCAGCAAAGGGTCTACACCAACCAGATCCGCAACGTTTCTGCTCAGCTGGCCAGCGCTCAGATCGCCATCTATCCCATCGACGTTCGCGGGCTCGAAACCGCGACCGATTCCAGTTCCTATTCCAGCCAGCAAACCATGAAGGAAGTCGCGGCCGAAACCGGCGGCGCCGCCTTTATCAACCGCAACGACATCCATACGGGCGTAGAGCGCGCCATGGCCGACCACGCCGCTTCCTACACCATCGGTTACTATCCTGGAAACAAAAATTGGGATGGAAACTACCGCACCATCTCGGTGAAGGTGAATCGTGAGGGTGTGGAAGTCCGCCATCGCAGTGGCTACTTCGCGCTTGACCCCGCGAAAGAGAGCGAGAAACTGTTTGCGCAGGACCTTTCGGACGCGATCCAGGACAAAATCTCCGCCACGCAGATTCCTTTTTATGCAAAAGTGTCCACTGTCGAAAAAGGAAAAACACGGGTGGATTTCATGGTCGATGGTGATGCTCTATCGGCGGAGGACTCAGGCAAGGGCAAGCATCTGAACCTGAATTTCGAAGTGGCAGTCTTCGCGCCAGACGGCAAACAGATCAGCAATCGCGTCATGAAGGTCGATAAAGTGTTGCCACTTGACACCTACCAACAAATCATCCAGCAAGGCTTGAGTGTGCACCTTGACGTGGACACGCCTCCCGGAAGGAATGTGGCCTGGATCGCGGTTCGCGACAACCACAACGGCTACGTTGGAACCTTGCAAGCCCCCGTCGGCCACTAGGAGCTTGAGCTAGTAAAGGGAAAAGCCCACCTGAAGCGGAAGCCAGCAAACCGGATTTACGAAGGTCGAGCAATAGAGCCGCATTATCCTGCAATCCGGGTAAGAGCCGTTGGTCTCAACGGACGACGCGATGATGGGACGTTCGATATACTGCACCTTGAACTTTACGGTGTTTAAAGCATGGCTGAGATGGCCCTATCTCCGGGAGTGAAACTGGCTTGGCGAGTCGCTGGCGACCTGGCTTTCCAGGAGAAGGATCCATTGATCGAACCGAGGCATCTTTTCTTGGGAGTTTTCTCGCTTGGGAAGCTGATCGCCGCAGCACAGAAGGGGCACAAAAAGGATGATCTGGTAGTAGGTGTAAAGCCCGAAGCGGAACGGCTGGACGACCTTGCCCGACGCCACGGCCTTGATATTCCTTCGATCCGCCGGGCAGTGCGACGGACTTCCGCGGCACGCGCACCGAAGAGTTCGACAGCTTTACCACAGGGCCAGGCCCTCAGCCGGTCAGAAGCTTCCCGTCGCATATTTGAAGAAGCTGCCACACAAAGTTCTTCAGTCCTAGACGTGTTTTCCCTACTGCGAGCTTTGCTCCACGCTCATAATCCTGAAATCGAAGAAGCAACCGCGGCGATGAAGGGGGGATTAGCGGCGATCCTGCGAGAACTGCAACCGGTCGAGTCGCTGACACAACTGGTCTCGATGAGCCTTGACCCTCGATTGACTGACCTGGACACGGTGGTGTCTCAGGAGTTCCGCGAAGTCGTGCAAGTCACCGAAGCCGTCGATACCAAGATTGCCATCCAGGCCTACCAGGCCCTTGACCCCATCAAGCGGCTGACGGTGTTGAGCGAACTCACCTGGGAATTCGGTACTCAAGGACTCTTGGAGCCCATGCTGCAGAAGGCAGTGGAGCAGTTGCTGCGGCTGGTTACCACAGGAGAACGCTGCGCAATCCTGGTAAACGACGCCACCGGCAGTGAACTCCTGTTGAAGGCGCACGGTCCTCTGGGCACGGTTCCCATGATCAGCATGACATCTGCAAAGCGTGCCATTTCCGAGCAGAAAGGTTTTGTTTGGAACCGTGGAAAAGAACTGACCCGAACTCAAAAGGAGTCGAAGGTCGAGTCGGGAATGTATGTGCCCCTGGTGGTGAATGCTCAGGCCATCGGGGTGATTTGCATTGATTGCACTTGCGCGCCACAAAGTTTTGGGAAAGATGACTTGCTGCTCGTAACCTCGCTCGCCCATCAGTTGGCGCTGGCTATCGCCAACCAGCAACTGCTGCTTACGCTGAAGCAAAACACCGAGGTTCTTGAACGGCTATTGACCAACTTCTCCCCCAAAGTGCGGACCCGATTGTTACAGCGCGCCCAGATGGGCCGCTTGCGCCTGGGAGGAGAGCAGTCGGTGGTGTCGGTATTGTGCGCGGACATCCGAGGATTTACTCAATTAACTGCCGGGATGCCCACCGACGATGTTGTTTCCTTACTCAATGAGTATTTCGCGGCGCTAACGGAGTGCATCTTTCGCAATGATGGCACCATCGACAAGTTCGTGGGCGATGCGATTCTGGCAGTTTTCGGCAGTCCGGAAGCGGATCCTCAACATTGCCGGAAGGCGGTCCTGGCAGGAATGGAAATGCAGGAAGCGGCGCGGGAGGTCAGCAAACGGCGCAAGGCGAAATCAGAGGTTAGCTGCGAGATCGGGATCGGGATCCATACCGGGCAAGTGCTGCATGGCTTCATCGGGTCGCCGGAACGAATGGAATTCACTATCATCGGAGAAGCAGTGAATCGCACCTCCCGCTATTGCGATGGCGCCAAAGGCAGCCAAGTGCTGATCAGCCCGGAAATCTACCAGCACCTGTGGAACGCGGTCGAGGTGCAACAGGTTTCAATCCCCACCAAGCACGAAGGCGATTTCGTCGCTTATCGTGTGCAGCGCGTCCGCGATCCGGGTGAGCGAACGGTTGTAAGTTCCTGAGTCGATCAGTTAGTAGGGTCACGCGGGAACTTGATGTAGGGCAGGCGCACGTTTCGAATCACGACTTGGTCTGCTCTGATGCTGGCTGGCGCCTGGAAGTCCGGAACCCCGCAGGGGCCGCCAGCTCCGCAGGCGGCGTTCACCGCTCCGGCAGTAACGAAGTCATCTTGATCGACGCCATCCCCGCTGACCCCCAAGCCGCCGACCAGTGCGCCATTTCGATAAAGCGGCAGGCTTCCGGGAAAAAACACGATTCCGCTCATGTTGTTGGTGTTGGATGCGCCCGGCTCCGATCCCTGGGTACAAGGGTTTGCCGTATCGTACACATATAACTGAAAGAACGGCCCGTCGCCCGATCCGTCGATTCCCGGCGGAAATAGCGGCTGAGCTCCGAAGCTGACGGTGCGATTGGTGACGGCGGTTCCCACCGGCACGCCAGGCAAATCCCTCACTCCAGTCGTACTGAACCAGATCACATTGCGGGCTTTGGAGGCCGCCACGTCGGTGCTGAAAATGGTTCCGTCGTGCATGCGATACAACCCGAGAAGCGTGCCGTCGAGGTCGGAGACGGCAATCGTCATCTTCGCCTTGGAGTCGGGTGGCAGCCGGATCACAGCTCGGGTTGTGTTTGCAGTGGCTACGGCATTCATGATGATTTCGTTTACATCACTCGCGGACAACTTGGTTCCTGCGTTGGGGCCGACCAGGAATTTCTCCGGCGGCAACACGCCCGCCTTCGGGGGGACGCTGTAAGCGCCAGCTAGTGTGCCCGGAGATGTGCCTGGCGGCGGCGTGGTTTGATTCACGAAAGGCAATGCGACACCCCCGATGATGACGACGCCCGGCGGTGGGAGTTCGGAGATGCTGGGCAGGAACCCCGAATTCTTCGAACCCGAATACGCAGCGAATTCGGCAATCTCCGGCGATGTGCTCACCACGCCCACGCCCCCGACCACTCCGCCATCGAACAGCGGTACGCCACCGGGATTGACTGCGAGCGGGTTGCTGTCGTTGGTATCCGCCTTGCCCGTAATGATGCCCAAGCCGGGTTTGGTGCCGTTGATCGACCGCGAGGGATTCAACGCCTGGCCTGGCAGGAAATTGGTACTCAGCGTACAGCCGCGGTTGGTGTTTTCGATTCCGTACAGATCGGCGTTGGGAGTGCCGGCGACTCCGGGTGGAAAATGAATGCCCGCGATGAAGCGCACTGTCCGGGAAGACAGGGGCGCCTGGTCGTTGCTGAAGAAGGCGGCGGTGCGGGCCAAACCGACCGCCAGTTCGTCTGCTGGCACCACTTGTCCGAAATTTCCAATCGACGTGGTGGGCGCGCCCGGCGTTTCAAACACAGCCAGGATATTTCCTGCACGGTCTGCGACCGCGACCACCATGGGAGCGTTCACCGACATCACGGCGTTCTGGACGACGTTGGTTACATCGGCGATGCTGAGCGGGGTCGCTACTGCTGGGGGATCAGAGGAGTTCGAAGCTGGAGATCCGCCTCCACCTCCGCCGCCGCAGGACAAGCACAGCAGAACGGTTGCACAGACGACCAGGGACAGCCCAAAGAGGTGAAGCTGCTTGCTCCTGGTCTTCGTAATTCGAACTCGGTTCATGGGGAACTCAGGATCTGGCCGCCGCCGCCGGCTTCGCGGTGTGATTGTTATTCAGCCTCCACTTTCGGCCATCGCGGGCGAGCAAGTCATCGGCTTCTTTCGGTCCCCAGTCGCCGGCGGGATAGTTGGGAAATGTTCGTGGACGCAGCGCCGACCACACATCAAGAATCGGAGCCACCACACTCCAGCCCGCTTCCACCATGTCGGCCCGCTGGAACAGCGTGGCGTCGCCGATCATGCAATCGTGCAGCAACCTCTCGTAACCGGTGCTGGGAGAGCTGCCGAAATAATCCGAATAGGCAAAACTCATATCCACATTCCCCAGGCGCATAATCGGGCCGGGAAACTTGGCGCCAAAGCTGAGGGAAATGCCTTCCTCCGGCTGGATGTGGAGCACCAGAATGTTCGGCGCAAGACTCTCCACCGGCGTATCGCGGAATAAGACGAACGGGGCGCGCCGGAACTGAATGGCAATCTCCGTATGCCGTTGCGGCAACCTTTTTCCAGTTCGCAGATAGAATGGAACGCCCGCCCAGCGCCAGTTATCGATGTGAAGCTTCATGGCCACGAAGGTTTCGGTTGCCGAATCAGGATTCACATTAGGTTCTGAGCGATAAGCAGCCATCCGCTGCTCCGGATCGTGGCCGTCTCCATACTGGCCACGCACCGCGTTGGTGAGCACATCTTCCGAACTGAGCGGCTGGATAGCGTGAAGGATCTTCGATTGTTCGTCGCGGACCGCGTCCGCCTGGAACGATATGGGAGGCTCCATGGCGGTGAGAGAGATCAATTGCAGAATGTGGTTGGGCACCATGTCGCGCAAGGTGCCGGACTGGTCGTAGTATCCGCCACGTTGTTCGACCCCGACGGTTTCGGCTACCGTAATTTGCACATGATCGATGTAGCGCCGGTTCCAGATCGGCTCGAAAATGCCATTGGCAAAACGAAATGCCAGAATGTTTTGTACGGTCTCCTTTCCCAGGTAGTGATCGATGCGATAAATCTGTTTCTCATGTACAACCTTCAAGAGGTCGCGGTTGAGATTGCGTGCTGAATCCAAATCTCGTCCGAAGGGTTTCTCTACGATCACGCGACGCCACTGCTCGCCGCTATTGGGAACCAGGCTGGCGGCTCCCAACTGCTGCACGATGGGAGCGAAAAATGTGGGTGCCGTGGCCAGATAGTAAAAATAGTTTTCCCGGCAAGCGTGGTCCTTGTTCACCTTATCCAGGAGGTCGCGAAGCTGCACATAGACCTTGGGATCGCCGAACTCGCCTGACACGTAGTGGAGACGCCGGACGAACCACTCCGTCAAATCATCGTTCAATGTGCAGGTGGTGAACTCTTTGATGTCCTGCCGGAATTTGTCACGGAACTGGTCGGAGGTCATGACCTCGCGCGCCAACCCGATCACGGCAAACTCTCGCGAGAGCAGATTCGCCGCAGCAAGGTTGTAGAGCGCGGGGACTAGCTTACGCCGCGTGAGGTCTCCACCTGCGCCGAAGATCACCATCACGCAAGGATCCCCCGGCCTGCCAACTTGTTCCGTCGTTACTTCCGCTAGGCTCGAGACGCTCATCTTGACCACCTCCTGACCCTCGCTCTTTTGATCCGCCGTCCTCCGCAATGGGCTGCGGTGCTGGCAATGGAGCTATCTTGCTCCGTTAAGTGTCTCTTTGGCGGCAGAGACAATGGCTTCGGGGGTAAAGCCGTATTTCTTCTGCAATTCCTTCAGTGGCGCAGAAGCGCCGAAGGTCTTCATCCCGATGCGCCGTCCTTTGCGCCCAACATACTGCCCCCAACCGAAAATGGAAGCCTGCTCGACGGAAACCCGCGCCTCCACATCGGAAGGAAGGACGCTTTCACGATATGCTTCATTCTGATGCTCGAAGACCTCCCACGACGGCATGCTCACCGCCCTCGCCTTGATGCCTTCTGCTTTGAGCTTTTCATACGCAGCCACGGCCAGGTAAACTTCGCTGCCGCTCGCCATCAGTATTACCTCAGGCTTGCCGCTGGAGGCATCTGCCAGCACATACGCGCCCTTGGCTAATCCTGAGGCCGGAGCGTACTTCGAGCGATCCAGCGTGGGCAGGGCCTGGCGCGCAACAATCAGCGCCACCGGTTCATGGCGCAATTGCAGAATAAACCTCCAGGCTTCCAGCGTTTCGTTGGCATCACCCGGCCGCAGCGTGATCAGCCCTGGAATGGCGCGCAGCGAGGCCAGTTGCTCAACCGGCTGGTGAGTGGGACCGTCTTCGCCGACTCCAATGGAATCGTGAGTGAAAATGTAGATCGTCGGAATCTCCATCAGTGCGGCCAACCGTATGGCGGGACGCGAGTAGTCGCTGAAAATCAAAAAGCCGGAACCGAAGGGCCGAATCTTCGATAACGCAAGCCCATTCAGAATCGAAGCCATGGCGTGCTCGCGGATTCCGAAATGGAGATTGCGACCGCCATAACTGCCGGCAAGGAAGTCTCCAGCTCCATCAAAAGTGAGCCGGGTTTTCGTCGAAGGAGCGAGGTCAGCGGCGCCACCAATCAGCCAGGGCACATTCTTCGCGAAGGCATTCTCCACTTTCGCCGAAGCGTCTCTCCCAGCTACTCCTTTTTCGTCGGGCGGGAAGACCGGCAGATTCTGGTCCCAGCCTGCGGGCAGTTTGCGGGTCTGCATTTGGTCAAGCTGCAAAGCGAGTTCGGGATATTTCTTCTCGTATTCCTTTAACTTTGCCATCCAGCTCTGGCGCTGTTCGTGTCCGCGCTGGCCGATTCCAGCCTGGAAGTGCTCGTACACGCCGTCGGGGATGTAAAACTTGGCGTTCTCAGGCCAACCGTAATTCCGCTTGGTCAGCCGGATCTCTTCCTCGCCCAGCGGTTCCCCGTGAGCTGCGCTGGTGTCTTGTTTGTTGGGTGACCCATAGGCGATATGACTGTCCACGATGATGAGCGTGGGCCGGTCCGTAGTTTTTTGAAATGTTTTGAACGCTCGCTGCAGCACTTCCTGATCATTGGCATCACCGACGCGGGTCACATTCCAGCCGTAGCCGATAAAACGGGTAGCGACGTCGTCGCTGAACGCCCAAGACGTGTTGCCTTCAATAGTGATCTTGTTGTTGTCATAGATCCAGCAAAGGTTGGAAAGCTGGAGATGTCCCGCGAGAGAGGCCGCTTCGCCCGAGACTCCCTCCATCATGCAGCCGTCTCCGCAGAGCGCGTAGACGTTGTAATTGAACATCTCAAAATCGGGGCGGTTGAAATGCTCTGCCAGCCATTTGCCCGCCATCGCCATGCCCACGCTGGTCGCAACGCCTTGTCCGAGCGGGCCGGTGGTGGTCTCGATTCCCGAGGTCCAACGATATTCGGGATGTCCAGGGCATTTGCTGTCCAACTGCCGAAACCGCTCCAGGTCTGACGGCTTCACCGACAGTTCCCCCAACCGTTCGTAGGCGGAATCGACGGCTTTCACTTGGCAGAGGCACAGCATGGAATACAGCAACGTCGAGGCATGGCCGATCGAAAGCACAAAGCGATCTCGGTTGGGCCAGATGGGGTCCTGAGGATCAAAACGCAGAACTCGCTGCCAGAGCGCATACGCTACCGGAGCCATTGCCATTGGCGTCCCGGGATGGCCAGAGTTGGCCTTTTGCACGGCATCCATGCAAAGAGTACGAATGGTGTTGATGCAGAGCTGATCCCACTGCGAGTTGGTTAGCACCACTTGCGGATTTGCAGCCATAAGCACCTCTCGGATTTTTGTCTTGCTTCCCCGGCGAACCTCGCTGAACGGATTGTGACTAAAGCCCGGCCCTTCAAATGCGCTGCGGTCGCTTCCTGAAAGTACAACCTCCATCCAGAGCCAGATTCACACCAACCGCTAAGGATGAAGCAGGAACCAGACAGAACGGCCAGATTCGCGATTATCCGTGACGCCCATTATCCGCCGCCTTGGGACAAAGTCAAGCAACCCTTGCTGCCACGCCGAGGTTGTGATAGGACTTAGCCCCATCTGGTTGCGGTCATACGAAAGCGATTCAGTTCGGGCGATGAAGATGGACCTGGCGCGAGCGTCACTGTTGATGAGGTCGTGGCCTTCTCACGCCGTCTTTGTGTGCCTTCTCGGATTGCCTGGCTTGGTGCTGGGACAGGCGGTGCCCGGCGCTCCGCCAACCTCTTCGGTGCAGCGGATTCCCGGCCACATTCCCCGCAACACTGCATCCCTGCAAGGTACGGTAACCGACCCACAAACCAGGCTGGGCATCCCCGGAGTCAAAATCAGCCTGCTCCGGGCGGCGGGCGGCGCGGTTGGCGAATCATCGACCAATGCCGAAGGCGTCTTCCGCTTATTGGATCTAGCGCCGGGAACCTATGAACTCAAGGCTGAGAAGGATGGATTCCAGCCCCTCGATCTCAAGGGCCTTCTGATTAAGGGTCCTGAAACCAAGGATCTCGGGCTGGTGTCGATCGCGGGCGCGACGCTGCCGACAAAAGGTCCGTCAGGGATCCCCGGCGCTGTACCCTCGCCAGCAGCGCCGCCGTCTTCGCCGACCGGGCCCTATCCCGGGTTGCGCACCGCACAATCGTCTTCTTCTCCTGGACCGCTGGGAATTGCTCCCGAGCAAGTGCCGCCAGACTCCGCAAACTTCGCCAAGGAACCCGACCGGTGGGATGTCCCCATGCCGGTGTGGGACCGCTACGGCAAAGGCGGTGAGTTTCCATACACCAAGCCGCACTGGTATGACCCCTTCAATCGCAACCGGCTCAAGGGAGACCAGCCGATCTTCGGCCAGACGTGGTTCTTTAACTTCACCGGCACCAGCATCACTGGCTTGGATGTACGCCGCCTGCCTGTGCCCAGCGGCGTCTCCGCCGAGCAAGCCGACAGCAGCGACTTCTTTGGCCGCGGGGAACAGGGCTCAGCCTCGCAGAGTTTCCGGCTGTCCTTCGATCTTTTTGAAGGCGACACTAGTTTTCGGCCAATTGATTTCCGCATTCGCTTTACCCCAGAATTCAATCTGAATTTCCTGCAAACGCGGGAGCGTGGACTGGTCAACATTGACGTTCGCGACGGCATCAACCGCTTCGACACCCACGTCGGCCTGCAAGAAGGATTTGTCGAGGCTAAGATCCACGACCTGGGCCCGAATTTCGACTTTGTCTCCATTCGCGCGGGCATTCAACAGTTCGTCAGCGACTTTCGGGGTTTTATTTTCGCCGAGGAGCAGCCCGGTATCCGCCTCTTTGGAAATCTACGGTCGAACCGGATCAACTACAACCTCGCGTATTTCTATTTTCTGGAGAAAAACACCAACAGCGGCCTGAATACCTTCGATCCACGTCACCAGCAGGTTTATATCGGGAACGTATACATCCAGGACTCTTTTTTCAAAGGCTACACCACGGAATTCAGTTTCCATTACAACCGCGACGATCCGACGATTCACTTCGACGACAATGGATTCCTGGTCCGGCCCGCGCCCGTCGGGCTGGTGGTGAATGACGGAATTCTTCAACACGGAATTCGCGCCTATTATCTGGGCTGGGCGAGCAACGGTCACATCAAGCGGTTGAACGTGAGTCATGCGTTTTATCAGGCGCTGGGCCATGACACTCTTAACCCCATCGCAGGGAGGCGTGTCGACATCAACGGCAGAATGGCGGCGCTGGAGTTGTCTGTCGACAAGGATTGGGTACGCCTGCGGTCGTCGTTTTTCTGGGCTTCCGGCGACTCCGCTGACCGGTCTAATGCACTCGGGCTGAGCGGGCGCGGTGGAACCGCGCACGGCTTCGACACCATCGTGGATGAAACCCAGTTTGCCGGAGGCGCTTTCAGCTTCTTCGATCAGCAAGGGATTCGCCTGACTAGCACGGGAATCGCGCTCACCAACCCCGGAAGTCTTCTGGTCAGCCTGCGTAGCAACAAAGAAGAAGGCCAGGCGAATTTCGTGAATCCCGGAGTTTACATATTTAACCTCGGCGCTGATTTCAATGTGACGCCCAAGCTGAAGGCTTTCGTCAATGCGAACTATCTTCAGTTCGACCGGACGGAGCCTCTGCAAATCCTTTTGTTCCAAAACCGCATTCGGCATAGCATTGGCACCGACACGGGATTGGGACTTCAATATCGACCGCCGCTGACGGAAAATATTGTGATTACGGCAGGAGTGTCGGATTTAGTTCCGGGCGCAGGATTTCAAGACATCTACAACAAGCGAGTGTTGATTTCCGGATTTTCAACGATCAAGCTGACGTTCTGAGCTTAGCTATGGTGCATTTTTCTTGGCGACGACTGGGGCAAGCGCTGGCGCTGGGGGCATTCGTTTGCCCAGCCGTCGCTGTGTTCGACCTTCCCGCCAAGACGGCTGCGTCAGAACACGCCCCGGAATTATCTCCGCAAGCGGGCGTGGAACAAAGCTCGCCTGGGCTTGGAGATTCGCTCGAGGAGGCGCAGCAGAGGTCGGCTGGTTGCGTGACTTGCCACAACCCCATGGACAGCCCGACCATGCACACCAGGGGAACGGTGCGCCTGGGTTGCACCGACTGTCACGGAGGAAATGCTCAGACTGCGCTGCCTCCCGGTGTGGCGCAAAGCTCGCCACAGTATCAGGAACTCACTAGACAGGCGCACCCGCGGCCTCGCTTTGCCAGCAGCGCTGACAGCTCCGCCAATCCCATCCGCGCGTATACGAATTGGTTGAAAGAAGACGTGGAGTACATCAAGTTTGTGAATCCAGGCGACCTACGGGTGGCGGAGCAAACCTGTGGCCGCTCGGGATGCCACACCGCCGAAGTCCAGCGTGTACGCACCAGCATGATGACCCACGGCGCCATGCTTTGGAGCGCGGCCCTCTATAACAACGGGGCTGTCCCTTTCAAGAACCCGCATTTCGGCGAAAGTTATGCTCCCGATGGTACTCCCCAAAGGCTACAAACATTCCCTGCGCCTACTCCCGAAGAAACGCGCGTCAAGGGTGTACTGCCCTATCTGGAGCCGATTCAACGCTGGGAGGTTTCTCAGCCCGGCAATGTGCTGCGAAGTTTTGAGCGCGGTGGCGAGAAGAAGCCTGAAGTAGGAATCCCGAGCCTCGAAGAAGAACCGGGAAAGCCCGATGTGAAGCTTGGCGAGCGCGGATTCGGCACCTTGACTCGTACCGACCCCACTGTTCTTGGGTTGCAAAAGACGCGGCTGCTGGATCCGTTACTCTCACTTCCAGGAACCAACGATCAGCCGGGTGACTACCGTGCCAGCGGGTGCAGCGCCTGCCACGTGATCTACGCCAATGATCGCTCGCCGGAACATTCGGGACACTATGCGGCCGGCGGCAACCTGGGTCAGACTGCAACAGTTGATCCAACCATCCCAAAGAATGAGTCTGGACATCCCCTCAAACATGCATTTACCCGCTCCATCCCTTCGAGCCAGTGCATTGTCTGTCACATCCATCCCGGCACCAACATGGTCGCAACTTATTTTGGCTACACCTGGTGGGACAATGAAGTTGATGGCGACAAGATGTATCCCAAAGAGCAGCGCCATCCCAGCCCCACGGAACAGCAGCAAATTCAGAAACGTGATCCGGAACGGGCCGCCATTCGCGGCAACTGGGCCGACGTAAGTTTCCTGGAGAAAACGGGGACGCCGGAATTCAACAGTGAACTTAAGAACACACAGTTCGCCGACTTCCATAGTCACGGCTGGATTTTCCGTGCGGTGTTCGAGCATGATCGCAAAGGCAACTTGCTGGATGCCGATGGCAAGCAAGTTTCATTCACTGATCCCGATAAGTTCAAGAAAGCCGTTCACCTGAAAGACATTCACCTGGAAAAAGGCATGCATTGCATCGATTGCCACTTTACCCAAGACAATCACGGCAACGGCAAACTCTACGGCGAGACGCGAAACGCAATCGAAGTCGATTGCGTGGATTGCCACGGCACGATTCAACAGCGCACTACGCTGCGTACGTCAGGAATCGCCGCACCCGCCAGCGGCACCGACCTGGCAGGACTTCGCACTCCCTGGGGGACGCGCCGCTTCTATTGGGATGGCGGCAAGCTCTTCCAACGTTCCATGCTCGGAAAAGACCAGCAGTGGGAAGTGGTGCAAGTGCTCGATTCGATCACTCCGGGCAATTCGCACTACAGCGAGAAATCGCGGCTGGCGAAGACCATCCAGAAAGATGCCGTCACCTGGGGTGATGCCAAAGGCGATCAGTCGCAACTAGCGCATCCGAATAGCGAGATGACGTGTTACGCCTGCCACAGTTCGTGGGCGCCGACCTGCTATGGCTGCCATCTTCCCATGGTCGCTAATCAAAAGATGCCGATGTTACACAACGAAGGCCTGACCACGCGCAATTGGACCTCATATGATTTCCAGGTCCTGCGCGATGATGTGTTCAGCCTGGCGATCGACGGTACCGTCACTGGACATCGCGTCGCCCCCGTGCGCTCGGCCTGCGCGGTGCTGGTGAGTTCGCAAAACAACAATCGGGATTGGATCTACTATCAGCAACAAACTGTTTCCGCCGAAGGTTTCAGCGGACAAGCTTTCAGCACCTTCGTCCCTCATACCGTACGTGCGAAAGAAACCAAGGGCTGCACCGACTGTCACGTTTCGAAAGCTGGTGACAACAACGCATGGCTGACCCAGTTGCTGCTTCTGGGCACCAACTACATGAATTTCATGGGTCGCTACATCTACGTGGCCACCGGCAGGAAAGGATACGAGGCCGTCGCCGTTACCGAACATGATGAGCCTCCCGCGGTGATTGGCAGCGATCTGCAAAGGCTGGCATATCCAGACAACTACAAGAAGCACCTAAGCAATCACCGTGAGTTGAAGGAAGCCTACGGACACGCGGGATCGGAAGTGTTGGACGTTCAAGCTCGCGGCGAATATTTGTACGCTGCCATGGGCAAACGTGGACTGCGCGTTTATGACATTGCCAACATCGACGACAAAGACATTTCTCAGCGCACGATCACGGCACCGGTGTCGCCACTTGGCCAGCGTTTCTACGTTCCCACCAAGTACGCGGCGGCAGTGGCGACCCCTACAACTTTGGCCGTCGATCCCTTGCGCACTCACCGCCCGCAAAACGAAGAACAGTCGATCCACCTGATGTATGGCTTCCTTTACGTGGCCGACAAAGTAGAAGGATTGGTCGTGATCGGCGATCCGAACCTGAAAAGCCGGAGTCCGGGTGTGGGCACGCTGCTCAATGGCGATCCGAACGACAATTTCCTGAAACGCGCGCTGGCCTTCAATCCCAACCGGGCACTGAACGGGGCGCGCAGAATCAGCATCGCCGGCACCTACGCCTATATTCTTTGTGATGCCGGTCTGGCGGTGGTTAACCTCAACGATCCACTCAAGCCGGAGCTGGTAGCCCAGGTCGGCGCGCCTTATCTGATTCAACCGCACGGAATCGCCGTACAGTTCCGCTACGCTTTTATTGTCGATCGCGAGGGATTGAAAGTGTTCGACATCACTCACCTCGATCACCCCTTGCCAGTCGACGGAGCCAAGGTCCAGATCGAGGATGCGCGCAACATTTACGTGGCTCGCACTTACGCTTACGTTTCCGCCGGCAAGCAGGGCGTGGCCATCGTGGACATCGAGCGTCCAGAGCAGCCGAAGCTTGATCAATTCTTCAACGCGAATGGCGTCATGAATGACGTGAACGATGTGAAGCTGGGCATGGTGTCATCGGAACTGTTCGCGTATGTGGCTGACGGCAAGAATGGACTGCGTGTTATTCAGTTATTCTCACCGACAGATAATCCAAACTATGCCGGATTCAGTCCACGCCCGACTCCGAAATTGATTGCCAGCCGCCACACCGCAGGCCCGGCGCTAGCAATTTCAAAAGGCACGGACCGCGATCGGGGCGTCGATGAAAGCGGGAACCAGATAGCGGTGCTCGGCCGCCGCGGGGCGCGTCCCTTCAATCAGCAGGAATTGCAGCGTATGTATCTTCGGAATGGGCAGGTGTATACGGTTAGTGATGATCCTCCGGGAAAGGCGCACTAACGCAGAACGGATGCTCGCACGCCTTATTGACAACTGCTGACACCCTCGCAGATACTGCAATCTGCGCATGTAGGATGCAACGGCACGATGCCGAAGGGCAATGCCCACCTACGATCTCATCGTGGAGGCCCACATGCCCAATCTAGAGAACCTCAAAAAGCAAGCCAAGCTTATATTGCGGTGGCATCGTGAACGCCACTATCCCGTCGCCGCGCAAATCCGCGGACAGTTGCCTCGTTTCCTGAATATGCCCGACTCCGAGATTCTTGCGGCGAGCTTTAAGCTCAGCGATGCGCAAGAAGTGGTCGCAAGGCAGCAAGGCTTCGAGAATTGGCAAGCCCTAAAAACTGGACTTACGAAAACGCCACTCAAGGTGAAGTCGTCACCATCCAAATCAGCGCCATCCAAAGCAACGATTGTCGGTGCAGAGCCGCAACTGTTCGTTACCGATATAAAGAGATCATGCGAATTTTTCCGTGAGAAGCTAGGCTTTTCGCTGGTTTTCAGTTACGGCAAACCTCCCTACTATGCACAGGTGGGTCGCGATGCGGCGCGTCTCAATCTAAGGTGTGTCGAGCGACCGGTAATCGAGTCGACGGTCCGCGATCGGGAGGAACTGTTGTCGGTATCTATGACCGTCGCTACCGCGGGCGAGATCAAGCTGCTGTTTCTTGAGTTTCAGTCCGCCGGGGTTGCCTTTCACCAGACGCTGAAAAAGCAGCCTTGGGGCGCTAAGAATTTCGTGGTCAAGGATCCGGATGGGAATCTGCTGCTGTTTGCTGGACCCGCAAACTAACAGCGGGGTGCGTCCCTTCAATCAGCAGGAGTTGCAGCGCACTATCTTCGCAATGGGCAGGTGTATGCGGTTAGTGATGCGCTGCCGGGAGGTCGCGCTGAGGCAGGAGTAAGTCACACCACACACATTGGCACTAAAGTAGTTGGTGTAATTCGCCAATTGTCGAGACTTTGTTTTCTGCCTAAGAGCGCCTGCATGAGCTGCTAGGATAGGTTGGAGAGGTTCTCATGCACCGGATCGCTTTTCTTGCGCTCTTACTTCTTGGGGTACTTGGAGCGCATGCCCAAGAATCCTACTTTCCGAAAGGTGCGTTCAGCGACGACACTCGCAGCGATCTGTTCAAGGCGAAGTGGTATTCTTCGCATCTCAAGGCTCTTAACGAGCCCTCCCTGCTGCAACTGGCTAGCAAGCCGTCCTGTGAATCATACAGATTTGTTTGGCTACGGACATTTCATCACCCTGTGATTGTGCGCCTTGACATCACGGCAGGTGGTACCGGACAACTGACTACAAAGGTGTCGAATGGCGCTGGCGGGTACAAGCCGGGCCAGCTCATCGAGAACTTATCTCGTTCATTAACGCGGGAACAAACGAACATGTTTCTAGCCAGCATCAGGAAAAACAAGTTCTGGGAGCTCCCGAACTACGAGAACTCAGGCGAAGAGGGAGCCGACGGCTCCCAATGGATTATCGAGGGCGTAAAGGGTGGCAAATACCACATCGTAGATCGATGGACGCCGAACGCGGGCCCGGTGCGAGAGCTGGGTCTTACACTGGCTTTGGGATTGGCCGAATTGAAGATTCCGAAGAGTGATCTTTACTGAAGCTGCCTGGCAAATCGTCTCCACCAATATTTAGTTTAACATCGCGCTTTTACTCATTGACCGTATCGTAACGGAGGGTTGCTTGGCTTCTAGCGAAGATTTCGATCTCATCGTGATCGGCTGCGGCCCTGCCGGGGAAAAGGCGGCAGCCCAGGCCGCCTATTTTGGCAAACGTGTCGCGATCATCGAGGCTGCGGAGTTTGTGGGTGGAAGCTGCATCAATACCGGCACCGTCCCCAGCAAGACGCTGCGTGAATCCGCACTGTACTTTTCCGGCCTCAAGCAGCGCGGTCTCTACGGCATCGATTATTCACTCAAAGACAATCTCACCATCGGCGATTTCATGCACCATGAGCGAGAGGTGGTTGAAAGGGAGCGCGAGCGTATCCTGAAGAACCTCGCGCTTCATCACATCGAACTGATCCGCGGCCGGGCTGCTTTCGAAGATGCCCATACCGTCTCCGTTTCCGGCCCGAATGGCATTCGCCGATTGCGCGGCGATGTGATTCTCATCTCCACAGGAAGCAAGCCGCACCGTCCAGCGGAAATAGCTTTCGACGACGTCCGGGTTTTCGACTCCGACACATTCTTGCAGATGGACCACATCCCGCAAAGCCTGGCAGTGATCGGCGGCGGCGTGATTGGCTGCGAATATGCGTCGATCTTCGTCGCGCTCGGCGTGAAGGTCACGCTGGTCGATGGCCGCGACCGCTTACTTCCCTTCCTCGATTCGGAAATCTCCGAAAGACTTCGCGTCCGTCTCGACGCGCTGGGAATGCAATTCTGGTTCAACGAACGGCCAGTGAAGGTGCAAAGCGATGCCTCGGGCGTGCAGTTAGCAATGAAGAGCGGCAAGGCGTTGCGAACCGAAGCCGTGCTGTTCGCTGCCGGACGCCGCGCTGCGGTCGACGGCCTGTCTCTCGACAAGGCGGGCTTGGCCATCAACGATCGCGGCTACATATCCGTTGACGAACATTACCGCACCGCGGTGCCACATATTTACGCCGCTGGCGACGTCATCGGATTCCCCGCGCTGGCTTCGACTTCCATGGAACAAGGACGCGTCGCCGTCTGCCATGCCTTCGGCTTCAGATACAAGCAGCGAGTGGCCTCGATGCTTCCCATGGGCATTTACACCATTCCGGAAATCTCCAGCGCAGGCGAGACCGAAGAATCGTGCAAGGAGAAAAAGATCGATTACTGTGTCGGGCGAGCTCTCTACGCCAACAACGCCCGCGGCCACATCATCGGCGATACGGCGGGAATGCTGAAACTCATCTTCGCGCGTGCTGACAAGAAACTGCTCGGAGTGAGCATCATCGGCGAGAGCGCTACTGAGCTGATTCACATCGGAATGATGGTTCTCGACCACAACCTGACCATCGACGAGTTTATCGAACAGGTTTTCAACTACCCCACCCTCAGTGAGACCTACAAATACGCCGCCTACGAAGGCCTGGGCAATCTAGCCGGACGCAAGCTGCGCGAAGGCTAGCTTTATCTCATGGCCCACTCGTGCCACCGCCTCGCTCTCTTGGGCCATTGCGTGCAATCGCGAACGGCATCATCTTAGTAGCCAACAAAACCAGACAGGTAAAAGATGCTGCAAGTGACGCCAACGCGGGGAGCCACAACGACCTGGGTTGGTGCAGTGTATGAGGACAAGCAACGCCGGAGATTGGTGATTGCGGTTCTCCTGCTACTCGCGGCCATTACTGCGGTTCTGGTACGAGACTACAAGTCCGGCCTCGGCAATCGTAACGATGAGACAGCCGCCGCGGATAGCGATCAGCTAGCCTACGCGCCGAGCAAGGCAGGACCACCGCCTGTTGTTCCCGTCGCCGAACCGAAGATTCCTCTTGAAACCACGCATTCGGCTGAGGCGACACCCAGCCATTCAGCCTCCAGCCTGGCACACGGAAGGACTCACGTCGGCGACAACCACATAAAGCATGAGAACCCTGGCAGCTTGGGATCCGCTTCCTCCAGACCTTCCGCCACATGGGGTCCGGCTACAGCCGCCGCGAAGCGGGCGGGTGCATCCGATCAAGCTCAGGCTCACCAGCAAACACCATCGTATCCTTTGCTGACTCAGGCGACCGCGGTGCAGGGCTCGGTGCTGCTGCAGGCGCTGATCGCCGCCGATGGCTCGGTTCAGGAGATGCGGGTGATCAGCGGTCCCACCATCCTGGTTTCAGCCGCGCGCGAAGCCGTACAACAGTGGCGATTCAAACCCTACCTACTGAACGGGAAGCCGGTCGAGACCTACGCCCGGGTCACCGTGAACTTCACCATTGATGTCTCGAACACCGAGGCCCGGTATCACGTCAACTCAGTGACGAGCAGCGGAGCGCTCTAATCCCTGGAACATGGATGTCAGGGTAAGCTTCTTTCATTGTGGACTCTGGTCTCGCTGTGTCAGGAAGCTGTTCTGGCACTGTTTTGCTGCAGATGGCAATTCGCTGAACTCGGGAGTTCTTCGAAGCTCAATGAAAGCCAGGGGATTGTCTAATTGATGATGAGAACCAGAGTGGCTGAGTTCCCGCCGATCGGACATCCCAAGTCAGCAGCCGATCCCATAGACTTTACTGAAATCCGCACACTGCTCCCCGTTGTGCCGCCAAATGAGTTAAAGGTCTGCTGGGTAATCGTGGTCTGAAGGTGGCCTGAGTCTATGAACGTGGTTTGCAATGCGCCTCCGTTCCACAGGATCTGGGACTGGGGAACAAAGCCGCTTCCATTGACTATCAATAGAACTGATTCTGCGTCGCCTGGAATCGTGCCGGGCGAGAGGGAAGTAATTTGAGGTTGTGGGACCGAGTCTTGACAGCTATTGAAAACGAACATCCCATTGCAGGAAGTCCAACCAGACAACACGAGGGTCAGGACGGTAGTGAATGCAATGCGAACCAGGACACGACGCGCATAGGGGCGAACGAGGTAAGAATACATCCTAGCCTACCTATTACGAGCATCTCCATTGTAACGCTGAAACGCTCGCCCCGCGCGGGTTTTACCCTCCCACCTCCCTTCGCGGTTGTGGCGAACAATCGCCATTGCCCCAGCATTCGCCGTCGTTCCCGTCTACTACAATAGTCGGGGGCAATCTATCTCGCGGCCTGTAATTGCGGGATCAAATACTTCCCTTTGACAGGCTGTTCCCGCTTCCAATCGTGATAGGAGTGGCACTCGGAACAGTTCCCGCTGGCGGCATCGTGCTGGGGCCCCCGCTGCTGGTGGCAACTCCGGCAGGATGCGACGCCGGGCAGCAGAATGTCAGCCGTTTCGCGGCTCTCCGGAGTCCGGTTGTGGCAGGCCACACAGGTTAGCAGGCGATGGGAGTTGTGGCTGAAATCAGCATGTAGCAACCAGCGTGCGGGAATCGAAGAATTGGCAACCGTGGGTAGCGGTGTTTTGCCTTCGATGATCACATGGCATAGCTTGCAGCCTTTGTCGAATAGCAGGCGATCCGCCAGCATGATCTGCTGATCCATCCATTCCTGGCGATTGTGTGGGACGGGCAGAGGTAGCTTAAACATGCCCGGCAGAATCCGCTCCGGCGCAACTGGCTCCGACAACGCTCCCGGATGAGATGCGAAGTAATCGGCGTATTTCTGCAGCAGGAAAGCCTGGACCACCTCCGGCTTGTCATGCGGCGCCGACTGCTCGAAACGCTTGTCAAATTGCAGGTCCTTCACGTGACAGCCGGCACACTGCGTGGCGTAAAGAATTGGCGACATGTAATCCCGTGAGCGCGACGGCTTTAAGTCCGCGCTCGTGCCAGCCGCGACAGGTTTTAGGTGAGACATCGACTGCGCCGCATATGGCCAGTTCCCCTCCATCCCCGTCGGGCGATGGCAGTCCTGGCAATCCATCTGCACCGGGCCATTCGGGCCTGGAAGATTGGGACGCAGATGCGCGTAGTGATTCAGCTTTACCTGTCCAGGATCCTTGCCACCTGGCCGCAACACTGCGAACTCTGGATGTGCTTTGTCGAAGTCCTTGATTTCGCGAACGTACTGCGGGCTTCCGGTCCGGGTCCGCAAGTCGGCATGGCACTGGGTACAACCCGAATCGGCGGTGCTGGCCAGTCGCAGCGAACCCTTGTGCTCAAGGTGACAGGAGCCGCAAGCAGGCGTGAACGCTACTTTGTCGAGCTGGTGTGCGGGCGCGTCATGACATTTCAGACAGGCGTTGTCACTGACTTTGGCGCGGAAGAATCCCAGCGTGGTTACGTGACAGACTTCGCAACGTTTCGCGAAGACCGCATGAGACGCGGAAAGCGGACCACTGCTGTAAACTTTCTGCCCGTGGGCCCGAAGTGCGGCAAACCACACCACCGCCACGACCGGGACCAGAACCGACAGCCACAAGCGCCAACTGCGAAAGGGATGTGGCTGCGTGAAATACTGCAAATCCATCCGCTTGGCCAGCTTCTTGGTTGTCCGGATGCGTCGCAGCATGTTCTTCTCAGTATCGCAGCGCCATTACGGCGTGCACCGCCCCTAGGATCAACAACGCGTAGGAAGCAGGTATGTGGACCAGCAGCCAACCGTGCAAAACGCGGTGATAGCGAGCCTGCTGATCAATTTCGCGTTTCTCCTCGCAGATGTTTTCGAGATCATCAACGGTCGAATGCAGATTCGGCGGAAGCAGCGTTCGCAGTTGCCGAAACATGGCTTGCGCGCGGCTGCGGTCAGCCAGGATATGTCCGTGCGAACCGCTCTGCGCGAGAAATGGCTGAATCTCACCGCGAAAGAACTCCTTGAATTCGCTGCTGGCCTCTTCGTCCACCTGCATGCCGGAGGCAACCGTCAGTCCGCCCATCGTGCCCGCGCTCGCCGAGGCGGCACGCTGCTGCTCGCTGGCCTGAGAAACGTCGCCGTGGAGAACGGCATAGGCCTCGTCCACCAAAGAAATTGCTTCTTCCATCAGTTGCGTACGAACGCGTCCGATCTGCTCGTAAATGGTTTCCAGCGGAATCCGTTGCGTGGTGATCCGCGGCATGAAGTGTTGCAGCACCGCACCCACAATCCCGCTCACGAAGACGACAGTGAAGAGCCACATCAACGCCTTGGTAAGCCCTACGCCAAAGTGAAATCCGGAATGCAGTACGATCAACGGAAAGCTGACGAAGCCCAGCCAGAGATGTCCGCGCATCCATGCCTGCGCGCGTCCCAAACGCCAGATCGGTACCTTCTTGCGCGCTCCCAGTAGGCCGGCAAATAGCATGAAAGCGAACGCTACGCTGCCATAGAGGAGGCCCATTGTGGTCCCGCCGCCGGCTCCCTGCGGCGAACTGCGGCTGTAGGGCACATAGACAACAACCGCCACGGCCAGTCCGACAAGACTGCCCATAAACCATTTCCGATGTGTCTCGTCAATCCGCAAGTATCATTTCCCCGGCTTTGCCACGGTCTGTTGCTTCAGCAAGCCGCCGAAAAACTCCAATGGATTCACTCGGTGCGCGGCGTCATGCGGACAAGCGTACACGCAACTCGGTTCCTCATGATCCAGGCAAAGGTCGCACGATGTAGCTTTGACCTTCACCCCTGCCATTCTCCGGCCTGGGTATACCGGATCATCAAGCTCAACCGGGAACGGGTGCATATTGATATTTCCATACGGACAATTGTTGGCGCACTGGCCGCAGCCGATGCACCAATCTTCGATGATTACCTCGAGTGTGTTTCGCCGGCGAATAGAGCCGACCGGACAGCCCACCATGCACAACGGGTCGCGGCATTGCCGGCAAGAAGTGGCAACCAGATAGCGATCGAAACGCAGCCCGTCACGGATCAACCGGCTGACGCCATCGTGAGCATCGGCGCAGGCGCGCACGCACTGGTCGCAGCGCGTGCAGCGGTCGAGGTCGAGGATCAGCAGGCTCTGTGCTTCCATCAGGCCTTGATTGAGAAATTGGTCCACAGTGACGTCGGCAACTTTTGTCACTCGCTGCCGGTTTTGTTCCATGTGTTCGGCTGCCGCTTCTTCGAGCTTCCTGCGGATCTCCGGAAAGCGATCGAGCATGACCTGGAAATCTTCCCCAGGCACGCGGACGACCTCCACATGATCGAGCGCGCTACACGTGGCCATATGCGGCGTGCCCGTGAGCAGGGACATCTCGGCGAAGTATGAACCCCGTGCCAGATAGGCCAAGACCAAGTCTCCGCCCGGACGACTCTGGGATACCTTCACAAAGCCAAGACGCACCAAGTAGAAGCTGTCCGCGGGCTCACCCTGAGTACAGATCACCTGTCCGGGCGTGAAGCGTAGAAGTTCCACGCGGTTCCGCAGGTGATCGATGAAGTCCGGAGTCAGCGACGCCAGCACCGGAACGCTGCGCAAATGCGAGTCGAGAGCCCGTTGCCGGTAAGTGCGATCCAGTTGCTCGCGGAACGTCTTGTTGCGCTGCATGATATCGAGAACGTTGCGCAGCATCTCGAGCATCGTGCAGTCCGTCTTGGCGCGCACCGTCGCCGAACGCGGGTAATAGCTCATGCAGGTCATTTCACCGAACAGGTCTCCCGGCCCTAGTTCGGCGATAGGGTTGTCGTAGGGAAGATCAACCGGAGCATCAATTGGAATCGAGACCCGGCTGCTTTCTTCGGTACGTTCGTCCTGCTCGCGCGATTGCAGCATGCTTCGCAGCTTGCTCAAGAACCCCTTGGCGCTGCCCTCGGTCTTTACGTGGGCGATCGGGCTTGAAAGATATACCTCCGTCTTGCCGTCCACAATGTAGAAAGCCGTGGCTCCGAAGTCGCCCTCACGGCAAATGATTTCTCCGGCGCGAAACTTCCGTTCGACAATGGCGTGGCTGTTCAGCTCCAGGAACGTTCCGGAAACATTCTTGAAGATCGGTAGCCCCAGCAGAGCGCCGATATCAAGCGCGCCACCTTCCAGCTTGGTGCCAACCGCGCTCCTGTTGGTCAAGGCTCCCGTGGGGCAGGACACCATGCATTCGCCGCACGACACACACGAAGAGCCGCCCATGGGCAAATTGTTGTCGAAGGCAATTCCAGCCTGATATCCCTTGCCCCGCCGCGCCAGCACCCAGTTGTTGCGAATGTCATCGCAACCGCGTATGCAGCGGTCGCACAGGATGCAGGCTTCATGATCGACGGCAATTGCCAATGACGAGTCATCATGTCCGCGCGGAGTCGTGCGCCGTGCAAACCGCGGCTGCTGGATCCCAGCTTGCTCCGCCAGACGCTCCAGTTCGCAATCGCCGGAATGCTGTTGCCGCGCGCACGGAGATGGATGGTCTGACATCAACAACTCGACCAGCGTACGGCGAACCCCCAATACTGGCTCGGTGTTCGTCTTTACCGTCATCCCTTGCTCGGCCTGGCGAATACACGCCGCCGCATAGACTCGCTGGCCGATATCCACTACGCACACGCGACACACTCCCACCGGATTCTCATTCTGCTGGTGGCAAAGCGTGGGGATGGGAATGCCGTGGGTGCGGGCAGCATCAAAAATAGTAGTCCCCTGCGCCACGGACACTGGCGTGCCGTCGATGATCAACTCCACGAGCTTTGCGGCGGGACTCATGATTTTCTCAGCACTAACTGAAGCAAACCCCTCCCGGACAGTTGCGGCGAACAATATGGTCTTCCACCACACCCGGGAAATGTTTCATCACCGAGGCGATAGGAACCGGCACTACCTGCCCAAGTCCACAAATGGATGCCTGCCGCATGGCCAGCGAAAGTTCGTCCATGATCTGCATGTCGTCTTTGGAGCTTCGCCCTTCGGTCCAGCCTTTGAGCATCTCGACCATTTTTTGTGAACCCACGCGGCACGGTACGCATTTGCCACACGACTCATTGCGGTAGAAGCGAGTGGCGTTGAGCGCCATGTCCAACATGCATCGCCCTTCGGCGCATACCACGATAGCTCCTGATCCGACCATCGATCCCGCCGCCGCCACCGCGTTCCAGTCCAGCGGCAGGGTGGACATGGAAGCCGGCAAATATCCCGAAGATGGCCCCGAAGGCGCAAAGGCGAGAAGTTGCTTGCCACCTGGAATGCCTCCGGCATTTTCATTGATCAGCTCGCCGTAGGTGGTTCCCATCTGAACCTCAAAAATGCCAGGGCGAACCACATCGCCGCTGA
>Ga0210387_10000490_pt1 | contig 28064 bp, 22 predicted proteins | sample IncBWC7OmetaG_FD_160108 | JGI IMG/M metagenome (GOLD analysis project Ga0210387, IMG submission 160108) | Forest soil microbial communities from Barre Woods Harvard Forest LTER site, Petersham, Massachusetts, United States - Inc-BW-C-7-O ...
CGTGACCATGTCCTTGAGTCGGCCGGGGTGCTCGCCCGTCTCGAGCAGGAGCTTGGCCGAGCCGTATACCGTCTGCGCGGCTAGAAGCAGCGCCGTTTCTCGGTGCAGGCCGACCTTCACGCCGCCATCGGCCAAGGCTTCGATGATCAGCATGATGTATGCGGGGCCACTGCCTGAAAGCCCGGTTACCGCGTCGATCAAGGACTCGTCCAACACCACGGAGCGGCCGACGGCGTCGAAGAATGCCTTGGTGAACTTGACGTCCTCCGCCGTGGCGCGCGTGCCCGGCGCGATGCCGGTTGCGCCGGCCAGGGCAATCGCGGCGGTGTTCGGCATGGCGCGTACCACACGCGCTCCCGCCGGGAGGCGCGCCTCGATCGAGCGAATCGGCACGCCAGCGACGACCGAAATCACCAGTGTGTCAGACGAGAGATCACCCCCGAGCTGGTCCAGCACGCGGTCGATCACTTGTGGCTTTACGGCCAGCACGACGACGTTCGCCCAAGCCAAGAGCTCGGTGTTGCTGGTGTGGGTCTTGATGCCGTAGGTCTTCTCGAGCTCCGCGAGGTGCTCAGCGCGCACGTCGCTGCCGCGGATTTGTTCGGGCGAGAGGCTCTTGGACGCGAGCAGGCCGCGAATCATCGCGCCTGCCATGTTGCCCGAGCCGAGCATCCCGATTTTGCGGTCTTTCATCTGATCTCCTGTGCAAATGGGTCGTTTTTGGCGTCGAATTGCGGCCGAAAGTTCAGCTCAGCGCGCCGTCGAAATTTTGTTTCAGCACACGGCGCAGCTCGACCGCGTCGCGACACGCAGCGACTCCGGCAGGGAGCACGCGGTCGTCATCCGGTGCAAACCAGATCGCGCGCGCGCCCGCATTCAGCGCGCCGATGACATCCGCTTCCCACGAATCGCCCACGTGCACGATGTCCGAAAGCGGAATGCCGAGGGCTCGTGACGCTTGCTCGAAGATTCGCGCGTCGGGCTTGTCGATGCCGATGCGACCCGAATCGACGACGACCTGAAACGGCGTGGATTGGCCGAGCTGCTCCAACAACTCCGCGAGCCGACCCTCCGAATTCGAAATGATGCCGATCGGAATGTGTTGCGCTTGCAGCTCGCGTGCGAGCTCGAACATGCCTGCAATCGGTTTTCGCCACAGGTTCGTGTTGGGCTGTGCGTCCCACAGCGAGCGCGCGATTTTTTCGGCGTATTCGGGCTCGTTCGAGCCGTCTTCTGCCAGCAGCCCTCCGCCGCGTAAAAGCTCGAGCATCATCGCTTGCCAGGCATGCGCGTGTCCGAGTGACTTGGCCGCGCCATAGGCTCGCCAAGCCAAAACCGAGGCCGCGCGTGAGCCCGTTGCGTCGAGCGTCGCTCCGAAGCTTTCGACACGGCGCGCCAAGAAATCATGATCGAGCTCGGCCAGTGTTTGCCCGAAATCGAAAGTGACGGCGCGCGCGAGATGAACCGGCTTAGCCAAAGAGCCCTCGTAACTTTTCGAGGAAGCTGTGCTGTTGTGGTTGCACGTCCTCGCCGAGCTCCCGTCCGAGCTCCTCGATCAGCTCCCGTGCTCGAGCACTCAAATGGGACGGCACTTCCACGTTGACCTCGACCAGCTGATCGCCACGCCCGCCGCGGATGCGATACGGAAACCCTTTGCCGCGTACTCGGAGCACAGCGCCCGATTGAGTGGAGGGCGGCACCCGGACCTTCAGTTTGCCAGCCAAGCTCGGCACGTCGATCTCGCCGCCCAGAGCCGCCTGCGCGAAAGTGATGGGCACTTTGCACACGACGTCCTCGCCGACGCGGCGAAAGAAGGGATGCGTGGCGACTTGAATGACGAGCTCCAGGTTGCCGGGGGGTTTGTCTTGCCGCACGCGGTTTCCCGCTTGGTTTACCGTGCGTGTGGCGCCGTCTTCGATGCCCGCGGGGATCTCTACGGCTAATGTGCGTTCACTCTTGGCGAGCCCACGCCCAGCGCAAACTCGGCACGGCGTGAGCACGATTTGGCCCGTGCCGCGGCAGCGCGAGCATGGGCGTTCGACTGCGATCGGAAACAGAGCTTGCTGAAACCGGACCCGCCCGCGCCCGCCGCAAGCCGAGCAGGTATCCACTCGCGTGCCGGGTTCGGCCCCGCGCCCCGCGCACGTTTCACAGGTGTCGATGCGTTCGTAGCTCACCTCGCGCTCGCAACCGAGCGCGGCCTCCTCGAAGCTCAATTCCAGATTCTTGCGGATGTCGCCACGATCCCCCGTGCGGATGCCGAAGGCACCCAGCAGATCTCCGAACAAATCATCGAAGCCTGCTAAATCGCTGAAATCGATGCCGCCAGCTCCGCCTCCAGGGCGGAATGCGGCCTCGCCGTAGCGATCGAACGCCGCACGCTTGTCTCGATCGCTCAGAATCTGATGCGCTAAGTTTGCTTCTTTGAAGCGCGTGCCCGCCTCGGGATCATCAGGGTTCTTGTCCGGGTGATGGATCGCGGCCAGCCGGCGGAAAGCCGCTTTGATCTCGGCTTCCGACGCCTCCCGGCTGACGCCGAGCACTTCATAGGGGTCGCGCACTGGCAGGTAGTAGCATTTTCGCCGCGAGTTTTCCCCAGATCGCTACCACTCTTGGCCGGAGCCGCGCGGAATACTAGCCTCGGAAATAATGAGCTCTAACGAAGATGATGACCGGCGCTATGCCTTCCGTGCGCCCATCGAGCTCAAGGTCGAATACAAGCGCCTCAATACCTTCTTCGCTGACTACACGAAGAACATCTCGCGAGGTGGGACCTTCATCGGCACCGACAAGCCCCTGCCGATCGGTACGGAATTCGTGTTCGCGCTCGGGGTGCCCAATATGGTCGAGCCCGTGCGGTTGCGCGGTAAGGTCATCTGGACCACGCCGTCGGAAGAGGCGACCAAGGCGAACCCGAGCGGTATGGGTATCGAATTTCAGTACGACCCGGGTGAACGCGAAGAGAAGGAAGCCGCGGTCGAGCGGCTGATGGCCCTCGAGCTCGGCGATCATTTGGCCGAGAAGTTACTGGGTCGCAAACCACAGGTCTGAGCGCATCAAGGCAACGCGACGTTCGTCGGCAGCTTGTAGTCCGGCGCCGGCTTGGCGCGCATCGCCAGCAGGTCACGGGCGATCGTCACCTCGACTAAGTCGATCGCTGGACTCTGCGCGACGCGTTCCAGATCCTTGGATGTGTCGCTGCCACTCTGGAGCTTGCCCATGGCTGCGTAGAAGAGCGCTTCCGTGCGCTCGGACGCGCTGTGCGCAGCGCCCGCCAGCTCTTGATCCGTGAGCTTGCCGCGCGCCCACGCGCGCAGCTTCGCGGGCCAGCCCGCGTTGTCGTCGATCTGTGCGTAGGCCTCTTCGACCGTACCGTCGCTGGGCACGTTCAGCTTTTTTTCCACCAGTTGCAGCCAAAGCGCGACGTAGACCAAGTCGTCGCTGCCCAGCCCAGCGGCGACCGCGCGCTGCGCGGCTCGACGGGCCGCGCCGAGATCAGCGTGAGTCAGGGCTCGGCGGGCCGCGTCCAAGACGGTCGCGGTGAGCTGATTGGGGTCCGAGCTCGACGCGTCGTAGGCGCGTTCAGTGGCTCGACGCGTCGCGCGCTGATCACCGTAGTGCTCGAGAATGCGCGCGAGCAGTCGCTCCGAGCGCGCCTGTGTCGGACCCCCTTGGCGCGCGCTCTTCTCGGCGTCGACGGCGCGCGAGAGAGCGTTGTCGAGAGTGCGTGCCGCGTGCTCGGCGTCGCCCTTGTCGCGGTACACTTCGAACTCCATATTCAACGCGTCGGTCTCGGCCAGCGGATCATTGGCTGCTTTGGCGAGCTCCACGGCTTGGCCCAGAGTCGACAGCGCTGCCGTTTGATCCTGCTGACGCTCGATGGCGCTCAAGGTCATCAGCGCTTCCAGCGTCGGTTCTGCGCGGGCGGCGGCCTGCACCAGCGGCAAGGCACGAGTGAGCTCACCGTGGCGTGTTTCGAGCGCGCCCATCACATAGCGCAGGCGCGCGCTGCTCGGGCTGACTCGCCCCAGATTGGCCTTACTTTCGGCTTGAATCAGGATCGGCTGCGCATTCTCGAAGGTGTGTCGGGCGCTCGTCAGCTGGTCGAGCTCGTCCTCGGCAACCAATGCTTTGCCTACGATGCCGAGCGCGAAGCTCAAGTTTTCGGGCGAGCTCTCCTTGGCGACCGCAGGCGCGAGCACCAGTGGCACGACCTCGGCCATCCCGCGTTGCGCCAGCTCTGTCGCGAGCGGCACGGCGCCGCGCATCGAGCTGGGTTCGGCCCGAAAGAGCTCGACCGCGGCGCCCCAGGCCGCCGCTTCCATCAGATCATGGTCGACGATTTCCTCCGCGTCGGCGGCATGCGAGGCAGAGTCGAAGAAGCGAAAGAGATCCGCCCAGGCGTCCGCGTCGCTGTCGTTTGCCGCGCGCTCGAGGCGATCGCGTAGCTCCGGTGCGATCACGCGTCCGAGGTCGGCGTGATCGGCGGCGGTCAACACGCCGCGCGCGTCGCCGTGTCGCAAATACAGCGCGACCATGGTGTAGCCGCCACCGCGCAGCGCGCGATACGCCTCGAAGGCCTCATCGCGGTCGGCGCTGGACTTGATGGGCGAATCAGCCACATTGGATTCGAGCGCTCGCTTCAGCCAGGCCACTGCGTGCTCGCTGGCTGAATCGAGGGCATTTTGGCGCGGATCGAGCAGAGAGCGTTGCATCGCGGCGCGCATATCGGCGCTTGCCATCTGCATGGGTCCAGCGCCGCGCGTGGCTTGGGAGAAGCGCGCCATGGCCTGCAGATGCGCTTCGACCTCGGCGCGCTCGGGCCCGTTCGGTAATTTGTCGCGCAGCATGCTGTACAGCGTGAGCGCGTAGCCGTCTTGGCCCAAGCGCGCGACCTCGGCTGCGCCGTCGCTTAGGGCCGCTTCGGCGCCGTCGAGCGCGACATCTCGAAATTCTCCGGCTCGCATCAAATAGAATGCGCCAGTGAGCGCGGCGAGGCCCGCGTCACGTTGCCCGGCGTCGAAACGTGCTTTGGCGCGCTGCAACTGACGACTCACCACACCAGCCAGCAGCCCCGCGCGTTCGGCAGTGCCGTCGCCCGTCACCAACACGCGGTACGCGGATTTCGCGAACGCCTCGTCGTCGACCGGCGTGACCAGCCCCGAGTCGGCATTCACGGTGGCCCGGGGCGCGTTGGCGTGTGGGGTGTGAACCGCGCAACCGACGCTCGTCAGCCCAAGGCCGACGGCAAGCGCGAACACCAACTCTGCACCTTGGAATCGCGGGCCGCGCCGATCGAACCGAAGCATCGTCCGAAGTCTATACCGCGGACGCCGAGCTCTGCACGAGGCCCGTGTTTTTCAGCCTTTGGCGTCAGAAGGCGACGTCACAGTGTAGTTCCAGCCCAGAAGTGTGGCTGTCGGCCAGCTGACCGCCGATGGGGAAGATGTAGCCGACGTTGGGCGAGATTTTGCCGAAGCGCGCGCCGACTCGCGGCTCGAAGACGACCTGGATGCGACTCGGAGGCGTCGCGCCCTCCGACGAGGTGAACTCCACGTTGTTGACGGCGTTGGTCGCGACCCACGAATCGAGCGCTCCGAACAAGATCGGCTTGTCCAAGAACTGATACGAAATGCCAGCCGAGGTCACGTTGCGGAACGTGACCGGCTTCAGTTGATAGCTGCCGAACATCTGCTGCACGTCCGACGTGTTGCTGTAGTCGAGCGAGCCACCGACTTTGACGCCAGCAACGAACTTGGTCGCAGCGTGCAGGTTGAGCCCGCTTTTCTCGTAGTCGATGCCAAGCCCGACGATCAGCGGCAAACGCTTGGGACCGAACAGCTCGCCATCGCGGTAGCCGGTAGCTGCATCGGCGAAGTCGTTGACGAGCGTTTGACGGTACTGCGCCTCCCCCGTCTCTTGGTTGTACCCGCCTTGTGCGAGGGGGATGCCGAGCCCGAAGTCGATCGGCAAGTAAGTGCGCGGGCTGAGCACGACGCGGTACTCACCCATCAGCTCTGGGGTGCCGAGCGCTTGTGACGAAGCGTACGTGCCGTCGAGCTGTCGCTGCGACGCGGTGGTCCACGGAATGCGCAGACCGACTGTAAACTGAGGGCTCACGTCATAGTGGCCGCCAGCCATGAACGTAAAGCTCGTCCCGCGGTTCGTGAGGTCATCACCGCCGGCCGTGCCGGGCTCGGGCGGCTTGCCGAACCCGACCACGATGTCGCCGAAAACGGCGATCTTGTCGCGCCGCCGGGGTTTGACGTTGTCGACGTGCTCGGTGGCCTGAGCTTCTTGCTTGTCCTTGGCGTCCGCCTCGGCCGTTTCACTCTTATGCGTCGGGGCAAACGGCCCGTCGTCGCTGGTTTCTTTGTCGGCCGGGTCGTTGGAGTCCATCATCCCGGCGCCGGTTTTGGCGTCGTCTTTTTTGCCTTTGGCCAGGGCGTGCCCGCTGAAAACCGCCAGAATGATCGCTACTCGGATGCTGATTCGCATGCGTTTCTCCCGTTCGCGCGCGCGACGTTAACACGTGACCATCTGAACGCGCTAACGTATCGACTCGATCCGCGTTCGCTCAGTTCGCGCAGCAGCAAGCCCATTCGTTCCCTCCTTTGGTGCCATGACCGACACCCCTGTCCGTCCACCGCCCAAGCGCCTCGCCGACTTCGAGATCATTCGCAGGCTCGGTGCAGGCGGCATGGCCGAGGTCTTCTTGGCCAAGAAGCGCGGCGCAGAGGGCACGTTCAAGTTGCTCGTGTTGAAGCGGATTTTGCCTGCATACGGCTCTTCCCGACGTTTTCGCACGATGTTCGCGGAGGAAGCGCAGCTCGCGACGCGCTTGAATCATCCGAACATCGTTCAGGTGTACGACTTTCAGGACTACGGCGAAGAGGGCCAGCTCCTCAGCATGGAGTACGTCGAAGGCCCGGACCTTCGAAAGCTGATGCGCTCGGCACAAGCGAAGGGTCAGCGCATTCCGCCGTACGTGTCAGCTTACATCATCGCCGAAGTCGCGAAGGGGTTGCACTACGCGCACGAGCGTAAGGACGAAGCAGGCAAGCCGATCGACATCGTGCACCGTGATGTGTCTCCGCAGAACATCTTGATGAGCTTCGACGGAGCCGTAAAAATAGCCGATTTCGGCATCGCATCCGCCAACTTGTTCCGCGAGGAACCGGGCGTGTTGAAGGGCAAGACGGCGTACATGTCGCCCGAGCAAGCGCGTGCCGAACGCGTCTCGCGGCGCACCGATATTTATTCTCTCGGCGTAGTTTTTCACGAGCTGCTCACCGCTCGTCCGCTGCACGGCGCGGCCGAAGGTCAAGAGCTGCTCGAAGCGGTGCGCGGCGGTCAAGTCGAGCCGCCCAGCACGTATGTGCGAGAGCTGCCTGCCGAGCTCGAAGAGATCGTGATGCGCGCGCTCGCCAAGAATCCTGACGACCGCTTTCAAACGGCGCGAGACATGGCGGCAGCGGTGACCCGCGCGCTCTTCCAAAAGCAGCAGCTGATCGATTCGCACGTGCTCGAGACCGTGCTCGCAGAGCTCGTTACGCGCGAGCACACGTCACCGGGTGTGCAGCCTGGCTCCGATCTCGCGAGCGAGGCGCCGCAAGGTAGCGAGGCGCTCGACGACTTGTCGTCGGTGGCGCACGTCGCCGGTACCGCGAGCGGTGCGAGCAACGACGAGAGCACGGGCCCCGGGCGCTTGGAGCGGAACGCGGAACGCGGCCGCGTCGGCCGAGAAGTGCGTCACGTTGCGGTCGTTACCCTGCGTTTACACGGGTTCGAGCAGCTCGCGGCGAGCCTCGGTCGCCAGCAAACCGCCCGCGTGTTGGAGCAGCTTCGCTCGACGCTCGGTGAGGTCGCATTCCGGCGCGGCGCGCGCTTCGCGTGGGAGGCGTCCAGCGGTGGCGCCGCCGAGCCCGAGTCGTTCGTCACCGCGGCGCGCGCGCTGGTCGGGCTGATGGCCAATCCGTCGCGTGCGCCACTCGACGCCGTGTGGCTCGCGATCGACGTCCACGAAGTCATCCGCGGCGCATCGGAAGATCTGCCCGTCAGGTTGTCGGCGAGCGTCGGCATCGTCCGCGGCATCGCCACCGGTGAGCGGGATCGCGCGGGCCATTTGATTCAACACGCGTTGCAGGAGCCGGCTACCTATTTGGCGGACTTGCTCGGTGACCGCGCGCCGCCTGGTGTGAGCTGGGTGGCGGGCGGTCTGTATCGTTTGGTGCGCCGTGATTTCGTTTGGGGTGACGCGCCAACGATCAAGATCGACGACGCAGAGCAGCTCAACTTGCCGCAAGACATGCGCATCTACGCGCTGCTGCGACCGCACACTCGTCAAGAGAAGCTGGACGAGATGGCGATCGCGCCGAACGACTTGATTGGTCGCGACGCGGAGCTCGCCGATCTACACGCTGCCTACTATGGCGTGGTCGGATCCGGCCCAAATCCCGGGCAGGTCTCGGCGCGCGTCGTATACGGCGAAATGGGCATCGGCAAGACCGCGCTCTTGGCGGCGTTTTTGAACGAGCTGCCACCCGACGCGCGCGTGCTGCGTGTCGAGTCGTCGCCGGCGCTGAGTGAAGTGCCGTTCGCGACGATCAGCGAGTGGATTCGCGAGCTCACGGGAACGCGCATCGATCTACCTTTCGAGCAAGCTCGCGAGTTCATCACCGATGCCTTCGGTGAATTCGCCGCTGACGAGGAAGGTCCCGAGGTCATCGAACGCATGGCCGAGCTCGCGACTGGACGCATTCGCCAAACGGTCGACGACGCGGACGTGGCGGAGACACGCCAACTGATCGCGCTCGGCATGCGTCGCTTCTTCGCGCGCGCCGCGATGGACGCACCGCTCGTGGTCGCGCTCGACGGCTTGCAGTGGAGCGACCGACCGAGTCTCGATTTGATCATCGAGTTCTTGCGCCGCGCCGAACCGCTGAGTGTGCTCGTGGTGCTGCTCACGCGTCCGGAGGACCGCGTGTCGGCGTACATCGAGGGTCTGGTGCGGGTGGAGTTGAAGGGGCTCAGCGCCGAGCATCAGCTGCGGCTCTTGCAAACGCGGCTCGGGGTGAGCCAAGGCGTGCGTCAGGTGTGCGCGGATCTCTTGCCGCGGGCCGGCGGAAACCCATTTTTCTTGCTGGAGATGGTCGACGCGCTGCTCGAACGCGGCATGCTGGAAATCCGCGAACGCGATGGCCAACAAGAGCTGGTGCAGGTCGAGCGCTTGGGGGACGCGAGCTTGTCGTTGCCGTCCACGCTCGAGCAATTGATCGCCGATCGTGTGAAGCAGCTACCGCCCGAAGAACAAGGCGTCATCGAGTGGTTGGCGGTCGCCGGCGGGCCGCTAGGGCTCGCCGATCTAGCGGAGGTCAGCGGTGAAGATCCGACAGAAGCCGTCACGCGGTTGGCCGCTCGCGGCCTGTGTGAACTGAAGTCGGACGTGGTCGACGTGCGGCACCCGCTGACACGCGACGTGGCGTATCGAGCGCTCGACCGTCGGCGACGTGTGCGCATGCATCGTCGGCTCGGTGAGCACTTGGCGCGGACACCACTCGGCAAAGGTCTGACTGCGGCGATCGTTGCCCGACACTTGGCCCGCGGCAACGCGCGCGACGAGGCCGCTCGCTTTTACCTGGAGGCCGCCGATGCGGCGCGCGCGAGCTACCAAACGCAGCTCGCTAAGCGCTGCTACCGGCGCGTGATCGCACTGGTTTCCGACGGGGATTTGCGACTGCTCGAGGCGCACGAGGCGCTCGAGTCGATTTGCCGCAACCAGGGTCGTTGGCGCGAACGGCGCTCGCACCTGACCCGATTGCGGGCTTTGGCTCGGGTCTCGAAGAGCGCCGAATGGGCAGCCACGACGTTGTTGCGCACCGCACAATTCGAGCTCGACGCAGGTCGCTTGTCGAAAGCGCTGAGCTCCGCGCAGCGCGGCGAAGTCGTGGCGACTCAAGCGGCCTCGCCCGTGCTCGAGGTGCAGGCCCGCACGCTCATGGCGGAGATCCTGCACGACATCGGTGATATGCAAGGCGCGCTCTCGGCAGTCGACCGGGCGCTGACCACGGCTGAGGGCAGTGGCGTGCCGGCGCGTTTGCGCGCCGAGGCGCTGCGTTTGCGCGGCACTTTGCTGCGTCGTGTAGGTCGCGTGCACGAGGCGGTCGAGGCGCAGGCCGAAGCGATCGCCGTGTTTCGTCAGACCGGCGTGCGAAGACTCGAGGCGCGCGCCAAAAATTCGCTCGCCTACGCATTGCTCGTGCTCGGGCGCTTCGAGGACGGCATTGCCCTGGCGCTCGACGCGATTCGCATCGACCTCGCGATTGGCGGCCGTTTCCAAATCGCGAAGACCCTGAGCACTATCGGTGAATGCTATGCGAGTCTCGGCGACTTGGAGCGCGGGCTCGCCTATTTGCGCCGCGCGCGCGAAGCGCATGAACGCTACGGCGATCGTGACTCGCGCGCCGACACCCTGCTCTCGATGGCGGAGATTCTAATCGAGTACAAAGATCTGGACGGCGCCGAGACACTCGTCGGCGACGCTGGCGCGCTCACGGCGGTCACGGGCAGCGCCTTCGATTCCGTGCATGAAAAGATCCTGCGCGCGCTCTTGGCGCGCGTTCGCGGCGATCATTCGCGCGCGGTGATGTTCGCTTTCGACGCGCGCCAGGCCGCCGAGGCGCAGGCTTATGTCGCGTTTCATTTTTATGCCATGGCGATCGAGGCGCGGGCGCGCGTCGACATGGGTGAGGAGCACACGGGCATCCTGCTCGCCACGACGGCCATGGGCGCGATCGACACGCTGCAGGGCTCCGAATATGGCCTGGCTACCCGCGCGCTCGGCTGCGAAGCCTTGCGCGTGGCGCGCTCGCCACAAGCAGAGGAAATGCGCGAACGCGCGGCGCGTTATGCGCGCTCACTGCTCGAGCACATTCGCGATCCGCTGTTCCGCCGCACCTTCGTGGAGCGCCGCGTGGTGCAGGCGGTGCTCACACCACCGGAGTCGCGCCCCGACGTGCCGCGCGGCCTGGACAACCCGCTGAATCCGTCGCGTTGAGCGCTGGGTCTGGTTACTGAAATTGGGCCTGCCCGGTCGTGACGAGCGAAGCTTGCACGGGCGGCAACGTGTCTTCGAGCATTTGCCCGTCTTCGGCCGTGATGCGCACGTGGACCATGCCCGCTCCGAAACCGTTGGCGTTCAAGAAGTAGTTGTAGTCCTGACGTGCGGCTTCGACCCAGGCCATGCCATCCGGGGACGACTCGAATTTGGCGATGGGTAAGCGGCTATTCTGCACTTGGACTGCGGTCCAATACGCGTTGCTGCCGTCTTTGTATTTGTAAGCAACGGGCCCCGTGACGTCGCATGCAACGAACGTCCACGTGATCGGCACGCGCCCCTCACTCGTGGGCGCGAGCTGGGCAAAAGCGGCCGGATGCAAGTCCAGTTGGCCGACGCTACAGTCCGGGCATTCGTCCACGATCCGGACGCGCACCGTGGGCGGCGACCCCGCGTCCGTAGCGAGAGTGACATCCGCGCACGCCCCGCACCAGGCGCTACCATTCCAGTCCGCGACGTCGAGCGCGGCAATGTTCGTGTCAGCCGTGTTCTTGTCGTAGAGGCAGGCGCCAGAGCCGTCGGCGGTCGTGTAGAACGTGGCCACGCCGCTGTGCATTGCGCCGAACGCAACCGTGGTGACCACGGGCGGGCTCGGGTTGCCGCTGTTCGACGCAGTGTCACTCTTCGCTGCCGAGCCACTCGAGGAGCAAGAGAGCGCGAGCCACGCCGCGCACAGTCCCAAGCTGATGCCGAAGAGACCAGACGGTTTCATGATCCGTGCACTTTAACGCACCTCTCGAGCAGGGGGGAGTACGTACCCGGGGCGCGAATCAACTCTCGATGCTGGCCAGCTCCGATTCGAGCTCGCCCAGCGCCTTGCCGTCGTTCTTCTGTGACGCAAGCTCGATGCCTTGCTTGAGCCACTGTGAGGCATCAGCGAGGCGCGCGGCTTCGCGCAACATTTGACCTGCCATGAGGTACATCGGCAGGTAACCGGCGTCCCGGTTGCGCAGTGTTTCGAAGGCGCCCAGTGCGTCGCCGACACGGCCTTCCTTTCGATATTCCATGGCCAAGCAATAGAATGCGAAGGAGTCGGCCTGCGGCGAGGAGGTGAGCTTTTCGAGCATGGCGAGCCGCTTGTTCATTTCGGGAGCAATTTCCCTTGCTGAGCGCACAAGTCAACCCGTCGGGACTCCCTGCGCCGTGACGGAGCGCCTCGAAGCTGCTACTACGCGCCTCTGCTCGGGGTCAGAATCCACCCTGCGGAGCGGAAAGGACCCACTCATGTTTCGATCCAAGACCTCCCAGGCTTGCGCGCTGATCGGCGCCGGGCTGTTCACGCTGGCGTTCGCCGCAGGTTGCAACAAGCCGAAGCACCACCGTTCAGCGACGCCGGCAGCATCGGGTTCTGCGGGGCTCGCCGCCAATGCCGGCCCCTGCCAAAAATATGCCGCCGCGCTGTGCGAGAAGGCCGGCAAGGAATCGGACACGTGTCAGGCGCTCACCACGAGCGCAGACATCTTGTCGCCGGCTGCTTGCAACGCGGGCCTCTCGGACATGGCCTACTCGATCAAGAAGCTCGGCGAGCAGGGCAAGTCCTGCGATGAGCTCGTGACCAAGCTGTGCGCCGAGGTCGGGCCGACGAGTGAAACATGCAACATGGTCAAGACACAGACCAAGCAGTTCCCGCCAGCGCGCTGCAAATCGATGCTCGAGCACATGCCGGAGATCGTTGCCGATCTGAAGAAGATGGAGAACGCGAATCAACCGCTGAGCCCGGAGATAGCCGCGTCGATCGCCAAGGGTAAGGCGCCCTCATTTGGTCCCGAGAACGCGAAGGTGACGGTCGTCGAGTTCTCCGATTTCCAATGCCCGTACTGCTCGCGCGCGGCCGACGTGGTCGACCAAGTGAAGCAAAAGTACGGGGATCGCATTCATTTCGTGTTTCGCCAGTTCCCGCTGCCGATGCACCAAAACGCGCGCGGCGCCGCCGAGGCGGCGCTCGCAGCGAACGCCCAGGGTAAATTCTGGGAGTTTCACGACAAGTTGTTCAAGAACCAGGGGCAGCTCACGCGCGACGGCTTGGAAGGCTTCGCCAAGGACGCGGGGCTGAACGTGCCGCAGTTCAAAAAGGCGCTCGACAGCAAGACGTACGCGGCGGATGTCGATTCGGACGTGAAGATGGGCGAGAGCGTGGCCGTGGAAGGTACGCCGACCATGTTCATCAACGGTGCTCGCGTGCAAAACCCGACCAGTTTCGAAACCGTCTCGGCTCAGATCGAGAACGCGCTCAAAGGCGCGCCCGCTGGCGCTGCCGCACCTGCTGGTACTCCTGGCTGAGCGTTGCTTCGCTCGCACCTCGGGTAGCTAGCTCAATCGTATTCGAGAAATTTGGCGTGGATGCGGCGAGTGCCGTGTTCCTTGAACTTGGCGACGACGGTCGGAGCACTGCCGAACTCGACTCGCTCCACCACGCCCTCACCGAATTGCTTGTGATAGACGCGCGACCCGGGGCGCACTTGCACTCCTTCACCAACCTCGCCCTCCGGAACGTCACGCTCGATGACGCGCGTGCCCACCGCGAGGGACGCGGCGCGAGGCGCGCTGTACGGAGTTGCATAGGGCGTGGCCGCCCAGCCCGTGCCCTCCCGAGTTACGGTTTCTTCGGGTAAATCCCGCAAAAAACGGCTCGGTGACGAGTAGCGCGTCTTGCCGAACAGCGTGCGCGTGGCCGCGTGCACGATGTACAGCCGCTCGCGCGCGCGTGTGATCGCGACGTACGCGAGTCGACGCTCCTCGTCGATCTCCTCCGGCTCCTCGTGACTCACGCGGCTGTACGGGAAGATCTCTTCCTCCATGCCGGTCAAAAATACACTGCGGTATTCCAGGCCCTTGGCCGTGTGCACGGTCATCAGCGAAACCTTCGGGGCGCCATCGAGCGCGTCGGTCGCGTTCACGAGCGAGACGCGCTCCAGATACCCTTCGAGCGTTGCCTCTTCGTCGCTGCTGTGCGCGATCTCTTCTTCGTAGTCGGCGATGGAGCCGACCATCTCCTCCAAGTTACCGAGCCGGGCGTCGCTCTCCGCGGTGTCGTCTTTCACGAGAATATCGCGATAGCCCGTGGCCTCGAGGACACGCCCAGCGAGGGCGTGGGGCGACAAGCCCTTGGCCTCCTCGCGCAGGCTCTCCAAGAGTACCTTGAACGCGGCGAGCTTCTTGCGCGCGGCGCTGCCGAGCTCGGCGTCGCGCACCACGCTGTCGATGGCGTCGTACGCGCTCATCGCGTTCTCCGAGGCCACGTTGAGCAAATGCTCGACCGTCTTGTTGCCGATGCCGCGCGCGGGCGTGTTGATCACGCGCGTCAGGTCCGTGTCGCTCATCGGATTCATGATCAAGCGTAAATAGGCCAGTAAATCCTTGACCTCGGCGCGGTCGAAGAACTTCATGCCGCCGATGATTTGGTAGGCCATGTTGGCCCCGCGAAACGCTTCTTCCAGCGTGCGCGACTGCGCGTGCACGCGGTAGAATACGGCAATCTCGTCGGCCGACACACCGCGCGCCATCTCGGATTTGACGGTGCGCACCACGAACGACGCTTCCTCGCGCTCGTCCTTCACTAGCCGGACTTTGATGGTCTCGCCCGGATCCCGCGCGGTCCACAGGTTCTTCGGTTCTCGCTGGTGAGCGGGTTCGATCACGCCGAGGGCGGCCTTCACGATGTTGCCCGTCGAGCGATAGTTTTGTTCGAGCTTGATCACGACGGCGTCGGCGAAGTCACGACGGAAGCTGCGGATGAGCCGCACGTCCGCGCCGCGCCAACCGTAGATCGACTGATCGTCGTCGCCGACGACGCACAGGTTGCGCCGCCGCGCACTGAGCGCGCGGATCAGCCGATACTGGATCAGATTCGTGTCTTGGAACTCGTCGACCAACACGTAGAGGAAGCGATTGCGCAGCTCTTCTCCGCCACGGCTCTCGGGATTTTCGGCGATGCGCGCCATGAGCAGCAGTAAATCGTCGAAGTCGACCGCGTTCGCGAGTAGGAGCGCCTTCTGATATCGCTGATAAATCTCGGGCAAGGCATCATTGAAGCCGGCGTCGCCCTTGACCTCGTTCGGGCCGCGGCCTTCGCGTTTCTCCCGGCTGATCAAGGAGGACAGCAACTTTGCTGGGTATTCTTGGTCGGACAGATTCAACTCGCGCACGGCGCGCGTCAGCACGGCTTTCTGATCGGAATCGTCGTAGATCACGAAGTTTCGCTTGAGCCCGACTTCTTCGGAGTAGCGGCGGAGCAACTTGGCGCACACCGAATGGAACGTGCCGATCCACAAGTCACGCGTCACCTCTGCGCCGGCGAGCTCGGCCAGGCGGGATTTCATCTCCCCCGCGGCCTTGTTGGTGAAGGTGACGGCCAGAATGCGATACGGAGCCACGCCCGAGGCGAGCAAGTTCGCGATGCGGTAGATGATCGTGCGAGTTTTGCCGCTGCCTGCTCCCGCAAAAACGAGCAACGGTCCCTCACCATGGGTCACCGCCTGCATTTGGGGTTCGTTGAGCGCGGTCATTTTCGGTACCTCGCTAACCTTTGCGGCTAGTCACGCACAAGACAAGAGCGAACACGGGCGAATTGCTCTAGGCTCGCCGCCATGCGCGCCCTGCGCCTTCGGCCCGTGCTCGCGGGCGTGAGCGTCGCGCTGCCGCCGGGCACCGCACTACTACCGGAAGAATGCGCGTGCTGCAGCGCGCCAGCGACTCATCGCCTCGCCGCACGCCGTCGCGACGGCGTATCCGTGCTGGTCGGGTATTGCGACGACTGCGCCGAGCATCAGGCGAGCGCATCGTCTCGCCAACTGTCGCTGTCGCTGTCATCGCTGCTCCTTGGCTTGGTGAGCGCGGGCGGGCTACCGCTACTGGCCTCTCGCCTCGGTCTTTTCTGGTTGGCGTTCAGCTCGTGTACGGCGTCGCTCCTGCCACTGCTCTTCTTGCTCGTGCCTCGAAAGCAGGCTCTTGGCGTGCATGCATCGCATGGCCACGCCGTCCTCTGGGCTGCGGGCGATCGCCTCTGGTGCGCTAGCGATCGCTACGGCGAACGGGTCGCCCAGCTCAACGGAGCGCGCGCGCTGCCAACGCCGCTCCGCGAGAGCATTGCCTCGCCTTGGCTCAGCGCTGGCCCGCTCCTAGCGGTTGGTGCTGCGTGCCTGTCGTACTTCGTGTATCACCCGTTGCTCCGCGTCATCAATCTCGCGTCGTCGCGCATCGAGGTGTCGGTCGACGATGCGCCAGTCGTTTCCGTGGACGCGACGAGCAACGAGAGCCCCTCCGCTGGTGCGCTAGTGCGAGTGCCCGCTGGACATCACGTCCTGTCGGCCCGTTCGGCGGTCGACGGAGCAGCCATCGCGCGCGTCTCGGTCGACTTTCAGAGCGGCGCCATTCACCTTTTTGCCCCAGGTGCCGAACAGACGTGCTTCTGGCTCGAAACAACGGGTTACGGGCAAGAGCAGCTGGCCCAGCCGAGCTACCAGCCGCTGGTTTCAGCGGAGAATTTCTGGGTTCTCCCCGCTGACATCGACCGCTGGTTTGCCGCAAATCCAGCGCCTTCTGACCCCCATTCGCACAGCTCGGGCGGCCTCTTGACCGCGCTTCGGCAAGCGCCGTGCGCCGAAGCCCCGCCGGACGCTCGCTCGCGGGAGTGATTCGAGCGCCAAGGGACGAATGCCGCTCATTTGTGAGACTGCTTCTAGCGGAGCGAGGGACAGTGATTATACTCGCCCCGCCGTGTCCGACGAAACCCCGATCTCCGAAGCACCTCCGTCATCGCAAGAACTCCCGGTCGAGACCGCGCAGGAGCCGCCGGTGGCGCTCGACCCGCTCGACGCCGCAAAAGCGGAGATCGCTAAGCTCCGCGACCAGCTGCTGCGCACCGCGGCAGATTTCGACAATTTTCGGAAGCGCTCACGTCGCGAGCTCGGCGACATGGAAAAGCGAGCGCGTGAGGATTTGATTAAAGAGCTCTTGCCCGTGTTCGACAATCTCGAACGCGCGACTGCGCACGCCGAGACGGCGACGGACGTGAAGGCGTTGGCTGACGGCATCGGTCTAGTGATGCGCCAATTTCTCGATACCTTGTCCAAAATCGGCATCGAACGGATCAAGGCACAGGGTGAGTCGTTCGATCCGGCTTTCCACGAAGCCGTGCAACAATTTGAAACCACCGAACACCCCCCGGGCACCGTGATCCACGAGGTGCAGGCGGGTTACAAACAGGGGGACAAGTTGGTGCGTCCGGCCGTGGTCGTGGTGGCCAAGGCTCCGCCAAACTGACGCGCACGCGCGGCGAGCGTTACCCGGTCGAGTAGTCAATTTGGCCGCCGGGCAGAGGCCAGATGAGGCCAGATCGTGCTTGGTCGAGCGCCCCGACCGAGGCACCTACATCTCGGATCAGCCGAGCTTTCTGGCTCTCGCGCTCCGGGGTATGCTGAGTGAGAGTCCATGGGGAAAATCATTGGCATCGATCTCGGCACGACGAACTCATGCGTGTCCGTTCTGGAGGGCACGAACGCTGCGGGCCAACCTGAGGTCAAGGTCATCGCGAATGGTGAGGGCGCGCGTACCACGCCCAGCGTCGTAGGGTTTTCCGTCAAGGGCGAGCGCCTCGTCGGTCAAGTGGCGAAGCGACAAGCGACCACCAATCCGGAGAACACGGTGCACGCGGTAAAGCGGCTGATGGGGCAGAAGTTTGCCGCGCCGGCAGTGCAGCGTCAGAGGGACTCGGTCGCGTATCACATCGTCGAGCACCAGAACGGTGACGCGTGGGTTTCGGTGCAAGGCAAGACGCTTTCCCCTCCCGAGATTTCGAGCATGGTGCTCGCCGCCATGAAGGAGGTCGCGGAGACCTACCTCGGCGAACCCGTGACTGAAGCCGTGATCACCGTACCCGCCTATTTCGACGACGCGGAGCGGCAGGCCACCAAAGACGCCGGACGCATCGCTGGCCTCGACGTGAAGCGCATCCTCAATGAGCCGACTGCGGCCGCGCTGGCTTACGGTCTCGACAAGCAGAAGAGCGAAGTGATCGCCGTCTACGATCTCGGCGGTGGCACGTTCGATATCTCGGTGTTGGAGATTTCGAACGGCGTTTTCAGCGTAAAGGCGACGGGCGGCGACACCCATCTCGGTGGTGAGGACTTCGACACGCGCATCATCGACAAGCTGTGCGATGAATTTCAAGCGCAGCATGGCCTCGATTTGCGCAAGGAGCGCTCCGCGTTGCAGCGCCTGCGTGAAGCGGCCGAGAAGGCGAAGCACGAGCTCAGCTCCTCGCTCGAGACCGAAGTAAACATTCCGTTCATCGCCTCGGGGGCGTCCGGTCCGTTACACCTCGAGCGCTCCTTCAAGCGCAGTGAGCTCGAGATCCTGACGCGTGACCTCGTCGATCGCACGATCAGCGCGTGCAAGGCAGTGCTTGCGGACGCCAAAGTGACGACGGCGACCATCGGGCAGATCGTGCTCGTGGGTGGCATGACGCGCATGCCCGCGGTGCAGAAAGCCGTGCGCGAGTTCTTCGGCAAGGACCCGCACAAGGGCGTCAATCCGGACGAAGTCGTCTCGGTGGGTGCCGCGATTCAGGGCGGCGCACTCTCCGGCGCGATCGACGAAGTGCTGTTGCTCGACGTGACTCCGCTGTCCATCGGTGTGGAGACCGGCGGCGGCGTCTTCACCAAGCTCATTCCTCGCAACACCACGGTTCCGACGGAGAAGGGCGAAGTGTTCACGACTAGCGTGGACAATCAGTCGTTCGTGCCGATCCACGTTTTGCAGGGCGAGCGCGAGATGGCACAGGACAATCGCAGCCTGGCGCGCTTCGAGCTGACCGGCATCCCGCCAGCGCCGCGCGGTGTCCCGAAGGTGCAAGTGACGTTCGGCATCGATGCCAACGGCATCCTATCGGTGGAAGCCAAAGATCTCGGCACCGGCCGCTCGCAAGCGATCAGCGTCACGCCAACCAGCGGTCTGAATCAGACCGAGGTGGACGCGCTCGTTCAAGAGGGCGAAAAATTCAAGGAGACGGATCAGCTACGCCGCGATTTGGCAGAAATGCGCAACCAGGCGGAGACGCTGATCTACACGACCGAGCAAGCGCTCGAAGGCTACGCGGATCTCCTTGAGCCGGATCGCCTCGAGAGCGTGAAGCAAGAGGTGGAGATCTTGAAGAAGATGCTGGAGACCGGCGCCAATTTGGACGCCGTGCGCGACGCGTACACGCGGCTCGAAAACGCGACCTTCGAGATCGCCGAAGCGATGTACGCAACGCCGGAAGAGGGCTCGGGCACTTAGGGCCGACGCGACGGCGCGCGGCTATTGAGCTTTGCCCGCGATGCCGACGACGTCTTTGAGTTGAACGCGTTCGACCTTGGCGACGCCAGGTCCATTGCCGTCGGCGGTCCAGACCGTCACTTTCGTGTCGTTGTCGGGGAACCAGGTATCGACGCGCATGATCTTGCCAGTGCGACCGTCGGCAAGCACGACAGGCCTGCGCTCATTCATGATTTGGTGGACGTGGCGTAACGAAGCCATCCGGTGGCCTTTCTTTTCTTGGTTTCCACGAATCTATCTAACGATTCTCCTTTTGTCAGGTTTCGAACAGGCGGCTCGGGCGTGCCAGGTTGGCGACCTACGCCTGAAACTTGCCGGTGCCGGGGGGCCTTCCGATATCGTTTCAAAACGATGATTTTCAATGTTTCTCGGCCCTTTATCGGTACCGTCCTGCTTCTGTCTGCCGGCTGCGGCTTCGAGCACCACGCGCCGATTCACTCGGCCGAGCTGCCCCCGCTCTCGTCGCAGGTCCTGCACTCGACCCGCCTGTGGCTCGATTTATCGGACAATGTGCCTGAAAATACCTGCGTCGCGCCCGGGGACGCGCGCGTCCTGTGCTTCGAGAGCCTGCGCAGCGAGCTCGGCGCAGCCCTCGGTCGCTCACTTTGGACGAGCTTTCCGAGCATCGAGTTCGGCAGCGGCGAGCATCGGCCCGGCGACTACGTGCTGCACGTCAGCCTTGGTCTCGAAGCTCTCCCTCCGGACGCCAGCGGCCCGGGCTGGTCGGCGGGCGCGCGCGGCTCCTGGCGCGTCGAGCGGGACGGTCACACTCTGGCCGGCGAACAGGTTGCCTCGCGCTCACGCAGCGAATTCGCGTATGGCGCACCGCTCGGTGTCGGCGCGGGTGAGGTGATCGACGCCGTCGCGGTGCGCATTGGGCTAACCATGGGCGCATTGCCAGAAAGTCACGTCGTGTTGCCAGTGCCCCTACCGCCCGTTGCCACGGCGCCATTGCCCACGCCAAGCCCCAAGGGTTCGGCGGTCGGCGAGCATCCGAGCTCAGCGCTCTAGATCGCGCGCGGCCGGGCGCGTTTCGACGCTGATCGCTGCTCGAGTGATGGTCACGCGCCACGGCGGAGGGCGGCGCAGCCTTCGGCGGCGCGCTCCGACGAACACACTCAGTCCTCGGAAGAGGCCAAGCGCTGCTCGATCGCTTCCAAATGCGCGTTCACCTGCGGGTCGCGCTGGCGCAGCGCTTCGACACGCCGCACGGCGCTCATCACGGTCGTGTGATCGCGATTGCCGAAGGCGCGGCCGAGCTCGGGGAAGCTGCACTTCAGCCGCTGGCGGCACAGGTACATCGCGACTTGGCGCGCGAAGGCGACGCTCTTGTGGCGATCCTTGCTGAGCAAGTCGGAGTTCGAAAGCCGGAAGTGATTGCACACCGCGCGCTGAATGTCTTCGACGCTCATCAGCTCGGGACGGCGTGGTGACACGAGTGACAGCTCTTGCAGCGCGAACTCTTCGTCGATGTGCCGACCGGTGAGGGACGATTTGGCCGCCAAGCGAATCAGCGCGCCCTCCAGCTCACGGACGTTGCTCTGTACGTTTTGCGCGAGCATCACCGCGACCTCGTCGGACAGCTCGATGCCCTCCAATTCGGCCTTTTTCCGTACGATCGCCACGCGCGTCTCGAGCTGCGGGGTCTGGATGTCTGCCACCAAACCAGACGTGAAGCGCGACACCAGCCGTTCCGGCATGCGCTGAAGCTGCTGCGGATATTTGTCGCTCGTGACGATGATCGGGCGATCCGCGTCGTGCAGCGCGTTGAAGGTATGGAAAAATTCTTCCTGAGTTTGCTCGCGACCGGCCAGGAACTGGATGTCGTCGACCAAGAGCAGATCGCAGTCGGTGCGATAGCGCGCTCGGAATTCGTCCATCTTGTGGTGCTGCAGCGCTTCGATGAACTCGTTCGTAAAATGTTCGGCCGACACGTACACGATGCGCGAGTCCGGACGTTCATCGAGCACCTTGTGCGCGATGGCGTGCATCAAGTGCGTCTTGCCGAGCCCGGTCCCGCCCGCGATGAAGAGCGGATTGTAACGCGGACCGCCGCCCCCGGCCGAGGCGAAGGCTGCCGCGTGCGCCAGCTCATTCGAGGGGCCCACGACGAAGTTCGGGAAGGTGTGCTTCGGGTTCAACGCAGCGGTGAGCTGCGCCTTCGAATAGCGGGAAGGCCGTTCCGAGCGCGCACGCCCGCCCGTGAGGGTGGCCGCCGGAGCTGCTGGCGCGTCGGAGTTGCGCCGGCGCGGTTGGCACACGGGTCGATCCAGACGATTGGAAATGTTCCACTTCACGCGCAAGCTGGCCGGATTGGACTCACCCGACAGGCGAGCGAGGTGGCTCAATAGGTCCGGCAGGAAGTGCGCCTTGACCCAATCACGCACGAACTCGTCGCGCGCGGTCAGACTGAGCAGGCCAGTCTCGAAGCCGTCATACTGGACGCTCGAGAACCATTGCTCGAAAGAAGCCGGTGAACGCCCCCGAGTTTGCTCGAGGGCGTCTGTCCACAGACGCTCCCCAGGGGCTGAGAGTGAGGCTTCCACAGTATGAATATAAGGGGTTTCGATCGTCACGAGAAAAAATTCCCCAACTTATCCACAGGTCTGTGGACAGGGAGAGCCTTTGGAAGCGATCAGGTCTATCCGGCGTCTGCCGGTGCCCCAACCTGATTCTGACGCATTCGAGCGGGCGCTGCTTGGGTTCTCCATCGCACAACGAACCGCCGCGCTCGACTCTCTCATCGGAGCCTGTGAGCTCCGAGCGACAACGGGGGGGCAGCTAGCACCGACCTCATTCAAAGTTCAATCCCAAGATTTTCAAAATACGAACGGCCGCTAAATAGACGCCCAATCGTAACATAGCTCGCGCGTGCTCTGCGCCATTTGCGGAGACGCGCGTCAGAGCGTGATCAGTAACCTCGCAGACAGAGAAGAGAATCCATCCGCGCGCGCGCGGTGTCACTTCGATGGCGCGAAACTTTCGGTGTTTGGCGCGTCAAGAGGCAACCGCAGGAAACTTGACCTGGCCGAACGGCCGTACGCGATTTTCTTGCGATCACGCACCGAGAAGTTGGCCGAGCGTTGCGCTCGAGGGTAACGACAACGCGAATAAGAACGAGATGCAGAGCGTTTGCTTCCAGCACGTGCGAACAAGTCGTCATCGATTCGAGTCGCTGAAACGAGCGCGACTCGCGCATGTGGCTCTCGTGTGCGTCGCGTTCGCGTCGTTCGCGCGCGTCGCGCGCGCCGACAAGAGCACGGTGCCTCCCGAGGTTGGTTACAACTATCAGGAGATCGAAACGCCGCGCATCACCGCGACCAACGGCGCGGTGCGTGCGCTCAGCAGCTCGACCGAGGCACTCTTCGACAACCCGGCGAACATGTCGACAGCGCGTGTCTATCATCTGACGGCTTTGGCGCAGATTTGGCCTGAATCTGGCCGTCAGAGCTACGGCGCCGCGGCGGTGGATTCAGTGGGCTCGAGCTCGCGCCTCGCGGGTGGTGTGGGCGCCACGTACAACACGCAAGATACCGACGGCATCGATCGGCGTTGGACGGACATTCGCTTTGCGCTGTCCTATCCGTTCTCCGACAAGTTCTACATGGGCGTCGCGGGCCGCTACTTGATGCTGAGCCAAAATGGCGAGGGCCCACTCGGCGCGAGCCTCGCGTCGAGCGGGCTGGCCGGTGACAAGATAGTGCGTGGCGTCTCGTTCGATGCGGGAGCGACCTTCAAGCCGACCGACGGGCTTTCGTTGTCCATCGTGGGCACGAACTTGAACAACCCGGGCAACGGCTTTCAGCCGACGGGCGTCGCGGGCGGCATCGGCTTCGGCAAGGACCTGTTCAGTCTCGAAGCCGACGTGGCCGGGGACTTCACGACTTACGACAAGACGACGGTGCGCGCGATGGCCGGCGGCGAGGTCTTGCTGGGCGATCACTTCCCGCTGCGCGCCGGCTACCGTTACGACGACGGCGCGAAGAGCCACTCCTTGAGCGGCGGGCTCGGTTACGTCGACACCATGTTTGGTGCCGAGATCGCGATTCGACGTGTGGTGACTGGGGAACCGGTGACAGCGATCGTCTTCGGCTTCACGTACCACCTGGATTCGAGTGGACTCACGCAGAACGAAGCCGATTCCTTCTGACGCGTTATTTGGCGCTTAAAGCAGCGGCTCGATGCGGGCGCGGAACGCTTCGAGGCCGGCCGACAGCGCATCGGCGCTCGGGTTGCTGGCTCGGGGTTCGTCCAACTCGGCGCGGATTTCGCGAATCGCTCGGGGATTGCGAAACCAATCGTCGTCGTGCGCTTCGACGAGCGCTTCTTGTCGTGACGCGGCCAGCAACAGGCCGGCGAAGCGCTGCGAATCGCGCGGACGAACCCGAATGAACGCGCCCGCGACCTCCCGCGGTAGCTCGAAGCCGAGCGCGCCGTGACTCAATTCGGCGAGCTCTCGGCGGACGGCTCCAGTGCCGGCCGCCAAGAGCTCTCGCAGCAAGACGCGAAACGCCGCTACACGCGCATCAGCGAGCACCGCCCGGGCCAGCGCTCGGAGATGATCACGCGCCTGGCTCGAGCCGGCCCCCAGTCGTCGCTCGGTGAAGGTTGCTGATATAGGCAGCAACCCGAACAACGCGCCGACCCGCTGGCGCTCGAGGTCGAAGACGTCGCGCGCGAGCACGAACGGTGAGCGTGCGGCGCTCGCAGCGTCGGCGACCGCGCGCCCGAGCCCGGCCAGAGCCAGAAGAAAGCTGCTTCCGCTTCGTGCCACTGGCAGCGAAAAGGGGCGTAAGCGAAGGCCCGTGAGCCACGACGGATCGGGTAAGAGCTCGCTGACCGTGCGCAGCGACAAGCGGGCAGGCCAGCCCTGTTCCGCAGATTCGGCCAGCAAGACCGTCACCAAGCGCTCGGGATCGCGCACGTCGAGCGTTTCGTAGGCGGCACGGGTTTCGGCTAGAAAATTGCGCGCTGTGGGCGCGAGCGCGGTGCTGGCCAGCTCGAAGGAATCAAGTGGTGCGCCGAGCTGGTCGGCGAACAGCTGGCGCTCCTCCCAGAGTCGGCTGACGAGCTCAGCGAGGTCGGCCGACGACGCAAAGTAACTCCGCAGGTAGGCCGCACGCTGTTGCGGCCGCGCGAGGCTCAGGCGCAACTGATCCGAAAGCGAGAGCCGAGTTTGCTCCGGTTCGACGATGGCATGCAGTTGAATGCGATGCGCTCGCGTCAGCTCCGCGCGTCTCGCTTCGAGCTGCGCGTGCTCGCGCACGCGCAATAGCCAGCGCTCGAGCGCCTCGGCGAGCGGATCCTTGCCGCGCAATTCTCGGAGCCAGGCCAGGGTCTCTTCGTCGAACAGGACTTTCGGTAGCGTCTCGGCGAGCGGCTCCTGCGTCGCCGTTCGGCGATCGATGTCGCGGGCAGCGTCGCGCAGCGTGCGATCCAACGACAACGTTTCGAGCTCGCGCATCGCGGCCGAGTCTACACGACCTCCGCTGCCGCTCGGATCAGAGTCCAGGGCCGATACTGAGCGTCAAGCGCACCGAGAGTGTCGTGAACCCCACGCCGTGCCCGTAACTGCTCGAATCCAGATCGACACACGCTTCCGTGGGGTCGCAGCGTTGCAGTTGGCGCACCCGAAAACGTGTCCAATCGAGTGCCGGGCCCAGCCGGAGCTGACGGCTCACGTAAAATTCGATCGCGGCACCGGCGCGAAACGCGACGCCGCTGGCCATGTCGCTGTACTTCACGTCGTTGGCTTCGCGGGCGCTCGTACGATCCGCGCCGCCACCCAGACCGAGCTCCACATAGGGCTCGACCGGGCCGTGGTCCGCGAAATACACGCGACCCAGCAAGCCGTAGAAAAGGCCGCCCGCGCGGCTCTCGCTCAGATGCGAAGAGTCCGGTGGATTGAATGCGAAACCGAGCGCATTCAGCGTCGCGCCCAAGGCGAAATACGGCGACACGCGCCACAATGCGCTCAACCCCAACCCCGCTCCAGCGCCGAGGCCTGCGCAGCGTGTGTTGCTCACGTTGCCGTCGCTGCAGCTGGGAAAGCCCAGCAGGAACTCGGGCGCGATTTCGAACGGCCTGCGCGCGTACTCGAGCGGCGCGAGCTCGGGCGGCGGCGGCGCGCGAAGCACGATGGGCGAGGGCGGCGCGACCGGCGTTTGGCCCAGCCACGCTGAATAGGGCGGCGGGGGTGCCGGCTTTGGGTCCCGCTCGGTCTCCTGTGCGAAAGCGTGGCGTGCCGCAGCGACGAGCGCGGCGCACAGCGTGACCAAGCGCACTATACTGAGACTGCTTCTGGCCCAGCGCCGAGCGTCCGCCATGGTTCGCCGCCTCACCGTCCTGCAGAATGATGAAACCGACGATGCGCTCGCTGCGCGCCGTCCGCGCTGGCAATGGGTGTTGATTGGCGCGGGCTTCGTCATCACGTTGTTTCTGCCGCTAGCGCAGCTCGGCGTGCTCCTTGGTCGCGCGCTGACTGCGGCGATTCATCCAGGCGCTAGCGCTGCTCTGCGAGTCGGGCTCGGAGCGGTACCAGTTGCGCTCTCCTTTTTGATCGCGTGTGGCGCGGCAGGTGGGCTGGTTGGGCGCTTCGGCGGGCGCGCGAAAGCACGCGAGGCGGCGCTCTCCGGCGCACTCGGTGCGTTGGTCGGCTGGGGGCTTGCGGCACTGGGTGGCGCGCTTTCGCCGTGGGTCGTCGCCGTAACGACTTTTTTCGCGCTCGTGATTTTTGGAGCCGGAGCGGCCTTCGTGGGCGCCCGGCTCGGTCTCGCTCGACGCGTCTAACTTTCGCGTTCCGGCGTGGGTGGACCGGTGCGCAGCGTGGGGTTAGGCTTCCGGGACGATGAGCGACCTCGATAAAGAGCTCGAGCGAGCGGTGGCCGCCGTGGACGAGCCGGTTCCGGCCGCGACCCGCGCCCTGCCGCCGCCCACTGGCCCGCACACCAAGGCCAAGGGCAACCTGGGCCTGTTGATCGGGCTCTTGGTCATGGGCGGCGCGATCCTCACTCTGGTGTTCACGAGCTTCAAGGGCTCCGCCGTGTACTCCAAAGGGGTCGACGACCTAGTGCGCGACAAGGACAAGTTGGGCGACCGCGCGGTTCGGGTCACGGGCACCTTGGTCAAGGGCAGCTTGATGAAGCGCGATCAACCGTGCGAGTACCGCTTCAACATCGAGCAGAGGGGCGTCGTGTTGCCCGTGCGCTATGCGCAGTGCATCGTACCCGACACCTTCCGCGACATGCCAGGGATGGATGTCTCCGTGACCGCCGAAGGCAAGCTCACGGAAGCCGGCAATTTCGAGGCCTCGACCATCATGGCCAAGTGTCCCTCGAAGTACGAGATGAAGGACCGCGCGAAGAACGGCGAGCAAGCACCGCACGCCGCCATGACGCAAGCGCTCTGAGCTTTGGCCACGCGGGGCTCGTCCTCGCTCGAAATTGAGGGACGAGACACTCCAATGTGGGACAGATTCTTACGGGCTTGTCGTCGCGAGCCAGTCGACGCGACGCCCATCTGGTTCATGCGTCAAGCCGGGCGCTACATGCCCGAGTATCGCGCGCTGCGCGCCAAGTACACGCTGCTCGAGCTGTGCAAAAACCCAGAGCTCGCCACGGAGGTGACGCTGCAACCGGTGCGCGCGCACGGCGTGGACGCAGCCATCCTATTCGCGGACATTCTGCTACCGCTCGAGCCGATGGGCGCGCCCTTCGAGTTCGCCAAGGGCGAAGGTCCGGTGATTCATCACCCGGTGCGCGACCGCGCAGCCGTAGATGCCTTGCGCGTGATCGATCCCGAAGAGGGTCTCGGCTACGTGCTCGACGCGATCCGAATGATCCACAAGGAGCTCGACGGGAAGACGCCGCTGATTGGTTTCGCGGGCGCGCCGTTTACCCTCGCAAGCTATTTGATCGAAGGTGGCAAGAGCTCGAACTACGCGCTCACCAAGCGTATGATGTACGGCGAGCCGGACACCTGGCACGCGCTGATGGGGAAATTCTCGGAGGTGGTACGCCGTTATTTGCACGCGCAAGTGAAGGCGGGTGCCAGCGCGGTGCAACTCTTCGACTCCTGGGTAGGTTCACTGTCGCCCACCGACTACGAAGAATTCATTTTGCCGCACGTCGCGCACATCCTGAAAGATCTCGAGAAAACCGGCGTGCCCGTGATTCACTTCGGCACCGATACGGGGACGTTGCTGGAGCTGCAGCAGCGCGCAGGCGGTACCGTGATTGGTGTGGATTGGCGAACCCCGATCGATCAAGCCATCGCGCGACTCGGTGACGGCGTCGCAGTGCAGGGCAACCTGGATCCGCTCTTGCTCGGCGCTCCGCGTGAGCTGCTCACGCGCCGCGTGGACGACATCCTGGCTCGCGCCCGCGGCGCCTCCGGCCACATCTTCAACCTGGGCCACGGGATCCTGCCGGACACCGACCCGGCAGCCGTTAAATTCGTGGTCGATCTGGTCCACGAACGCACAAAACGAGGCTAGCGACCGGCGCTTGTCGCTCGGCGGTTGACTTGCTGCCCCGAGCCGACAAAAAGACACCGGCCTCCTTCCCGCATCGTCTAAAGGCAGGACAAGGGACTTTGAATCCCTGAATCGTGGTTCGAATCCATGTGCGGGAACTTC